>OBHX01002806.1_pt1 | contig 13153 bp, 12 predicted proteins | sample 1519331 | NCBI WGS metagenome assembly OBHX01 (sample SAMEA2602897, study PRJEB22501) | metagenome
ACCTGCGGCTACATCGGCACCCAGTTCTGGAACCAGGGCCGCACGCAGGAGATCAAAGAGCGCGTGCTGCATCTGTAAGGCTGCGCCATAAAATTGCTGTTTAGGTGGGAGCGCACCGCGCTCCCACCTTTTTCTGATAAGGAGGTCATTTCCCATGCACTATGGCGAGATCAAAAACTGCGACATCGCCAACGGTCTTGGCGTGCGCGTGACGCTGTTCGTCTCCGGCTGTACGAACCACTGCGAAAACTGCTTTCAGCCGCAGACGTGGGACTTCTGCTACGGCAAGCCCTTCACGAGTGAAACGGAGGACGAGCTCATCCGCCTGCTCTCCCCCGACTATATCAACGGTCTCACGCTGCTCGGCGGCGAGCCGTTCGAGCCTAAAAATCAGCGCGCGCTGCTGCCGTTTCTCCGCCGCGTGAGGCGTGAGCTGCCGCAAAAGACGATCTGGTCGTTCACAGGCTTTACGTGGGAGGAGCTGCACGACCCCACCGCGTATCCACGCTGCGAGGTGACGGACGAACTGCTGTCACTGCTCGATGTGCTCGTCGACGGGCGCTATGTGGACGCGCTGCACGATATCTCGCTGCGCTTTCGCGGCTCGTCGAACCAGCGCATCATCGACGTTCCGAAAACGCTGCAATCAGGTACGCTGACGCTCTGGGACGAGCGCGCGAACATCTGAAAAACATAACAAATCCGCGGTTTCCATTCTCCGTCAAATTTTAACATTTCGCTACTTGCATTTGAAACGGCGTTATGTTATATTCCCACTATGTTAAAGAGCTCTAATTCATACTAACAGGAGGTTTTTTCAATGAAACATCTCGGTTTATTTGCAGCAGGCGTGCTGTTCGGCACCGCCGGCCTCAAGATCCTTTCCAGCAAGGATGCCAAAAAGGTCTACTCTCACACCACCGCCGCGGTGCTACGTGCCAAGGACTGCGTGATGCAGGCCGTCACGAACGTCCGTGAGGATGCTGAGGACGTCTACGCCGACGCCAAGGACATCAACGAGCGCCGCGCAGCGGAAGAGGACGCCGAAGTCATTGAGGACGCGTCCGAGGAAAAAGCGGACGAGGAATAAATCGCAGGAGAGCCGTGACGCGCGGCTCTCTTTCACTTTCGGAGGAATTGATACACTATGAAATGCAAAATTCTGCACGAATCCGCCGGGCGCATACGCGTGCATCTGAATTGCCGCCGCATGACGCTGCATCAGGCGGACGTTCTGGAATATTATCTGCGCAATGTGGACGGCGTGCGAGAGGTCTCGGTCTTTGACCGCACGCAGGACGCCGTGATCGTCTACCGCGCGGACCGCGCCGCGCTCGTGCACGCGCTCGCGGCGTTCTCGTTCGACAAGGCCGAAACAATGGACCTTGTCCCCGACCATACGACGCGCAAACTCAACCGTGAATTTGAAGACAAACTCTCGTGGACGGTGATCCGCCGCGTGATCTCGAAGCTCTTCTTCCCGCTCCCCGTCATCACGGCGCTCGCCATCTATCACTCGATCAAGTACATCCGCGAGGGTCTTTCCGCACTGCTGCACGGCAAGCTCTCCGTCGCCGTGCTCGACGCCACCGCCGTCACCGTGTCGATGGTGCGCGGCGACTTCTCGACGGCAAGCTCCGTGATGTTCATGCTCCGCCTCGGCGAAATCCTCGAGGACTGGACGCATAAAAAGTCCGTCGCGGACCTCGCGGGCGCGATGTCGCTCAACGTTGACCACGTCTGGCTCAAGACGGGCGAGACGGAAACGCTCGTTCCCATCGGCGATATTCAGGCGGGCGACTGCGTCGTTGTCCGCACCGGCAGCCTCATCCCGCTCGACGGCAAGGTCGTCTCCGGCGAGGCGATGGTCAATCAGGCGTCCATGACGGGCGAGTCCATGCCCGTCCCCAAGCGCGAGGGCAGCTATGTCTACGCAGGCACCGTCGCCGAAGAGGGCGAGTGCGTCGTGCGCGTGGAAAAGGCGCTCGGCGGCGGCCGCTATGACCGCATCGTGCGCATGATCGAAGAGTCGGAAAAGCTCAAATCCACGGCTGAGGACAAGGCCTCGCGCCTTGCCGACAGGCTCGTACCCTATACGCTCGGCGGCACGATCCTGACCTATCTCATCACGCGCAACGTCACAAAGATGCTGGCCGTGCTGATGGTCGACTTCTCCTGCGCGCTCAAACTCTCCATGCCCATCGCGGTGCTCTCTGCCATGCGCGAGAGCAGCAGCCATCACATCTCCGTCAAGGGCGGGCGCTTCCTCGAAGCCGTCGCCCAGGCGAACACCATCGTCTTTGACAAGACCGGCACGCTCACCTACGCCACGCCCAAGGTCGCGAGAATCGTCACCTTCGGCGGCAATGAGGAAAGCGAGATGCTCCGCCTCGCCGCGTGCCTCGAAGAGCACTATCCCCATTCCATCGCCAACGCCGTCGTGGCCGAGGCCAGGGACCGCGGATTGACGCACGAGGAGTATCACTCTCAGGTCCAGTACGTCGTGGCGCACGGCATTTCGAGCATGGTGGACGAGAAAACAGTGCTCATCGGCAGCGCACACTTCGTCTTCGAGGACGAGGGCTGCCGCGTGCCGGAGGGCGAAGAGGACAAGTTTGAATCGCTCCCGCCCGAGTATTCGCACCTGTACCTCTGTATCGCGGGCGAGCTCGCCGCGGTCATCTGCATTCATGACCCCCTGCGCAAGGAGGCGAAAGCCGCCGTGCGCGCGCTGCACGAGCTCGGTATCGACAAGGTCGTGATGATGACCGGCGACAGCCGCAAGACTGCCGAAGCCGTCGCCGCTGAGGTCGGCGTCGACGATGTCTACGCCGAAGTCCTGCCCGAGGACAAGGCCGCGTTCGTCCGCAGCGAAAAGGCCGCGGGCCGCAAGGTCATCATGATCGGCGACGGCGTGAACGACTCCCCCGCCCTGTCCGAGGCCGACGCAGGCATCGCCATTTCGACCGGCGCCGCCATCGCGCGCGAGATCGCGGATATTACCATCTCGTCCGAAGATCTGTTTGCGCTCGTCACGCTGCGCTCTCTCAGCCAGGAGCTCATGGCCCGCATCCACCGCAACTACCGCTTCATCGTGAGCTTCAACTTCTCGCTCATCGTGCTCGGCGTGCTTGGTATCCTGCCGCCGACGACCTCGGCGCTGCTGCACAACATGTCCACACTCGCCATCGGCCTCAAGAGCATGACGAACCTCCTGCCCGAAAGCGAGCAGAACAGCGCCAACTGATTTTTCCCGATAAAAAAGCTCCGTGCCAAGGCACGGAGCTTTTTTGCTATACAAGTTTGATTTTACGCAGGGCCGTAGGCCTTGATGGCATCGTCGACGATCTTTTCCGCGTCTGCGCCCATGATGTCGAGGTTTTCGGCTTCCAGGAGCTTGACGGTCGGAATGCCGAAGCAGTCCTGCGCGATGGTCTTCCAGTAGTCGTAGCCAAAGCGGCCGTCGAACGGTCCGCCGCTGGTCGTGACATGGTAGAGCTCGCTTGCGCGGCACAGGCCGACGGGCTCGCCCGCCTCGCTGTACTTCGTCACGATGCCCGTGACATAGATATTCTCCAAATACACCTTGAGCTGCGCGGGAAACGACAGGTCCCACAGCGGCGCAGCGATGACAATTCTGTCCGCCGCGGCGAACTGACGGGCGTAACGGAACATTTCATCGTCATACTTCTTTTCCGCGAGCAGCGCGTCGCGCTTTGCGATGTCCGCGCGCCCCAGCGGGTGCAGCGGCTCGTCATAAAGGCGCAGCTCCTCGTATTCGCCGAGCGCTTTAAGCAGCGCGCGGGCCAGTTTTTCCGTGCGCGATTCTCCGCGCGGGCAGCAGTTAATAAAAAGCGTCATGTACTTTCCCTCACAGTACGCAGTAGTACATGATAAATGTGTTCGCCACGCCGAGCAGAATACCGGCGATGACTTGCAGCGGCGTGTGGCCGACGAACTCCTTGAGCTTCGCCTCCGGAAGCTTTTCCGACGCGAGCGAGTTGAAGGCCTCGACGATGTCGTTGATGATGACGGCCTGACGCCCCGTTTCGAGCCGGACGCCCATCGCGTCCTTGCAGACGACGATGGCGAAGATGAACGCCATCGCGAATTCAAACGAACCGAGCCCGTAGACGAGCGCCGCCGCGGTCGCGAGCGACGAGACCGTGGCCGAATGGCCGCTCGGCATCCCGCCGTCGCCGATCAGGCGCGTAAAGTCGATGCTCTTCGTCACAATGGCATGGATGATCGTCTTGATGAGCTGCGCCCAGAACCACGACGAGAGGCCGATGAGCAAAAAGGGATTCGACAGTAATTTCTGAAACCAATTCATATGTTTCCGCTTCCTTTCGCGGTGCGGGCTTTGTCAGCCCTTGAATGTTCCTTATTATACCACCGTTTCCCAGTTCGGCAATAAACTTTCTTTTAACTTCTTCCGCAGAAAATATAAACCAGCGCAGGCTCACCTGCGCTGGTTTTTCTTTACGACGCCTGCGCGAACTGGCTGTTGTAGAGCTCGGCGTAGAAGCCGTTTTGCTCCATCAGCTGCTCGTGCGTGCCGCTCTCGATGACGTCGCCGTCGCGCATCACGAGGATGAGGTCGGCGTTCTTGATGGTCGACAGGCGGTGGGCGATGACAAAGCTCGTCCGGCCCTTCGTCAGCTCGTCCATCGCACGCTGAATGAGAAGTTCCGTGCGCGTATCGACCGAGGACGTTGCCTCGTCGAGGATCAGCATCGGCGCATTCTGGAGCATCGCGCGGGCGATGGTCAAAAGCTGCTTCTGTCCCGCCGAGATGGTCGTGCTCTCGCTGAGCACGGTGTCAAAGCCCTGTGGCAGCGAGTGGACAAATTTGTCGAGGCCGCAGGCCTTGCAGACCGTTTCGAGCTGCTCGTCCGTGATACCCTCCATGTTATAGACCAGGTTCTCGCGGATCGTGCCCTCAAAGAGCCACGTGTCCTGCAGGACCATACCAAAGAGCTCGTGCACATCCTCGCGGCGCAGGTCGGTCGTCGCCACGCCGTCGATCGTGATGCGGCCGCTGTTGACCTCGAAAAATCGCATCAGGAGGTTCACCACCGTGGTCTTGCCCGCGCCGGTGGGGCCGACGATGGCGACCTTCTGGCCCGGATGGACCTCAGCGGAGAAATCCTTGATGATGATCTTGTCGGGCGAATCGGGGTAGCTGAAGCGCACGTGGTCGAACGTTACCGCGCCGCGCACGGCGTCGAGCTTCTCGGTCTTGTCGCTCTCGTCGCCGAGCTCTTCACTTTCGAGGAAGTCGAAAATGCGGTGCGCGGAGGCGGAGGCCGTCTGCAAATTCGTCATGCCCTGTGCGATCTGCGTCAGCGGCGTGGTGAAGAGGCGCACATACAGGATGAACGAGACGATGACGCCGAATTCGATCGTGCCATTGATGGCCAGCACCGAGCCGAACACGCACACGGCAACATACGAGAGGTTGCCGATCACGTTCATGAGCGGCTGCATCACACCGGAGAGGAACTGCGAGCGCCAGTTTGCGTCATAGACCGCCGCGTTCAGGCCGTCGAAGTGGTCGAGGACCTTATCGACTGCGCGGCTGATGCGCACGACCTCATGGCCGGAATACATCTCCTCGACATAGCCGTTGAGCTCGCCGAGGCTCTTCTGCCGCGCGGTGAAGTAGCGCTGCGACTTCGACATGATGGCGACGATCAGCACCATGCCAAGGAGCGTGATGCACAGTGCGACGAGCGCCATGCGCCATTCGGTCACGAACATCATAATAAGGCAGCCGACAAACTGTGTCGCGGCGCTGATGATGGTCGGCAGGCTGTTGGTAAGTCCCTGCTGGAGCGTTGACACATCGTTTGTGATGCGGCTCAAAATGTCGCCCTGCGAGGTGGTGTTGAAATACTTCTGCGGCACGCGGTTGATCTTTTCCGAGAGTTCGCCTCTCATGCGGTAGGACATTTTCAGCGTCACGACCGCCATGATATAGTGTTGGATGAAGCCAAACAGCGCGCTCAGGCAGTAAATAACGGCAAGGAACACGCCGATCTTCGCAATGGCGGCGAGGTCAATGCCGGTGAAGAGGCCGTCGGACATAATGGTCGCCATTTTGCCGATCTTGTCGGGGCCGATGATCGTCATCACGGCGCTCAGCGCCGCCAGCACGAGGGCAAAAATGATAATGCCCATGCTCGAGCTCATATACGCGCCCGTGCGCTTGAGCGCGCCGACGGGATTGCTGCTTTTCTTTTTCATCTTCTCTCACCTCCTTTACGCGAGCTCCGCAGCGCTGAGCTGGGAGGTCGCGATCTCGCGGTAAACGTCACAGTTTTTCATCAGCTCTTCGTGCGTGCCGATGCCCACAGCCTCGCCGCGGTCGAGCACGATGATCTTGTCTGCGTGGCGGATGGTGCTGATGCGCTGCGCGACGATGATCTTCGTCGTGTCGTGCAGCTGCTTGGATAGCCCCTCGCGCAGCTTCGCATCCGTGCGGTAGTCCAGAGCGGAGAACGAATCGTCGAAGACGAGGATCTCCGGTTTTCTCGCCAGCGCGCGGGCGATGGAAAGGCGCTGCTTCTGGCCGCCGGACATGTTGCGGCCCATCTGCGCCACATGGTGCTGCGTGCCGTCGGGGAGCTTGTCGACAAACTCCTTCGCCTGCGAAAGCTCGACGGCCTGCGCAAGGCCCTCATCGTCCGCCGGCGCTTCGCTCTCGCCAAAGTAGACATTGTCGCGGATGCTGCCGGCGAAGAGCACCGCCTTCTGCGTCACGTAGCCGAGCTTGTTGTAGAGTGTGTCGAACGTGTAGTCCCTGACGTTCACGCCATCGACAAGCACCTCGCCCTCCGTCGCATCGTAAAAGCGCGGGATCAGGCTCACAAGTGTCGTCTTGCCGCTGCCCGTCGCGCCGATGACGGCAAGCGTCTCGCCCCTGTTCACACGGAAGCTGATGTTCGAAAGCTCATCCTCCGAAGCGTGCGGATAGCGGAACGAAACGTTTTTGAACTCCACTGTGCCGTGCTCTTTGCATTCGCTCACGCTGCCCTCGCGGATATTCGCCTTGCGCTCGAGCACCTCGTTGATACGCTCGGCCGAGACCTGCGCCTGCGGCAGCAGCATGAAGATCATCACGAGCATCATAAAAGACATCACCACGCAGGTTGCATACGTGCTGAACACCAGCACGTCGCTGAACATCGTGAGGCGCGCTGCGGAATCGGTCAGCGCGATGTTGTTGACGAGCGCCGCACCCAGCCAGTAGATCGTGAGCGCCAGGCCGTTCATACCGAGCGTCATCGTCGGCTGGACGAGGGCGAAGAGCTTCTGGTTCTTTACCTGCACATTCATCATGTCAAGGCTCGGCTTGTTGAACTTGTCGTTCTGGTACTGCTCGGCGTTGAACGCGTGCACCACGTTGATGCCCGTCAGGTTTTCGCGCGCCACACGGTTGATCTGGTCGGTCAGCTTCTGCACGATGCGGAAACGCGGGATGCAGATGCTCATCACCGTTATCACCGTCACGCAGATGACCACGACGAATGCCGCTGTCACGGCGGAGAGCTCCCAGCTCTTGCCGAGAATTTTGATGATGGCCCACACGGCCATGATCGGCGATTTGATCATCATCTGCAGGCCCATCGCCACGATCATCTGAATTTGCGTGATGTCGTTCGTCGTTCTCGTGATGAGGCTGGCGACGGAAAAGTCCTGCATCTCCTCGCTGCCGATGTCCATCACGTGGCGGAAGAGCTTTTCGCGCACCGTGAAGCTGAAGCCCGACGCCGCCTTGGCCGCAAGATACCCGCAGCCCACGGCCAGCACGGCGCTTGCGAGCGTGCAGCCAAGCATTTTCACGCCGACGGACAGGATATCCGCCGTCGCCCCCGACGTTTTGATGAGCGTCGTCAGATCGGTCATGTAATCCGGCAGCCGCAGGTCAAAGTAGACCTGCACCGCCACAAGCACGGTGCACAGCAGCACCATGAGCACCTCTTTACGGCGCATGTTTTTGAGTAATTTCAGCATTGTTGTTCTCCTGATTTCTTCTTTGGGCCCTCAGCGCTTTTCCTTGCAGATGCCGTTCAGATTGCCATCCATTCTTTCAAGGCAGCGGCGCATCGTCGCCAGATCCTCCTCCGGGATGCCCTCGAGCAGACGTCTTCCGAACTGCCACTGCACCTGCCGTCCGCGCTCAATGAGCGCTTGCGCCTGTTCGGTGCAGATAAGCCGCGTCTGCCGCCGATCGCCCGGCATCTCCCGCCGCTCGAGAAGGCCGTCATTCACCAGTCTTTCCACATGCACGGAGACGATACCCGGTTTGTGCCCGCGCATGCGGCAGATGTCCTTCGCCGTGTTGTGCTCGGGATTGTTGGCGAGAAAGAGCAGAATGTCCAGCGCCAGCGGCGGCAGGCCTGCCTCCTTGCACAACGGAGTTAACATAACGTGATAAGCCTTTGTCATCTTGTTGGCGTGGCTGAAAAACGTTGCCCCGCGCATCGGTTCCTTCGGCATCATATCGGTTCCTTTCCGACCTCATTCGGTCACGCGCCGCGCTCGCTCGTCATCGAATGATAATCTTCTAATTTTAGAACGTCATCATTATAGTTGTTTCCATTCCAATGTCAATAAACAAATTGTGAACGTTCCAAAAAAAGGGCGCGAAAAAGCGCCGCCTTTCGGCAGCGCTTTTTTCGTATTCTGTTACAGAGACAGCTGGATAAGGCCGAGGATGAGCATGTGTACCGGATAAAACGCGTAGCAGGCATACTGAAACGCCTTGCTGTGGTGTCCCTGCCGCCCGCGGTAGAGCCAGATGGGCACGAGCGAGAGCAGTGCAAGCCCCTGCTCGCAGACCTCAAACTCCAGTCCGAAAAGCTCGATCGGGAAAATCTGTCCTCCGATGAGCGACACATTGATCCAATAGAGCGCCGCGATCTGCCCGAGCAGCTTCCACCACTCTCTGCCGCGGAGGAAATAGAACACAAACACCGTCAAAACGCCCATGCCGTAATAATCTACCATGCCGAGCGTGCCGAGCGCAAAGCCCAGCACCGTGACCGCAGCGCAAGTCAGAAGATAGAGCCATGTCTTCCCCTTTTCCCGCACGGCCTCCATCGCCCGAATGCCGAGAAGGCCGATGAGCAGCGTCCAGATGACATTCTGGTGCACAGGGTAGAACCACGTGCCGCCGTACATCAGGTCAAAGGGAATTTCCGACAGCAACGCAAAAATCAGCATCCGCTGCGCGTATTTTTTGAAACTGTGCGTGTGGAAGTAGCCCTCCACCGCCATGAAGGCAAAAATGGGGAACGCGAGACGTCCCACGCAGGTCATCCACTCCTGCGAAAGAAAAAGCGTCGCCCACAGGTGGTCGAGCAGCATGAAGGCCATCGCTAAAATGTGCAGCGCCGCGGCGCTGAGGTCAAACTGTTTTTTCATTGATCTCTCCTGTTGATTTCTCTCTTTTCCCCGCTGTTGCGCAGATTTATTTTATTTTATCAGATCTCGCGTCAAAAGTCACGCTTAATTTTTGCGTTTCTTTCTCTGCAAAAAATACCGGCGGGCAAAATTCCCGCCGGTACGTTTTAGTTTTTCCCCCGAAAAGGCCTTAGGTCCTCCTCTGGCGTCGTAAAGGGGGCGATGCCCAAGTTCTTTGCAAGGGAGTCGAGCACGTTCGGCGAGAGGAAAACCGGCAGCGTCGGAACCAAGCGGGTGGTCTTGTTAGCGAGATACAGTTCTTCTTTCTTGTTGTTTCCTCTTTTTCCCCCGTTGTTGCGCATTTTTTTTTTTTTTTATCAGATCTCGCGTAAAAAGTCACGTTTATTTTTTGCTTTTTTTTCTCTAAAAAAAATCCCGGCGGAAAAAATGCCCGCCGGTACGTTTCAGTTTTACCCCAGAATGGCCTTTAGGTCCTCCTCTGGCGTCGTAATGGGCGCGATGCCAAAGTTCTTGACAAGGTAGTCGAGCACGTTCGGCGAGAGGAACGCCGGCAGCGTCGGACCGAGGCGGATGTCCTTGATGCCGAGATACAGCAGCGTCAGCAGGATGCACACCGCCTTCTGCTCGTACCACGAGAGCACCATCGAAAGCGGCAGCTCGTTCACACCGCAGCCAAAGGCGTCGGCGAGCGCCAGCGCGATCTGGATGGCGCTGTAAGCGTCGTTGCACTGGCCGATGTCCAGGATGCGCGGCAGCCCCGCCACCGTGCCAAGATCTAAGTCATTGAAGCGGAACTTGCCGCAGGCCAGCGTCAGCACCATGGTGTCGGGCGGCGTCTGCTTGACGAATTCCGTGTAGTAGTTCCTGCCGGGGCGCGCGCCGTCGCAGCCGCCGACTAAGAAAAAGTGACGGATCCGGCCGGACTTGACGGCCTCAACCACCTTGTCGGCCACACCCAGCACCGCGCCGCGGGCAAAGCCCGTCGTGACCGTGCTGCCACCGTTGATGCCGGTGAACGCCTTGTCCTCGGCATAGCCGCCCAGTTCCAGCGCCTTTTCGATGACCGGCGTGAAGTCCTTGTCCGCGCCGATATGCTCGAGTTCCGGATATGAGACCACCGCCGTAGTGAACACGCGGTCGGCATAGCTCGCTTTCGGCGGCATCAGGCAATTCGTGGTGAACAGTACGGGCGCGGGGATGTCGGCAAATTCCTTTTGCTGGTTCTGCCACGCCGTGCCGAAATTGCCCTTGAGATGGGCATACTTTTTAAAGCCCGGGTAGCCGTGCGCGGGCAGCATCTCGCTGTGCGTATAGATGTTGATGCCCTTGCCCTCCGTCTGCTCGAGCAGGCGCTTCAAGTCGTGCAGGTCGTGGCCGGAAACCACGATAAACGGTCCCTTTTCCACCGTCAGCGGCACGGTGGTCGGCTCTGGCGTGCCGTAGGTCTCCGTGTTGGCCTTGTCGAGCAGCGCCATGCAGCGGTAGTTTTTCTCGCCGACCTCCAGCACAAGGGGGAGCAGGTCATCCATGCCCCAGTCCTCGCCGATGGCAAACAATGCCTTGGCAAAAAAGCGGTTGACCTCGCCGTCCGTATAGCCCAGCACCATCGCGTGGTAGGCGTACGCCGCCATGCCGCGGATACCGAACAGGATGAGCGACTTGAGGCTGCGGATGTCCTCGTCCGCCGTCCAGAGCCGCGAGACATCGTAGTCATTGTTGTGCCCGCAGGGCGACATGCAGGACGCACAGTCCGGCACAAGACGGCTCTTCTCCGCCTTCACGCGTGCAGTCACATCGCGGATGGCCGCTTCGTCAAAGTTCACATTCGTGAGCGTGGTGAAAAGCGCCTCGATGATGAGGCTCCATGTGCCCTCGTTCACGCCGGGGCTGCCGTCCGCAGCGCGGGCAAGGCCGATGAGCGCGCCGGTCAGCTCGTCCTGCAAATTTGCCGTCTCGGCGCTCTTTCCGCACACACCCGCGCTGCCGGTGCAGCCCGTGCAGTGCGCCGCCTGCTCGCACTGAAAACAAAACATCTTGTTGTCCACCGAAAAAATCCTCCTCATTCTGTGGTCTTATCGATCATAGGATGACTCAAATCGTATCCCGTATTCTCCCGTCTGTCGAGATCGTCACGACCTGCCAGGGGATGAATTTACCGCTATTTTGCAGCGCGGTCTTTGCCGCGTGCTCGAGCCCGCCGCAGCACGGGACCTCCATTCGCACGACCGTCACGCTCTTGATGTCATTTTTTGCGATGATCTCGGTCAGCTTTTCGCTGTAATCCACGCTGTCGAGCTTCGGGCAGCCGACGAGCGTAATGTGGCCCTTGATGAATTTCTCGTGGAAGGCCGCGTAGGCGTACGCCGTGCAGTCCGCCGCGATGAGCAGCTTTGCGCCGGAGAAGTACGGCGCGTTCACGGGCACGAGCTTGATCTGCACCGGCCACTGGGAGAGCTGGCTCTCCTGCGCAGCAGGAGCCGCCGTTTCAGATGCCGCCTTGTGCGCAAAGGTCTTGAGCTGCATGCCGGGACAGCTGTGGTGCAGTGTCATCCCCTCCTTCTGCATTCTCTTCTGCTTGTTTTCAAGCACCGCCTGCTCGTCGTAGGCCGCGGCCTCGCGCTCGACAAAGGAAATCGCGCCGGTCGGGCAGGTCGGCAGACAATCGCCCAGGCCGTCGCAGTAGTCGTCGCGCATCAGCTGCGCCTTGCCGTTTACCATGGCGATAGCGCCCTCGTGGCACGCCGCGGCGCAGGCGCCGCAGCCGTTGCATTTATTTTGATCGATCTCAATGATTCTCCGTTTCATTGCAATACCTCCTTGCGTTTTCAAGCGTATTATAGTAGAATGCGGCCAGCAAGTCGGTTGAATTTTCAACGAAAGGCGATTTTTCATGAAAGAATTTTTTCCCATTCTCGCCGCCTCGCCGCTCTTTTCCGGCGTCACGGAGAACGAGCTCGACGCGATGCTCACCTGCCTTGCGGCAAAGGCCGAGCAATTCCCCAAGGACGTGTTTCTCCTTCATCCCGGTGACACGGTCGAGGAGATCGGCATGGTGCTCTCCGGCTGCGCGCTCGTCGTGCAGGAGGATATCTGGGGCAACCGCAACATTCTCTCCCGCACCGCGCCGGGGCAGACCTACGCCGCGGCCTTCGCCTGCGCGCCGAGCAGCGTCTCCAACGTGAGCGTCGTGACCGAAACGCCGACGGCGGTGCTGTTTTTGAACGTCAAGCGCCTTTTGACGGTCTGTCCCTCCGCCTGCGCGCACCACAGCCGCATCATCCGAAACCTTCTGAGCGACCTTGCGGGGAAAAACTTGCTGCTCAATGAAAAGCTCACGCACATCGCCCAGCGCACGACGCGCGCCAAGCTCATGTCCTATCTCTCCGCCGAGGCGCAGCGGCGCGGCGCGGTCGAGTTTGACATCCCGTTCTCCCGCCAGCAGCTCGCGGACTTTCTCGCCGTTGAGCGCAGCGGATTGTCGCTCGAGCTCGGCAAGATGAAAAAGGAAGGCCTGCTGGACTATCATAAAGAGCACTTCGTGCTGAATATCTGAATTTTGCAAAAAAGGAGGAAACGCCGCGTTTCCTCCTTTTTTCTTTAATTCTCCACCGTTACGATCTGCGAGAGGTCGACGGCGTACCCCGCCGTGTTTTCGACATTTACCCTGTTGCCTCGGAACACGCAGTTATTGAAATCCAGCGTCTCCGTGCCCGGCATTGCG
>OBHX01002826.1_pt1 | contig 13096 bp, 12 predicted proteins | sample 1519331 | NCBI WGS metagenome assembly OBHX01 (sample SAMEA2602897, study PRJEB22501) | metagenome
TTGTTGCATACCGCTTGATTGGAATTGCTTTGCACAGGTTCTACCCTATATCAAAAATTATGAACAAAAAATCCAAATCATACTATAGACAAGCAATCGTACCTATCATAGCAGTGGCAACTAAAACGATGAACGACTCACGAACCACGATGAACGATCATCTCCCCCCATACATCCTCTCATAATACCCCTGATACTCGCCGTTTACGATGCTTTCCCACCAGGCCTGGTTTTCCAGGTACCATTTGATGGTCTTTTTGATGCCGTCGGCGAATTTGGTTTCTGGGAGCCAGCCCAGTTCGTTGTGGATTTTCGTGGGGTCGATGGCGTATCTTCTGTCGTGGCCTTTCCGGTCGGTTACGTGGGTAATCAGGCTTTCCGGTTTGCCCAGTTCCTTGCAGATCAGCTTCACAATGTCGATGTTCCGCATTTCATTGTGGCCGCCCACGTTATAGATTTCCCCTACTTTTCCTTTTTGGAGAATCAGATCAATGGCCCGGCAGTGGTCTTCCACATAAAGCCAGTCCCGAACGTTCAGACCGTCCCCATAAACCGGCAATAGCTTGTCGTGGAGGGCGTTGATGATCATCAGGGGAATCAGCTTTTCCGGGAAATGGTAGGGTCCATAGTTATTGCTGCAGCGGGAAATGGTCACCGGCAGCCCATAGGTCCGATGGTAAGCCAGCACCAACAGATCCGCCCCGGCTTTGGAGCTGCTGTAAGGGCTGGAAGTATGGATGGGCGTGGTTTCCGTAAAGAACAGATCCGGCCGGTCCAAAGGCAGGTCCCCGTAAACTTCGTCCGTAGAAACCTGGTGATACCGCTGGATGCCATACTTCCGGCAGGCATCCATCAGCACAGAAGTCCCGATGATATTGGTCTGCAGAAAGATTTCCGGATTCTCAATGGACCGGTCCACATGGCTCTCTGCAGCAAAGTTTACCACCATGTCAGGGTGTTCTTCTTCAAAGAGACCATAGACAGCCTCCCGATTACAAATATCCATCTTTACAAAACGGAATTTTGGGTTATCCATCACGCCTGCCAGAGTGGAAAGATTCCCAGCATAGGTAAGCTTATCCAGGCAGATGATCCGGACCTCCGGATGTGCCTTCAGCATATGGAAGATAAAGTTGGAGCCGATGAACCCAGCCCCGCCGGTGACTATGATATTCATTATTTCCTCCTGCTTGATTCGTTCATCGTTCATCGTGAATCGTTCATCGTTGAGGATGGCTGTATCCGTACGATAACATTGCTTGTCGATGAAGTGAAAAGATTTCCAGGTTACTCATTTATATAGTATATCGTGAGTCGTATCCGTTCAGGAACAGTTGGCTGTTGCTGCTTCCCCTCAATTGGACCTTATACTTTTTAAGCTTTTAATCAGCTTGGTCAACAGCATTCCGGTTTCCTGATTCAGCACCATTGCAGTTTTCAGCTGCTCCTGCTCCAGGTAACCAAGATTCTGACAGATCATCAACTGAGTAAACAGTTCAGTATTGGATCCTTTTGCCATGTGAAGGAAATGGATGAAATCTTTAGTCGTTCCTCTGGCTTGTCCTTCTGCAATATTTGAAGGAATAGAAACTGCAGCCCGTCTCATCTGGTTCGAAAGCCCATAGAGTTCGGCCTGCGGCAGATATTTCACCAGCCGGTACACTTCAAGTACCAGTTTCATACTCTTTTGCCATGCGATCAAGTCTTGAAAATTATTGAGTGCCATTGTACAAAATTCTCCTTCCAGAAAAATAAGTACAACAACGGCCAACTTGTCCCATCACTACCAATCGCCAGGCAAACCAACTTTACGCCCGGCAGGTCCAACGATGAACGATGAACGACTCACGATGAACTATTTAAGCGCCTACTCCCGCAACACGCGCCCCTCCACCACCTTCTGGAGATACTGTCCGTACGGGCTCTTGCCATACTGCTTGGCGCTTTCTTCCAGGATGGATTTGTCTATCCAACCGTTTGCATACGCAACCTCTTCCGGTGCTGCAATCTGGATGCCGGCTCTGGTTTCTACGGCTTTCACAAATTCTGAGGCTTCAGAGAGGCTGTTGATGGTGCCGGTGTCCAACCAGGCGTAGCCTCTTCCCAGGGTTACCACCTTTAGGTTCCCCTGTTCCAGGTACATCTTGTTCAGATCTGTGATTTCCAGTTCTCCACGGGCAGAGGGCTTGACCATTTTGGCATATTCACAGACTTTGGCATCATAGAAATACAACCCCGTCACTGCATAGTTGGATTTGGGATGCTGGGGCTTTTCTTCGATGGAAATAGCCTTGCCCTTTTCATCGAACTCAATGACCCCGAACCGTTCCGGATCATCCACATAGTATCCGAAAACGGTTGCCCCTGTTTCATTAGCCGCCGCCTGCTTCAAATGCCGGGTCAGTCCTGCTCCATAGAAAATATTATCTCCCAGGATCATGGCACAGCGGTCCCCATCAATGAACTCTTCTCCCAGGATAAAGGCCTGGGCCAGTCCGTCAGGAGACGGCTGCACCTTATAGCTCAGATGGATCCCATACCGGGATCCGTCCCCCAGCAGCCGCTCAAAGTTAGGCAAATCTTTAGGAGTGGAAATAATCAAAATATCCCTGATTCCCGCCAGCATCAACGTGGAGAGAGGATAGAAAATCATGGGTTTATCATAAATCGGCAACAGCTGTTTGGATGTTACCATAGTTAATGGATACAACCGAGTGCCGGATCCTCCGGCAAGAATAATACCTTTCATCTTACACCTCAATTTATTCTAAGTTAATATTTTAATTTTTTAACAACTTGTATAATATTTTTCTGATTGGCTAAAAGATAGATAATGTATGCCGCACCATAGACCAACAAACAAAGCGTAGAATCAAAAAGCCAGCCACTAAGAATAAAAACTGCACACATTACAAAATCTACAATTATCTTTTTATTCAACTGCAGTTCTAAAAGCTGGCCAATAACATATTCTGCTACAAAGCAACGAAAAGCATACAACCATACTATTGAAAAAACAGTAATATTTAGATCATGCAGGATTCCCACCGTAAAAAAGGTTACTATTGCCGAGACAATAACGCTAAGTATATTGATTCGCAGCATTGTCGCCTCTTTCCGCATGCTTTTCAAATACGTATTGACGAGAAGGCTCATCTTTCCCTCAAAAACACATACAGGAAAAAGAACACTCATATAAATCAAACTATCAGCATATTTAGGCAACCACCAGGAAATTAGAACACGAACAGGATAATATCCTAAGAGTCCTCCAAAAAGTATTGCTGTCAAAATATTACGCATGTCTAAATAAATTCCAGCCTGTCTGGAAGAATCCATTCGTTTAATCATGGGAAAAAAAACTACACTTATTGAATTAATGAAAACCATAAGGAAATTAGAAATCCCTAATGTTAAGGATACTCTTCCAAACGTAGCTACATCCCATCCCCAAGATATACCATATCTTACAATCCCGATAATCAACATACTAGCAATGTTGGCTATCATCAACTTGATGCCTACAGAAATATTTTCTTTTGCCTCTTGCCAAATCAAGAATAATGAATCCGGTGGAAACACAAAAAGTTTTCGGCAAAAACAGAAACCGCATAGTGCCATGGCAACCATTGCGCATACTTGGGCTGCATACATATAATAAAAGTGATTCAATCCCAATATCATTAAAAAAATAAGTACCCCAGCAAGCAGCATCAAACGTTCTAACACTACCATTTTTGCATATTTTTTTATCTGATTAGTAATTTGAAGAATAAAATTGCACAAACTATTAAACATTACTAAAGGGGCCAGCCATATAGCGCAGATAAGAGCTACTTGCTTCTGGGAATCAGATATGAACAACTTTCCCATACTGGATATTAAAGCCGCCAAGGCCACTTCCAATACTACAATGGCATAAAACTGTCCTGAAAATTTTTTGGGGGAAAGCTCATCAAATTCTTTTCCTGCATATCGAAGATAAATTCCATCTTCCCACCCAAAATGAAAAAATCCTAAATAAGAAAAATAGAATAAGAAAAGCTGCCACATGCCATAATCGTCCACCGATAAAAACTTGGGAACTACCATGACCATTATGGCAGATACGATGAGAGAAAGAAGATTTGCACTAAATGAATAGGAAATATTACGAATTATACCTTTTCCTCTCAACAATGAACCCTCCCAAATAAAGTTAATATAAGCAAATAAATTCATTATTGTAATTTATTTGCTTATATCATATCTAAACACTGGATCTTAAAAGTACTCCAATGTTGCTTTTACTCCTTGTTCAATATTGTAATGCGCTTTCCATCCTAGTGCTAACAGTTTTTCTGCATTCAATGATGAATTGTCCATTAAATTATAGCTTTGTTTTTCCTCCTGTGTCGGACAGTCAAAAATAACGTCTACATGCGCCGTTTTTGCCAAAGTTTCTGCCAAATCCCGTATGGTTACAATAGAATCTGGGTTTGAAATATTGTAGGCTTCTCCGGATTTCCCCTTTAATAAAACGGTCAGAATAGCCGATGCACAGTCTACTGTATAGCAATATGATCTTAGCTGGCTTCCTGCACTCTTCATGACAATATTCTGACCGGCTGCTGCTTTTCGCGTAAATTGTGCGGAAGCACGGCTGTCTGAAGGCTGAATAGAAGGCCCATAAATATGACCAGGCCGCACTATGACAAAATCCGTTCCATATTCTTTCTGATAGCTGGCACATAATGTTTCTGCAGCCCGTTTCGAATCAGGATAGCAGGCACGGGGATTTAGGATATCCACAAATCCGTAATCCTCTTCTTTATAAGCATCCCTACTCACCTTTTTCCCATATACCTCACTGGAAGATATATAAAGAAGGCGAGTTGAATTGTTCTCTTTTGTAAGATCAAGCAAAACTTTTAAGCCAAAGATATTGGAGAGCATTGTTTCAACCGGAATTTTACTATAAGAAGCCGGATCTGCCGGGCTGGCACCATGGATAATATAATCTACTGAATCCATAAATTGAAAGTACGGTAAAGAAGCATCGTAGGATACATAAAAATAATCTGTTCCCTCTTCATATGGACTGAATCTATTCTCGATTTTTCTCTTGTTTCTCCCTGCTAGATAAATTTTAATTCCAGATTTATATTTCTGATTCAGCAAGAAAAGAAATTCCACAATAACTGAACATATCATTCCCGTACAACCAGTAATTATTATCTTTTTATTATAGAGATACCTGATTTCAGGAATAGAAAATACTGCTCTTTCAATCTCTTTCCAGTACGTATCTTTATATCTCATAATTTTCCCTTCTAGCAATAATTATGAATATAGCTGTTAATATATTTAGTTTTATCATTAGCAGACTAAAAAGTAAAAGACTATATTTTCTCATTTCAGCCAAGTATCTTTATCTGCTTTCAGATACGCTTTAAACAGCTCTAGGTCATCTTTAGTAGTCAGCTTTATATTTTTGTCAGATCCTGCTGCAAAATGAAGAGTTACTCCTAATTCCACCATCATGGTATTGGTATAGGAAGATCCATAGATGCCAATTCCTTTTTCAAAGGCTTCATGATACTTCTCGTCCAAAAGGCCAAATTGGTATGCTTGGGGAGTAGAAACTCTACGCAGTGTTTCCCGTGGAATATACTGTGTTGTTGTAGAACTGTCATCAGGATTGACGATAAAAATCTGTTCATTATAGGGCATAGAGGTAACCGCATTACCGTATTTTTGCGCTTTAATCAGTACATCCGTAAGAACAGAATCATCAACCAAAGGTCTGATACCATCATGAATGACAATAAGATCTTCAGAATGCACCTTTCCTTCCAGATTATAGACCCCGTTCCGGATAGATTCCTGACCAGAAGCTCCTCCAGACACAATCCATTTTAATTTAGTAATATTAAACTGTCGGGCGTAAGCTCGAAGTACGTCATGCCATCCATCAAGGCATACCACTTCAATTGCATCAATTTGAGGATGTCTTTCAAAGCTCTCCAGCGTATAAAGCAATACCGGCTTATCGTACACATTGATAAACTGCTTTGGAATATCCTGTCCCATACGCTTACCAGAACCACCAGCAATAATAACCGCTATATTCATTATAGTTTCCTCCCTTCCCTTATATCTTAATATATCATGCGTCATCTTTGACTATAATTGGCATTCTTTTATATAATGTTTTTCTCTTTTCTCTACAGGAGGTATTACCATATAATCTCCATACAAATTTTTTAAATAATAATCTACGCCTTTAAAAACAGGAAGTTTATACCCTTCAAATGATAAATACATTTCGGGCAATAATTTCTTTTTTTCTAATATCTCACCGAAATAATGTTTTCTCCCAGTTGGAAGTCCACAAAAAGCAGTCATGTTATCATCATATTGAACAGTTTTATCAATAATATCAAACCATCGGCTTGATTTGAAAAAGGAAAAAACGAATCCTATCAACGATCTTACATAATAATTGGCTTTCCCTGCTCGTAAGTAAAAAGTTTTTACAGTAGAATCTCTATGCTCATAAAAAAATACCTGCCCACCAATAAACTCTAATCCATTACAAATTATGCCCTTTATTTTTCTCTTCAGAACATTATCAGGAACATTTTCTAAGATAAAAATATCCAAGAATAATCCACAATCTTCATCATTCTGTGCATCCAATATTTCTCTATATAATGTATTTTTCTTTATAATTTTTGGAAAACGATTCTTAGCATTTCCCTGATAATTGGGAGCTATCAATTTATATCTCTCTCCCAGCTCTCTTTGGAAAATATTCTGAAATTGATTGTAGTCAGTTCTGGTCATCCCAATATCCAAGTCGTCATCCCAGGGAATGAAGCCGTGATGGCGAACTGCACCCAAAGCGCTGCCACCTACTAAATAAGAAATAATCCCGTATTTCTTACATACTTTATAAAGATCAAGATACATTTCCAGAAGCTCAGATTGTATTTTTTTTCTTAAATTCGCATCAACCAAAATCAGCATATCAGAAGCATCTACAGCTCCTAATGCAGCTTTTCCATTGATTAATTTACTCAAAAAGTTCATAAAAGGCCTTCCTTCTCTTTAGGGAACTACTATATGTAAGTCAAAAAGTCTCCCAATCAATTAGTCAGACAGATAAGCACTTCTGTTAAAATAACATATTCTAATACTGCTTTTAGAACATTAGATTCTATTTTTCACTATATTGTAATTTTATGAATCTAAGATAACTTTCTAAACTTTATCCCACGATTTAGTTGAAACATTCCACTGTTTGATTACACGCGCAGGGCTGCCAACGGCAATGGAATTAGGGGGAATATTGTGGGTGACCGTACTGTGTGCACCGATGATACTGCCCTTTCCTATCGTAACATCTGGCATAATAGAAACAAATTCCCCTAACCAGACATTATCACCGATGATAACTTTGCCTTTTGTTAACTCCCGTTTGACAGGTGGTACATCAGGAGATGACTGCATTTCTCCGCCATAACTTCCATGATTGTGATCTGCAATATAGATTTTACTCGCCATTAAAACATTATTACCGATTTCAATATGATAGATACAACCTATATGAACATATTCACCAATACTTACGTGATCACCAATACATAAGTTCGGCTTGAAAATCTGTTTATCAACGCCGCTGCCAAATTCTTTTAGGCAATACAGCCATCCTCCACGCCCCATACTAAAAGATTTGCCAATTTGCATACAATCTATGCCATTTACCCGCAAATCATGGGCCACAGAAACATCAAATCTTCCAAATACAAGTCTTCCAAAACATTTATCTAAAACTTTATTAAAAATATATACACAAGTTAAAATAAAGCCTTTATCCAGGAGGATGTTTTTATACAGTGATATCTTATGAATCATAATTCTCCGTTCTTTTCATTTGACTTCTTACTTCAAATATTTTCTCAGCCACATATATATAAGTCTTAGTGTAATTATCAAATCAAAATTTTCTTTTTATCAATATTACCGGCTTTCTAAAATTGCATTTTTAGTTGCTTCCAGGTAACCATACTGCCATTTTAAATCAGGCTCCAGATACGCTCCTTCTGCCCATTCATTCCAGGCATTAATAAAGATAAACTTATCGACAATGGTTTGATTTGCTTTTGTTTCTTTAATAATATCAATTAACCACTGCTTATATAATTGAGGTGTAGCTCCATCAAAGACTGTACTGTTATTTTTCCTTCTTGAGGTATTATCCCACATCGGTGAAATCGCTCTATAACAATTATCTCTTTTTAAAGTAAAATATCCTTTATCTTTAACAAATCCTGCATAATCATAAACATGCCCTCTAAAAACGTCACATACAAATTGCTTCGTTTCCGTAATGTCCTGCATTACATCTCGCTGAGGACCTAATGCGAATTCGCTGCATGCATCAAAGCCAAGCTTTTCATAATTATTCATATAATCCAGCTTTGATGATACCACCGCTATAATATATAAATCGACACCGATTTCTTTTTTTGAATATTCACGCCAATATGTAAGCACTTCATCTGGATTTGGAACAGCTAACGGATGATATACTGTCAGAACTGGTTTATTATTAACTTTGATATAATTTTTTTTAGTGAATATTTGTGTACATGATTTTATAAATGCTTTATAACTTTCTACCGTATCACTTTGTACAATCAATGGTGTTGCAGATGTCCCAGACCACTGTTTTGTCCAACTTTCATTTACCCAACAAATTGAGAACGGAAAGTCAATTGTTTTGTCATTAATGAAGTTATTGAACGGCAAATCCAAAAGACGTTCACCATCAAACCAATAATAATAAAAACAAAACCCATATATTCCATAAATTTTGGCCAATTCAATCTGGCGATAGATATTGTCCATAATCCGCAGATCATAATAACCTAATTCCCCTGGAAATCTCGGCTGATACTGTCCTATATATTGTGGAAATGTTTTCCCTACGTTTGTCCATTCTGTAGAACCTCGTCCCCACCATTTTGTATTATGCTCATCTGGATAATATTGTGGCAAATAATAGGCAATTAATTTGGGATCATCATCGATTAACGTGACTAATGGCTTAGTAGGATAGTCAACAGAAAAGCTATTATTTAAGTTCTGCTTTTCCAGCAGTTCATCTATATATGTTTGAAAAATACTGTGTTCCTTTGCTCCATTCACTTTCCCTCTGGCCATTACTCGTAAAAAATTATAAATCTGTTGCTTTTTATGTTCTGGTAAAGGTAATTTCCAAAACATATTTTTTGCATTTTCCCATTCCTGCATTCCAATTAAAGACTTAAATTTATCATATTTTTTCATATGCTTTTCACTCCAAATCATAATTTAAAAAGAAAGAAAGCCATTCGCATTTAATAAAGCTCCTAATGTAGTATCCCAATATTGATAGGTATCGGTAATAAAAGTATAAATCAAAGAAACAAAAAATAATAATAACATTAAGAGTTCATGCAGTTTATATTTTAGACGTATTCCATAATTTGAAATCATTACAGCAGATAAAATAAGATATATGCGGAACAGTCTGGTATAATTAACATTAAGATACAAAAAAGGAAGCGTCAATATTACAGTATATATAAATAATTTTAATTCAATAGTTGTATTTTTCTCTTCTACTTCCACTATTTTATTCCGTAATAATAAATACGGAGAAACAATAAAAAATACTTCTAAAAATGGAACTAAAAAGCCTAACCGTGTTCCCTGATTCATCCATCCACTTAAATATTCATTATCGTCACCCAGCATTCCCAGGATACTACCAATAGACAAAATTGTACTGAATCCAACTCCTGAAAATAAAATTGCGAAAGCAGCAGTGATAAGTAATATTTTGATTAGATAATATTTTTTCCCCCTCAGAATCAAATATATAACAAATGCTAAAAGATAAAAGGCTACAGAAAAATGTATAAACATTGCCAGAAATAGAATACCAATAGTAATGCTAATTTGCTTTTTACTGAATGAATTTTCATTTCCAAAAAAATAGGCAAAAGCTAGCAGAACAATACTATCAGCAAACGCTGTCTTCATTTGTACAACATCTAAAGCATAAGAAGAAATTAAATAAGATGCGAGGACAAAATTTATATTTTTTGTTAGTTTTCGAATTCCAATAGTCATTATTCCAAAAACTATGAAATAAAATACGCATAAATATTGTTCAAAGTCAAGCTGCAGACTAGAGATAGTCTGAATAAATAAAGTAAATCCTGCATATCTCCCTTCATCACTCGCAGCATAATATCCATGTAAATAATTGAGCATGTCCGCATCAGTTGTTTTAAAAACAGCCAATACATACATCGTTATTAAGATAAATACTGTAATCCATTTAGCCTTACGAAAAGCCAATCCAAAAAAAATGGACAAGCAATAAAAAACAGATGCCATGAGAATCTCCTTAATTTCTCTGGAAATGGTAAAAATCTAAATACATCTTAGTGAGTTTTTTTACGACATCAATAATATCATACCCAGCCCGTTTAATACTTCCATATTGATCTTTGCGAAAATGATAGCTTTTCTTCGCAATAATCTCTTGCAAAGCATTAGCCCAAATCGTGACGTCATTAATTGACAGGAACTGACAACGATCAGATATATTGACTTCTGCTGGTATTGTACTGCTGCACAGTGTCGGCAAATCTGCCGCTTGTGATTCTATCGCCGCAATACCTAATCCTTCAAAAACAGAAGGAAAAACAAAAATATCCATAGCCTGCAGTAAGGCATAAACATCTGTTTGGGCTCCAACCATGAGTACGTGTCTATTCGCTAATTCAGAATGCAGTGCATCACGAATTTCCTTTTCTTTTTCTCCAGTTCCTACCCACAAAAATTGAAAATCGACGCCACGTTTATCCAATTCTTTAATCAACTGGATAATAAACTGCGGATTTTTTTGAGGGGTCAATCGTCCTACAGTACCGATAACGATTTTTCCTGGTTCAATATGAAATTCCTTGCGAATCTTTTCCCGTAATTCTGCCGAATATATATATTTTTTAGCATCAATACCATTCTTCAGAATAAAATGATTGGGATATTTCAGCACACCAGTACCATATCTGCTTACCAGAGCATCCTGAGAACATCCCATAAAATAATCTGCTATAAATCGCGTTGGGTAAGAATAAACTTTATATAAAAACGTATGCAGATTCATTGGTCCATATGTTGAATGACTGTGTGCAATGGTATAACACCCATATTTTTTTGCAATCGAAAGATAAATTGCAGCTGTGCTACCAATATGCCCATGAACAACGTGATATTCTGGATGGTTTTTAAAAAAATTATTCCACCAAGATACATATGAAAAATGATTGATGCCACGATAAAGAGGATAACGGATGATTTTTCCTCCGAGTTCCAAAATTTCCGCATCATAAGCACATTCTTTTTCGGCAGTCACTGCAAAATCAAACTGCACTTTTTCTCTATCTATATTGCGATAAAGATTCATCAATAAAGTTTCAGTCCCAGCAAGGTTCATACCTGTAAGGACATGCAGAATGCGTAATGTTTTAGCCATAAAAAGTCCTTCTCTTTTACAATGTCTGATAGACCCTGTATATCTCTTTAATCATTTTATATACTGTAAAATGATTTAAATATTTTTCTCTCGCAGCAATCCCCTTCTTGACGAGAATATCTTTATGTGCAGAAATCTGTTGAATCTCATGCACTACATTTTCTGTATGCGAAGGAATCAGCCAACCAATTTTTGATTCAACAGATTCACTAACTCCTCCAACATCAGAAGCCATAACAGGCAATCCTGCTCTCATTGCCTCTATGATACTAATAGGGAATCCCTCCCAATTACTTAAAAGAAGAAATAAATCATAATTGGGTAAAAGCTTTTCAACGTCTGTTCTGGCACCCAAAAAAGTAACATGGTTTTCTATACCGATTGCATTGGCCTGTGATACCGCTTGATCAAACAAAGGTCCATTTCCAATAAAAGTCAAGTGCAATTTAATTCCCTGGTGAACTGCGTTATTTACAACGTCTAAAGTTTCCAGGATTTTTTTTTGGGGGGAAAATCTCGCCACTGTCACAATTTCAAGTGTCTTTTCTTTTGTATCATTGAATTGGTTCCATTTTTTTTGAAAAATCGTATCTGGAATACAGTTATGAACTGTAACCAACTTATCCTTTAATTGAGGAATTTCGCGTAAAGCAAGATTTCTATCATACTCTGAAACACAGATAATCTTTTTGCACCATTTTCCAGCTATTTTTTCGATCAGCCGATAAATTTTTCTTTTTATTTCTGGAACACCATCTGTAAAAGCCCATCCATGTGCCGTAAAAACAGACGGAATACCACACTGTCTTGCAGCCCACCGTCCTAAGATTCCTGCTTTGCTGGAATGACAGTGAATTAAATCCGGATGTATCTTTCGAAAAAGATTTTGAAGTTCCCTATTAGCTTTCCAATCATGAGTTGGAGAAATCTCTCGTACCATATCCGGGATAATATATGTCTCAATACCAAGATGCTGTGCCTGTTCCGTCAACCATCCCTTCTTCCCTGTCACAAGAACTGGGATTACCTGATACATAGCCCGCATATTCTTCATTAACTCATAAACATGGCTTTGCGCTCCGCCTAAATCAGGAAGCGTAATCACATAGGCAACTTTCACTTTTCTTCTCCTCTAAATCTTACAACGAAGGATTAATTTAATTTAATTTAATACTTATCCATTCATTTTCTCCTGCGCGTGAGCCACCTCCGCCGTCACCTGTCCCTCGGCCACGCCTTCTGTGCTCTCCTTCATGAACAAGATCTTCACCGTGGCGAAAATGATCTTGAAGTCCTCGAACAGGCTGGGCCGGGCGATGTACATCAGATCCAGCAACAGTTTGTCGTAGGGAGTGGTGTTGTACTGGCCATAGACCTGGGCGTAGCCGGTGAGTCCGCATTTGGCCTGGAGCCGCAGGTTCCACTCGGGCATTTCCTGGGCGTACTGGGCGGAGATTTCGGGACGTTCGGGTCTGGGCCCTACGATGGCCATATCCCCTTTCAGGATGTTCAGCAGCT
>OBHX01002834.1_pt1 | contig 13056 bp, 11 predicted proteins | sample 1519331 | NCBI WGS metagenome assembly OBHX01 (sample SAMEA2602897, study PRJEB22501) | metagenome
CGGCCAGCGCATCCGGTGGCAGGCCGTCCACCTCCAGTGTGAAACGTAATCCTGTTGACATGAATAATCTCCTGAATTAACAGGGAAAAGAAACCACCAGCCGGACTGCGGCGAATGACAGTACAGTGTTACGCTTGCATTATTCAGGCACGCTACCGCCGAAGTTTCCGGCGTCCGCCATCTCCCGTAAAAAACGTAACCCCTTACTGACACTGCTTTTTTGTTTACGATCCCCAACAAAACAGCACCCTGCCCGTAAGGACAGGGTGCTGTGGATTCAGCCTTACGCTTCCAGCGGCGCGCGCCAGTCATCAGCACCAGAGGTGCCGGACTTGACGTGCTCCCACTCGATTTTGCGGTAGGCCAGTGAGACTTCGAGCAATTGCGTGAACTCGCGCTTCGCCGGGTCCTGGCAGTGCGGCATATGCAACTTCATATCCACAATCGTCGAGTCCGTCAGGCGGGTGGTGAAATAGTGCTCCTGTTTGCCTTCAACAGAGGTACGCCACCAGTGCAGTTCAGTTTTCGGCAGCATTTCGCCGGAGGCCAGCGCGTTGTAAAGCAGTGGTACGGCTTTGTTCAGCGCCACAGTAAAAATGAACGGCTTGTGCGAACGCTGACCACTCGGCTGCCCGGACTGCGGATCGGTGGGTACAGTCACGTTGTGCTGGAATTCCTGTACCAGCATTTCATCCTCGTGCCCCTGCACGTAGATATTGCCGACAGAATCTGCGGTAAATGCACCAGCGGTAATATTCCCCTGGGTTTGCCCCGTAATTGAGATGTAACACGGTGTTGGCATTCATAAACTCCTTGTTAACGATTAACGATACTTACATACATCTGCCAAAAGATATCCGGCAGATAAAAACATGCTTAACACATAAAAAACTCTGTAGTTTAAACTCTCTTCACATGGCAGATTGAACCGTAAACCCAGAGGCTAAAAAGCATATTCCTGATGACTGAATTAAATATTCACACATCCATTATGGTGATATATCAATATTCATTTCTATAAAATAATGACAATACCACATTCATGAATAAATATTATATTCATCATTATTCCATTACTCCAATCGGTAAAAACCATTCACCAACCAACCCGTCACACAAAGATAATTGCGGTATATTGATTCATGAAAAATATATTAACTACATATAAAATCAAACAAAAAATCACATATAAATCATATAATTACATAAAAATAAAAATAACTGAAATTTCTTTTAATTTATTCTTAACGAAACCAATACAACCTAAACAATAACCACAACAGAAGGATACTCCTGTATTTCATTTAGAAAAAGTGCTTCTCAAAAAATTTTCTTCGCGTAATAATGATTACCAGTTGTTTTTTATTGCACGGTATTTCATGGTCTGTACGGAGATGCAGAAAACATAACATAACCTGATGGATGATCTCTATGAGCAAAGATTATAACGGCAGTGTGGCCCCCAAAGAACGCATTAATATTTCTTACGTTCCAAAAACTGACGGCGAGCCTTCTGAGGTGGAATTACCCCTCAATATGTTGATAGTGGGAGATACCGGAAACTCACAAGAAACAGCACCACTTGATGAACGCCAGATGGTTTCTATCGATAAGCATTCATTCAATTCAGTGATGGCAGAAGCTTCCATTAGCCTGAATTTTGCAGTTCCGGCAGCATTGAAGGACGACGCAAAAGATGACGATGAGATGAATGTCTCGCTGAAAATCAAATCCCTGAACGATTTTTCTCCGGACAGTGTGGCAAAACAAGTGCCGGAGTTGAACAAATTGCTGGAACTACGCGAAGCGCTGACAGCATTAAAAGGGCCGCTGGGTAATTTGCCAGCATTTCGCGCCCAGCTTCAGGCATTGCTGGAAAATGAAGAATCCCGCGAACAGTTACTGCGGGAGATCAGCCAGGCAGAAAACCAGTAATCTCTGTTTTTCAGGGAGATTATCCTGGTATGGGCTTGCGGAAAGATACCACCAGAACCGATGACGCAATAACGCAGACAGTGAGCCGGTTATGTATCACTCAGACAGGCGATATCAACACAGAAACACTGGATGTATTGATCGCGGCGCCTGACCAGAGGCTCGGATGTCTGATGGATGAAATCATCCATATCAACGGGTATCAGCAGATGAAGCCACACTGGCGGAAGGTGTTCCACTGACCGTGAAACCTGACTCCAGAAATACAGATCAACACAAGGATTTTCAGTATGTCGTTAAAGGAAGAGGAACTTGTTTCCACCCGCGCTGAACAGGGAAGCCATGCCCCGTCGTTGCTTGATGAAATCATGGCACAAACCCGTATCCAGCCCGGTGCTGACGGTTATGATATTGCCCGACAGGGCGTAACGGCTTTTGTTGCCAGCCTTCTGCAATCCAGCTCACCAGCAGACCCCGTAAATAAACTGGCCGTGGACAGTATGATTGCGGATATTGACGCCCGAATCAGCCGCCAGATGGATGCTATTATTCACGCCCCTCAGTTTCAGCAACTGGAGTCATTCTGGCGTTCAATGAAAGCCCTGGTGGAACGCGTTGATTTTCGCGAGAATATTAAGGTTAATATCCTGCATGTCACCAAGGAAGAACTGCTGGACGATTTCGAGTTCGCGCCAGAGATTACCCAGTCAGGCTTCTACAAGCATGTTTATTCCAGCGGATTTGGTCAGTTTGGTGGTGAACCCATCGCGGCGGTATTAGGCGCATATGAGTTCAAAAATACCACGCCAGACATGAAACTGCTGAACTATGTCAGCGCCGTCGGCGCTATGGCCCATGCGCCGTTCCTTTCTTCCATATCGCCGGAATTTATGGGACTCAATTCATGGACTGAGCTGCCCAATATCAAAGATCTTTATGCCATCTTTGAAAGCCCTGCTTACACAAAATGGCGCGCCCTACGTGATTCCGAAGACTCTCGCTACCTGGGGCTGACCGCACCGCGTTTTCTGCTCCGCCAGCCCTATTCAGCCACCGAAAACCCCATCAGAAGCTTCAACTACGCCGAAGATGTCAGCCACAGCCACGAGCATTATCTTTGGGGCAATACCGCCTGGATGCTAGCCAGTAATGTGGCTGACTCGTTCGCAAAATATAGATGGGCGCCGAATATTATTGGGCCGCAGAGCGGCGGCGCGGTAAAAAATCTTCCTGTACATTTATATGAATCAATGGGACAGATTCAGGCCTAGATTCCAACAGAGGTGTTGATTAACTACCGCCTTGTGTTCTAACATGCCGAAGATGGGTTCATTACGCTGAGCAATCGCAATGGCAACCGTAATGCAGTCTTTTTCTCTGCCAATTCGGTTCAGAAACCCAAGCATTTTCCGGGCAAAGATGCCGAAACCAACTACAAGCTGGGTACACAACTACCGTACCTGTTCATTATCAACCGCCTCGCACACTACATTAAAGTTTTGCAACGCGAGCAGCTCGGGTCGTGGAAAGAGAGAAGTGACCTTGAGCGAGAACTCAATATTTGGGTCCGCCAGTATGTCGCTGACCAGGAGAATCCGCCCACTGACGTCCGCAGCCGTAAGCCCCTGCGTGGCGCTAAAGTTGAGGTTCTGGACGTAGACGGCGAACCAGGCTGGTATCAGGTGGCAATTTCCGCAAGACCCCATTTTAAATATATGGGTGCGTCGTTTGAACTGTCTTTAGTCGGACGGTTAGACAAGTGATACCGGAGCACGAGAGACCTGCCGGATCGCTGTTTGAGCGTCTGGAAAACCCTCCTGCCAGAAACTGGCGGGGGGACAGCAATATAGAGGCATTCAGACAGTCCATTCGCCACAGCCTGCGAAATATCCTGAATACTCGCTCCGGCAGTTGTCGGGGTACCCCGGAGCTCGGCATCGAAGAGCCGGAAGGAGCAGATAATTATCGCAGCGCCATGAGCCAGGCTATCGTGCAGTGCATTGAGCGTTATGAACCCCGAATCTCACATTCTGAGGTTCGGGCGGTGCTTCCCTTTATGGCCAGCCCACAGGAAATAACATTCCATATCACCGCCTGGGTGACATTTAACGACATCGACGATGTGCTTGAGTTTGATATGGCACCGGACGGCAGTCAGCATTATCGGGTGGAGTAGTAAAATGGAATTCGAAGAGCGTTATTACAGGCAGGAACTGAATTACCTTCGCCAGTTAAGTAAACAACTGGCAACCGAAAAGCCGCATCTGGCCCGGTTTCTGGCTGAAAAAGGAGCCGATCCGGATATCGAGCGTCTACTGGAAGGCGTGGCATTTCTGACCGGCAATCTGCGCCAGAAAATTGAGGATGAGTTTCCTGAGCTGACACATGGCTTGATCAAAATGCTGTGGCCCAATTATCTGCGCCCGGTGCCGTCGATGACGCTGATTGAATACAGCCCGGATATGGACAAAACCTCCGTGCCGGTATGCATCCCCCGCAACGAACAGTTCACAACCGGTTCGAAAGGGACTCAGGGAAACCAGGTATTGTCTGCGTATTCCGGCAATGAACACGATGTAGCCCCGCCCTGTACGTTCACTCTTTGCCGGGATATCTGGCTGCTGCCCGTTCAACTGGATCAGGTAGAGGATCGCAGTACGCCCCGCCATGGCATTATTGATATTACATTTGCCATCGCACCTGGTACAGATTTCACCACTCTGGATCTAAACAAGCTGCGCTTCTGGCTGGGCAACGATGATAACTATACCCGCTACCAGCTGTATTTGTGGTTTTGCGAATATTTACAGGGCGCAGAGTTGCTTACGGGCGAGCAGTCGATCCCGATGCCCGAATTTATGCTGAAAGCTGTGGGGTTTGAACCAGAAGATGCCATGCTGCCCTGGCCCGGTAATGTCCACAGCGGCTACCGCATTCTCCAGGAATTTTTCTGCTACACCGACAGTTTTCTCTTTTTCGATGTCTGTGGCATTCCGGCGCTACCTGACAGGTTAAAGGAGAATCGTTTCACCCTGCGGCTGCGTTTTTCGCGCCCCTTACCCGTGGATATCCAGTTACACTGCGATTCCCTGCGTTTATATTGTGCGCCCGCCATTAATCTTTTTTTCCATCATGCCGAAGCGATTACGCTGGATCACCAGCGGGCAGATTATCCACTGATACCCAGCCGCCACTATCCGGATCATTACGACATTTTTTCGGTTAACAGTGTGGTGAGCCAGACGCAGGATATATTCAGAAAAAAAGAGTTTGGACAACCCGTTACAACACCTTCTGTGCGTCAGTGGCCTGCATTTGAAAGCTTCAGTCATCAGATGGAATACAGTCGCAAGCGGGAAGTTGTCTACTGGCAGCACCGGACAAAGACCTCGCTGTTTCAGCGGGGCTTTGATCATAGCCTTGCTTTTATTCACGCTGATGGCGGCCACCCGGATGCCTCGCTGCTTAATAATGAAGTGGTCTCAGTATCGCTGACCTGCACCAACCGTGAGTTGCCGATACAGATCCTGCCTGGCGACATAACCGGTACAACAGGTAAAAACGCATCAGTGGCATCGTTTCGCAATATCACCCGACCCACGCCGCCACTCTGGCCGGTTATAGACGGCAGCCTGCACTGGTCCCTGTTGTCCGCCATGAACCTGAATTATCTGTCACTGCTGGATGCTGATGCGCTCAAACAGGTCATAGCCAATTTTGACCGCCACGCCATTCATCATCCACAGATGGCTCGCCTGTCACAGCAAAAGCTGGATGCCATTGAACGGCTGGACACCAGACCCGTTGATCGCCTGTTTACCGGGATACCGGTGCGTGGTCTGGCGTCAACTCTGTATATCCATCCGGGACCGTTTGTCTGTGAAGGAGAGATGTACCTTCTGGGTGCAGTTTTGTCACACTTTCTGTCGCTGTATGCCAGCGTCAATTCATTCCACATGCTGACAGTTGTTAACACGGAAAGCCAGGAGTCATGGAAATGGGCGGAAAGAACCGGGCAACACCCGCTCATCTGACCCCGGACGATGCTCCGGTACAGGATGAACAAAACGCATTACGGGAGAGTTTTCTTCAGGACGCCTGCGCCTGTAATTTTTTTGCCCTCTCAGAACTGCTGCACCGGCTGGCATCAGAGGGGGGAGAAACACCGGAATTATCGCTGGATACCCCTCCGTCACAGGAGACCATTCATTTCCGGGCTGATGCCAGACTGGGCTTTCCGGTAAGTGATGTCAGCGCGCTAGAGCAGGAGACCTCCGGGCAGTTCCGGATGACCACCACCTTTATGGGGCTACAGGGCAGCCAGTCTCCCCTGCCAGGTTATTACCTTGATCACCTGGCCTGGAAATCCGCACATGAGCAAAGTCCGGTTGGCGATTTTCTGGATATGTTCAGCCACCGCCTGACACAGTTCGTCTGGCATACCTGGCGTAAGTATCGCTACCACGTCTCTTTCCGTAACGGTGGCGTGGATGCGTTCTCGCAACGGATGTATTCCCTGGTCGGGCTTGGCCACCGGCAACTTCGCGAAAGGCTGCCAGTTAATCACAGCAAAATGCTGGCCTATGCCGGAATACTGGCGAATCCGGGACGCTCGCCAGAGATCGTCTGCTCGCTGGTCGCGCACTGTTTCGATTTAAATTTATCTGACGTGACGCTGCAAAACTGGCAGCGACGGATGGTGGAAATAGAGCCGGATCAGCAAAACAGTCTCGGATGTTACACGATTAAAAATGGCGAAAAACTGGCCGGTCGATCGGTGCTGGGCAGTTTTGTTCTCGGGACGAGTGTTCCCGATCTCAGCGGTAAATTTCAGTTAAGCATTAACAACCTGAGTCGTAAGCGGTTTCTCTCGTTCCTGCCATCAGGAGAAAGCTTTCTGCTGCTGGCGATGTTTGTCTCCTTCGTCCTGCGCGATCAACTTGCCTGGGATTTGCACCTGGGACTGGCACCGGAGCAGGTGGGCACCATGCGGCTGGGCGATAACAAGAGCGCACTACTGGGCTGGACGTCATTTCTCGGCGAACCGGGAGAACATCCCTCAGTCACCATCAGGGTCAGGGAGTAAAATATAACCATCATGGAGCATGATATGGCGGAAGAAAAAACGCGGCAACAAACGCTTTCACTGCATGTCGTCAACGGCAGCGAACTGGAAAGCGGGCGCGCGGCACGGTGTCTGTTCACACAGAGCGGGGATGTGGGCCACAGCAGTGAGTGCCACTGGCCGGTTCAGGACAGGCATCAGGATGTTCCGGCGAAAGCGTTCAGCATCAGCCTGCATGATGGCGCATTCTGCCTGCATCAGCTGACTGCACCACTATGGCTGAATCAGGCCAAAGTCACGGTAGCCTCGGATCTGGTGCAGTTACGCCAGGGCGATGAGATCCAGACGGGGCATCTGATACTCCGGGTTTATCTGAATCAGGGCGGGATGCGGCATTACGACGAAGAGATGGCTACCCCTGAAACCATTGTTTCTAACCACGACATTTTGTCAGACACGTTGCTGTCCACTGACGGCGCACCGGAATATCCGGGAATGCCGTCCCGCCACCAGCTTGCCGATACCGTTGTGAATGGCTTTTCCACCGACCCATTGCAGGCGCTGCGGACCGAAAGTCTGACCACAAGGGACAATCCTCTTGCGGCAATCACGCCTGTACGTCCATCCGCTCCGTTGTCTGATCCGGTCACACATGGCGGGATCAACACACCGTTTATGGATCTGCCATCAATGTATGCCTATCCGCAGGACAGCGATGATGACGCAATTTCACCGGCAGAGGCGGCACAGCGCCATCTTGCTATAACCCCGTTGCTACGCGGGTTGGGAGGATCGCTTACTGTGCATAACACGAAAGATGCCGATGATTTTCTGGAAGAAGCCGGGAGGACACTGCAGGCGGCGGTTAAAGGGTTGCTTGAGCTACAGCAGCACCGCAACAGCCTCTCTGACAAACATCTGCGCCCGCTGGAAGATAATCCGTTGCGCCTGAATATGGACTACGCCACCGCTCTGGACGTGCTGTTTGCCGAAGGAAAAAGCCCGGTTCATCTCGCCGCACCTGCCGCCGTCAGCGAGAGCCTGCGCAATATCCGCCATCACGAAGAAGCCAACCACGCGGCCATTGTGGAATCGCTGCGCGTGCTACTGGACGCCTTCTCGCCACAGAGCCTGATGCGCCGTTTTGTGCAGTATCGCCGCAGCCATGAACTACGCAAGCCGCTGGATGATGCCGAAGCCTGGCAGATGTACTGCGATTACTACGACGAACTGGCCTCCAGCCGCCAGCAGGGTTTTGAGATGCTTTTTAACGAAGTGTATGCCCAGGTCTTTGACCGGGTACTTCGTGAAAAACAGCGGGAGCCGGAAGCATGACAGGGCGTGGTTTCCTCGCCTGGGTATTGGTGGCGTTGTTAACCATCGCCTTGTGTGGTTGTGAAACAGCAAAAAAAATCGGCCAGGTCATTAAAAACCCAGATATTCAGGTCGGAAAACTGGCTGACCAGTCGTCACTGGTGACGATTACGTTGCTGACGGAGCCGGATGCCAACATCAATGCGGACGGTGAAGCTGCGGCGGTGGACGTACAACTGGTTTACCTGAGTGATGATTCGAAATTACAGGCTGCGGATTATGACCAGCTCGCAAGTACGCCGTTACCGGATGCACTGGGGAAAAACTATATCGATCATCAGGATTTCAGCCTGCTGCCCGACACCATAAAAACCCTGCCACCGGTGAAGCTGGATGAGAAAACACAGTTTATCGGCGTGATTGCCTATTTCTCCGACGACCAGACCACACAATGGAAGCAAATCGAACCGGTGGCAGGGACAGGACACCACTACCGCCTGCTGGTACATATCCGACAGAGCAGTATTGAAATGAAAAAAGAGGATGATTAACGATGGCAACCACGCGAAACAAAGTGATGTGGCGGGAAGGGACACTGATGCGTCCGCACCACCTCCAGCAGCAGCAACGTTATAACGATTATGTGAATAATCTGCGTTTCCGGACCATTAATGATCTGTCCTGGGGATTTACCGAGCTTTCGCTTAATAATGAGTCGCTGGCACAGGGCAAAATTATGCTCGACAGTGCGTCCGGCACCCTGCCGGACGGCACGGTGTTCTCCATTCCGGACCAGGATTCGCTGCCCGCTCCGCTACATCCGGACAGCTTTCCTGACGAAGAGAGCCGTAATATCTATCTGGCCTTACCCGTTGCCAGTGACGTGAGAGGCGAAGTCAGCTACGGACAGCAGATCGGACGTTACCGACTGCACGATGCCGATGTCCGGGATCTGCATTCAGAGAATGGTGATGCGCGGGCACTGACACTGGGACAGTTAACGCCTCGTATTATGAGCGGGGCTGATGATATGAGCGCATATGTCACGCTACCACTGTGCCGTATCAAAGACAGGCACGCTGACGGCTCCCTGATACTGGATGACAGCTTTATCCCCACCTGCCAGAACATCTACGTTAGCACGCGGCTGCGTGAATTTTTGCGCGAGGTACAGGAAGCGGTTGGCGGACGGGCTAATGACCTGGCTAATCGTATTGGCTCTCCGGCGCAAAGCGGTATTGCAGACGTGGCGGAATTTATGATGCTGCAACTGCTCAACCGTAACCAAACCCGGTTCACCCATCGCGCCCGCAGATCACAGCTTCATCCGGAAATGTTTTATCTCGATCTAGCCGGACTGCTAGGTGAACTCATGACATTTACCGAATCGTCCCGCCTGCCCTGCCCGCTGGATATCTACGATCACCGCAACCTGACAGAAACCTTCAAAACACTGTTGCCGGAAGTGAAGCGGGCACTGCATACCGTCCTGTCGCCCAGGGCGGTTAACCTGCCGCTGCATCTGCGCGATGGCATCTGGCAGGCTGACATACATGACTCAGCGCTGTTGCAGTCAGCCACCTTCGTGCTGGCGGTGGCGGCGAAAATGGAGACACAGCAACTCCAGCGCCAGTTTATCCAGCAGTCAAAAATTTCCTCGCCGGAAAAAATTCGCAATATGGTCAGTGTGCAAATCCCCGGTATCCCGCTGCATACGCTGATGGTGGCCCCCCGCCAGCTTCCGTACCATGCCGGTTTCAGCTATTTCGAACTGGACAAGAGCGCTCCAGCCTGGGCGGATGTGGCGGCCACCGGTGCCGTCGCCCTGCATGTATCCGGTTCGTTTCCGGATCTGAACATGCAACTGTGGGCTATAAGAGGATAAGACGATGGATGCGCTATCACAGCCCCCTTTACCCGAATACGAAAGCGAAGGCCTCCGTCAGTACCAGCTTACGCTGCGCGGCAACAGCCTGAACCCGATGATCGACGCAGCCACACCGCTGCTGGGGATGGTAATGCGTGTTGCGGGGATGAACAGCCATGCCATGCCTGAACACCTGTTCACTCAGGTGGTGACGGATGTGCAGGCAATGGAGCAGCTACTTCAGGAGCAGGGCTATGAGCCAGGCGTGATTATCTCGTTTCGTTACATCCTCTGTACTTTTATAGATGAAGCGGCACTGGGTAACGGCTGGTCCAACAAGAACGAGTGGATCAAACAGTCGTTACTGGTGCATTTCCACAATGAAGCTTGGGGTGGTGAAAAGGTCTTTATTCTGCTGGAACGCCTGATGCGCGAGCCAAAACGCTACCAGGATCTGCTGGAGTTTTTGTATATCTGCTTTTCACTGGGCTTTCGCGGGCGCTATAAAGTCGCGCCTCAGGATCAGGGGGAGTTTGAGCAGATATACCGCCGCCTGTATCACGTCCTGCATAAACTGCGCGGCGATGCGCCCTTTCCACTGCTGCACCAGGATAAAAAAGCCCATGGCGGACGCTACCAGCTCATTAAACGATTGACCATCCGCCATGTTCTGTCCGGCGGTATCATCGTGCTGGCGCTGTTTTATCTGTTCTATCTGCTGCGCCTGGACGGCCAGACGCAGGACATTCTTCACCAGTTAAACCGGCTGCTCGCCAGGTAAGGACACATATGATCCAGATTGATTTGGCCACACTGGTAAAACGGCTTAATCCCTTCGCGAAACAGGCGTTGGAAGCCGCAGCCTCGGAGTGTATGAGCCAGCAGGCGGCGGAAATCACTGTCAGCCACGTACTGCTCCAGATGCTGGCTATCCCGCGCAGCGATTTGCGGGTCATTACTGAACGCGCCGGGATCGGCACCGATGATTTACGCCAGGCGCTGACAGTGGAAAATTACGCCACCACCCGTTCAGTGGATAGCTATCCGTCGTTTTCCCCCATGCTGGTTGAATGGCTGAAAGAGGCCTGGCTGTTGGCGTCCGCTGAAATGCAGCAGACAGAGTTGCGCGGGGGCGTCCTGCTGCTCGCCCTGCTCCACTCGCCGCTGCGCTACGTGCTGCCCGCCGCCGCCCGGCTGCTCACCGCCATCAACCGCGACCAGCTACAGCAGGATTTTGCTGGATGGACGAAGGCTTCAGCCGAGTCGGTTATGCTGAATGCGGACGGGCAGGTCATCAGCGCCGCAACCGATACCGGAGACAGCCTGCTTGCCCGCTACGCCAGAAACATGACCGATGATGCCCGCAACGGCAGGCTCGATCCAGTATTGTGCCGCGATAATGAAATTGACCTGATGATTGATATTCTCTGCCGCCGCCGTAAAAACAATCCGGTGGTAGTCGGTGAGGCAGGCGTCGGCAAAAGCGCGCTGATCGAAGGACTGGCGCTGCGCATTGTCGCAGGCAAGGTACCGGACAAGCTGCGCGATACCGATATTATGACCCTGGATCTTGGTGCACTACAGGCAGGTGCGTCGGTGAAAGGCGAGTTTGAGAAGCGCTTTAAGGGGCTGATGGCGGAGGTCATTCAGTCACCGAAACCCGTTATTCTGTTTATCGACGAGGCCCACACGCTGATTGGTGCGGGCAACCAGCAGGGCGGGCTGGATATCTCTAACCTGCTAAAACCTGCGCTGGCACGCGGCGAGCTGAAAACCATCGCCGCCACCACCTGGAGCGAATATAAAAAATATTTCGAGAAAGACGCCGCCCTGTCGCGTCGTTTCCAACTGGTAAAAGTACGCGAACCCAATGCTGCCGAATCCACCATTATTTTGCGCGGCCTGTCGGTGGTGTATGAGCAGTCCCACGGCGTGCTGATTGATGATGAAGCCTTACAGGCAGCAGCAACGTTAAGCGAGCGTTATCTTTCCGGACGTCAGTTACCGGATAAAGCCATTGATGTGCTGGATACCGCCTGCGCCCGCGTTGCGATCAATCTTTCCTCTCCACCACGGCAAATTTCAGCGCTGACCACACTGAGCCATCAGTGCAAAGCAGAAATTCACCAGCTTGAGCGTGAAATCCGCATAGGCCTGCGATCTGATACCTCGCGGTTGAATGAAGTACTGGTGCAGTATGACGAAACGCTGACCGAATTGGATGAACTGGAAACGGCATGGCACCAGCAGCAGGCGCTGGTACAGGAAATTATCTCGCTGCGTAAAGGGCTGCTGGATGAATCCGTTAGCAGTGAAGAAGAAAATGTGCAGTCAGAAGAAGTGGATGCCGAAAACACCCCCGTTCCGGCAAATGAATTCGCGACGAAGCAACCAGAAACCGTCCCAGAACGCTGTCCCGCAGAACGACTGGCAGCGCTGACCGCCGAACTGAATACTCTGCACCATACGCAGCTTCTGGTTTCCCCACACGTCGATAAAAAACAAATCGCAGCTGTGATTGCCGAATGGACAGGCGTACCACTTAACCGTCTGTCGCAGAACGAGATGTCGGTCATCACCGATTTGCCGCTGTGGCTGGGTGACATTATCAAGGGCCAGAATCTGGCGATTAAGCATCTGCATAAGCACCTGCTGACAGCGCGTGCGGATCTGCGCCGCCCGGGGCGACCTCTGGGTGCATTCCTGCTGGCCGGCCCCAGCGGCGTGGGTAAAACGGAAACCGTGTTGCAACTGGCAGAACTTCTCTATGGCGGTCGCCAGTACCTCACCACCATCAATATGTCCGAATTCCAGGAGAAACATACTGTTTCTCGCCTGATTGGTTCCCCTCCAGGCTATGTTGGCTACGGCGAGG
>OBHX01002842.1_pt1 | contig 13041 bp, 6 predicted proteins | sample 1519331 | NCBI WGS metagenome assembly OBHX01 (sample SAMEA2602897, study PRJEB22501) | metagenome
CGACCACCGAGATCTACACTCTTTCCCTACACGACGCTCTTCCGATCTGTGCCGGATGCCATTAAATGACCTCACAGAGTGGGTCCACAGTGTGCCGTGGTCTCTTCCGAAGGAGATGCGCCCGATGGCGGAGAATATCTGCGCGTCATTTATAGAGGTGGCAAAGCGGTTATTAGACCTTGGGTTGGGCTATCTCTCCCTGGACCGCGCCGCATCTACACTCTCCACTGGGGAACGCCAGAGAATGCAGCTCGCGAGAGCCGTGAGAAACCGCACGACGGGTGTCCTCTATGTGCTGGACGAGCCGTCTATCGGTCTTCACCCGTCGAATATCGAGGGACTCACCAGTGTCATGCATGACCTGATTGCAGACGGAAACTCCGTAGTTCTCGTGGATCATGACGTCCAGATCTTAAAGAAGTCTGACTGGATGATCGAGATGGGACCGGAAGCCGGTGCTGGCGGCGGAACCGTCATTGCGGAGGGGACCATCGGGGAGATCGAAGAATCGGGAAAGTCGGTATTGGGATCGTTCCTCTCCGGAAAAGCGGATACCTGCACGAGAGTCCGGGCGAATCGGGAGAATATGTTTGAGTATGGAAAAATCCATATCTCCACCGGAAATATCCACACGGTAAAACCTTTGTCTGCGGATATCCCGAAAGGTCGGATGACCGTGGTCACAGGAGTTTCCGGTTCCGGAAAGACGACTTTTGTCTTAGAGAGTCTGATCCCGGCGTTATCCGCCATGATTCACGGCGAAAAACGTCCGGAACACGTCCATGAGATCCAGGCGGAGGGGATCCGTCAAGTGAAGCTCATCGACGCGGCACCCATCGGCACGAATGTCCGCTCCACGGTGGCGACCTATGCGAATGTCCATGATGAGCTGCGAAAGATCTTTGCGAGAACACCGGACGCGAAACGTCTTGGGTATAAGACCGGGGATTTCTCCTACAATACGGGAAAACTCCGCTGCCCTGGATGTGACGGAACAGGCGTGATCAGCCTGGATGTCCAGTTCCTGCCAGACGTGGAGATCCCGTGCCCGGACTGCCGCGGATCGAGGTACGCGAAGGAGGCGAATCTCGTGAAGCACACGGATAAAAGGGGAGTTTCCCATTCCCTGCCGGAATTTATGGATATGGATATCAATACGGCGCTGGAGAATTGCAGGGATATGAAGATTGTCTCCCAGAGACTGCAGGTATTAAGGGATTTAGGACTTGGCTACTTGACTCTGGGCGAGGAGACCCCGAGCCTCTCCGGCGGCGAGGCCCAGCGACTGAAACTTGCAAGCGAGATGGGAAAAGCCCAGGAGGACACGGTCTTCGTCTTCGATGAGCCGACGATCGGTCTTCACCCGGCGGATGTCCAGGTGCTCCTCGGTGTATTCCAGACGCTGATTGAAAACGGAGCCACCGTCCTTGTCATCGAACACGACCTGGATGTGATTAAAAATGCCGACTACATCATCGACATGGGCCCTGGCGGCGGAGAACAGGGCGGCCGGATTGTTGCGTGTGGGACGCCGGAGGAGATCAAAAATGTGAAAGAAAGTGTGACGGGGAGATACCTGTAAGGTGGAGTACATATAATACAAGATATTTAGACGAAGTTACTTGTAAATAAAAATATATCCGCTATAATATACTCAATGAGTATATTATAGCGGAGGATCAATGGAAAACAAAGAAATATTAAAAGAACTTAGAAGCATTATGGGACTAAATCGCCGGGAATTTGCGGAGTATTTTTGCATCCCATACAGGACAGTGCAGGAATGGGAACTTGCACATCGGAATATGCCGGATTATCTGTTAAGATTGATGTTGTATAGTGAGAAGTTGCGGAGTGAGAATAAATTTTATAGTGCCAGTAAAAATGTTTCTATTATTCAAGATGAATTCGGGAAAAATATCGTAATTATAAACGATATACGGTTTAAGGGAAAAAGAAATATCGATTGGGAAGAAGTTGAAAAATATTTAAAAGAATATATTGGAGAGTGTTACGAGATAGCAGAGTCATCAGAAAAAATATATATTGGAAAAGAATTCCCTGATGAATTTGCAAACGCAAAAGATGCTCGTGGTTTAAAGGGGGCAAATGCAAAGGCAAAAGCTAACGCGGCACAGGCAATTAAGGAATTAATACAAATAGCAGAGAATAAATCAGAATTTCCAGATTATGGAGATAGACATGGAAATAGAGCTAAAAATGGTTGGTATCGTTATGATGTACGATTTGGTCTGCCTGTTTACGAAGAAAATGGCACCTTGATTCGCTATAATATTTTCTCAGCAAGAATGCTTGTGCGGCACGATGCAGATGGAAAAATGTATCTTTATGATATTTTGCGCACAAAAAAAGAAGCGAGCAACCCGCTTGAGTAATAATACTGTACGGTCGCAAAACCCGCTTCTTTTTTGTCATTCTAACATTGAATAAAAAAAATGTCAAGGATTTATACATCTTGAGTTTCCGTACTTTTATCCACTCTCCCCTGCTTTCACAGGCTTTGCTATAAACAACTTTCAAAAAATACCAAAACATAAGGAAGACGGAAGCTGGGACGGCACGGACAGCTGGCGCGGGCAATAAGGGAACAGCCGAAAAAGATGACTGGTAAGTCTCAGTTGGTAAGAGAGTAAGAGAACTTTGGCGCAATAAGATCATGTAAAAATAAAAACAGTTCCGGCGATATGGACAGAAGTGTCTGTATGCCGGGACTGTTTTTATGTAACAGGAAATTAAGATAAAAGAAATCTTGCATGGCATTATTCCCGTATGATATCAAGCAGGGTGTCATCTCTGGTTTCGAACCATTTCATAAAGGCATACCATTTTTTGCCATAAGACGTATGCTTCCGAACAAAAAATGTATAGACAATCATGATTACCGCCATCTCGATCATTCCGAAAACAAGTCCAAATGCGAATATATCGGTTATTTTGTTGGATTCATCATTAGAAATCACGCCTTTCAGCTGGTTTTGGTCATCTAATAATAAGGTTAATGCTCTCTGATGCGGAAAGTCTGTATCAAGATTTAAGCCAAGCCTGGAGACATCATATTGATAGGAGCTGCCTTCTGTATACATTACCGTGGTCGGACTGGTTCGCACTCCTCCTTTAAAAGTCGTTGCATTATAAGCTGTCAGCAATTCATTTGTCTTCAGGTTCTGGATATGATGGCTTAATAGTACAGTGCCACAACAGATGATTATGGATATAAAGATCCAGAGAAGGCAGTGGAATATCATTTTCTTAAAGGCGTTTGTTACCTTTGCATAGGTTGCATGATCTAAAGTTCTTTGCCCATAATCTAAAGCCGCTGCAACTTCATCAAAATTAATAGTGGTATGTAGAAATAAGCCTGCCTTACTCATCGGTTATCATTCCCTTCCGCATACAGGTAAACAGGTATTCCATAAATGCTTCCTTTGTCTCTTTTTTCTTTCGTCGGCTGCAGAAAAGGCAGGAACCATTTTTCAGACGGACAGAACCATCCTCCTCCACAGAGATTACCTGCGAAAAATTGAGGAGGAGACTGCGGCCGCTCATATAAAAACGTCCGCCCTTCGGCAGCAGCGCCATTAGATCCGAAAAAGAGAGGCGCGTGGCAACGTCCCCTTTTAACGTGTGGATGATCAGGCGGTGATTCTGCGTTTCCGCGTATAAAAAATCATCCAGAAGAATCCGCTGGCAGGATGACTGCCCCTGTCCAAGGACAGCCTGAATCTCAATGTAAGCCGGTTCGGAAAGAAAGGTGCGGATCTCATTGAGGCACCAGTCCAGAGCGTCTGCATCCACCGGCTTTAAGAGATAGTCAAGCGGATGTACCCGGTATCCCTCAAGGGAATAATCCCGCTCATTGCTCACAAAGATAAGAGGGATCCGTGCGGCAACAGTTCGAAGCTTTTCGGCTGTTTCAATCCCGTTCAGACCGTTTTTTGCAAGCATAATATCCATAAATACAGCGTTGAAAAGACCGGGGCGGAAAGCCTTTAAAAAGGCTTCACCGCTCTCATAGCAGGTAAAATCAGCCATTTCTCCATGCTCCTCGAAATTCTTCTGTATTAAATCGATCAGATGCTTCTGATCGAAAACGAAATCTTCCACAATAGCAATATGCATCATAATTGCAGCACTCCCTTCACCACGATGCTTCTGAACCAAATAGGTCGAGGTTTGACCATTTGCGTCGAGGTGGTTTTCAGAAAAACACGTAATTGATATACTATTAGTATAGAAGATTATGCGAAAAATGTAAATATTGCGGGAACTTGATGTTTATCTCAGTCGAGAAGACTTCCACCTCTTTTTGGTGGTAGTAATCGCAAATTTGTCTCAGTGGGAGGAAAATAGTATGAGAAAAAAATCAAAACGAATTTTAGCAGCTGCATTGTCAGCTATATTAATATGGAATACATGTGAATGGCAGCCGCAGGCGTTGGCGGCTGGTTCGCTGCAGCGGATAGGGGCTGAAACGGAGGCAGATGATACTGCGGAAACAGCAGAAAAAGAAGCTGTATTAAAAAAATCTGCATTAAAAGCCTCTCCGTCGGATGCTTCTCCGTCGAATGCGGAAGTAAGAGATAACCGCGGCGAGTCAGGTGCAAACGGAGCACCAAACGGCACAGCAACAGGAGCAGAGACAAAAGCAGAGATAGAGGCGTTTCTGGAGCTGGATGAGTCCATTGCAGTGCAGAAGCTCTCTCTGGGTGCCAAAGAAAGCGATATCATCCTTCCGGATACTCTGGAGGTTCGGATGGAGCAGGAAACTTTAGAGGATATTCAAAAAGCAGAAGGCGAACAGCAGATAGATGCGGAAGCTGACACCGAAAAAGAAAGCTCGGAGACGGATGCAGATGAGGATATCAGCAGGATTTCCGGCGTGACCTGGAAGCTGGATATCAATGAGAGCGACTATCCGGAATTTCACGGCGGGATCTCCCCACAGGATTATTTTGAAGAATTTGACGAGGATGGAGAGCCTATCGAAACCTCCGATAAGACTTGGAATAGCTATTATGAGGCGAATCAGGACTACAACGGCTGTGCCTATGTTTACACACCGGTTCTGCCGGAGGAATATCCGATGGGAGAGGAAGCAGAGCTTCCGGAAATCTGCGTTCTCGTAGGAGAGATGCAGCTGATGACTCTGGCAGGCGGGGAGTATGATCTGAATAATAACTATCTGAACATTAACAGCGATAACCGAAATGACTTTGATGGAAAAACCATAACCGGCAGCTATTGCCCGAGCACCCGGCCGAGTGATTATTTAAAAATCAAGGGCGGTATCACAATTGATAATGTTACGGTCAATCTGACCATTAAAGATGTAACGATCAAATCTGGTGGCGACGGTGCCAGAGGATGGGATCTGGCTGGTATTTACCTGAAAGGCAATGCCCAGCTGAATCTGACCTTAGAAGGAGACAATACACTTTTGGGGCTGGAGCATGGAGCCGGAATTGAGGTGGAAAAAGGGGCAACACTGGTTATTACGGAGAATAGTAACGGAAGCCTGAGGGCAGTGGGAGGTGCCTATGGGGCCGCCGGTATCGGAGGAAATGCCGATGCGGTCTCCTATTTCCATGGAGCTCTCGAAACAAAAGATTTCGACGGTACGAAATATGGGACAGGAACGATTATAATCAAGGGTGGAACCATTGCAGCTGAAGGTGGAGTTTATTGGGTTTCCGGAGTGACGGATTATCAAGGAGGAGCCGGAATCGGAACCGGTACCTATGGAATCGGCGGAACCATTAAAATACTGGGTGGAAGGATAACCGCAACAGGAGGAAAGAATACAGGAGCCGGAATCGGAGGCGGAACTGGTGGAGGTGTAGACACGATCGTGATCGACGGGGCGAATGGCGAAGCTCCCGATATAACCGTATCTTCTTATAATAGTGCGTGGGGATATCTGGGAGCAGCCATCGGCAGCGGATGGAATGGAGTGAGTGATTTAAAATTATCCTGTGGTGAGATCCAGATATTAAGTGGATCTGTGAAGGTAAAGGGCGGAAATATTGGTTATGGAGTGTTAAGGGATGTTAATGGAAATAGCATGAAAGGCGGCAGTGTCACTATTTCCGAGAAGGTGCAGCTGGAGCTGCCGCTTGAAAGCAAGATTGCTCCCCGGGGAGAATGTACCTACGGGAAAAAAACATTCCGGATCACCGCTTATGATAACCAGTTACTAGATGGAACCTATCAGGCTGACATATCCCTGTATCGGGAGAATGATAGAGAAAGAACAACCCCGGTTTATCAAACCAATGCAGAAATGATCGTCTCCGGATTCAGGGGAACGATACCGGATATAATCCAGTGGATGGGCTATTTTGGAAATATGCAGATGGTTGTAGCGCTGGAGCCTTCCGGAGGCGGGACAGTTAAGACGATGGAGGGAAGTGTTGTTCTAAACAAAGGAAAGGATGAAACCATCTCCGTCACGCTTGGAGAAGCCGCTTACCAGAAGACAATGGCTCTGACCATCCATGATGGCCGTTTGAAGAATGATAAGAATTATACACTGACGGTTCGGATCGGGGAAGAAGCAAGTGAAGGCGGTACTGCACCGGATGTAGTAACCTATTCATCTAAAAAAGCTTCCGGTTATCAGATAAAGACCGGTAAAGTCAGCTGGTATACGCCTCTGTCCGGAGTGGTTCCGGTATCGGTTCAGGTACAGGAAGAAGGAGGGGAAGGAGAAAATACGAATAGCTTTACAGTAACAGGATCCCTCTCGATGGAGTCAAAGGAGGAAAAGAATCTTTCCCTTACCATCGGAGAACCCCTGTATCCTGTCCGGTTCCACTTCTACTCATCTAAGGTGCAGGCGGCAGAGAATGTATCCCTGACAGCCGGACGGCTGGCTGGAGCCTTAGAAGCTCCGGTGGAATTAAAGCAGGACAAAGGCCAGTTTGCCTTTGACGGGAAGCTGACAATCGATGCAGAAGCAGGCAATCATGCATATGCTCTGGCATATCTTCCGGCCGGAAATTACCGGTTTGTGATAAATACAGGCATCAGAGAATTAGGCAGCTCCGGTGGAAGATTTACTATAGACAGCGGAACGGTAAAGGCAGAGGATGCAGGAACGGATATCATCATATTAAATGATGCAGAGGCGTTGGAGGGAGAGCTGGATCTGTCCCTTGGAAATATATCTTTTTCCGAGGAAAATGGTCAGTTGGCAATTTCATATTCTAAAACAGATGATTCCGGCAAGGTGGTTACAGCAAGGCTAATAGACCAGTCCTATGATAAATGCTATCGGATCACTTCATCTGGGAATAATGTGGAGAATTATCATCTCTCCGTGGATACACCAGCCTCCAAGGAATTAAAACTCGTATTCAATAACCTTACGATTACACCGGCAAAGGCTATCGCACCGATTCAGATAAACGGAGCGTCCCAGGTGATCACCTATCTGGAAGGGAAAAACAAGATTTCGATTAATAAATCAGAGAATTCTTCTTCACCTGCCGGCATCAGCGTGGCGAGCGGTGCAAATCTTACGATTGACAGTGAGCCGGGACAGCAGGGCTCCATAGAGGTATTTAACAATGCAGCAGACCAATACTGGGATGGTGCAGCAATTGGAGGAAATGGAAAGCTGGATGCAGGAACCATTCACATCAAGGGGGGAACTGTAATTGCAACTTCCGCTTCTAACGGAGCGGCTATCGGTGCTTCGGCAGGAAAAAGTGTAAAAGAAATACGGATTAGTGGAGGAGATGTAACTGCAAAAAGTAGTGCTGGTGCCGGAATCGGAACAGGAAGTGTTAATAGGGAGAAAAGAACCGGTAAAATCGTGATAGAAGGCGGAACGGTGAATGCAAGCTCGTGGAAAGGTGCCGGAATTGGAAGTGGTTCTGGATATGTCGCTGGGGACCCAGCGATAATTGCAGAGATTGAGATTCATGGCGGAATGATTACAGCCTATTCTGAACAGGGAGCCTGCATCGGAAGTGGTAGAGATAGTTCATCGAAGGTGCTGATTGACGGCGGCACAATCTGCTTAGATAATAAAAATGCAACAAGTAGGTATGCTGCTCATATTGGAAAGGGGGCTGAGAATTCTACACTGCCAGAAACTGATGTGACGATTACGGGCGGAACGATCTGTTTGATAGGGGCGAATGGACATATATCGCGACCGATCATTTATGGTTGGGAAATGGTAGATAGAAATGGGCGACAGAATAAGCCAAAAGATGCGAAGGGTAACCCGGTTTATTTCACCACAGCGGATCTGACCGGTATCTATGAGAATAATACACTGGTTGAAAAAGCAGGTATTAAAGGTGAAGGAAGCTCCTACGGCTTTAAGGATGTCCGGACAGATTCCAGCGGAAAGCTCTATATGTACCTTCCGGCTTCGGAGGCAGTGAAAGCCTCCTTTGGCGGTGTGGAATTTACCGGAAAGGTTGAGGCAGGTAAGGATGAGAATGTATTGGAGCGTGAACAGACCTCTATTGATTATCAAAGAGAAGTCCTGAAAAATATGGCTCTGTATGAGCTCGAATATGCGGAATCTCAGGATGCCACAACCTGGACAAGAATCTCGGCAGGCGGCGAGGTTCCTCTGACAGAAATTCTGGATAAACAGCCGAAGAGTGCGACCGAGATTACTCTGTATGTGCGAAAAGCAGCTACAGGTTCCACCACAGAAGGTGAAGCAGTCGAGATAAAGATTCCGGTAAGACCGAAAAAACCGGATCCGATACAGATAACAAATGTAACGAAAGACAGCTACTCTATCAGGGTAAAGGGACAGCCCGTTTCCGGTTGTGAGTACGGAATTTCAGAATCTGCGGATGGTGAGCTTCAGTGGCAGACGGGGAAGACGTTTACGTCGCCGAAGCCAGCTCACACCTATTATATAACCCTTCGTGTGAAAGCAACGGAAAACAGTTTTGCATCGAAGCCAGCTGATCGTTTGGAGGTGACAACACCGGATGCATTACTAATCGACGGTCCCGCCGGCAAAGTATCCTTTGAAACGACGGGAACCTATGGACAGACACTTGATCAGATTCCGGTACAGCTGGCAGAGGGATTTCAGGTTGTTAATTATAGTAGATCACCGGTTTCTGGAACATGGAGCTTCAGTAAGGTTCAGGAAGGAACGTCCGCTTCCTCCATTTATCCGGAGGTAAAGGGAACCACTGCATATCAGGTAGAATTTATACCGACAGAAACATCAGAAGGGCAGTATGGAAAACCTTTGACCCAAAGTGTGATTCCAGAGATATCTCCGAAAGAGTTGACTGCAGTTCTTTCGACACCTATTGAAAAAGACTATGACGGAAGTACCGGTATCGCATTAGAGGCGACGGTGGAGATAGAAACTCCGGGTCAGAGCTCGGGTCAGAGCTATACCATCAGCGGCCTGAAAGGAAGCTTTGAAGATGCCAATGCCGGAACCGGTAAGACGGTAACCATTGATTCCTCAGAGGCAAGGGTTGAGACGGGTGAGGGTGCAGTGAATCTGCAGAATTACCTTATCACATATCCAGCCCAGACCGGAACGATCCATCGGAGACAGGGTTCGGTTTCCATCGATACGGAAGCATGGATTGGAGAAAAAACCTATGGAGACGACAGCTTTCCACTGACAGGTGTGAAGAAAGAGGGAGATGGAGTTCTGAACTATACAAGCTCTGATGAAAAGGTTCTCACCGTGGATGCACAGGGTCAGGTGACCATCAAAGGTGTCGGTTCCGCCGATGTAAGCATCACCATGGCAGACGGAACGAATTACCTTGGCACAAGCACACCGGCAAAGAGAACGATCACCATTGAAAAAGGAACACTCACCCTTGCCTTAACGGCTGTGAACCGGAGTACCGGAGCGCAGCAGCCGGAAGGGATTCTCGGAACCTACGAGGATGATTTTGATATCATTGCAAGTATTCAGGGAGCGTATGGTGACAAGCTGCAGGGTAAGATCCGCTTCTATGATAATGGAAATCAGGTTCCGGATGCGATCCCTGTAGGGGAAGCCGGAACTGCGGTTCTCAACCTGACGAAGCCGGGAGTTGCATCCGTAGGAACGCACCGGATGACAGCCGAGTTTGATTTTGACATTTATCATGAGTGGGCGACCAAATACAACACGCCTGCTCCGGCTGCGCATACCTTCGCAATCGGAAAGGTGGCTGCACCGCAGATCACCTGGCCGACGGCAGCGTCGGTGAAGGCGGGAAGTCCTCTGAGTGATTCTGCCTTATCAGGAGGAAGCACCGAATACGGAAGCTTTGCCTGGAAGAATCCGGCCCAGACGGCACAGGCGGGCACCCCTAGTTACGAGGGGGGATTTACACCGAAAGAATGGGGGTCCGCCCGCTATTAGATCGCAGCAATGACCGGTACGGCAGAAGTGACAGCAAAGGGAGAAAAGCCGGGCGAAACGGGAAAAACGGGGGCAACGGAAAAAGCCGGGGGAACGGGAAAGACAGGTGAAAAGGAAAAGCCGGGTGAAACGGAAAAACCGGGCGAAACGGAAAAGCCGGGTGAAACGGAAAAGCCGGGCGAAACAGGCAAGCCGAACGAATCGAACAGAACGGATGATTCCGATGATTCGGATGAGCCGGAAAGACCGAGTCGCAACAACCAGTCCTCCGGACAGGATAAAACCTCCGGCAGCGGTGCAGTCAGCCACGATTCAGTCAAAGGAACGATCGACAGTATAACAGGAATTATCACAGGAGAAACAAACAGCTTTGTCAATGACGGAAAGAGCCATTGGATGATGGATGAGCATGGCTGGTGGTTACGCTTTGCAGATAATACCTATCCGAAGGGAAGCGTGCGTGATTCCGGTAGTGTTTCGCATTGCTGGGAGCAGATCAACGGAAAATGGTGGGCCTTTGATGAAACGGGTTATGCTAAGACCGGCTGGTTAAGAGATGAGGATTACGGCGGCTGGTTCTATATGGATCTGGAACACGGCATGCAGACCGGCTGGGTGCTTCTCGATGGAGTCTGGTACTATTTTAACCCGATTTCCGATGGAAAGAGAGGGATTATGTACGCCGGACAAAGGACGCCGGACGGATACTATGTAGATAAAAACGGTGTCTGGGACGGAAGAAACAAGCAGTAAAACGAGTTTCAAGTCGAATCTCCGTGGGACTTGGCGCGTGATTCTGGTCAGCGAAGCTGACATGCTTCTATCAGAATCACTGCGCATCTTCGCGGAGAGATGCTCTTGCACTAAGTATAGAATAATCCGGAATGGATCCGCAGGCTTTGGGAATCCTTCCGGATTTCTATTTATTTTTTTCGTGCCAAAAAACAACAATTCGTGTGCATTTGCTTGACATGTCGCGCGGATTATTAAATAATGAAAGTAGAGCAATAGGCTGACTATATGAGCGTACATTAAATGTGAAAAGGAATCAGAAAGGGGCGTTGTGTTAATGAGAAATACACGTAAAGCAGCGGCGGTCTGGCTGGCCATGTCGTTGGCAATATCGACAGCTTTGGGGAATACAGCATGGGGAGAGATCCGGCCGGATACAGAGAATAACCGGTGTGTCCATGTGCATACAGCAGAGTGCTACAAAGATGCAGACGAAGCAGCAACTCCATCCCAGATCGGAAAGGAACCTACGGAATGTACCCACATTTGCAGCGTAGAAAGTGGCTGTATACGGGATACAGAGAAGGAAAATAATGGGAATGCAGATGAGAATAAAAACTTAAACGATGTGCCTGCTCAGAACGGGGCAGCACTTTCTGTCAGCACGCCATCCAATGCGAAAGATACCACAGCCACAGGTGGAACCGTCACACCGGTTTCACAGACGAAGATCCTGTCATGGTCATGGTTTGATCCGGAGGAAAATCTGCTTGATGGCAGACTGGAGCTGACCGGAATCACTGAGGAAACTCAGCCATCCTTTACAGAGATCACCGAATATTTACCAACGGCCATTATTGCCCGGGTAGAAGAAGGCAAAGACGGCGAAAACGTTGAAGATGGGGAAGAAAAGAATCTGTCAATCACCAACTGGAGCTGCCCGGAGTATGTGCAGGACGAAGAAGGCCGCTGGCCACTGGAAGGCACCTATGAGTTTAAAGCAGAGCTGCCGGAGGGGTATGAGCTGGCAGAGGGCGTGGATGCACTGGTGGTGGAAGTGTCCGTGGCGGGAGACCAGGCGGCGATGTTGGCAACAATGCCGTTAATGTCAGTAACGATAGATGGAAGCACAAAAGATATTTATTGGGAAAATAATAACTATTCAGATTCGTATAATGAACTAGCGAAAATGGGAATCAGTCTTAATTACGCAAATGGATATCATTATTTAACTTTGCAGAATGTAAACATGAATAGTTTATATTTTGGTAGATGGACAAATTGGATCGTTACGTTAGAAGGGACAAATACGTTAGATGTAACAACTTTAAATAAAGGCACTGATGCGCTCATGATTAATGAATATGCGAAAGTAACAATTCAAGGTAATGGTATTTTAAATGCGTATGGAAGGAATTCGGGATCTGGTATCAATCTTGGAGTTGGAGGAACTTTAACCATTGAGAGTGGTACTATTAATGCAAGTGCATCAAAGTCGCTTGGAGGTAATGATGATAGTAAAGCATCGGGAATTCTGATTGGGACGAATGGAACGTTACAGGTTAATGGTGGAGATATTACTGCAAGCGGAACCAGGGCTGGGGGAAATACTAGATATGGTATGTATGTAAGAGGGCAGTTTATCATGACTGGTGGTAAGATGAAGGTAATTGGAAACGATTACCAGGGATTGTATACAAGCGGCCAGTTTGAATTATCTGGAGGCGAGATGGCTGTTTCTTCAAAGGTTGGTCTCTTAGGGTTTGTTGCTAATGGAAATTCCACAGTGATTAAGGCTCCAGGAGAGTTAACGGTGGATATTCTTGATATTGCTCCTGGAAGAACGGTGACGGTAGAGAAAAACGCAACTCTGACTGTGGATGGAGTAAAGCTTGAAGAAGGAAGTACGCTGGTAAATAATGGAAATT
>OBHX01002846.1_pt1 | contig 13015 bp, 9 predicted proteins | sample 1519331 | NCBI WGS metagenome assembly OBHX01 (sample SAMEA2602897, study PRJEB22501) | metagenome
CATCTGGAGATCAACGTGGAAGATCCGGATACTCTGATTACGAAGCTGGTTAATTACGGTTCCCTGTTTATCGGTCAGAATACGGCGGAGGTATTTGGTGATTATGCTTCCGGAACCAACCACACACTTCCGACTCTTCGGGCGGCACGTTATACCGGCGGCGTCTGGGTTGGTACATTCTTAAAGACCTGTACCCACCAGAGCATGACCCCGGAGGCATCCGCGCGGATCGCACCGCTTGTATCGCGTATGGCGCATGGAGAAGGATTATCTGGACATGCAGCGGCTGCGGATGCAAGAAAATAGGGAAAATAGAAAATAATAGAATAAAACCCTCAGATGCTGCAGCATCTGGGGGTTTTGTGTTTCAAAGCATACCGCCTGCTATTCTTGTCTTTTATTCCGGATAAACCAGTCTCTCCGGACCAATTCCATCTAAGACTTCGCGCAGAAAGCGGTCAGCCAGCCAGTTTGCCATCGGCAGGGTCATATCCAGATAGGTGCCGCAATCTTTTGCACAAACACCCCGAACCTCGTCTTTTTAGTCGCGCCTGAAAGTAAAAAGCCCCTTCATCAGCGGCCCGATCTCCTCCGATGTCAGGGCGCCTGCGGGAAGCAGGGAGGAGCCGGGGCGGCAGCCCATCCGTTCGAAGTAGAGGACCCGGGCTTTTCCATCCCCGTTATTTCGCAGCCAGGTGGCAGCCAGGTGCTCGATGGTGTGAACCTCCGCCGTATTCATGACTGGCTCATAGTTGGGGCGTGTCATGCGGATATCAAAGGTGGTGATGACCTGATCGCCCACGCGATCCTTGCGGGATACATAGACGCCAGGGAGCAGTTTCAGATGGTCAATGGTGAAGCTTGTAATTTTATCCATGAAAATACCTCCAAGTCAGTTTCATTCATCCCTATTATAAGGAAATAACGCGGATCAGACAAGGGCTTTATTTACCCAGAACCGACAAGATTCTACATGTTAAATGCATAAAAATGCATAAATCATGCATAAACCATCCGAAAATGAATAAAAAACCTCTTGACGCATAGAACCTACCTATGCTATAATCTTTCAGAAAATGAACAAAGGCGTTCATGGGCTCTGCTCATGGACGCCTTTTTTGCAGAATCAGACAATTTATAAAATATGTCTCTAATGATGTGAAAAACGCATCTGAGGAAAAACAGATTTGCTCAAATGTGAGGCTATTGAGAATGAAAAAGTAAACTGCCTGCATGAAGCTATTCACAGGCGGGGTACGAGAGAGAAAGGAATGGTGACCAGATGGAGAAACCGGTATATCTTCTGTTGGAAAACGGCGACTATTTTGAGGGAAAAAGCTTTGGCGCTCCTTTACGTGAAGTGACCGGAGAAGTCGTATTCACAACCGGTATGACAGGATACCTTGAGACGATCACAGATCCCAGCTATTTTGGACAGATTGTCGTTCAGACATTTCCGTTAATCGGAAACTACGGAGTGATTCCGCAGGACTTCGAGAATGAAGAGGTATATTTATCAGCCTATATCGTAAAAGAGTGGTGTCAGGAACCTTCCAACTTCAGATGCAGTGGGGATCTTGACACCTTTTTTAAAGAAAGAAACATCCCGGGCGTCTATGGAATCGATACGAGAAAGCTGGCAAAAACCATTCGTGAATCCGGTTCGATGAACGGCTGGCTGACCGAGGTGAAGCCGCCGTATGATGCGAAAAAGCTGGAGGAAGTGAAAAACTTCCACATTACAAAGGCGGTTGAAACCGTTACACCAAAGAAATGTGAGATCAAACCGGCGGATGAGAAAGAAGAGTTCCAGATTGTGCTCTGGGATTTCGGCGCAAAGGAAAATATCATCCGCGAGCTGACCAGGCGCGGATGCCGCGTGGCTGACCTTCCGGCAGGTACGACGGCGGAGGAGATTCTGGCGATGAATCCGGACGGAATCATGCTTTCCAACGGTCCGGGCAACCCAGAGGACAACCCGGAGATCATCGAGGAGATCCGAAAGATTACGAAGGCTGGAAAACCGATGTTCGGCATCTGCCTGGGACACCAGCTGCTGGCGATTGCCAAGGGCGCGAAGACTGGAAAGATGAAATTCGGTCACAGAGGTGCGAACCAGCCGGTCAAGGATCTGACCACCGGACGCGTCTACATCAGCAGCCAGAACCACGGCTATGAGGTACTGCGCGATACGCTGCCGGAGGGCGCGGAGGAGACATTTATCAATGTCAACGACGGCACCTGCGAGGGCATCACCTACCACGATATGCCGGCATTTACCGTCCAGTTCCATCCAGAGGCTTGTGCAGGTCCGAAGGATACGGAAGAGCTGTTTGGGCGTTTCATTCAGATGATGAGAGATTATAAGGAAAAGGAGGGCGCGTCATGCCGTTAAATAAATCCCTGAAAAAAGTTATGGTAATCGGTTCCGGTCCTATCGTCATCGGTCAGGCGGCAGAGTTTGATTATGCAGGAACGCAGGCGTGCCGGGCTTTAAAAGAGGAAGGTCTGGAGGTCGTTTTAGTAAACTCCAACCCGGCAACCATCATGACGGACAGCGCCATCGCGGATCACGTATACATCGAGCCGCTGACCCTGGAATTTGTCAAGAGAATCATTGAAAAAGAGAAGCCTGACAGCATCCTGTCCACCCTGGGCGGACAGACCGGACTGACACTGTCCATGGAGCTTGCCAAAGAAGGTTTCTTAAAGAGCCACAATGTAACGCTTCTCGGCGCGTCCCCGGAGACCATCGATAAGGCGGAGGACCGCCAGTGCTTTAAAGACACGATGGAAGCTATCGGTGAGCCGGTCATTCCGTCCAAGGTTGTCACCACCATCGAGGATGCGCTTGATTTTGCCGAGGTTATTTCTTACCCGGTTATCGTGCGTCCGGCCTTTACCCTGGGCGGTACCGGCGGCGGTATTGCGGCAAATAAAGAAGAGCTTTACAACATCGCGGAGGCGGGTATCCGCCTGTCACCGATCAATCAGATTCTGGTTGAGAAATGTATTTCCGGATGGAAGGAGATCGAGTTTGAGGTAATGCGCGATGCCATCGGCAACGAGATTACGGTCTGCTCGATGGAAAACTTTGACCCGGTCGGCGTCCACACCGGCGACTCCATTGTTATCGCACCGGCTGTGACGCTGGCGGATAAGGAATACCAGATGCTTCGTTCCGCAGCGCTGAATATTATCCAGGCGATGGGCATCGAGGGCGGCTGCAACTGCCAGTTTGCGCTGAATCCGGAGAGCTTTGAATATGCCGTTATCGAGGTAAACCCGCGTGTATCCCGTTCTTCCGCCCTTGCTTCGAAAGCAACCGGATATCCGATTGCCCGCGTGGCAACCAAGATTGCGATCGGTTATCATCTGGACGAGATCCCGAACGAGGTAACCGGCGAGACGATGGCATGCTTCGAGCCGGCCCTTGACTATGTAACGGTTAAATTCCCGAAATGGCCATTTGATAAATTCGTTTACGGACGCCGGAAGCTGGGTACCCAGATGAAGGCAACCGGCGAGGTTATGGCGATCGGCCGCAACTTTGAGCAGGCGCTCATGAAAGCAGTCCGCGGCGCAGAGATCTCCCAGAACAGCCTGAACATGAAGAAACTAGCGCCGATGAGTGTGGAAGAGCTGAGAGAAAAAATTCTGGCGCAGGATGACGAGCGTCTGTTTGCAATCTATGAGAGCTTCAAGCGCGGCGTGACCGTTGCCGAGATTCATGAGCTGACCAAGATCGACGAGTGGTTCTTAAATAAACTGATGCATATCCTGTCCCTGGAACGCCGGATGCAGTCTGAGACTCTGAGCGATGCGCTTTATATGGAAGCCAAACAGAACGGATTCCCGGATGCAGTCATCAAGGAGATGACCGGGCTTTCGGAAATCAAGCATGTTCCGGCATGCTACCGCATGGTTGATACCTGCAGCGCTGAGTTTACGGCAAGTACCCCTTACTTCTACAGCACCTTCGGCGAGGAAGATGAGGCAGAAGAATTTATTAAAGAGAATGCAAGCGGAAAACCGGTTGTTATGGTATTTGGTTCCGGTCCGATCCGTATCGGTCAGGGTATCGAGTTCGATTTCGCCTCTGTTCACTGCGTATGGTCGTTAAAGAGAGCCGGTTATGAGGTTGTCATCGTAAATAACAACCCGGAGACCGTTTCCACCGACTTCAACGTAGCAGACCGTCTGTATTTTGAGCCGCTGACACCGGAGGATGTGCTGGATATTATCCGGATCGAGAAGCCGATCGGCGCAGTTGTGGCCTTTGGCGGACAGACAGCGATCCGTCTGACAAAATGCCTTGTAGAGAACAATATTCCGGTTCTCGGCACTCCGGCAGACAGCATCGATATGGCGGAGGATCGCGGACGTTTCGCAGCCCTGCTGAAAAAATTAAATATGAAACAGGCAGCGGGTCAGACCGTTTACACTGAGGATGAGGCAATCCAGGCGGCAAATCATCTGGGCTATCCGGTTCTGATGCGTCCGAGCTATGTATTAGGCGGACAAAACATGATTATCGCGTACAACGACGCCGATATTCATGAGTATATGAAGATTATTCTCTCACACAAGATTGAGAATGCGATCCTGATTGATAAATACCTGATGGGTACCGAGCTGGAGGTCGACGCGATCTGCGACGGCGAAACGGTTCTGATTCCGGGTATCATGGAGCACATCGAGCGTGCGGGTGTCCATTCCGGTGACTCCATCGCGGTATATCCGGCATTTATGCTGACCGAGAGCCAGAAAGACCGTCTGGTGGACTATTCCATCCGTCTGGCGCTGTCCATGAATACGAAAGGCCTGATCAATATCCAGTATGTCCTGCATGAGGATACGATCTATATCATCGAGGTCAACCCGCGTTCGTCCCGTACCGTGCCGTACATCAGCAAGGTAACCGGCGTGCCGATGGTCGATCTGGCAACCCGCATCATGATGGGCGAGAAGCTGGCTGACATGGGCTACGAGACAGGCCTGTATCCGTGCTCTCCGTACTACGCAGTCAAGGTTCCGGTCTTCTCCTTTGAGAAGCTGTCCAACGTAGATACACAGCTCGGACCGGAAATGAAATCGACCGGCGAGGTGCTGGGTATCGCCCGGACGATGGAGGAAGCGCTGTTCAAAGGCCTGGTAGCAGCCGGATATACGATGAAGCGCGAGGGCGGCGTCTTAATCAGTGTCCGCGATACCGATAAGAGCGACCTGCGCGAGCTGGTCAAAGAGTACGTGGCGATGGGATTCCACATCTACGCGACCTCCGGTACTGCAAGCCGGTTAAACAGCGTCGGCATTTCTTCAACGTTAGTCAAGAAGCCGAAGGAAGCCAAAGAGGGCGAGAAGACGACCATTTCCCTGCTGGAAGAAGGAAAGATCAGCTATGTAATTTCCACTTCCAAGACGGGACGCCAGCCGGGACGCGACAGTGTCCGCCTGAGAAGAAAGGCAGTCGAGCTTGGTATTCCGTGCCTGACATCGCTTGATACCGCGGCTGTCCTGGCGCTGACACTGGAAAGCCAGTACAACGAGGACAACGTTGAACTGGTAGATATCGCGCACATTGCACATGGTGCAGCGGCTAGAAAAGAGCTGAGCCAGATGGAAAAACCGGAAGAAATCCAGATTCCGGGTTATGTGCTTCAGGAGCATGAGAACGACTAAAAAGAACGATGGTCTGCATGGATTCTGCGTTTTGAGGGTTGCGGAATCCGTGCAGGCTGAAATCTTTTGCGAAGGCAAAATTTGACAGAATCATATATGACGGAAAAAGTGGATTAATATTTTAAAGAAAGGAAGAGGAGGAAAAGCAGATGGCAAAATTTATTTTTGTGACAGGCGGTGTTGTATCGGGATTGGGGAAAGGTATTACAGCAGCGTCTCTGGGACGTCTTTTGAAGGCACGGGGATTTAAGGTAGCAGCGCAGAAGCTGGATCCGTATATCAACGTCGATCCGGGAACCATGAGCCCGTATCAGCACGGCGAAGTATTCGTAACAAACGACGGTGCGGAGACGGATCTGGATCTGGGACATTATGAGCGTTTTATTGATGAAGATTTAAACCGTTATTCTAATCTGACGACCGGTAAGGTCTACTGGAATGTGTTAAATAAAGAGCGCCGCGGCGAATATCTGGGCGAGACGGTACAGGTAATTCCACATATCACAAATGAGATAAAATCATTTATCTATTCCGTGCAGGAAAAGACCGATGCGGACATCGTTATCACAGAGATCGGCGGAACAACCGGCGATATTGAGTCACAGCCGTTCCTGGAAGCCATCCGCCAGGTGTCCTGCGAGGCGGGACGCAGCAACTGCCTCTTCATCCATGTAACCCTGATTCCGTATCTGGAATCTTCCGGCGAGCATAAATCCAAACCGACCCAGCATTCAGTCAAACAGCTGCAGTCCTTCGGCATCATGCCGGATATCATCGTGGCGCGCTGTGACCGTCCGGTGGACGATCCGTCCATTTTCCGCAAGATCGCACTGTTCTGCAACGTCAAAGAGGACTGCGTCATCGAGAACCTGACCCTTCCGGTTCTCTACGAGGCGCCGATCATGCTGGAGGAAGCAGGACTTGCCAAGATCGTGCTTCGCGAGCTGGGCATCGAGAAAGCGCCGCAGGAGTGCGATCTGACGGAGTGGAAACATATGCTGGACCGCATCAAGAACAGCCGCAAGACGGTCAAGATTTCCCTGGTCGGCAAGTACGTCAAACTGCACGACTCCTATCTGTCGATCGTAGAATCCCTGCACCATGCCGGATGGGAAAATGGCGCGCAGGTGGAGATCAACTGGGTGGATAGTGAGACGATCACCCCGGAGACGGCACCGGAAATCCTGGGCGATTCAACCGGTATCATCGTGCCGGGCGGCTTCGGCATCCGAGGCATCGAGGGCATGATTGCGGCAGCTGATTATGCGAGAAGAAACAATATCCCGTACTTTGGCATCTGCCTTGGTATGCAGATCGCGGCGATCGCATTTGCCAGAGGTGTGTTAGGTTATGAGGATGCGAACTCAACCGAGTTTGCGCCGGACAGCAAGCATCCGGTCATTGCCCTGATGGAAGAGCAGATGGATCTGGCTGACATGGGCGGAACGATGCGTCTGGGTGCATATCCGTGCCGCATCAGTCCGGATACGCTGATGATGAAAGCGTATGGAAAAGGCCTGATCGAAGAGAGACATCGCCATCGTTATGAATTTAACAACAAGTTCCGGGAAGTTTATATGGAGCATGGCGCTATCTTTTCCGGACAGTCTCCGGATGGTACGCTGGTAGAGGCGATGGAGATTCCGGGACATCCGTTCTATCTGGGAGTTCAGTACCATCCGGAGTTCAAGAGCCGCCCGAACCGCGCACATCCGATCTTCCGGGAGTTTGTGAAAGCGGCTCTGGAGGTAAAGGAAAAAAATTCTTAAAATATGGAGAAAATAAAGTATGAAGATCAACGAAAACTATAAAAATCTGGAAGAAAGCTATCTGTTTTCCACCATCGCTAAAAAAGTAGATGAATACACCAAAGCCCATCCAGAGGCAAAAGTAATCAAAATGGGTATCGGTGACGTAACCCTTCCGATCTGCCAGAAAGCAGCTGACGCATTTGCAAAAGCAGCTATGGAGCAGGGCAAGGCGGCTACGTTCCATGGATATGGTCCGGAGCAGGGATATGATTTTCTGCGCGTAGCAGTTCAGAAGTATTATGCGTCCTTCCAGGTTGAGGTGGCGGCGGAGGATATATTCATCAGCGATGGCGCGAAGAGTGATGTCGGAAATATCCTCGATCTCTTTGATGCGGACAACACGGTCCTGATCCCGGATCCGGTATACCCGGTTTACATGGATACGAACGTGATGGCAGGCAGAAAGATCGTATTTATGGATGCCAATGTGGAAAATGGCTTTCTTCCGATGCCTCCGAAGGGACAGAAAGCGGATATTATTTATCTCTGCTCCCCGAACAACCCGACTGGCGGTGTGTACAACCGTGAGCAGTTAAAAGAGTGGGTTGACTATGCGAACGAGCAGGATGCGATTCTTTTATTTGATGCGGCGTATGAGTCCTTCGTAGCAGATCCGGCGCTTCCGAGAAGTATTTTTGAGATTGAGGGCGCCAAGACCTGCGCGATCGAGTTCTGCTCCCTTTCGAAGCTGGCAAGCTTTACCGGAACCCGCTGTGGCTATACCGTGGTTCCGTCTGAATTAGAGCGCGGTGGTTCTTCCATCCGCAAGATGTGGCTGCGCCGCCAGACAACCAAGTTTAACGGCGTTTCCTACCCGGTACAGCGCGCCGCAGAGGCAGCTCTTTCACCGGAGGGCATGGCACAGTGCCGCGAGCACCTGGACGTATACCGCACCAATGCGAAGATCATGACCGAGACCTTAAAAGAGCTTGGCATCTGGCACATCGGCGGCGAAAATTCACCGTACATCTGGATGCAGTGCCCGAACGGCATGAAATCCTGGGAGTTTTTCGACGATCTGCTTGCCAAGGCAAATGTGGTCGGCACACCGGGCAGCGGATTTGGTAAGAATGGAGAAGGATTCTTCCGTCTGACTGCATTTGGTACGACTGCGAATACAAAAGAGGCAATGGAGCGGATCAAGAAGGTTTACGGAAAATAAATAGCTCTATTTTATAAATGAGGGGGCTGGTGCATCTGGGGCATTGTTATCCTATGCACCGTCCCCTTTTTGCTGCAGCAGGGAGGTGAGGACCATGGTGACCTTAAACGATTATCTGTATTCCGGCGATACGATGTTTAAGATTTTAAAGAATTACAGCCGGGATTTGAAAACAGAGGCAAAACAGACAAACAATGAGATAGACCTGATACATGCAAATTTCCTGATTCAGATCCGGGAACTTTTGGAACACAATGATTTCCTGACGACCCAGTCACAGAAGATCCGGGAATTTTATATTCATATGGCAAAGGAATATCCGCTTCTGGCATTTAACTTTAAGGGAAGAATCAAGTCGCTGATCCGCTCGGAGGCGAAATTTAATGGATATATCGTCGAGTATATCTATGATTGTTACACGGAACATAAGACATTTCCGTCAATCTTCGATTTGAAGCAGAGATTGAGCTGTTTCCGCGACCTGATTGCGTACCGGATCGTGATTTCACTGCCGAAGTGTTACCTGAAACCGGGGGAATCGCAGCAGGAGGCAGATATCCGGTACCTCTACCAGATTGCGAATGAACTTCCGGGATTTCTGGAGGAACGCGGGTTTACGGCGGAACCGGCTTACGGGGTGAAGGAGAGTACCTCCCCGTTGATGGATGAGGAGGTAAGGCCGTACTACCGTGATTATGTCTGCGGAAATAGTTCGGATGATTACCAGTCTCTGCATATTACGTTTTACGATAATTGTTCCAGAAGCTATGTGGAGGTACAGCTTCGCACGAAGCACATGGACGATATCGCGGAGATCGGCGTGGCCAATCATTTAAGCTATGAAAAGCGCCAGGAGGGCGAGCGGGCCAGGCGGGATGAGATACCGGAAGGTGCATGTATTTATTTTGATGAGGCATATGAACGCTGCCAGCGCCTGGTATCGCTCAATTTAGCTGAAGTGGATGTCAATATGTTTACGGCAATCAACAACGACCTTGTCAATGACGGCTGCGGGCTGTACCGGGGGCGGCTGATTCTACCATATGAGCATTTGTCGAGGCATCAGAATGAGCTGGTGGATTGAGGTAGTTCACGGGCAGGCATGAATCCGGTTGCGAATAGTTGACGAAACGAGAAGATTCATATATAGTTGCCTGTAAAGGAAAAATGACCGAAAATGATAGGGAGGAACCAGTTTATGGACCATACATCCTGCCGCCTGCGTCTGGCCGCTATCGCCGATGCACCTGCGATATTGGAAATTTATGCACAATATAGGGACACGCCGATCACGTTTGAGACGGAGCTGCCATCCCTGGAGGAATTTGAGGGGCGCATCCGGGCGATCACGGCAGAATATCCGTGGATTGTCTGCGAGGATGAAACGGGCAGAATCATTGGCTATGCATATGGGCATAAGCAGCTTGAGCGCGCGGCGTACCGTTGGAATGCGGAACTTTCTGAATATCTGGACAGTCGGGTGACGTCGAAGGGCATCGGCAAACGGATGCTTCTGGTGCTTTTAGAGCTTTTAAAGGCACAGGGCGTCCACACAGTCTACAGTCTGGTGACAAGCCCGAATGTGAAGAGCGATGCGATGCATAACGGATGCGGATTCCGGACGATGGGCGTGTGCAAAAATACCGGCTATAAGAGCGGAAAATGGCACGATGTTACCTGGTATGAGAAAGCGCTGCTGCCATATGAGGACGTACCGGCGGAGATGATTCCGATTGGGGAGATGGAGAAGGAGACGGTAGATAAGATTTTGGCGTCTTTTTGAACAGAGACATAAAACAAATCTGCATAAAATAAACAGGGCGTATGAAAAAGGAATTTCCCATTTTCACACGCCCTTATCAGTTCTCTTTTATTCACCAGCGCCGTAATGCGCTGTCCATTCATTCACTCAGATTAGTTGAAGTATCTCTTTAACAGACCCTCAAATGCCTTGCCATGTCTAGCCTCGTCACGAGCCATCTCATGAACGGTGTCATGGATTGCATCCAGGTTAGCAGCTTTCGCACGTTTTGCAAGGTCAAATTTGCCTTCGGTTGCGCCGTGCTCAGCCTCTACACGCATCTCCAGGTTCTTCTTGGTGGAATCAGTTACAACCTCGCCGAGAAGCTCTGCAAACTTAGCAGCGTGCTCAGCCTCTTCGTGAGCTGCCTTCTCCCAGTACAGACCGATCTCCGGATAGCCCTCTCTGTGAGCTACACGTGCCATCGCCAGGTACATACCAACTTCTCTGCACTCGCCTTCATAGTTAGCTCTTAAATCTTCGAGAATATCCTCGCTGACACCCTGTGCCACACCAACTACGTGCTCAGCTGCCCATGTCATCTCGCCGGACTGCTCTTTGAACTTGGAAGCCGGAGCGCCGCATACTGGACATTTCTCCGGAGCAGCCTCACCCTCGTATACGTAACCACATACTGTACAGACAAATTTCTTCATAGTCAATTCTCCTTTTCTAAAATAAATTTTTAATTTCGTGTTTTATAGAAATAATAAATAGATAGTAAAGTTGCTTGCAACCATTCTGTTTCATAGGAGCTTTTAAAACGAAATCGTTTATTTGGCTTAAATAAAATCAGTAATGATTACTGATATTAAGATATCATAGATTCCTGTGTTTGTCAATGAAAAAATAGAAATAATTCTTATTTTTTTCATTTTTATCGGTAACCTGGATATTCTCAGAACCTTTAGTGCTTTTCCCCTTTCATACACTCATCGCATATCCCATAGAAAAACACGGTATGGTCGTCGATCGTTCCCGGTACAAATTCTTTGGCGGCTGTCTCCAGCTCCTTGGTTGCTTCCATCGGAATATCCATGACTCGTCCGCACTGGCGGCAGATGTAGTGGTAATGTGGGGATGTATCATAATCGAAATGATCCGTGCCGTCGCCGCAGGACAGCTTCCGGATCTCGCCAAGCTCAACTAACAGGTTTAAATTGCGGTAAACGGTTCCAAGGCTGATATTCGGAAACTGTTCCCGGATGCTGGTGTAAAGGGCGTCGGCGGTCGGATGATCCTTCCGGCTCATCAGGCAGGCTTTGATCGATTCGCGCTGACGGCTGTATTTTAAGGTTTTCATAGGCGACACTCCAATCTTTCTAAATAATATTAATAATGATTATTATTTATATTATGCGTCCTGACACGATGAAAGTCAATCTTTTTTCAAAGATTTCCGTGAGAAATTTTAGAATCAAATTTCAACATCACTGATGCATAAAAGATCCCGTCCTCATACCGGAAATCCGCCACGCCCTGATACCGTTCCGCGATCGAACGGATGGAGGCGGTTCCCGTGCCGAGCCCGTCATGTTTGGTCGAGCGGAACCGTCCATTTTCCTCGATCGGCGGATGGCAGCAGGTATTGTCAACGGCGATCACGATGTGACTGGCATCCTCCTGGGCGCAGATGCGGATAAACGGCGCGCTGTCCGTACATTCCCGACAGGCATCGAGGGCATTTTCCAGAAGATTGCCGAAGATCGAGCAGAGCTCCGGCTCACGCAGCGGGAGAGATGGCGGAAGCTGGATGCGGACCGAAAAATCGACCGATGCCTTGCGCGCCTCCTCGCCGTAATAGCTGATAACCGTGTTGACCGCATAATTTTCACACCAGGTCCGCGCGGTGTCCGGCGGAAGCGTCATGCGGTATTGTTCGATATAGGCTTTCAGATCCTCCGTTTTCCCACTCTGCAGGTAATGCTCGATGAGATTTAAGTGCTGGCGCAGGTCGTGGCGCGCCTCCCGTACCTCTTCGATGTGGCGGGAAAGCTGCTGATACTGTGTGTACTGCATCGCCAGGAGAGTGTCCTGCTGCGCCGCGCGTTCTTCCAGCTGCGCCTGCTGGCGGACTGCATTGAGCGCTTCCAAAAGGACATAGTAAATGAGAATTGTCATGGCAAAGAGCCAGAGCCGCGTGAGGATAAAACGGAACTTGCGGACGGTATCAATGTTTAAATCAAAGTTATATGCGCAGATAATCAGGGTACATGAAAATGGAATAAACCAGACTTTCTGCCAGAATGCGGAGCTGTCTACCTGAAAAACGCGTTCCGTAGCATTTTTCATAAATTTGAGTCCGAGCGGGAGCGTCAGAAGCAGAAGAATCGAGATGAGCAGCAGGCTTTCATCACGGAGTGAATAATAGGTAATGCTGGGATCGTAAAATAGACGGCTTTCCAGAAAGAAACAGATGCCGCGGACCGTGACAAAATAATTCAGGATGAAGTCTCCCAGAAACAGAAGTTTCCAGAAATTAGCCTTCACACATAAAAAATAGATCGCCAGGGAAACGAGGGCAAATACCGTGTCGGTGACGCGGGTCGGTTTACCGTG
>OBHX01002855.1_pt1 | contig 12981 bp, 10 predicted proteins | sample 1519331 | NCBI WGS metagenome assembly OBHX01 (sample SAMEA2602897, study PRJEB22501) | metagenome
ACGCATTATTACGGAAAAAAGTCCCATAATATCATCATCTACGCTGTCCTTAAAAGCCTGTGTTAAAACATTCATTTTATCCTCACCGTTAATATCAGGGTGAGTAAGAATTTTCATTATTTCCTTATCTCCGGAAATAACATCAAGAACCAGCTTTACCTGTTCTTCATATCTATCAATAGCATTATTTTCTACTGCTAAACTGAAAAGTGCTTCTGCATATCTGTCTGAAATTATCCTATCCATTCAATCTCCTCCAAATCAGATATTGTTTCATCAACCAGCTTATTCTGTTCATCTTCAGTCATCTTGGCAGCAACAAATTTTTCTGACATAAGAGTAGATACCTGAACAATCTGCTTTTTAATATCGTCTTTAGCCTTTTCTTCTGCTCTTTCGATTTCAAGATTAGCTCTATCCTTAATAGCTGTCGCCTCTGTCTTAGCATCAGAAATAATAATCTGACTATTCTTGAGTGCTGTTGTACGAGCTTCTTGCAATATAGCAGTTCTTTCGCTTTCGATATTTTTAAGCTTTTCTTCGTACTCCTTTTTAAGAGCCTGTGCTTGTGCCATATCAGCCTCTGTTTTATCAATTTGAGAAGATATTTTTTCCTTTCTCGCATTTAAGAACTTGAGAACAGGTTGATACAAAAGCTTACTCAATATAAAACAAAGGATAGCTGTATTTATAAGCTGAATTATAACCTGAATGACAGTCTGCTGATTCAGTATAATTACATAGCCTGAGTCCAAGAATATTGCCTCCTTTCAATGTGGTTTTTCCACAATAGTCATAAATAAATGTGCAATATTCCTCTTATAACTTACCAATAAGTGGGTTAGCAAATAAAAGAATAAGTGCGATAACCAAACCGTAAATACCTGTTGATTCTGCAACGGCACAACCAAGAAGCATAGTTGAAGTAATTGTACCTCTAGCCTCTGGCTGACGACCTACAGCCTCTGCACCTTTACCTGCTGCAAAACCCTGACCAATACCAGGGCCTACACCTGCTATCATTGCAAGACCTGCTCCTATTGCTGAACAACCTAATACAAATGCTTTTGGGTCCATTCCTTCCATAATTAAAATCCTCCTTAAAATTAATCTGTAATTTTGTCTTTAATAAAAGTCATACTTAACATTACGAAAATAACTGTCTGAATACAACCGGCGAAAACATCAAAATAAATATGCAGAACTGCCGGAATACCAAAGTTTAACCATCGTGGCAAAGAGTAAACCATTGCCATAATAATCATACCACCTAAAATATTACCGAATAGACGGAAACTAAGTGAAATAGGTGTTGCCAATTCACTTATAATATTTATAGGCAAGAGTACAGGTACTGGCTCTAAATAACTCTTAAAGTAACAACCTTTACCTGTTTTGATACCCATAAAGTGAATCATAACAAAGGTAGCAAGAGTTATTGCAGCAGTAGTACAAAAATCTGCCGTAGGAGCTCTAAGTCCTAACAGACCACTTAAATTTGAAACCAGTATGAAAACAAATACACCAAAGAACCAGTTTCCAAAATAAGCATATTTTTCAGTCATTGAACCAACAACAAAACTGTGCATAGACTCAATAGCCATTTCAACTACATTCTGTAATCCTTCTGGTTTGTACTTATAATTTTTCATTTTAGCTCTAAGTATAAGAGCAATTATTATAAGTATCGCCATAATTACCCATGTAGTGACAACAGTTTGAGTAAGCCAAACTTCTGTTCCACCTATGTTCAATCGACCTAGAATTTTAGATTCTACGTCTAACTCTCCAGAAGATGTGTTTTCCCATCCAATGAAATTTCCTACAAGACTTTTGACCTCCAGTAATTGAAGTCCCAATCATATTCCTCCTTTCATAGTTAATTATTTCATAATTTATCAATAAGAAAAAAATTATTTTTCTTTATTGGCAGTAATAAAATTAGTGATATAGGCTGCCGGCTGAACCAACAAAAGACCTATTAACACTCCAACTACGTTGATTTGCTCAACTAAACAAGCAAGAACTACAATAACAACACTTACCACAAGTCGCATAGTATAATTTGCTCTTGTATAATTATTTGCATTTTTAGGGTCCATATCCACAGCTTTATCCAAAGTTCTTTCAAGCATATAGACCTTACCAAGTGAGGCTACTGTTCCAAGGACAATGCCCACTATCCAATATATTTTGTTACTGGCAAAAAATAACCCAACTACTAAGGCTATAAGCCCTAGTACGGCTATTACAGTAGATAATTTTTTGCAAGTATAAGACATTTTGAATTCCATTAAAAGTCACCACTTTCATCATCATTATCATTGTTATTATTTTTGTTTTCTATTCCCTTTATAGGAATGTAGGTATCTTTATCTTTGTAAAAATCTTTAGTCATAATGTACACACTTCTGAAGCCGGCACATACTCCCAATACTATAAACACAATCATTAGTATATTGCCTGTGTGAAATATTTTATCCAAAAAAGAACCTAAAATAAGGCAAAGGAAAATAGGCACAATCATTGAAACTCCGATTTGTGTTACTAAGGCTAAAGCCTTTCCTATTTCTCTCATAAAAAGCCTCCTATTGCGACAAATTTACACTTTTATTATAATCAATATCAATGTAAAAAAGCAAAAAACATAGTTTTTTAGTATAAAAAAATATTTTCTGTCGCTTTTCATATTCAATTTATACTCTTGTTTTAAATTTTATTGTACGCTTCATTATACACTTATTTTAGTAAAAAGTCTATCTATATTTAGTGAATTATACCTATTTTTAATTCATTTTATCACTTTTTTGTACTTTTTTCAACACAATCAACAGACATCAGTCAATTTATGTAGCATTTTGCACAAATCAGCTATTTATTTTAAGTAAATTCGCATAGAAATGTTCATTGATTTACGCAATATTGTTATTTCATTGTCAATCTTAACAAATGGAATTTTTTATCAATAAGCTATTTAGGTTTATTTTTAATGATTTTGTAAGGTTTTATAGCATTTTCTGTAATAATTTTGGATAAGAATGGATATTGTGTAAAAATACAAAAAACCGTAGAACGATTTCTCATTCTACGGTTTTCATTTATATTATTAAATTATCTCTTTTCAACAGAAAGTGTTACCTTTTCGCCGTTAATATTCCATTCCTTGCTGTAGCCAGCCTTACCAGCCTGTACGCTTTCAGCAAGAACATCATTACCAATGCTTTCGCCATTCTTAGCGAAGATTTCAGCAATCTTGTCGTTACCTTCATAGTATACATTAATTCTATCAAGGACTTCAAAACCAGCTTCCTTACGCATTGTCTGGAGCTTAGAAACAAGTTCTCTTGCAAAACCTTCTTCAATAAGTTCTGGAGAAAGAGTTGTGTCAAGAACTACTGTTGTATTCTTATAGCTTTCAGCAACAAAGCCGTCTGTCTGAGCAGTTGCAACAAGAACATCTTCTTCTGCAAGTTCAACATCAGTACCATCAATAGTAAACTTAATAGCACCGTTTGTCTTTAACTCATTCATAAGAGCGTTGCCGTCGCCATTCTTTAAGTATTCGCCAATCTGTGGAACAAGCTTACCATACTTCTTACCAAGTGTTCTAAGCTGTGGCTTAAAGCTATAGCTTGTGAACTTAGCAGCATCATCAACAAATTCAACATTCTTAACATTTAATTCATCAAGAATAATGTCATTATATTCTGCGTCAAGCTTAGACTGTGCCTGAACATACATCTGACCAATAGGCTGTCTGTTCTTGATATTTGCAGTATTTCTAGCAGCCCTACCAGCAACTACAATAGAAAGAACTAATTCCATATTAGCTTCTAACTTAGCATCAATCATTGATTCGTCGGCTACAGGGAAGTCACATAAGTGAACTGACTTTGGAGCAGTCTTATCAATACCTACAACTAAGTTCTGGTAAATACTTTCAGCCATAAATGGAGTAAATGGAGCAGAAAGTAAAGACATAGTCTTGAGAACTGTATATAAAGTCATATAAGCATTAATCTTATCCTGTGGCATACCTTCGCCCCAGAATCTTTCTCTTGAGCGTCTTACATACCAGTTTGAAAGCTCGTCTACAAAATCAGCCATAGCTCTTGCAGATTCTGTAATCTTGTAGTTTTCAAGAGAGTTATCAACATACTTAACAAGAGAATTAAGTTTTGAAAGAATCCACTTATCCATTGGAGGAAGCTGTGAATAATCTAACTTGTAATCCATTGGGTTAAAGTTGTCAATATTAGCATAGAGTACATAGAATGCGTAAGTATTCCAAAGAGTACCCATAAACTTTCTCTGATATTCATTTACATTCTTATCATCAAATCTATTTGGTAACCAAGGAGCAGAGTTAGCATAGAAATACCATCTAACTGCGTCAGCACCCTGATTGTCAAGAACTGACCAAGGGTCAACAACATTACCTAAATGCTTTGACATCTTTCTACCGTCTTTATCCTGAACATGACCTAAAACGATTACATTCTTATATGGACTCTTATCAAAAATAAGTGTAGAAATAGCCATTAATGTATAGAACCAACCTCTTGTCTGGTCAATAGCTTCAGAAATAAAGTCAGCTGGGTAGTTCTGTTCAAAGATTTCCTTGTTTTCAAATGGATAGTGCCACTGTGCAAAAGGCATTGAACCAGAATCAAACCAACAGTCAATAACTTCTGATACTCTGTGCATCTTGCCACCACACTTAGGACAGTTAAGTTCAACTCTGTCGATGTATGGCTTATGAAGTTCAATATCATCTGGGCAGTTATCACTCATAGACTTTAACTGTTCAATAGAACCAACAGCCTCTCTGTGACCACATTCACATTCCCAAATAGGAAGTGGAGTACCCCAGTATCTTTCTCTTGAAAGACCCCAGTCAATAACATTTTCAAGGAAGTTACCGAAACGACCGTTCTTAATATTATCAGGCATCCAGTTTACTGTAGCATTGTTCTTTAAAAGCTGGTCTCTAACCTTAGTCATAGAAATGAACCAAGTATCTCTAGCATAGTAAAGAAGTGGAGTATCACATCTCCAGCAGAATGGATAGCTATGTTCAAATGGAATTGCAGCAAATAACTTGCCACTTTCTTCAAGTCTTTTTAAAATTTCCTTGTCGCCGTCTTTTACGAATACGCCTTCAAGTCCTTCTACTTCCTTAGTAAACTTACCCTGGTCATTAACAAGCTGAACAAAAGGAAGGTCAAATCTTCTACCAACATTGGCATCGTCTTCACCAAATGCAGGAGCAATATGAACAATACCAGTACCATCTGTAAGTGTTACATATGGGTCTTCTACTACATAGTAAGCCTTTTTGTCAGGATTAGCATAGTCGAAAAGTGGTTCATATTCAGTATTTACAAGGTCCTGACCTCTATAAGTTTCTACAACTTCGTAGTTACCTTCGCCTAAAACTGTATCTAAAAGAGCTGTTGCAAGGATATAAACCTTACCGTCATTACTCTTAACCTTTGAATATTCTTCAGCAGCGTTTACACAAAGTGCAACATTTGATGGAAGTGTCCAAGGAGTAGTTGTCCAAGCAAGGAAGTATTCATTATCCTTACCTACAACCTTAAATCTACAAATACAAGATGTTTCTTTAACATCTTTATAGCCCTGAGCAACTTCGTGAGAAGAAAGAGCTGTACCACAACGAGGGCAATAAGGTACAATCTTATGGCCTTTGTATAAAAGACCCTTGTCCCAAATCTGCTTTAATGCCCACCATACAGATTCAATATAATCATTGTGATAAGTAACATATGGGTTATCCATATCAGCCCAGTAACCTACTCTATCACTCATTTTACGCCAAAGACTTTCGTATGTGAATACAGAGTCCTTACACTTCTTAATAAATGGTTCTACACCATAGTCTTCAATCTGTGGCTTACCACTAATACCAAGCTGTTTTTCTACTTCAAGTTCTACTGGAAGACCATGAGTATCCCAACCAGCTTTTCTAAGAACCTTGTAGCCTTTCATAGTCTTGTAACGAGGAATAAGGTCCTTGATTACTCTTGTTAAAATGTGACCAATGTGTGGCTTACCATTTGCTGTAGGAGGTCCATCATAGAAAGTGAAAACTGGGCAGTTTTCTCTTGCTTTAATTGACTCGCCAAAAATATCGTTTTGTTTCCAGAAGCCTAAAATTTCTTTTTCTCTGTCCACGAAGTTAAGATTAGTGCTTACCTTATCGTACACAATAAACCCTCCTTAAATTTAGGAATTACAAAATAAATATAAAAAAAGCTATGTCGCCCAACAGGACGCCATAGCGTGGTACCACCTGAATTGGAGTATATATACTCCCTCTCAAAGCCTTTAACGCAGGCAGCGTCAAAACCTACTATAAATTTCGGAATTGCCACAGTAAGGTGATTTTCACACAACACACATCATTGGGCTTCCACCGTCCCCAACTCTCTTTCGAATTAGTGTTAAGTTACTGTCCTTACTATAGTGTTTAGTTTCTGTAGTATTAACCACTTTATTATAAACTTATTTTAACAGTTTGTAAAGAGGTAATTTTAATATTTTTATGCTACACTTAATAGAGTTTTTAATACAAAAGCTACAACAATAATAACTGAAATAATACAGTTTTTTATATTTGCTAAAACTCCTTTTACCATATGAAACATATATTTTTAGAAATATTATAGAATCTTATACTTCTATGTAATAAACACAAATATCCTCATAGTTACCGTCTTTTAACAAAAATCCCTTTGGAATTGTGCCTAAGAGATTGAAACCTATTCTTTCATACAAATGTCTTGCGTGAATATTACTTGCCACAACCGCATTAAACTGTAATATTTTAAAGCCTAATTTTCCGGCATTTAAAATACAATCCTTTACCAATTTTTCGCCAATATGTAATCCTCTACACTTTGAAGATACTGCATAACTTGCATTGGAAATATGACCACATCTACCAATATTGTTTGGATGAAGAATATACATACCTAATACTGTATTTGTTTCCTTATCCTCTGCCACACCACAATAGCTTTGTTGAGCAAAAAATTCCTTGCCACTTTCCTCTGTCAATCCGTCAATTTGAGGAAAAGCAATGCCCTCCTCAACAACTTCATTCCAAATTTCAACCATTGAATTAACATCAGACTCTTTGTATTCTCTTATTACAATATTGCTCATCTTTATTGCCTCCACAATTATTTAGATTATAAATTGGAAAAATTAAATTGTCAATTGCCTACTATTTCTTTTATTTTTATTTTCCATAGACCTAATTTATACAATACCCACAGTATTACAGCACAAATACCATTACTTACAACAACAGAGTACCACACACTCTCCTCTGCCATACCAAAAAAATGACTAAAAGTAAACAAAGTTGCAAATCTGAACACCCACAATCTCGCCGCCTCCACCAGCATTGTAACAAGGGTATTTCCTGCCCCATTAAATAACCCTATGGTAGAATTATAAACTCCGTTTGTGAAGCACCAAAAAGCCATTATTGATAAAAAATCGGTTGCCATAGAAATTACATTTTCATCATGAGAGAAGATTTTTACTATTCCCTCCGACATAAAATGCCTTGACATTATCATACCGGTAACAAATAAAAATACGATAGCCATATTTCTTGCAATTTGATAGCTTTTCTCTGCTCTTTTTATCTGTCTTGCCCCGACATTTTGCCCCACTATTGTTGCAACAGCTGAACCTATGGCATTCGCCGGCATTGTGATAATTCCGTTTAATTTATTTCCTATTCCATAGGCAGCCATAGCTCCGTCACCGTATACCAAAACATTTTTAGTCATAAGCAAAAAACCAAATTGCATTGTCGAACCACCTATGGCAGTGGGCAACCCGACAGAAACTATTTTCTTTATTTTATCGGCATCTAATTTAAAATTTTTCAACACTATGTGTATTTCATTATTCTTATTAAAAAGAGAAAGCACAGCAATTATTCCACAAGGAACTTTTGCAAACATCGTTGCCAAAGCCGCTCCCCCTATTCCCCAATGAAATACCATAATCAAGAGTGGATCCAAAAACATATTTATTATAATTCCCAACATATTCAATTTCATAGGATTGAAGGTATCCCCTTGAGATTGATGAACAGCCGAAAATAAATTAATCAAAAACAAAAACGGCAAATCTGCAAGTACAATTTTCAAGTATGTAATACTGTTGTCTTTTACTGTACCCTCTGCTCCCAGCCATTCAACGATAAATGGAGAAAAGAGTATACAAAGTATTGACGCTACAATTGAAAAAAGCATAGCACATACAAAAATCTGATTAGCCATACTTTTTGCATTTTTCTTGTCATCAGCTCCTATATGCTGACTTATAAGAATGGAGCCAGCAATCGTTATACCCTGCCCAAAATTCACAATAATATTTTGTAAAGGACTTACAAGGGAAATTGCCGCCATTTCACTTGTACCTAATTTTCCAAGCCAAAATGTATCCGTAAGATTATACATAGTTTGTATAAAATTGTTTATAACTATGGGAATAGCCAAAGATAGAAGAGCCTTTGGAATATTTCCCGAAAGAATCAATTGTGTATTTTTTCGACCTATATTTTTCACTTAAATCACTCCCGAAATCAGTATATCATATATTTTCACAGAAAAATAGATTTTAAATTTTTCTATATATTTAAATTGGTAATATAGTTGTAACTTGACTATAACAAGATTTTGTTTTATAATCTAGTTTTGTAAGAGTTTGAATGTTTTTCTTATGGAGGAATGATTTTTGATAGATGACATAGTCATTATACTGTGCCTTATTATTGTTAAGGGCCTTGTAACTGCTGCTTCTACCAGTCTTACAGTCTTGGATTTAAAGAAGAACAAATATTCTTCTGACAAAAATCCTGATATGGAGAAACTGAGCAAGATTCTTTCTAAATCTCGCCAGTATACGAATACAGCTAGTGTAATTAATGCCCTTTTTGGTATTATAATTGGTTTTATTCTCGCTTTCAGAACTTTTGGTAAAGTTCTCCAAGTGCTTTTAAGCCATCTTCCTAACATTCCTGTGGTAATCAACGAAATTATTGCTGCTATTATTATAATATTGGTAACAACATATTTTTTCGCAATGTTCAGTCTTTTACTTCCTAAAACATTTGCTAATAAATATCCTGTTAAAATAGTCTTAAAACTTAAAGGTTTGTTAGCATTTTTTAGCGTTATATGTAGCCCTATTGTATGGCTTGTGGATATTTCATCAGAGTTATGCTCAAAAATATTTACTAAGAAATCTACTGACGAAGGCATTAGTGAAGAAGAAATTCTTATGATGGTTGACGCTAGTGGCGAACAGGGTAGCATTGACGAACAGGAAAAGGAAATGATAAACAATATCTTTGATTTTGATGACAAAAATGTGGTAGATATTGCTACTCACAGAAAAGACATTGTTGCATTACCTATTGACGCAGAGTTTGACGATATTATAAGTCTTGTTAAGGACCTTAAATACTCTCGTATTCCTGTTTATGAAGAAGATATAGACAACATTATTGGTATTCTCCATATTAAAGATTTTATGCGTTATATTATTCTCTATGGTAAGGATAAATTTAACCTTAAAAAACTTTTAAGAGAGCCTTATTTCGTACCTTTTACCAAAAAAACAAATGACCTTTTCAAGGAATTGCAAAGTAAAAAAATACATATGGCAGTTGTTGCCGATGAATACGGTGGTACAGCCGGTATTGTTACTATGGAAGACCTTATTGAGGAGGTTATGGGTGATATTCAGGACGAATATGACGATGAGGAAGAACCAGAAATAAAGACAGTTTCAGAAAATGTAATTAAAATCGAAGGCTCTACAGACCTTGAGGATGTAGCCGACGAATTAGAAATAGAAATGCCTGTTGATGAATATGACACTTTAGGTGGTTTTATAATTGGTGTTTTAGATAGAATACCTGAACCAAATGAAAAGGGTCTAAAAATCGAATACAAAGGCTATAGATTTTATGTTGATAAAGTGGAAGACAATCGTATTGCTCAAGTAACAGTATTAAAACTTCCCGATGATGAAATCTCAAAAGATAACAAAAATTAATAAGTGGGAAAGGCTTTGTTCTTTCCCACATCATAATAAATACTTTATTGAACATATAAGTCAGGCAGACGGTCGCGCACCTTTTAGGTGTGAGGAAAGTCCGAGCTTCATAGAGCAGAGTGCCAGATAACGTCTGGTGGAGGCGACTCTAAGGATAGTGCAACAGAAATAAACCGCCTACTTTTGTAGGTAAGGGTGGAAAGGTAGCGTAAGAGACTACCGCACCTTTGGTAACAAAGGTGGCTCTGTAAACCCCACTTGAAGCAAGATTGGATAAGACAACAAGGGTTGCTCGCCCTGTCTTAGGTAGAAATCGCATGAGATTTGTGGCGACACAGATACGAGATAGATGACCGTCCAACGACAGAACTCGGCTTATCGCTTGGCTTATGTGTTGAATAAAGTATTTATTTTTTAAGCCCCTAAAACTAATACATTTTAGGGGCTTTTTTTAAATTGAATTAACAAAGTTAATTTGTGCTGAATTTTAAATATTATAGAAATTGCATATTACTGTTGCCATTTCAGCTCTTGTAATATATGCTTTTGGTGACAATTTTCCATCATTGCCTACGATTATTTTATTTCCAACAGCCCACTTCATACTTTCTTCTGCCCAGCTTGAAATATAATTTATATCAGCAAAAGATGATAAATCACCTTGAGCAGTTACATCAGCATTTTTGTACTTTGCGTACTTATAAAGCACTGTTGCCACCTGTTCTCTAGTCATAGGCTCATAAGGTGCAAACAAACCATCTGCAACACCATTTACTATATCATTTTCTCCTGCCCACTTAATAGCATTGTTAAAATACGCATTTGGGTCAACATCTTCAAATTTACACTTACCATCTACAGGAGGCATACCCTCTTTGCGATATAGCACTTCCATAAGCATACCCCTTGTAATATTACTCTTAGGAGAAAATCTGGTCTTTGTTGTGCCACTAAACAGATTGTTTTCATAAACTTTCTTAACTGAATTATAATACCAATCATCAGTATTCACATCTCTAAAAGGTAATGCACTTTTTAAGTCAGTATTTTGTATATTTTCAAAATACTTTTCTATTCCCTTACCTATTTTTTCTGCCATAGCTTTCTGATTTTCGCCTTTAATTAAATACTGGTATTCTTGAGGATTACTCATATATCCTGTTTCCACAAGTACAGCCGGACAAACAGTCATTCTTGTTAATGCCAAGTTTTGTTTTTTATATTCTGTATTTTCCATATAGTCTGTCAATTTTTGAACAAAACCGTCCGGAGTATCATAACTATAAAGGTTAAGTGTTCCCTGTTTTTCTCCAAAGTCCTCCCACTCATTTCTTGAATTACAATGTACAGACACAGAAATATCAGGCATTATAGTATTTATAATGTTAGTTCTATCTCCAAGAGAAATAAATGTATCATCTTTCCTTGTAAGAGTAACTTCAGCACCTCTTTCAGTAAGGTAGTCGTACAAATATTTAACTATAGCCAAATTAACCGTCTTTTCGTATACCTTGCCCAATCCCAATGTGCCATTGTCAGTGCCACCATGACCGGCATCAAGTACAATTTTCATACCTTTTAATGACTTTTCAGGACTTACGGTTCTGTCATTAAGCTTTATTGTAAACTTATTACCTTCAAAACTTGCCATAAAGCCTACATAATTGTCGCCCTTATTAAAGTAAAATGTGTATGTAGCCGGTGTGTTATTCTCAACACTTATTTCATCAAAGTTACTGCTGTCTGGAATTACTGCTTTGTTCTGTGTATCGTACAGTTTGACTTCAATGAAATCCTTTGCAAATTCCACATCGTATTCTGTAGACCTATTCATATTAAAGGATATTGTATCTTTTGCTGTTTCTATGCTGTTTACTGAATTTTCACCATATTTTTTGTTTACCAAATTAACTGTGTCCTTGTATACGTAACTGCCATTTGCTGTTTTGTAGTATTCATAATTTTCAGCCACAATATGTAATAGTGTACCCTTTACGTAAGGCAAAATAAGGTCATCATTTGCCTCATCAGGTTTTGAACGAACTGTAGGGTGGTTTTTGTTAATCTCGCCTACTAGATTTACAGTCTTAAAATTAGCATTTCCACTATTAGTCGATGACCCATTGGTTCTTGTAATTCTATAGGTCTTACTGGCTGTAGTATTTTCAAACTTAAATACATTTACCCCTTGAGCCAAAGAAACATAATAGCTAAAATATCCCTCACTTGTTGTTTCTACCTTTTTGCCATTAATATACAATGGATAGTTAGGGTCTGCCAAACCAGCTAAACTATAGCGGGATGCAGTAGTTGTCATACCGTCTTTTACATAATTCATTTGAATATCTGCCCAAGTATTCACACTAAATAAGGATACCCCAAGCATTAAAGCAATTAATTTTTTCATTATATACCTCCCCTTTCATTTTTAAAATTATCAACCTCTCTATGTAATAATTATATCAAACCTAAATAGAAACTTCAACTTTCTTCCACTAAACAAGCATTTTTATGCCATAAAAAAAACTTATACACATATACGAGAAATTTTATTCTCCATTGTGTATAAGTCTTTTATCATTGACATTTTTTCATAATGGTGTTAATATAATGGTACAAGGAAGTCAGCCAGAGCGATTTCCACTTAGTATTTATTTAAAGAAATAACCACTATGTTTTGACCGACGGAGTGGTTATTTTTTTGTACCTAAAATTACGGCTACAAGAGTCCCAAAGGCTATCATTAATGATATTGCTTCATATGTACTCATACGCCTCACCTCCTTTATTCCTAGAATAAAAGAAGTGGAAACCACTCTATTAACTAACTTCCGACAGAAATTATACCATATATAAATATTTTTTACAACT
>OBHX01002857.1_pt1 | contig 12974 bp, 10 predicted proteins | sample 1519331 | NCBI WGS metagenome assembly OBHX01 (sample SAMEA2602897, study PRJEB22501) | metagenome
GCGAGGGAGTGGCGCCAGAGTTCGCTTAGGCCCCCGGCCACCGCCTGGGGTTCCTGCCCCACAGGCGGCCGGGGGGCCTTCCGGTTGGCGGTCCGAAAAAGGGGGGGCAGCACGGCCCACAGCCCCGTCCCCCCCCAGCCCGTTGGGGGGCCCAGCCGCTCCAGTTCTTCCACAGGAACATACACCGCCGCAGGCTTTTCTGCCAGCAGCGCCGCTGTCACCTGCTCTGCCTTCTGCACGGAACAGGTGAAGCGCATAGCCTGCCCGCCCTCCGGCGCATCCGGCAGGGGAAGGGCAGGCAGCTTCCGGCGGGGTGGGATGTCCATCCGCCGCTTTGCCAGCTCCTCCAGCAGCTCCCGGCGCAGACCGTTGACGGCGCTGGCGGGGATCGTCAGTCCCTCATCCCGCTCGATTTCGATACGGTCTGCTGTGGATACGGTGGCGCCGGGCTTGGATAGCCGCTGCCGCAGCTCCTCCCCTGGTACCGCGCGGGTCCGGGCGTCCTCCCGTTCAGCGCCCGCCACCGCGAAGGGCGCGCCGCCCGGGACGGGGGACGTGCCCCCTCGCCGGCCCGGGTCGTCTCGCCGTACTGACAGACGGAGATTTACCGGTATTTTTCTGTTTTCCCGCCCGTTTTCATACATTTCACGGGCCTTTGCAAACAGCTCCTTCGGCTCTGGCGCGTTCTCCGGACGGGTGCCGAACATCTGGGGACCCTTTTTGCCCAGCCAGTAGCCGTCGGTGAATCCGCTGCGGGAAAACGCCTGCTCCAGCCGGCGGGATTCTTCTGCCGTGGGCTGCCGCTTTTCGTCCAAAAGCCGCCGGTAGATGCCGGTGACTACCGCCACATACTCCGGCCGCTTCATCCGACCCTCCAGCTTGAGACAGGCCACGCCCATGGCCTCCATCTCCGCCAGATACGCCGACAGGTTGGCGTCCTTCAGGCTCAGGGGATGGCCGCCGCGGCAGGGCCCGTTGACCCCGTAGGGCAGGCGGCAGGGCTGGGCGCAGGCGCCGCGGTTGCCGCTGCGCTCGCCCACCACGGCACTCATCTCGCACTGACCGGAGTAGCACATGCACAGTGCGCCGTGGGCAAAAACCTCGATCTGGGCGGGACAGCCGGCGCAGATCTCGCGTATCTCATCGCGGGCCAGCTCGCGGGCCAGCACCACCCGCTCCAGTCCCAGCGCGGCGGCCTCGTTGGCTCCGCCCAGGGTGAACAGGCTCATCTGGGTGCTGGCGTGGAGCGGTACGTCCGGCACGATCTCGCGGGCCAGGGTCAGCAGACCCCAGTCCTGCACCAGTACGGCGTCCACGCCCATATCACTGGCCTTGCGCAGCGACTCTGCCGCCTGCTCCAGCTCACGGTCCGTCAGCAGGGTGTTCAGCGTCAGAAAGACCCGCACGCCTCGCAGATGGCAGTACGCCACTGCCGAAGCGAATTCCTCATCGGTGAAGTTTTTGGCACTGCGCCGCGCGTTAAAGGCGCCGAAGCCCATATATACCGCGTCCGCGCCGGTCTGGACGGCGGCAATGAGGGAGTCGAGGCCGCCGGCGGGGGAGAGGAGCTCCATCATCCCTTGCGGTTCTGCTGGGACTGCAGCTTGCGGCGCAGCTCGGCGGCCTCATTCTTGGCGCGGCTGGCCTCGTCCAGATAGGTTTTCAGCTGGCGGCGCAGATTGTCGGCGTTTTCCTGGGCCTTGCACAGCTCATCCGCCAGGTTCACGGCGGCCAGTACGGCGGCGTTGTCGCGGCTCATGTGAGCGCCGTCCATCAGCTGGCGCATCTCGCCGTCCACCATGGCGCCTACCTTCTCCATATAGGCAGCGTCCTCCTCTGCCACCAGCGTGTACTCCGTGCCGCAGATGGTCATTGTTACCCGATTCGCCATAGGTCAACCTCCTCTGTATCTTCGCAAAAATTATGTTGTCTCTATCGGTAAAGATATCAATACAGCATCCATTATAGCACAATTTCCCGCTGTGGAAAGCCTATTTTGACGAAAAGCGGAAATTTGTAAAAATGTGACCGTCCCTGCTTTACGCCGACGGACTTTTCATGTAAAATAAGGGGCACTGGGAAAAGGGAGGCCGGAGCCATGAGCGGTTATATCCTGCGGGGCGGACAAGAGAATATCACGCTGCCCGCCGCCGCAGTGGAGAGCCTGCTGCGCCGCGGGGAGGGCGATGCCGCCCTGCTGTATCTGGCGCTGCAGCGGTTCGGCCGCGGCGTAACGCCGGAGGAGCTGGAAAAGGTGCTGCCCACCATGAGCCGCCTGCGGCTGGACGCAGCGGAGCGGGTATTGCAGGAGCTGGGGCTCCTGCCGCGGCCCCAGACGCCCGGCCCCGAACCGGCAGCGGAAAAGCCCGTTTACTCCGCAGAGGACATCACCGCCCTGCTGACGGACAACGAGGGCTTCCGCCTGCTGATCCCCCAGGCGGAGCAGCAGCTGGGCAAAAAGCTGCGCACCGCAGACTTGCAGATACTGGCAGGGCTGTACGACGATCTGGGCCTGCCGGCGGACGTGATCTATCTGCTGCTGTGCCACTGTGTGGACAGGGCCAGAGCCCAGTGGGGCGAAGGACGCCGCCCCACCATGCGGCAGGTGGAGAAGGAGGGCTATCACTGGGCCCAGCTGGGCCTGTTCGATCAGGACAGCGCCGCCGCCTACCTGCGGACGTGGAGCCGCCGCCGCCAGAAGATGGGGGCGTATATGAAGGCGATGCAGCTGCCGGACCGCCCGCCGGTGGAAGCGGAGAGCCGCTATATCACAGACTGGATGGACATGGGCTTCCCGCCGGAGACGGTGGCCATGGCCTATGAGCGGACGGTGTTTTATAAGAAGGATATGAACTGGCGCTATCTCAACGGCATCCTGCGCCGCTGGCACGAAAACGGCTGGCACACGCCGCAGCAGGTGGAAAAGGGCGAGGAGCGCAAGAGCGCACCGGCCCAGAGCGGCGGCCAGAGCGGCCAGCAGGGAGGCGCGGAGCAGAACGCGTGGATGCGCCGGTACATCAAGAGGTGACGACATGGCATACGACGGCAGGATCATGCAGCGGGCGCTGGCCCGCTTCGACGAGGACAAGCAGCGCCGATCCGCCCAGCTGGACCAGCGGCGGCGGGCGCTCTACGCCCGTGAGCCGCGGCTGGCGGAGATCGAGACGGAGCTGCGGGGCACCATGAGCCGCATCATCTCCTCCGCACTGGCCCGGGGGACGGACCCGCTGCCCGCCATTCGGGTACTGCGGGACGAGAACCTGGCCTTACAGCAGGAGCGGACGCAGCTGCTGGCAGCCATGGGCTATCCTGCGGACTATCTGGAGGAGAAGCCTGCCTGCCGCCTGTGCGGCGACACCGGCTATGCCAACGGCCGCGTGTGCGGCTGCCTGCGGGCCTACTACGCCCGCGAGCAGCTGGCGGAGCTGTCCCGCCTGCTGCCCCTGGGGGAGGACAGCTTCGAGACGTTCAGCTTCGACTGGTATGACAGCGCGGTGCAGCCGGCCTTCGGCGTGTCGCCCCGGGCCAATATGGAGCGGAACTTCGACGTCTGCCGCGACTACGCCTACCAGTTCGCCAAGGGCGGCGGCAGCCTGCTGCTGTCCGGCGGTACGGGACTGGGCAAGACGTTTCTCTCCGCCTGCATCGCGCGGGTGGTCAGCGAAAACGGCTTCTCCGTGGTGTACGACACGGCGGCCAGCGTGTTCGCACGGTTCGAGGACGCCAAATTCCGGCGGGACGAGGACGGCGGCGAGGACGCGGACCGCTGCATGCGCTGCGATCTGCTGATTTTGGACGATCTGGGTACAGAGATGACCACCTCCTTCGTCCAGAGCGCCCTGTATCAGATCGTCAACGGGCGGCTGATGGAAAAGCGCTCCACCATCATCAGCACCAATCTGGCGCCGGAGGAGATCGGCAGCCGCTACGGCCGGTCCGTGCTGTCCCGTCTGGAGGGGGAGTACGAGATCCTGCCCTTCTTCGGCGAGGACATCCGGCGGCTGAAGCGGGAGCGGCAGTGATATGAACAGGACGTAAAAAAGACGCCTGCGGGCGTCTTTTTTTGCGCGCAGGGACAGATTTTTCGGATTTCCCGACGGTTTCTGCCTGATTTCGCGGCAAATACGCCGTAAAATGGGGGAAAGGAGGGGAGACCATGAGGAAAAACCAGAAGGGGGAGTTTCTGTCCAGCCGCGTCCGTTATATCGCCATTGGCGCCGTGCGGCCCAATCCGCAGCAGCCCCGCCGCAGCTTTGACGAGACGGCGCTGCGGGAGTTGGCAGACAGCATCCGCGCCTACGGGATTTTACAGCCGCTGACGGTGCGGGACAAGGGCGGCTATTACGAGTTGGTGGCGGGAGAGCGGCGGCTGCGGGCCGCCCGCATGGCGGGCTTGCGGGAGGTGCGGTGTCTTATTGCGGCGGTGGGGGAGGAGGACGCGGCGCTGCTGGCTCTCATCGAAATTTTGCAGCGGCGGGATCTGGACTATCTGGAGGAGGCGGCGGCCATCTCCCGCCTCATCGGGCGGTACGGCCTGTCCCAGCAGCAGGCGGCGGAGAAGCTGGGTAAGTCCCAGCCCGCCATCGCCAACAAGCTGCGGCTGCTGCGGCTGGGGCCGCCGGTGACGGACTGCCTGCGGCAGTACGGCCTGACGGAGCGCCATGCCCGGGCGCTGCTGCGGCTCACCGATCCGGAGCAGCAGCTGGCGGCGGCGCGGCACATGGGACAGCGGGGTCTCAACGTGGCTCAGGCGGAGCAATACATAGATGCCCTGGCCGCCCAGAACCGGACGGAGCCGCTGCGGCGGCGTCCCACGTACATCATCAAGGACGTGCGGCTGTTCCTGAACAGCGTGGAGCGGGGCGTGCGGCTGATGCAGTCGGCGGGCGTAGGCGCGGAGGTAGGCCGCTGCGACACGGACGAGGAGATCCTCTTGACCATCCACATTCCCAAGCGCCGGCCCGCAGGGGTTGTTACGGATTCGTAACCCATTTCCCACAGGGGTATGGTATCATGGGCTGGCACAGGGTACCCCTGTGGCGAAAGGGAAGGAGGGGGACATCTATGGAAGAAAACATCGTGTCCTCTGTGAAAACGACAGAAGCAGCCGACGGCGCACGGCTGGAACAGATTGCGCCGGAGAAGCCGCCGGTCTCCGGCGGCAGAAAGGCGGGTTTGATCGTCGGCATCGTCGTGGGCGTGCTGGCACTGGCCTACATAGCCGCCTGCGTGGTGGTGCAGTTCCTGTATAACGACACCGCGCTGCCCCACACGGATGTGCTGGGGGTGGACGTGTCGGGACAGGCTGCCCAGCAGATCGAAGCGCTGTGGGAGCAGCAGGGCGAGCGGGTCCTCCATGACACCGCCGTGACCCTGACGGAGAGCGGTGAGAGCATCGGCGCCGTCACGCTGGAGGAGCTGGGCGTCACCGTGACGCCCCAGGCGGCGGCTGTGGCCGCCGGTGCGTCCCGGCGGTACGAAAGCTGGGGCGGCGGGGCGCTGGCATGGCTCCGCGGCGGGTATGAGCTGATCCGCAGCTGGTTTGCCCAGACCTCCGCCGTACCGGCGCTGGACGTGGATCAGTCGGCGCTGGATGCCGCCTGCGAGAAGTTGGCGGCATCGCTGAACTGCACGGTGGTGGACGGCGGCTACCGTCTGGAAAAGGGCGAGGGCCTGTATATCACCAAGCCCGCTGACGGCCGCATGCTGGACGCGCCGCAGCTGGAGAGCGACCTTGCCGCCATGCTGCAAAGCGGGGAGCTGACGCCGGTGGCCTGCGTCTATGAGGAGAAGAAGGCCCAGACCGTGGACGTGCAGGCGATACACGACCAGATGGCGGGAGAGAAGGTGGAGGCCGTCTGCGACAAGGAGACGGGGAAGCCCACCGAGTCCCGTGTGGGCCTTTCCTTCGATGTGACGGCGGTGCAGGCTCAGCTGGACGCCGCACCGGCGGGTACGGAATTCCTGGCCGATGCGGAGGTGGAGTTCCCCACCGTGTCCACCGAGGAGCTGGAGGAGTGCATGTTCCGCGACGTGCTGGGTACCTACACCACCAAGTGTGCGGGACCCTGGGGCCGCCACCAGAACATCAAGCTGGCGGCGGCGGCCATCAACGGCAGGATCTATAACCCCGGTGAGGAGTTCTGGTATAACTCCGCGGTGGGCCAGCGCACGGCGGCCCGCGGCTATCAGGAGGCCGGCGTCTACGAGGGCGGGCGCACCACCACCGGCATCGGCGGCGGCATCTGCCAGGTGTCCTCCACGCTGTACTACGCGGTACTGCTCAGCGATCTGGATATCGTGCTGCGCTACTGCCACATGTTCAATCCGGGCTATATGCCCATTGGCTGCGACGCCACGGTGAGCTGGGGCGGGCCGGACTTCGCCTTCCGCAACAGCCGCGACTATCCTATCAAAATCGTCACGTCCTACAACGACAATACCAACGAGGTGACGTGTACCATTCTGGGCACCAAGGTAGATGACCACTACGTGGTGATGACCAACGCCGTGCTGGGCGTCACGGACTATCAGACGGTGTATCAGGAGTCGCCGGACGTGGCCCCGGGCGAGGAGGTCATCGACCAGTATGGCCATACCGGCTACTACGTCCGGACGTGGCGCAACATCTACGATGGCGACGGCAACCTGCTGTCCAGCCGCGTGGAGGCCGACAGCCACTACGACGTGGGCAACAAGATCATTCTGGTGGCGCCCGGGTATCTGCCGGGCGACAGCGAATAACGAAAAGGGGCATATCCGCGATATGCCCCTTTTTGCAGACGGAGACTGTCGAATCTTGCGATTTTATTAAATGTTTCCGCCGAACACCTTAAATCGGCAGCGGCTCACTTGCGTACCGCCGCAGAAGGGGTATAATCGAAACACAGACATCACCGGAGGGAGGGAAATACTGTGCGCACACTGGTCATCGACGCCGCGGCGCTGGCGCGGAACCTGGACAGGCTGCGGCGAGCCGCGTCGGCCCGCATCATCGGCGTGGTGAAGGGGAACGGCTACGGGCTGGGCCTGACGGACTACGCCCGCTTTCTGACGGAGCACGGCGTGGATATGCTGGCTGTGTCCACGGCGGAGGAGGCTGCGGCTCTGCGTCAGGCGGGGATCGCGGCGGAGGTGCTGATGCTGTCCTCCACCGCAGTACCCCGGGATGGGGCCGGCCCTGGGGACTGGCGCCCCCCCCTCGCGGGGGGCCCCTGCGGCGGCGGGGACACGGGGTGCCCCGGGGGCGGGGGAAAGGGGGGCACTGCGCGCGTCCGCGTGGAGCCGGACACCGGACTGGGGCGTTTGCTCCTTCTGTCCGCGAGCCGCGAGGATGGCTGCCTCCCGCTGAAAAGCCTGCCATCGATGCGGGTGGAGGGGGTGTTCACCCACTTCGCCAACACCGCCGACGAAGCCTTGACCCGCCGGCAGTACCAGCAGTTTCAGGAGGGAGCGGCCCTGCTGGAGCGGGCCGGTATCGAGACGGGTCTGCGCCACGTCTGCGCCTCCTCCGCGTTTCTGCGGTATCCGGAGATGCAGCTGGACGCGGTGCGTCTTGGCTCGGCGCTGCTGGGACGGCTGTCGGTGCCGGACCCACTGGGGCTGGAGAAGATCGGCTGGTTGGAGACGCAGGTCATGGAGCTGAAGGACTTGCCGTCTGGCTGGAAGGTGGGCTACACCGGCGCGTACCGCACCAAGCGGCCCACGCGTCTGGCTCTGCTGCCGGCGGGCTATACCAGCGGCGTGGGGGGAACGGAGGAATCCAACGCCCTGCGCCTGCGGGCCCGGGGGTACCGGCTGCTCCGTACCCGGCAGGCACTACCTCGCAGCATCGGTCTGACGTGGCTGGTCAACGGCCGGCGCTGCCCTGTGCGGGGCGTGGTAGGCGCCACCCAGCTGGCGCTGGACGTGACGGACGTGCCCTGTGCCGTTGGGGACACGGTGCGTCTGGAGGTGCGGCCCAAATACGTGGACAGCGCCGTGCCGCGGGAATACCGATAAGGACGAAAAAAGGAGCCGGACTTCATGAGTCCGGCTCCTTTTATGCGATTTTTTTACCGGCACAGGAAGCTGTACCAGCCCTCGGAGTCGTGCTGCTCCACGATGGTCCAGCCTTCGGCGCGCAGCTTGGCGGAAACCTCTTCCGCGCGGTCGTCGATGATGCCGGAGCACAGGAACAGACCACCCTCCTTCAGGAAGGGCCGCACCTTGCCGGAAAGACCCATGATGACGTCCGCCACAATGTTGGCCACCACCATGTCGTAGTCGCCGCCGAATTCCGCCTGTAATGCCTTGTCCGTCAGCACGTCGCCCCAGCGCACGGTGTAGCGGTCCTTGCCGATGCCATTGAGGGCGGCGTTCTCGTAGGCCACGTCCACACACTTCTCGTCGATGTCGCAGGCAAAAGCCTCTCTGGCCCCAAGCACCAGCGCCGCGATGGACAGGATACCGCTGCCGCAGCCCAGATCCAGCACTCTTTCGCCGCCATGGATGTACTTGTCCAGCGATTGCAGGCACAGCCGGGTGGTGGCGTGGCTGCCGGTACCGAAGGTGAGGCCCGGGTTCAGCACCAGCTTCATCCGCCCTCTGGCCTTGGTCTCCTCCCACTGGGGTACCACCAGCAGCCGCTCCCCGATCTCCATGGGCTTGTAGAACTTCTTCCAGTTGTTTTCCCAGTCCGCATCGGCCACGTTGTCGATGGTCAGCAGCATCGGGCCGTACTCCGGATGCTCCTTTTTCAGGGCGGACATGGCGATGCGCACCTGCGCCACGATGTTCAGGGCATCCTCGTTCCGCTCCAGATAGAAGGTGACGCGGCTGACGCCGGCCTTTTCCCGCAGCAGGTCCTCATCCACATAGTCCCAATACTGCCGGTTATGCTCCAGAAAATCCTTGAAGTCCGCTTCATCGTCGATGATGACGCCGGTGATGCCCTGCTGCTCCAGCAGTGCTGTCACCGCGTCCAGCCCCGACGGCGAGGTGTCGATCTTCAGCTCCAGCCATTCCATGTGCGTTCCCTCCGAATGTGAAATCATGTGTCAGCGCTTGGTGCCCACGAAGAACAGGCCCATGGTGTTGGGGCCGGTGTGGCTGCCGATGACAGGCCCGATGTAGTTGATGTAGACCTCCTTCACACCGTAGCGGGCCTTCAGCTCCTCGGCTACGGCGCGGGACTCCTTCTCGCAGTCCGCGTGGCAGATGAACATCACCTGCTCACTGGGCTCGATGCCCAGCTCCGCCACCTTGTCAATGAGGGCCTGCAGGCTGGCCTTGCGGCCGCGGGCCTTGCTGACGGGTACCAGTTTTCCCTCGTCGGAGGTATGCATCACGGGCTTGATGGACAGCATGGTACCCAGAAACGCGGTGGTGGCGGACACGCGGCCGCCCATCTTCAGGAAGTTCAGGTCGTCTACGGTGAACCAGTGGTCAATGTGAAGCTTGTTTTCCTCTACCCACTGCACCAGCTCCTCAGCGGACAGACCCTCCCGCTTTTTCTGCACCGCCAGATACAGCAGCAGCCCCTGCCCCAGCGAGGCGGACAGGGAGTCCACCACGTAGACATGGCTCTCGGGGAACTCGTCCGCCATAGTCTTGGCGGCGATGCAGGCGTTCTGGTACGTGGCGGAAAGAGCGCTGGAGAAGTTGATGCACACGATGTCCTTGCCCTGGGCCAGCACGGCGCGCATGGCGTCCTCGAACTGTCCTACATTGGCGGCGGAGGTGGTGCTGAGGATACCGCTGCGGATGTTCTTGTAAAACTCCTCGAAGCTGATCTCACTGCCGTCCAGCATGTTGGCGTAGTCCTTGCCGTTCATGTGGACGGTCAGGGGCACCACGTTCAGCTCCAGCTCCTGGGCCATGTGGGCGTTCAGATCGCAGCAGCTGTCGGTCATGATGATATAGTCACGCATAGCAAAAGCCTCCTTTTGTCGAATGGATGTTCACGATACTCCATGGTAACACGAAACGCGCCAGTTGAAAAGGGGAAACCCGAAAATTTGCGCACCTCTTACAAAAATACGGTCATTTTCCCACGCAGAAGCGGGAGAAGATGGTATCCACCAGATCCTCGCGGATGCGCTTGCCGTTCAGCTCGCCCAGTGCCTCCAGCGCCGCTTCACAGTCCGTCAGCACCACATCCGGCGTCATGCCCATGTCCAGTGCGCCGCGGGCCTCCGCTACGGCGGACAGGGCGCGTTCCACGGCGTCAGCCTGCCGCGCGTTGGTCAGCAGCTCGCCCGCAGGCGTCTCCCCCGCAGGGTACAGCGCCGCCACAGCCTCCGCCAGCGCGTCCAGCCCCGCGCCGGTTTGGGCGGAGATATGCAGCACGCGGGGGAACCGCTCAGCCAAGGCCGCCGTGTCCAGCTTTTGGGGCAGATCGCTCTTGTTCACCAGCACCAGCAGGCGGGGCGTCTGCTCTGCCGCCGCCATGGCCTGTTCGTCCTCGTCTGTCAGAGTCTGGGAGCCGTCCAGCACCAGCAGGGCCAGCGCCGCCCGCTGCGCCGCCTGACGGCTGCGTTCCACACCCATAGCCTCGATGCGGTCAGCGCTGTTTCGGATACCGGCGGTATCCGTCAACCGCAGCAGTACGCCGCCCACCAGCACCTTTTCCTCCACGGTGTCGCGGGTGGTACCGGCGATGTCGGTGACGATGGCGCGGTCGTAGCCCAGCAGGGCGTTGAGCAGGGAGGATTTCCCCGCGTTGGGCCGCCCTAAGATCACGGCGGGGACGCCCTGCTTCAGAAGCTGTCCGCGGGAGAAGGTGGCCAGCAGCCGCTCCAGCTCCCGCTGGGCACGACTCAATGTGTCCAGCATCTCCTGGCGCTGTACGTCCTCGATGTCCTCATCGGGGTAGTCCACCACGGCATAAAACCGTGCCGCCATGGCCATCAGACTGTCGTAGATACCGGCGATGGTGCGGCTCAGCACACCGTCCAGCTGGCACACCGCGTTTTTCGCCGCCTCCGCCGTCTCCGCGTCGATAAGATCCGCCACGGACTCCGCCTGGATCAGATCCATGCGTCCGTTGAGGAAGGCCCGCCGCGTGAACTCGCCGCCTCTGGCCTGGCGGCACCCCGCGGCCAACAGCGCTGCCAGACCCGCGTTCAGCACCACCGGCGAGCCGTGGCAGTGTATCTCCGCGCAGTCCTCACCGGTGTAGCTGTTGGGCCCTGCGAACCGGACACACAGCACGTGGTCGATGACGCTACCGCTCCGGTCCAGCAGGTCGCCATACACCATGCTGCGAGGCTGCTGCGCACCGGCGGGGCGGCCGTTTCTGGCGCGGAACACGCGGTCCAGCGCCGCCAGTGTGTCGGGGCCGGACAGGCGCAGAATGCCGATGGCACTGGGCAGTTGGGGCGTGGCGATGGCAGCGATGGTGTCGGACATGGCGGGGAGCCTCCTTGCGGTCGTTTTTTCCAGTATACCACGGCGGACGTCAAAAGGAAAGGGCGGGGATACCCCGCCCTTTCCTTTTTTAATCAAGATGGTCAATGGCGTACTGTGCTTCCTCCGAAGTAAATTGTTCGCCGTATTCAGAAACTAACTGGTCGTAAATCGCCGCATGAGACATACTCATTAAGCTTTGATAGGATTTGGCCTTAGCCAGAGCATTTGCATTATAATCCGCGACCAGATTATCCACTGCATACTGTGCGGCATCTGCCGGAAAGTTTTCGCCATACTCGGAGACCAATTGGTTATAAATGCCTTTTTTTGACATATGCATCATATCGGAATAGGACTGTGCTTTTTTTAGAGCGGCCTTATACTCGGAGGGAATCTTCTCATCTTCTTCGACTGCGGCCATAGAGTCACTTTTACTTACGTCAGGAACGGTTTGCGTTGGCTGGGATGAGGGTTTTTGCGCAGGCTTTGCAGCTTGCTCGCCGGTTTTGTTGTTCCCACCAATGATAGAAGCGGCAAGTACTACTAAGATCAACCAAAACCACCACTTTTTATACAGGGGTTTGCCGTTAACATTCTTTCCGCAATGGGGGCAGACTTTTTGGCCCGCGGGAATTTCTGTACCACAACTGGCACAGTAGCTGTATTTTGCACTCATATTTTCTCCTCCACATAAAGTTGATAGCAAACATGCTATCTATTAGAATAACGATAACACACTTGCTATAAGCTGTCAACAATAAGGGGGCTTGTAGCATGATTCAACGAATGATCGACGTGCGGATTGACCACGACGAAAGCCAACGGGAGCTGGCAGCTGCTATTGGTTATCATCAGGTACAAATTGCCAGATATGAGACAGGGTTCAACACACCGCCCATCGCATATTTGGTGAAATTCTGTCAGCATTATCATGTGAGTGCGGACTATATCTTAGGACTGCCGCGAGATGGAGAGTGGCCGCGTCCATAGCAAAACAAGAGACACGCCGGATGGCGTGTCTCTTGTTTTATTGGGTGGTTACTCGGCCTTGGGAGCCTCAGCGGCGGCCTTGGCGGCAGCAGCCTTCTTCTCAGCAGCAGCTTTCTGCGCAGCCTTGAACTTCTCCTTCTCCTCGGGAGTGGGGATGGGCTCGATGGCGTTGCGGGGGCAGGCCTTGGCGCACATGGTGCAGTTCTTGCACTTGCTGTAGTCGATGACGGCCACGTTGTTCTCCACGTGGATGGCGTCGAACTTACAGGTGCGCTCACACATACCGCAGGCGATGCAGCTGGAGGCGCACACCTTGGTGACGGCAGGGCCCTTGTCCTTGTTGGAGCAGTTGACGAACACCTTCTGCTTGTAGGGCACCTCCACGATCAGGTGGTGCGGGCAGGCAGCGCGGCAGGCGCCGCAGTTGGTGCACTTCTCTTTGTCCACCACAGCCACGCCGTTGACGACGTGGATGGCGTCGAACTTACAGGCAGCGGCGCAGGAGCCGAAGCCGAAGCAGCCATAGCGGCAGGCCTTGGCGTCGCCGCCGCAGACCTTGGTGGCGGCCAGACAGTCCTGCACGCCCCGGTACT
>OBHX01002872.1_pt1 | contig 12926 bp, 10 predicted proteins | sample 1519331 | NCBI WGS metagenome assembly OBHX01 (sample SAMEA2602897, study PRJEB22501) | metagenome
CCGACCGGACACACCCGTGTCACAAGGGAAGAAACACGGCAGCGGGTGGCTAAAAACCCCCCGGGCCGGCACGCCGGGGGGGCGACCCGGGGGGGGTACGAAACTCCCTCCCCTTCTCCTTTGCCCCCCGCCCCCCCCCCGCCAGTTGTCTATCTGACTCCAGTCGGCATCGCCGCTCAGGTTAATTTCGCCCTGCTGCGTACGCACCACGCCCGCCAGCGTTGAGCGTGTTCCGGTGAAGTTAACGGCTAACTGGCTTGGCTGCATGTCAAACGGCATGAAGTTACCGTCGATATCCAGACCACTCAGTTGCAGCTGTCCGAGCAACTGCGGGCTTTGCACATCGCCGCCCAGCCGCAGGTTGGCGTTGATCATCCCTGCCGCTTTTTCACCGCGCGAGAAGATGGGGTTCACCATCGCCAGATTGAAGTTGCGAATATTGACGTTACCGCCCAGATTACGACGCCCTTGCGGATCCGTTACCTGCACCTGTCCGTCAAACTGCCCGTTGTTGGTCAGACGAATCAGCCAGCCCAACTCGGCACGGTTATTGTGCAGGTCGGCGGTCAGATTCAGCGTTTCAAACGCCACGGGGAGCGGGGCATCATTCACGCTTTGCGTGACCTTGACGTTACGTCCGCTCAGGGTGACCTGCCCCTGTGGCAGCCCCTCTTTGGTAGTGTCCCAGCTCACATCAGCTTTGCCGGTGAACACTCCGCTGGCCTGGGTTGTCTCCGGCATAAACGGTTTTAGCATAGCCAGGTCGAAGCGGTTAAGATTCACCACCGCGCGACCTTCTGCACCGGCATCAATGGTTTGTGGTACGCACAGCTCCGCATTCGGGTTGTTCCAGCAGTGTGGCCCGATACTAATTTTCTGTTCCTGATTACGATAATCCAGCGCGATAGCCCGGTTGAGCGACCACGGACCGACCGGCGTCTGGAAGCGGGTATTGCTTAACTCCCCTTTCCAGCGCTGTTCTTTGCGATCAAAGCTCCCGGCAAGATCCAGTTGCCCGGAAACCGGCTCACCCTGAATACGTAACTGCAGTTCATGCTGCTTTTCACTGCCTTTGGCGTTGAGCGTTACCAGACCAATATTCACGTCAGGTTGTACAATTCGCTCTACGCGAACGTTGAGATTACCGGCGATTTGCTCGGCCGATTTCACATCGCCTTCGACGCGCACCTGAGCAACGGAAAGTTCCTGCCAGCGCAGACCACGGGCGGTAATATCCGCCAGCAGCTGTGGTGCTTCAACCGTACCGCGAACTTTTACCAGCCCTTTCGCCGTACCGCCCAGCCCCGGCAGCGCGTTATCCAGGCTTGGGGCATCAATCGTCGCGTCGAGGTTGAGGTCTTTAACCCCCAGCTCGCCTTTTACGTCCGCACTGTTGCGTCCCAGCTCCAGATGCAGGCCCGGAATCGTCCACTGCAGGTAACTGTTCCCCTTCAGCGAACCGTTCACATTGACCTTGTTCTGCTTCACGTTGCCGGTCAGCTTCAGCTCCGGAACCTCCATCTGCCAGCTTCCGCCGTACAGACTGCCGCGCGTTTTCACCAGGCCATTCAGTTTTGACGGCCAGTCCGGGATCGCTTTCGCGGTATTGATACCATCCAGCGTTAGCTCCCCGCGCCAGCTGATCGCCTGCTGCCAGTCCACCAGCGCTTTCAGCTCGGTTTTCCCTTCCAGCGCCGCAACGCTGAGTTTGTCGAGATTGATCTGCTGCTCGTTGCCTTTGGCGTCCAGCGTGATAGTAGCTGGAGGAATATCCTGACCTTTCACGGCGGTACGCATCGACAGCGTATAGTCGGTCATCTTGCCGGTCAGTTTGAGCTTGATGTCATCGGCCTGGAACTGTTTCTCACCGGTAAACGGCCAGTAAACCTGCTTACTCACCACCTCAATGTTGAGCGGCAATCCGGCTTCCGCCAGACGCGTCTGCGCACGCAGGTCCATATCCACCGGACCAGACAGATTGACGCCGACTTCCAGCTGTTCGCGCAGCGCGCCGCCAACCTTCAGCTTCACCTTTTCGCCTTTTAATGGATCGACGTTCAGCGTGCTGTTGAGGGTAATATCCACCGGCCATGTGTTGGTGAGCTGCGCCGTACCGCTGGCTTTTACCGTTCCCTGATTCGAGTCGATATCCAGCGCGTCGAGCTTCATGTTGCCGTCAATGCTGCTCACTTTCAGCAGCATACTATGTACTGTTAAATCCGTATCCCCGGTCACGCGCAGCTGCTCGCCGCGAAACTCTTCAATATTGAGATTGAGCGGCAGATGGACATCGGTCATTTCCGGCAGTACCGGCTTTGAGAACAGATCTTTTAGCGTTTCCCCGAGCGGCTTTTCATCCGGCTGTGGGTTTTGAATCTTCGGTTCGACAACCTCTTCCTGTGCCACTTCCGCCACTTTAGGCAGAGCAATCAGCAGCCCCTGTAATGACGTTGGCTTCAACGTCAGCGTTTTTTCCTGCCAGTTCAGGCCAGAGGTAAAATCCAGCACCGAAACCGTGGTGTCATCGATTTTGATATTGATGTTGTTCAGCGCCACGCGCGAAAGCGTGATGGGGTAAGGCGTGGAAAGATTAAGCGGACCGCTCTCTTCTTCCTCAACCGGCGCTGAGGGCGGCATTTTTTTGCTGTCGATCGCCACGTTGATGTTTTTCAGCGCCAGATCGTTGACGCACAGGCTGCTGTCCCACAGACAGTTAAGCCCCACGGCCAAATGCACTTCACCAGCATTCACCGCCACGCCAGGCTGGTCGTAGCGAATATTTTTCAGTGATAGATCCCGCCAGCCCCCGGTGACCTGACCAATTTCCAGACCCGGAACCCAACGATTAGCGGCTTTGAAGATCAGATGCAGGCCCGAGGTGGTACCGACGAGGAACGCCACCGTGCCTAACAACATCAGGATAAAAACCAGCACGCCGAGGCTTATCTTCTTCCATAAACTCATAATTCAGGCCCCAGACCGATGTAAAACTGTAAACCATGTTCATCTTTGTCGCCGACCGGGACGGCAAAGTCGAGCTTGATAGGTCCAACCGGCGATTGCCAGCGTACGCCGACCCCGGCACCGGTTTTGAAATCGCTTCGGCGAATATCGCTGACCGCTTCGCCGCTATCGACAAACATCGCTCCCCACCATTTACCAGTCACGTTGTACTGGTATTCCAGCGAGCCAGTTGCCAGCTTGGAGGCCCCTTTCAGCTTGCCGTCGCTGCCTTCCGGCGAAATAGATTTGTATTTGTAGCCGCGAATACTGCGATCGCCCCCGGCAAAGAAACGCAGGTCCGGCGGCACTTTGTCGAAGTCTCCGGTTTCAATCCAGCCGAGATTACCGCGCATCACAAAGCGATGCCTGTCGTACAGCGTGCGGATCCAGACGTTTTGCGCCTGGAAAACGGAGAAATCAACATCTGAACCCCAGGCCGTGTTCGAGTAATCAATAGAGTAGCGCTGGGAATCGCCCCAGACAGGCATCAGGCCGCCGCGTGAACGCGTCCGGCTGATCATCACGCCTGGATAGAGCAGCATAGTGGTGTTGGTGACATTACCCTGGGTAAAGTGGTCGAGGCTCCAGCGCAGGTTAATCGCGCGCTGCCAGCCGCTGGAGAGGTCCCAGTAACGGGAAACCGCAAGCGTTGTGGAATCCTGCTCGGTGTCGTTTAAATCGGTACGCTTAAAGCCGCCCTGTACCAGGTAATACTGCTCCAGCGGGTTCTTTAACAGCGGCATTTTATAGCTGAAATCAAGCACCTGCTCTGGCGCCGAGATACTGGCGCTGGTCGTCAAGCTGTGACCGTAGGAGTTCATCCACGGCTTTTTCCACGAGGTCTTCACCCGTGGCCCGACGTCAGTTGAATAACCGACCCCGGTTTCGATGGTGTTTTCGGTTCGCGGTGAGACCACGCCTTTCAGGGGCAGCACCTTGGTTTTGCGGGCTTTATCAAACTCCGGTGCGACGACCACGGAATTAAACCATCCGGTCGCCGACAGACGACGGTTCAGTTCGCCCAGATCTTTCGACTCGTACTCTTCACCTTCTTTAAAGGGCACCAGATTTTGCAGATACTCATCGCGAATTTGCGAGCCTTCAAAGGTGACATGCCCAAAGCGATAGCGTTCGCCGCTGTTGTAATCGATATCCCAGAACGCCTGGCGGCGCTCAAGCGCTATCCCGAGCTGGCTTTTATTAAATTCACTGTCGAAATAACCTTTACGCAGCGCCACGCTGGTGAGTGACTTTTTGAAGTTGTCATAGTCCCCCTGATTCAGCACGGTGCCGATTGCCGGGCGTGTTTTCAGCAGATCCAGATAATCTTTATCCGTACGCGCGCCACCGCGCAAAATCACCTCAGTGCCACCAATCAGCACCGGCTCGCCGGGGATCACTTTGGCAATCAGCACCTGGCGGCCTTTTGCCGGCGGTGGACGCAGCTCAAAATCGATGGTCGGCTCAAAGTAGCCCAGCGCTTTTAGCCCTTCGCGGATGGCATCATCAACGCGCGCACGAAAGCGTCGGTCTGGAGTGACTTCATCACTTTGAATCGTGGACAGCTGCGCACGGACGTTTTTCTCCAGCGGTCCTGATAATCCTTCGACCTGTAAGCGAACATTCGCGGCGGCGGCGGAGCCACTTAAGCACAGTAATCCCACCCAACATAACTGACGGATATGTGGCACATTTTCTCCTGAATATCCTTTTTTCCCACCCCTGGAAAAAAATACTATGCCGTTCCTCGGCTTAACAAAAAATCAACAATAAGAGTTGAAAAACAGACGACAACCCAAATATTTCTTATGTTTAACTCTAGACGTATTCACGCCGTTTATTGTGGGCAAAGACGCGTCTCGTTACAACCTTAACCCAAATGACTGATTTCGGGAGAACGGCCATGAGTTTATTTGATAGAAAGCATCTTGTTACTCAAGCAGATGCGCTACCTGGACGCAACACCCCGATGCCAGTGGCAACGCTGCATGCGGTTAACCAACATTCGATGACCAACGTGCCCGACGGTATGGAGATAGCTTATTTCGCCATGGGATGTTTCTGGGGCGTTGAGCGTTTATTTTGGTCATTGCCAGGGGTCTACAGCACAGCGGCCGGGTACACCGGCGGCTACACCCCAAACCCAACCTATCGTGAAGTGTGTTCTGGCGATACCGGGCATGCCGAAGCGGTACGCATCGTCTATGACCCGCATGTTATCAGCTACGAACAACTGCTGCAGGTGTTCTGGGAAAATCACGACCCGGCTCAAGGCATGCGTCAGGGGAACGACCAGGGCACGCAGTATCGCTCCGCCATTTACCCGTTAACGCCGGAACAAACCGCCGCCGCACAGGCCAGCCTTGAACGTTTTCAGGCAGCAATGACCGCCGCAGGCGACGAGCGCACCATTACCACGGAAATCACTACGGCAACCCCGTTCTATTATGCCGAGGACGATCACCAGCAGTATCTGCACAAAAATCCTTACGGATATTGTGGCATTGGTGGTATTGGTGTTTGCCTGCCCCCACAAGGATAATTTCCCCCTCTGGCGACTTTACAGTACCTTACGCTATACTAGCTTCTGAATTTACCGGCTCACTTCCACGAGCCGGTTTTCAATGAATATTCCATTGGATTTATACTCTAAGGATTTCGAGTTGCAGGCAGGCGGCAAACTCGTGAATCCCCAGGAGCATAGAGAACTATGTGACTGGGGTGAATGAGTGCAGCTAACGCACCTGCAGCTTGAAAGACGACGAGTATCAACTTCTCCCTTCCGAGGATCTGACCCGAACGGTCGGATAAGATATGTTAAACAGTATTTTAGTCATTCTCTGCCTGATCGCCGTGAGTGCGTTTTTCTCGATATCTGAGATCTCGCTTGCTGCATCACGCAAAATAAAACTTAAACTGCTTGCCGATGAAGGCAACGTAAACGCACAACGTGTTTTGAAGATGCAGGAAAACCCCGGCATGTTTTTTACCGTCGTGCAAATTGGCCTTAACGCGGTCGCCATTCTCGGCGGTATCGTCGGTGATGCAGCATTCTCTCCGGCGTTTTACAGCCTTTTCTCGAAGTACTTCGCTCCAGAGCTGTCCGAACAGTTAAGCTTTATTCTGTCGTTCTCGCTGGTTACTGGCCTGTTCATCCTGTTCGCGGATTTAACCCCGAAACGCATCGGTATGATTGCGCCAGAAGCTGTGGCTTTGCGTATCATCAACCCGATGCGCTTCTGCCTGCTGGTCTTCCGCCCGCTGGTGTGGTTCTTTAACGGTCTGGCAAACAACATTTTCCGTCTGTTTAAGATCCCAATGGTGCGTAAAGACGACATCACCTCGGACGACATTTACGCCGTGGTCGAAGCGGGTGCGCTGGCGGGTGTTCTGCGCAAGCAGGAGCATGAGCTGATTGAAAATGTATTCGAACTGGAATCCCGTACCGTCCCGTCTTCAATGACCTCGCGCGAGAATATTATCTGGTTCGATCTCCATGAAGATGAGCAAAGCCTGAAGAACAAGGTGGCGGAACATCCGCACTCCAAATTCCTGGTGTGTAACGAAGATATCGACCACATCATTGGTTATGTTGATTCAAAGGATCTCCTCAACCGCGTACTGGCGAACCAAAGCATGGCGCTGAACAGCGGCGTACAGATCCGCAATACGCTGATCGTCCCGGACACGCTGACGCTCTCTGAAGCGCTGGAAAGCTTCAAGACCGCAGGCGAAGACTTTGCCGTCATCATGAACGAGTACGCGCTGGTGGTGGGGATTATCACCCTCAACGACGTTATGACGACGCTGATGGGCGATCTGGTAGGCCAGGGTCTGGAAGAGCAGATTGTGGCACGTGATGAAAACTCATGGTTAGTCGACGGCGGTACACCGATTGATGACGTAATGCGCGTGCTGGATATCGACGAGTTCCCGCAGTCCGGCAACTATGAAACCATCGGCGGCTTTATGATGTTCATGCTGCGTAAAATCCCGAAACGCACCGACTCGGTGAAGTATTCAGGTTACAAATTTGAAGTGGTGGATATCGATAACTACAAGATCGATCAGCTGCTGGTGACGCGTCTGGACAGTAAACCTACCGTTCTGGTACCAAAACTGCCAGATGCAAAAGAAGAGGCCAAGGCGTCTTAACGCCTTACAGAAACATCAACGGCTCCCATCAGGAGCCGTTTTTTTAACTACTGCATAGCACTTTGATCAAGCCATCTCAGTTTGCAGACGCAAGACCTGACGGTTAACTTCGGACATCACGGAAAAATGCAGCTTGTCCTTCACTTTTGGGATAAGAATCTTACCCTTATCAAATTCAAAAGCGCCTACATCCTTGATATATAACCGTCCACGAAACAGGATCTTCACGTACTTCGCCACCTGCAGCGGGTTGTATCGTTGGAAAATTTTCATTGTTGTCTCCTGCTGAGCATTACGCCTTTGCGGTACCACAATCGGTCCGACAATCCTCAGGCGCAAATTTTAATGCCCTATGACTATAGACTATCTCGTTGATGTTTCCAGCGTGTATAAGTTTATTTACCTTCAAGTTACAATTATTCAGAATTATCTTTTCAACGCTTCGCTGTCTTCAGTATAAGCCTTCATTTTTCGCAGGATTTGTGCGCCCGTCCGCAAACTGGCATCGCGCTTGCGGGAAAAAGCATCATTCGCACATATGATTAAATTCCAGACCCAAGTGGTCGGATCACCTGCAAAATAAAAGAAAGAAGGAAAACCTATGACCTTACGAAAACTGCTGGCGCTGTCGTGCCTGCTACTGCCGATGATTGCCTCCGCACATAAGTTTGAGACTGACCAGCGCGTACCGCCGGTGGGGATCGCCGATCGTGGCGAACTGATTCTTGATAACGATAAGTTTAGCTACAAAAGCTGGAATAGCGCGCAGTTGCCAGGCAAAGTGCGAATTGTGCAACACATTGCCGGACGCACCTCCGCCAAAGAGAAAAATGCGACGCTGATCGAGGCAATCAAAGCCGCCAACCTGCCGCACGACAAATACCAGACCACCACTATTGTCAACACGGATGACGCCATTCCCGGCTCCGGTATGTTTGTGCGCAGCAGTCTGGAGAGCAATAAGAAGCTCTACCCGTGGTCGCAATTCATTGTCGACAGCAATGGCATTGCGCGTAAAGCCTGGCAACTGGATGAAGAGAGCTCCGCTATCGCCGTACTCGACAAGGACGGACGCGTGCAGTGGGCAAAAGATGGCGCATTAACGCAGGAAGAGGTGCAGCAGGTAATTGCCCTGCTGCACAAATTACTCAGTAAATAGAGACGCGGAAGCCGGGGTTGAGGAACGATTCACGTGGGGTGTAATCCAGAGGTTTCCCCTGCCAGTCGTGAACGTGCGCTCCGGCTGCGGCTGCAACGGCATGGCCAGCGGCGGTGTCCCACACGTTGGTTGGCCCAAAACGCGGATACAGCTGTGCGTGCCCTTCCGCCACCAGGCAGAACTTCAGCGATGAGCCAATCGACGTGGTCTGGTGCTCACCCAACTGTTGCAGATATTCTTTTAACTCATTGTCGGCATGCGAGCGGCTAATGACCACCAGCGGCGGACGCGCGTCACGAACCTGAATTTGTTTGCGTACGCCGCACTCTTCTTTCCACGCTTTACCTTCTGCTGCGCTGTACATCACTTTCATTACCGGCGCGTAAACCACGCCCAGAACCGGCTTTCCTTTCTCGATCAGCGCAATATTGACGGTAAATTCACCGTTACGCTTAATGAACTCTTTGGTCCCGTCCAGCGGGTCCACCAGCCAGTAGCGCTGCCAATGCTGGCGAACATCCCAGCCAGGAGGCGCCTCTTCAGACAGAACCGGAATATCCGGCGTCAGCGCCAGTAATCCTTCGAGGATCACCGTATGTGCGGCGATATCTGCCGCCGTGACCGGAGAATCATCCTGCTTGCTGGTAATCTCCATCGGTTTGATTCCATCGTAGACCTGCATAATGGCATCGCCCGCGTTCCGTGCAAGCTGGCATACATGTTCTAGCATTCTCCACCTCGTTTCTGTCAGTGGTGTTAACTCGTTGTTTTACTTATACCCGATCGTCAGGGGATCCGCCAACTGTGATAGCGTCTGCGGTTTTAAACGCTATATTCATGTCATGATTCACAGTTCTGTAAGCAAGAAGATTTATATACATTTTCTTTTGTGGCTTAGATCTTAAAAGGATGCCCCTGATGATTAAGTTTAGTGCAACGCTTCTGGCAACGCTGATTGCAGCCAGCGTCAATGCCGCGACCGTCGATCTGCGTATAATGGAAACCACTGATTTGCATAGCAATATGATGGATTTCGATTATTACAAAGATACACCGACTGAAAAATTTGGTCTGGTACGTACGGCAAGTCTGATCAACGCTGCGCGTGGTGAAGTCAAAAACAGCGTGCTGGTTGATAATGGCGATCTGATTCAGGGCAGCCCGCTCGGGGATTACATGGCGGCCAAGGGGCTGAAAGCGGGCGAAACTCACCCGGTATATAAGGCGCTGAATACCCTGGATTACGCGGTGGGTAACCTCGGCAACCATGAATTCAACTACGGTCTGGAGTATCTGCACAACGCGCTGGCCGGGGCGAAATTCCCTTACGTTAACGCCAATATCATCGACGTGAAGACCAAAAAGCCGCTGTTTACGCCTTACTTGATCAAAGACACTGAGGTGGTCGACAAGGAAGGGAACAAGCAGACGCTGAAGATTGGCTATATCGGCTTTGTTCCACCGCAGATTATGACCTGGGATAAAGCCAACCTCAGCGGCAAAGTCACGGTGAACGACATTACGGAAACTGCACGCAAATACGTTCCGGAAATGCGGGAAAAAGGCGCCGATGTCGTGGTGGTGGTTGCTCACTCCGGGCTTTCTGCCGACCCATATCAAACGATGGCGGAAAACTCCGTTTATTACCTCAGCGAAGTACCGGGCGTCGATGCCATTATGTTTGGTCACGCTCACGCCGTCTTCCCGGGTAAAGACTTTGCCAATATTAAAGGCGCAGATATCACAAAAGGTACGCTGAATGGGGTTCCTGCGGTGATGCCGGGTATGTGGGGCGATCACCTGGGCGTGGTGGATTTAGTGTTGACTAACGACAGCGGTAAATGGCAGGTCACTCAGGCGAAAGCCGAGGCGCGCCCGATCTATGACGCCGCAGCCAAAAAATCACTGGCAGCAGAAGACAAAAAAATCGTTGAGATCCTGAAAGCCGATCACGACGCCACGCGTGAGTTTGTCAGCAAACCGATCGGTAAATCCGCCGACAACATGTACAGCTATCTGGCGCTGGTACAGGATGACCCGACCGTACAGGTGGTGAACAACGCGCAGAAAGCCTATGTGGAACACTTTATTCAGGGCGATCCGGATCTGGCAAAACTGCCGGTACTTTCCGCCGCCGCGCCGTTTAAGGTCGGTGGACGCAAGAACGATCCGGCAAGCTTCGTAGAAGTCGAAAAAGGTCAGTTAACCTTCCGTAACGCCGCTGATTTGTATCTCTATCCCAACACTCTGGTGGTGGTGAAAGCCAGCGGTAAAGAGGTGAAAGAGTGGCTGGAATGTTCCGCCGGGCAGTTCAATCAGATTGATATCCACAGCAGCAAACCACAGTCGTTGATTAACTGGGATGGCTTCCGTACCTATAATTTCGACGTGATTGACGGCGTGAATTATCAGATTGATGTTTCACAACCCGCCCGCTACGACGGTGAATGTCAGACCATTAACCCGAAAGCGGAACGTATTAAAAATCTGACCTTTAACGGCAAACCAATCGATCCGAATGCCACCTTCCTCGTCGCGACCAACAACTACCGCGCCTACGGCGGTAAGTTTGCCGGAACCGGAGACAGCCACATCGCGTTTGCGTCACCAGATGAAAACCGCTCGGTGCTGGCCGCATGGATTGGTGCTGAGACGAAGCGTGGCGGTGAAATTCACCCGGCGGCAGATAACAACTGGCGTCTGGCGCCAATTCATAGCGACACACCACTGGATATTCGCTTTGAAACATCACCGTCTGATAAAGCCGCGGCATTTATTAAAGAGAAAGGCCAGTATCCGCTGAAGAAAGTCGCGACCGATGACATCGGTTTCGCTATTTATCAGCTGGATTTAAGTAAGTAATTTTCGTGCCGGATGCGGCGCAATAGCGTCTTATCCGGCCTACAAAACTACGCAGCCCGTTCGTCCCGCTGCGCTAAAACCTGCGGCAAATTCAGTTCTATCCAGTCCGCCAGCGCGGCGACTTTATCGCTCACCTGCTCACCCAACGGCGTCAGGCTATACTCCACGTGCGGCGGTACCACCGGATACGACACCCGATTGATAAACCCGTCATGCTCTAACGCTTGCAGGGATTGCGCCAGCATCTTTTCACTGACCCCGCCCATCTTACGGCGCAAATCACTGAAACGGTGCGTACCGTCGCGCAGCGCCACCAGAATCAACACGCCCCAGCGGCTGGTGACGTGTTTTAACACCTCACGGGAGGGACACTGTTCGGCAAACAGGTTGCCATCGCGTAATTGCTGGGAAAGCGTCGAAGCTGTCATTTTCATACTAACCTTTTTGTGCGTACTTACTAAAAGTAAGTTTAGGTGTTAGCGTGATTAAACACAAGACCAATACCAAGGAGTCACCCCATGATCGCAATTACTGGCGCCACCGGCCAACTGGGCCAACACGTTATTGAATCTCTGCTGAAAACCGTTCCTGCCAGCCAGATTGTGGCAATTGCGCGTAATCCCGCTAAAGCGACGGCGCTTAGCCAGCAGGGCATTACCGTTCGTCAGGCGGATTACAGCGATGAAGCCGCCTTTACAACTGCCTTACAGGGTATCGACAAGCTACTGCTGATCTCCTCCAGCGAAGTGGGACAACGTGCCCCGCAGCATCGTAACGTGATTAACGCAGCGAAAGCCGCGCACGTGAAATTCATCGCCTACACCAGCCTGCTGCACGCCGACACCTCCCCGCTGGGGCTGGCTGATGAGCATGTGGCAACTGAGAAGATGCTGGCTGAATCCGGTATCGCCTACGCGCTGCTGCGTAACGGCTGGTATACCGAAAACTATCTCGCCAGCGCACCGGCTGCACTGGAACATGGCGTGTTTATCGGGGCTGCAGGTGAAGGCAAAATTGCCTCAGCGACCCGCGCCGACTATGCCGCTGCCGCCGCGCGCGTCATCAGTGAAGACGGTCACGCCGGTAAAACTTATGAACTGGCGGGCGACGCAGGCTGGACCCTGAGCCAGTTGGCTGCCGAGCTGGCAAAACAGAGCGGTAAAAAAGTGGTGTATCAGAACCTGAGCGAAGCAGATTTTGCCGCCGCGCTAAAAGGTGTAGGCCTGCCTGCCGGGCTGGCGGACATGCTGGCTGACTCAGACACTGGCGCCTCCAAAGGTGGTCTGTTCGACGACAGCCATACGCTGAGCAAACTGATTGGTCGCCCGACAACCTCGTTGGCTGACAGTGTCAAAGGCATCGTGTAAGTGTTAAAAATTAGTTAATTGTGGTGGCATCCCCGCGCATCCTCTCTGATAATGACAGGATGATGCGTGGGGAGAGAAAACGTGCAAGGTGTACCTGAGCAGTTTATTGATGAGAAAGACAGCGCCCGCTTTCGCCATCTGGCGCAGGTGCCGGGCGTTGAGCTGTATCATGCACACATCTCGCGTTACGCTTTCGAGCCACACACCCATGAAGCGTTTGGCATTGGCGCGATAGAAGCCGGAGCCGAACGTTTTCGTTATCGCGGCACGCAGTATGTTGCCCCCGCCCATTCCGTCGTCACCATGAATCCCGATGAGCTGCATACCGGCGAAGCCGAAACCGCCGACGGCTGGCGCTATCGGATGATTTACCTTGAACC
>OBHX01002879.1_pt1 | contig 12909 bp, 9 predicted proteins | sample 1519331 | NCBI WGS metagenome assembly OBHX01 (sample SAMEA2602897, study PRJEB22501) | metagenome
CCCCGGCGTAAGACGATACGACCCTGTAAATCGTGGCGGGGGTTGTGGTTTTGACGGGAAAATTCGAGTTGTTCGGCGCCGCGGTGCCCCAACATTGAGATGAATTTCGGGGGCATAGAAAACACCTCAGGCGCACCGGAACAGCAAATATGATGGTTCAGGCACAGTACCTCATCGGTTTTGGCCATCACCAGATGCAGGTCATGGGAAACCATCAGTACGGCGCAATCCAGTTCACGTCGCAACTGGTCGATAAGGTCGTACAGTGCGACCTGCCCATTGACATCCACGCCCTGGGTTGGTTCATCGAGCACCAGTAGCTGAGGTTTATTCAATAAAGCACGGGCCAACAGGACGCGTTGTGTTTCCCCGCCAGAGAGCTTTTGCATCGGTGCATCCATCAGATGCCCGGCTTGAACGCGCTTCAGTGCCGGAAGGATATCCTCTTTTTTGGTACCGGGACGTAAGCGCATAAACCGATTTACCGTCAGTGGCAGCGTAGTATCGAGGTACAGTTTTTGCGGTACATAGCCAATCCGCAATTGACCATTACGCTTGATTACTCCCTCATCAGCCGCTACCAGCCCTAATACAACGCGCACCAGCGTAGACTTCCCGGCGCCATTTGGGCCGAGAAGCGTTAAAATTTTACCGGGTCGAAGTTCAAGCGATACGTCAGACAGGACGCGGCGTTGACCATAAGAGACCGAGACATTTTCCAGTGAAACCAAAGTCGTCATATCAATTTTAGTCTTGCAGAAGTTATAGAATGTTATAATATCACATTTCTTACATTCATTACGATGATTGGTCGCATTATGTTACATAAAAATACGCTTCTTTTCGCAGCATTATCCGCTGCTCTTTGGGGTAGTGCAACACAGGCAGCAAATGCCGCTGTGGTGGCCTCGCTCAAGCCGCTGGGGTTTATTGCTTCAGCCATTGCAGACGGGGTAACAGACACTGAGGTTCTCCTGCCTGACGGGGCTTCCGAACATGACTATTCACTGCGTCCATCAGACGTAAAACGCTTACAGGGCGCGGACTTAGTTGTTTGGATTGGACCTGAGATGGAAGCGTTTATGGAAAAGTCAGTCAAGAATATTCCTAACGCGAAACAGGTAACGATTGCGCAGCTCAATGACGTGAAACCGTTACTCTTGAAAGGTGCTGATGACGACGATGACGATCATGGACACAATGATGCTGGCAGTGAAAAAAGTGACGAGCATCACCATCATGGCGATTACAACATGCATCTTTGGTTTTCCCCAGAGATAGCGCGGGCCTCAGCGGTTGCAATCCATGAAAAATTAGTGGAACTTATGCCGCAAAGTCGAGCCAAACTTGACGCCAACCTGAAGGATTTTGAGGCACAATTAGCCGCAACCGATAAGCAGGTAGGTAACGAGCTCGCACCGCTCAAGGGAAAAGGTTATTTCGTTTTTCATGACGCCTATGGCTACTACGAGAAACATTACGGACTAACACCGCTTGGTCACTTTACCGTGAACCCTGAGATTCAACCTGGTGCGCAGCGTTTACATGAAATCAGAACACAGTTGGTTGAGCAAAAAGCGACATGCGTTTTTGCTGAGCCACAGTTCAGGCCAGCGGTCGTAGAAGCCGTGGCCAGGGGGACATCCGTGCGCATGGGGACCCTTGACCCGCTAGGAACGAATATCCAGTTGAGCAAAGCGAGCTATTCGCAGTTCCTCAGCCAACTGGCCAACCAGTATGCGAGCTGCCTGAAAGGAGATTAATGAGGAAGTGAATACGTGCAACAGATAGCCCGCTCTGTCGCTCTGGCATTTAATAATCTGCCGCGACCCCATCGCGTTATGCTGGGGTCGCTTACCGTACTGACATTGGCCGTCGCCGTCTGGCGGCCTTATGTTTACCATCCCGATTCAGCACCCATCGTTAAAACTATCGAGCTGGAAAAAAGCGAAATTCGTTCACTGTTGCCTGAGGCCAGTGAACCTATCGATCAGGCCGCGCAGGAAGACGAAGCCATTCCGCAGGATGAACTGGATGACAAAACGTCTGGTGAAGCCGGCGTGCATGAGTATGTCGTCTCCACAGGCGATACGCTGAGCAGTATTCTGAATCAGTACGGCATCGATATGGGCGACATCAGTCAGCTCGCTGCTTCCGATAAAGAACTACGCAATCTGAAAATTGGTCAGCAGTTATCCTGGACCTTAAGCGCGGAAGGTGACCTGCAGCGTCTGACCTGGGAAGTGTCCCGCCGTGAAACCCGCACTTACGATCGTACTGCGACAGGTTTCAAAATGAGCAGCGAAATGCAGCAGGGCGATTGGGTTAACAGCCGTATCAAAGGCACGGTGGGCGGAAGCTTCGTCGCCAGCGCCAAAGAGGCCGGACTGACCAGCTCTGAAATCAGCGCGGTGATTAAGGCCATGCAGTGGCAGATGGATTTCCGCAAACTGAAAAAAGGCGATGAGTTCTCAGTGCTGATGTCTCGCGAAATGCTGGACGGTAAGCGCGAGCAAAGCCAGCTGCTGGGCGTGCGTTTACGTTCTGAAGGCAAAGACTATTACGCCATCCGTGCTGAAGACGGTAAGTTCTATGACCGTAACGGTACCGGGCTGGCGAAAGGCTTCATGCGTTTCCCGACGGCGAAACAGTTCCGCATCTCCTCGAACTTTAACCCGCGTCGCCTGAATCCGGTGACTGGACGCGTAGCGCCGCACAAAGGTGTCGACTTTGCGATGCCGCAGGGGACGCCGGTACTGTCGGTAGGCGATGGTGAAGTGGTTGTAGCGAAGCGTAGCGGCGCTGCCGGATACTATGTTGCGGTTCGTCATGGTCGCACCTACACCACCCGTTATATGCACCTGCGTAAGCTGTTGGTGAAACCAGGTCAAAAAGTGAAACGTGGCGATCGTATCGCGCTGTCAGGTAACACGGGGCGTTCAACTGGTCCCCATCTGCACTACGAAGTGTGGATCAACCAGCAGGCCGTGAACCCTCTGACGGCTAAACTGCCGCGTACAGAAGGTCTGACCGGCTCGGATCGCACCGATTATCTGGCGCAGGTGAAAGAAGTTATGCCTCAGCTACGTTTTGATTAATTAGCACACTGATAAAGCCGGTACGCGATGCGTGCCGGCTTTTTTATTTTGTACGGCGCACGGTGCGCCGCTACACTATCAGCAGATTTACTTTTCGCGGCACCAGACACTGGAAGAGCATGGAAACGAAAAAAAAGAATATTGAGTATATCCCTGAGTTTCATAAATCATTTCGCCATCCGCGCTACTGGGGCGCCTGGCTGGGTGTAGCGGCGATAGCTGGGATTGCGTTAACGCCAGCGTCATTTCGCGATCCTATTCTGGCAAAGCTCGGACGGATGGTTGGACGCTTGGGAAAAAGCTCACGTCGCAGAGCGCTGATCAATTTATCCCTTTGTTTTCCTGAACGCAGCGAAGCTGAGCGCGAAGCCATTGTTGATGAGATGTTCGCGACCGCCCCTCAGGCGATGGTCATGATGGCGGAACTCGCCCTGCGCGGGCCGGAGAAAATTCAGAATCGGGTTGACTGGCAGGGCCTTGAAATCATCGAAGAGATGCGCCGCAACGATGAAAAAGTGATTTTTCTCGTTCCTCATGGCTGGGGCGTAGATATCCCGGCGATGCTGATGGCTTCCCAGGGACAGAAAATGGCAGCAATGTTCCACAATCAGGGAAACCCGGTATTTGATTACGTCTGGAACACGGTACGCCGTCGTTTCGGAGGTCGATTACATGCGCGTAATGATGGCATCAAACCGTTTATTCAGTCTGTACGACAGGGATATTGGGGATACTACCTCCCGGATCAGGACCACGGGCCTGAGCACAGCGAGTTTGTCGATTTTTTTGCTACCTATAAAGCAACGTTACCGGCAATTGGTCGCTTGATGAAGGTCTGCCACGCGCGTGTCGTGCCGCTGTTTCCGGTGTATGACGGTAAAACTCACCGCCTGACGATTAAGGTCCGTCCTCCGATGGATGACATCCTGACAGCGGATGACCACACCATTGCCAGACGAATGAACGAAGAGGTGGAGATTTTTGTCACGCCTCATGTCGAACAATACACCTGGATACTGAAACTGCTTAAGACGCGTAAACCCGGCGAGATTGAGCCCTATAAGCGCAAAGATCTCTATCCGAAGAAATAAAAAAAAGCCTCTCAAACGAGAGGCTTTTTTACATCAAACTCTGGTGTTACTCGACGGTCAGGATACGCGTGGTGTTAGTTGAGCCAATGGTGCTCATCACATCGCCCTGTGTCACGATCACCAGATCGCCGGAAACCAGATAGCCTTTATCGCGCAGCAGGTTCACTGCTTCATTGGCGGCAACGACGCCATCTGTTTCGCTGTCAAAGTGAACCGGGGTGACACCGCGATACAGAGAGGTCAGATTCAACGTACGTTCATGACGAGACATCGCGAAAATTGGCAGACCGGAACTGATACGAGAAGTCATCAGCGCAGTACGACCAGACTCCGTCATAGCGATGATAGCGGTGACCCCTTTCAGGTGGTTAGCAGCGTACATCGCTGACATCGCAATCGCTTCTTCAACGTTATCAAACTGCACGTCAAGGCGGTGTTTAGAGACGTTGATGCTTGGGATCTTCTCTGCACCCAGGCACACGCGCGCCATTGCCGCGACGGTTTCCGCCGGGTACTGACCTGCTGCTGTTTCGGCAGAGAGCATTACGGCATCGGTGCCGTCGAGGACGGCGTTAGCCACGTCCATCACTTCCGCACGAGTCGGCATTGGGTTGGTAATCATCGACTCCATCATCTGTGTGGCGGTGATGACCGCACGGTTCAGCTGACGCGCACGGCGAATCAACGCTTTCTGAATACCTACCAGCTCAGGGTCACCGATTTCAACACCCAGGTCGCCACGGGCTACCATCACTACGTCAGAAGCCAGGATGATGTCATCCATCGCATTCTGGTCGCAGACGGCTTCTGCACGTTCTACCTTGGCGACAATTTTCGCATCGCAACCGGCGTCGCGCGCCAGACGGCGGGCATAGTTTAGATCTTCGCCGCAGCGCGGGAAGGAGACAGCCAAATAGTCAACGCTGATTTGCGCAGCGGTAATGATGTCGGCTTTGTCTTTTTCGGTCAGGGCTTCAGCAGAGAGACCGCCGCCCAGTTTGTTGATGCCCTTGTTATTGGACAGCGGGCCACCGACAGTGACTTCGGTGAAGACTTTCATGCCCTGAACTTCCAGCACTTTAAGCTGTACGCGACCGTCGTCGAGCAGCAGGATATCGCCAGGCACGACGTCTGCAGGCAGTCCCTTATAATCAATGCCGACTTTTTCTTTGTCGCCTTCGCCTTTACCGAGGTTGGCGTCTAACAGGAACTTGTCGCCAACATTAAGAAAAACTTTACCTTCTTTAAAGGTAGATACGCGGATTTTAGGTCCCTGCAGGTCACCCAAAATAGCTACATGACGTCCCAGTTTTGCGGCAATTTCACGGACCTTATCCGCCCGCAGTTTGTGATCTTCTGGAGAGCCGTGGGAAAAGTTCATACGTACGACGTTCGCACCCGCGGCGATAATCTTCTCAAGGTTGTTATCGCGGTCAGTTGCCGGGCCTAACGTGGTAACGATTTTGGTTCTGCGAAGCCTTCTGGACATGTAATACTCCGTTGACTGAAACAACTAGGTGTTGCGTGAACATTAATCCGGCCGTTCTCAAACATTAACGGTAAAATGAACGACCCGGATGATAAAAGGGTAGAACATTGTTATTGCTTTTAGCGGTCATCACTCTTGATGAGTAATTCTTTATCAAAACGCGATTCCTTAAGCGCTTCCTTGACACGCTTCAAGTTATCTCTAAATTTTGCCCCTCGGCGCAAAGTAAATCCTGTAGCCAGCACATCTATCACGGTCAGTTGAGCAAGTCGAGAGACCATGGGCATATAAATGTCAGTATCTTCCGGCACATCGAGGGTAATAGCCAGCGTGGCTTCACGCGCCAGTGGCGTCCCGGGAGAGGTGAGGGCGATAACCATAGCGTCGTTTTCCCTTGCTAACTGCGCCAGTTCAACCAGACTTTTGGTTCTTCCGGTATGAGAAATAAGCACAATGACGTCGTCGTCGCTACAATTCATACAACTCATCCGTTGCAGGACAATGTCGTCGGAATAGATTACCGGTACGTTAAAGCGGAAAAATTTGTTCATCGCGTCGTGTGCGACCGCGGCGGAAGAACCTAAACCAAAGAAGGCGATTTTCTTCGCCTGGGTTAACAAATCTACCGCCCGGTTTACCGCCGCGTTATCCAGCGACTGACGAACGTGGTCAAGGCTTGCCATCGCCGATTCGAAGATTTTCCCCGTATAAGATTCTACGCTGTCATCCTCATCCACATTGCGATTAACATAAGGGGTACCATTTGCCAGACTTTGTGCCAGATGCAGTTTAAAATCAGGGAAGCCGCGCGTATCCATGCTACGACAGAAACGGTTCACCGTCGGTTCGCTGACGTTGGCTTCTACAGCAAGCGCAGCGATGCTTGAGTGAATTGCCCGCTCGGGAGAGGCAAGAATAATGTCGGCGACTTTACGCTCTGACTTGCTCAAATGTTCCAGTTTTAACTGGATTTTTTCCAGCATATTCATGATGTAGGTAGACTCATGGGTCATGGGCAAAAACGATTTCAACGATAAGGAGAAATCGAGCGGTAACTCTGGTAGATAGTACCCCTGCTAGTGCAGCAACGGGGCAAAATGGACAAAATAGTTGTTGTTTTTTTTCATTACATGATCGGAGTCGGATTTTCATACTTCTTCATGGGTACGAAAAAGACGACTTTTTTATCCATTTTGATGGGTTATACGCCAATAAAGCGGCTGTTCGCGGTAACAGCACGGCTGGATAAGCGTTTACGGTTTCCGGATTCACGTAAAAGCAGTACAGTGCACTGTAATAAAATTACAACCAGTGTCTGGCAAAAGCACCAGGCACTTAATTGAGGAGAATGACATGGCGGTAACGCAAACAGCCCAGGCATGTGATCTGGTCATTTTCGGCGCGAAGGGCGACCTGGCGCGACGGAAATTGCTGCCTTCCCTGTATCAACTGGAAAAGGCCGGCCAGATTAACCCGGATACCCGCATCATTGGGGTTGGGCGTGCCGACTGGGACAAAGCAGCCTATACCAAGGTTGTGCGCGAAGCGCTCGAAACCTTCATGAAAGAAAAAATTGATGAAAGGTTGTGGGAAACCCTCAGCGGTCGTCTTGAGTTTTGTAACCTGGACGTCAACGACACCGCCGCGTTTAAGCGTCTGGGCAAAATGCTGGATCAAAAATCGCGTACCACCATCAACTATTTCGCAATGCCGCCAAGCACCTTTGGCGCGATCTGCAAAGGTCTGGGTGAAGCAAAGCTGAATGCTAAGCCTGCCCGCGTGGTGATGGAAAAACCGCTGGGCACGTCACTGGCAACATCCCGTGAAATCAACGATCAGGTTGGCGAGTATTTCGAAGAGTGCCAGGTTTACCGCATCGACCACTATCTCGGCAAAGAGACGGTACTGAACCTGTTGGCACTGCGTTTTGCCAACTCCCTGTTTGTGAATAACTGGGATAACCGCACTATCGACCACGTAGAAATTACCGTGGCGGAAGAAGTGGGCATTGAAGGGCGCTGGGGCTACTTTGACCAGGCCGGTCAAATGCGCGACATGATCCAGAACCACCTGCTGCAGATCCTGTGCATGATCGCGATGTCTCCGCCGTCCGATCTGAGCGCAGACAGCATCCGTGATGAAAAAGTGAAAGTACTGAAATCACTGCGTCGTATCGATCGTTCGAACGTACGTGAAAAGACAGTTCGTGGTCAGTACACCGCCGGTTTTGCCCAGGGCAAAAAAGTTCCGGGATACCTGGAAGAAGAAGGCGCGAACAAGAGCAGCAACACGGAAACGTTTGTGGCGATCCGTGTGGATATCGATAACTGGCGCTGGGCGGGGGTACCGTTCTACCTGCGTACCGGTAAGCGTTTACCGACCAAGTGCTCTGAAGTGGTGGTTTACTTCAAAACGCCTGAGCTGAACCTGTTCAGAGAATCCTGGCAGGACCTGCCGCAGAACAAGCTGACTATCCGTTTGCAGCCTGATGAAGGTGTCGATATCCAGGTACTGAACAAAGTGCCGGGACTGGATCACAAGCATAACCTGCAAATTACCAAACTTGACCTGAGCTACTCCGAAACCTTCAACCAAACGCATCTGGCCGACGCTTATGAGCGCCTGCTGCTTGAAACGATGCGCGGCATTCAGGCGCTGTTTGTGCGTCGAGATGAAGTTGAAGAAGCATGGAAGTGGGTCGATTCTATTACCGAAGCCTGGGCAATGGACAACGATGCACCGAAGCCGTATCAGGCCGGGACCTGGGGACCAGTTGCCTCTGTGGCCATGATTACCCGTGATGGTCGTTCCTGGAACGAATTCGAGTAAAATATCATCTAGCCCATAGGTGTTATTTTACCGGTAACATGATCTAACACAGATTGTAGAATAATTTTTGCACTTTTAAGCTCCGCGTGGATTCACCCGCGGGGCTTTTTTTATTACACTGCCTGAAACGATTTTGCCCCTGAGCTACGGCTAACAAGCGATTCAGCTGTTTTTAACCCAACTGAAAAACATTGTTGATCCAACGCTCTGACAGATAAATTTTAGGAGCCTCTATGAATCCGAATTTGTTACGCGTAACAAAACGTATTGTCGAACGTTCTCGCGACACGCGTTCCGCCTACCTTGCCCGTATTGAACAAGCGAAATCGACTACCGTTCATCGTTCACAGCTGGCGTGCGGTAACCTGGCGCATGGTTTTGCTGCCTGCCAGCCGGATGACAAGGCCTCGCTGAAAAGCATGCTGCGTAACAATATCGCGATCATTACCTCCTATAACGACATGCTTTCCGCACATCAGCCGTACGAACATTATCCGGACATCATTCGTAAAGCGCTGCATGAAGCCAATGCGGTAGGCCAGGTCGCTGGCGGTGTTCCTGCGATGTGCGACGGTGTGACCCAGGGACAGGATGGGATGGAGCTTTCGTTACTGAGTCGCGAAGTGATTGCGATGTCGGCTGCTGTCGGCCTCTCACACAATATGTTCGACGGCGCGTTATTCCTTGGCGTGTGCGACAAAATTGTCCCGGGTCTGGTGATGGCGGCACTGTCATTTGGTCATCTGCCTTCGATCTTTATTCCCTCCGGTCCGATGGCGAGCGGTCTGGCGAACAAAGAAAAAGTGCGTATCCGTCAGCTGTATGCTGAAGGCAAAGTCGATCGCATGGCGCTGCTTGAATCCGAAGCGGCGTCTTATCACGCACCGGGGACCTGTACGTTCTATGGCACGGCAAACACCAACCAGATGGTGGTGGAGTTTATGGGGATGCAACTGCCAGGGTCCTCATTCGTACACCCGGATGCCCCGCTGCGCGAAGCGTTGACCGCCGCGGCTGCTCGTCAGGTAACGCGTCTGACCGGCAACGGCAATGAATGGATGCCGATCGGTAAAATGATCGATGAAAAAGTAGTGGTGAACGGTATTGTCGCGCTGCTGGCGACCGGGGGGTCAACCAACCATACAATGCACCTGGTTGCGATGGCGCGTGCAGCCGGGATTCTGATTAACTGGGACGACTTCTCCGATCTGTCCGATATCGTGCCGTTGATGGCGCGTCTGTATCCGAATGGTCCGGCAGATATTAACCACTTCCAGGCAGCGGGTGGCGTGCCGGTGTTAATGCGCGAACTGCTGAACGCGGGTCTGCTGCATGAAGATGTGAACACCGTTGCCGGGTTTGGTTTATCGCGTTACACCATGGAACCCTGGCTCAACGATGGTGAGCTGGACTGGCGTGAAGGGGCGGCGAAGTCGCTGGACAGCAATGTGATTGCTACCATCGATCAGCCATTCTCCCACCACGGCGGTACCAAAGTGCTGAGCGGTAACCTCGGACGTGCTGTGATGAAAACGTCGGCGGTTCCGGTAGAAAATCAGGTAATTGAAGCGCCCGCGGTTGTTTTTGAAAGTCAGCATGATGTATTGCCGGCCTTCGATGCGGGACTGCTCGACCGTGATTGCGTAGTCGTTGTGCGCCATCAGGGACCAAAAGCAAACGGAATGCCAGAATTACATAAACTCATGCCGCCACTTGGTGTATTATTGGACCGTTGTTTCAAAATTGCGTTAGTTACCGATGGACGACTTTCAGGTGCTTCAGGTAAAGTGCCTTCAGCAATCCATGTAACCCCAGAAGCCTATGATGGCGGGCTACTGGCAAAAGTACGCGATGGCGACATCATTCGTGTGAATGGACAGACAGGTGAATTGACGCTGCTGGTTGATGAAGAGGAACTTGCTTCTCGTCAGCCTCACATTCCTGACCTCAGCGCATCGCGCGTGGGCACAGGCCGTGAAATGTTCAGCGCGTTGCGTGAAAAGCTGTCCGGTGCGGAACAGGGCGCAACCTGTATCACTTTTTAAGACTTATTTTGTAATCAGGCGAGAGAAAACTCTGATGAAAAACTGGAAGACAAGTGCAGAAGCAATCCTGACCACTGGCCCGGTTGTACCGGTTATCGTGGTTAATAAACTGGAACACGCAGTGCCGATGGCAAAAGCGCTGGTTGCAGGCGGCGTGCGCGTTCTGGAAGTGACCTTACGTACCGCATGTGCGATGGATGCCATTCGCGCGATCGCAAAAGAAGTTCCGGACGCTATCGTTGGTGCAGGTACTGTACTGAATCCGCAACAGCTGGCTGAAGTGACCGAAGCCGGTGCGCAGTTTGCTATCAGCCCGGGCCTGACCGAGCCGCTGCTGAAAGCCGCAACGGAAGGCACTATTCCGCTGATCCCTGGTATCAGCACCGTGTCTGAACTGATGCTGGGTATGGACTACGGTTTGAAAGAGTTCAAATTCTTCCCTGCTGAAGCAAATGGCGGTACCAAAGCGCTGCAGGCAATTGCGGGTCCGTTCTCTCAGGTGCGTTTCTGCCCAACCGGCGGTATCTCTCCGGCGAACTACCGTGACTACCTGGCACTGAAAAGCGTGCTGTGCATCGGTGGTTCCTGGCTGGTTCCGGCGGATGCGCTGGAAGCGGGTGATTACGATCGTATTACCAAGCTGGCTCGTGAAGCAGTAGAAGGCGCGAAGCAGTAAGCCGTTAATGCGTAAACCGTAGGTCGGATACGGCATCAATGCTTTATCCGGCCTACGGGTCTGGTTTTTATCCTGCAACTTTCACCTGTGCGGCTGCGTCTTTCGCGCGTATCACCGCATCTTCAATGTTCTGTGCTGTGGCCAGCACAACGCCCAGACGACGGCTTCCGTCGATTTCCGGCTTGCCAAAGAAACGCACTTGCATACCCACACCTACAGCGGCTTGCACGTTATCAAATGTGATATTCTTGCTGGTAAGTTGCGGCAGAATAACGGCGGAAGCAGAAGGTCCATACTGGCGGATTTCGCCAACGGGCAGACCGAGAAATGCACGTACGTGCAGGGCAAACTCAGACAGATCCTGCGAAATTAAGGTCACCATACCCGTGTCGTGAGGGCGAGGGGAGACTTCGCTGAAAATCACCTCATCACCGCAGACAAACAGCTCCACGCCAAACAGTCCGTGACCGCCCAGCGCCAGTACCACCTTGCGGGCAATCTCCTGCGCGCGCGCCAGCGCCAGGTCACTCATCTGCTGCGGCTGCCAGGACTCGCGATAATCGCCATCTTCCTGGCGATGACCTACCGGCGCGCAGAAATGCACACCATCAACGGCGCTGACGGTTAGCAGGGTGATTTCAAAATCAAAATTCACTACGCCTTCGACGATAACGCGTCCGGCGCCTGCCCGGCCTCCCTGTTGAGCATAGTTCCACGCCTCGGTGAGTTGATCGGCTGAACGGATAAAGCTCTGCCCCTTGCCGGAAGAACTCATTACCGGCTTCACAATGCAGGGATAGCCGATTTCGGCAACGGCCTCACGAAAACGTGTTTCGGTGTCTGCAAAACGGAAAGATGATGTGGGTAAAGACAATTCTTCGGCGGCGAGGCGACGGATTCCTTCCCGGTTCATGGTCAGTTGGGTCGCTCGTGCGCAAGGCACAACGTGTTGACCTTCCTGTTCCAGTTTGATCAGCATATCCGTGGCAATCGCCTCTATTTCCGGCACGATGTAATGTGGTTTTTCACGTTCGACAAGCTGGCGTAATGCCTCGCCATCCAGCATGTTAATTACATAGGAGCGATGGGCAACGTGCATGGCTGGCGCGTCGGGGTAACGATCCACGGCAATGACTTCCACACCCAGGCGTTGGCATTCAATCGCCACTTCTTTACCCAGTTCACCTGAACCTAATAACATCACTCGCGTTGCTGCGGGACGCAGCGCTGTGCCTAATAACGTCATAAATTAATCCCCTGTTTTATCTGGGCGCAGTATATACGAAAACGTTTGCGTCTGTCTTTATTACCAGGTTGATTTCAGGGCTTAAAAAGAATATACTGTACATAAATACAGGTAATTTAAGAGGCTGCAAAAATGGCGGTTGAAGTTAAATACGTAGTCATTCGGGAAGGTGAGGAAAAAATGTCGTTTACCAGCAAAAAGGAAGCCGATGCGTATGACAAAATGCTGGATACAGCAGATCTGCTCGACACATGGCTGGAGCAATCGCCGGTAGCGCTCGAAGACGAGCAGCGTGAAGCTCTTTCCCTGTGGCTGGCTGAGCAAAAAGATGTGCTGAGCGCCATTCTGAAAAACGGCAAGCTGCCTTCGCCACAGGCTGTCGGAAACGATGGACACACTGAGGACGGTACTCAGGCTGCCTTAAACGGCTTGCGC
>OBHX01002882.1_pt1 | contig 12898 bp, 10 predicted proteins | sample 1519331 | NCBI WGS metagenome assembly OBHX01 (sample SAMEA2602897, study PRJEB22501) | metagenome
ATGGTGCCGATAATAGGAGTCGAACCTACGACCTTCGCATTACGAATGCGCTGCTCTACCAACTGAGCTATATCGGCCCTGATAAGGACATGCCCACGAATGTGAACACGGGGTAGAAGGTTAAAACTAACCGGGCGATGCGTCAATGGCCTTGCGAATCAAACGCCTATTTTTGCATCATCCGGATTCAATTACGCACGAATCGTGTCGTCACTGGCTTCCTTGTACGCGGCAAGGGAATTCTATAACCAGCGGCGAACACGCTGCTCATAGCGTTTCCATTCCAGCCCGAAATGTTTTCGCAGTTGTTCCTCTTCAAAATCAATATGCAATCTGGCAACCACTAGCATAAACAGCGGTGCAGCCAATATTCCAATCAGGCTACCGACGTAAAGAGCAAAAGCTAACTGGAGTCCACTCATTCCAAGATAGATTGGATTGCGGCTCCAAGCATAACATCCGCCAGTAACAAGTGTGGTCGATTTCTCTGCATGCAGTGGGTTTAGCGTCGTACGTTTCTTCCGCATCTGCCACGCGGTATGCAGTATCATCGCCAGACTGACGCTAGCCAACAATGCACTTATTACGATAGTCACCGCGCCAAATGTGAAACGCGGGATCGCCGTCAACGCATCCGCGATGAGGAATAATAATAGGATGAGTGGTGGTGGAAGCCAGACTCTTAATTTTGTCAGGAAAGGACGCATGGCTACGGGCTAACCTCAGTACCTGTTTGATTAACGCTGATATCACTATAAATACCCCGTTTAAGATACATAAACAAACGGTGCATACTTCACTGCAGGACTTTTTACTTAACCAGACAGACAGGCAGCGATGCAAAGACGCCAATACCAGAGGCGTCTGCCCCTGGTGTTCAGGAAAAAATCATGCTGCAGGCCATGTCAGCTCAGAGCACATACTCGTTTAAAGGTTTTACCCTTCATATGTAAAAACCGTGTCAAAAATGAATTACGTAGATAAAGGTGAATCCGACGCTGATTCAAACAAATCTACAGACTGCTGGTAATACCGGATAAAATCATTAAATGTCACTGGCGGTAGAAACTGATACCCCTGCAGATAGTCAACATTATTTTTTCCCAGCCATTGTTGCTGATAGTCATTTTCAACGCCCTCGGCCACCGTACGTAACCCCAGAAGTCCTGAAAGGTGAGTAATTGACTCGAGCATAGGGATATATTGATCAACCTCTTTAATTTCCTTAATGAAGCTTTTATCAATTTTGATTACATCCAGGTCTAACTCATTGAGATAGCAGAGATTAGCGTATCCAGTACCAAAATCATCCAAAGCAAACAACACACCTTTATTTCGTAACGAACGAATAAGTTCTTTGATTGCAGGAGTGATCGTGAACGTTTGGTTCTCTGTTATCTCTATCATCAATTTTATCGGCAGACCTTGCGTTATCTCCATAAAATTAAGGCATTCCCAATAGAATACGGGATTATTTAAACCTGACGGACTGACATTAAAAGAAACGAACAGAGTTTTATTAATGCTTGCGCCTCCAGAGACCAGATTGCGCGCAACAGCGGTCATTAAATAGCTAGTTAACTCATTGATTAAGCCACTTTTTTCAGCCAATGGAATAAACTCTCGCTGAGAAATAGCATAGTTATGTCCCTGTGGCCAACGAGCCAATACCTCAACACCACAAACGTCGCCCCTGATATTCACGATGGGCTGAAAATAAGGAATGATCTCCTCATTCCTTATTGCCATACTCAGTCTACTAGTATCCGAAACATCATATGCGTCAGTGTAAACCGCATCCCCATTCACATTATTATTGATTATAGAGCTTTCATTTAATAAATTATTTCGGGTTAAAAAGATAACAGTTTCATTAAAATTGGAAAAGCCGAGGCGAGCAGTAATTTTATCCCGATATCGATACACTGACTTAATTGTTAGCGAATTAGCAATACAGAAATCATGCAGTTTTTCTTTTGTGAATGATGAATACAGCATTTCTTCTTCAAATTCAGTCAAGTTAAAAGTAAACATCGGTGAATCTTTATTGACTTCCACAACTTTGTTAGGTGCCAATAGACTCTCTTTTAATTGAGCGATCAACTGCTCCGACAATTCCCCCCCATTGATAAAGGAATATTCTTCATATCCCCGATTAACAGGCAGGGTTTCGCACATCCGCAGAACAATACAGTGTATGTTGATGAACTGTGTACTGTTTCTCTGAAGCCATTTTTTGACCAATAATAATGGCAACCGGTTATCGATCACCAGCAAGCAGGACGGATATTGCGACATAACTGACTGCGTGCCAGAAATAAATGTCCGTGCATCGATCAATACCAGATTTGGTAACCATGCTTTTATTCCTGAAAAAAGGAAAGTATCATAACTGAGCAGAAAAATTTTTTTCGTATTCATAGTTATCACCAACTTAAATTTATGGCATAGCAGGTCCCTCGCTCTATTCACGAGAGAATATACAACACCTTCGACCTCCAATAATCATAAGGCGATTCGTGATATAACTTTATCCATAAGCCATATCACGTAAATTCAGAATTTATAATCACAGTTATCCATATGAGTATTCTCATCACACCGTAAGTTCCATTTAAAAATTGAAAAAGAAAAAACTCCATTTCTTAATCAGTACAAATCCCTTTACTCACTTTCACTTCATTACAAAACAAAAAGCTATAAATACAAAATTTACAAAACATATAACTACAGTGACCAACAGAATAACATATTACCGTAGTTTATGCTGACCGACAAACTAAGAGAGGATGTCGTAGATCTTGTATTCATAAACATTTCCGGCAATATGCACGACATATTGTTTCATCGACTCTAAATTTATTGCTACATTTTCTATAGCGAGTGACAGTATAGGTTCAATATATAATCAGGGCATATTGGTTCAGACCCAACACCCTTAATGATTAAGCTTTAAGCAACCCTGACCCACGGGTAGGTATTTCTGCAACGCTACGATAAATTTCCGGTTTTTTGTTTTCAACTCACTACTATGCCAGGTTTCCCCCGGTAACACATAACGCATGGTGGCTTCATCATCAGTTGAGTGACACCCCTGGTGTACGATAATTTTGAAAAAAGTATTCCCTGTGTTTTTCAACGTCCCGTTTATCTCATCAATGGTGTAGCCCAGGTTCATTTTCCTCGGACGAACGACCAATATGGTATCCATAGCGATCACCGGGAGAGCCTGTCCGCCTTTCCCTTGATTACGCTCGGTAAACAGCGTTATCGGCATTTCACGAAACAGTATTCGGTAATAGCGTTCTTTATCATCCTGCGGGCCACGATAGAAAATCTTAAAAAACTCACTTGCCTGCGGTGCCAGTGAAAAACGGAGCGGAGTAAACAAAAGTTCGCCTTCGGCAATAGCACTTCTGTTTTCACCTCCCGGTCCCGGTTTATCTATTTTAACTGCGCTAATACTGTACACGTTCTGTTTCTGGCTATCGTTATAGATTCGTTTACTGATAAATGATTTATCCGATGGCATCTCATAAATAGTCGACTCCAGATAGACGGCCTGTGCGGAGCATGCAGTCAGCCCAAAAAGAAAGACAAATGCCCATCTTAGCGCCAAACGGCAGTGGCTCATGGCGTCACTCCCACCCAGTTCGCCGTCACTTTGATCTCTCCGCTGGCACTGACAACACCTTCCCAATCCGCCCCAGAAACGGTCAACATCGAACGCGAATCATTCATTGGGAAAAGCAATTTCAAATCAGTCGCAAAATAGCTTCCATCATCTGTATTATTTGCGTCCCAGGGCGTCTGTTGCCATTGCGCATCTCTCATGCTGATTGCCGCTTCACTGCAGCTATTTCGTTTTTGCACCACGCCCCCCGACTCACTGTTGTATTGCAGAAAGGCGGGAATTGGGACGGACAGCCCGCCTTGCGCAGACGTAAACAGGCAGTAAGGCACATTGTTTATCGTCGTACTTTCCCCAATAACTTGTGCGGTAATGCTATCAGCCTGACGAGGCCCCGAGACCGTCACGGTGTAATCCATTTCAATCGGAGCGGTCTCGCCAATTGTGCCGCTGCCGCTTGCCGAGGTGCTGTTATCCGATGAGATAATACTGATCCCATATTCCTTTGGCACAATATTGAGCTGTAGCGAAGGAGTAAACTGGTAATACCCCGACTCTGGCGTCACGCTATTTGTAAAAGCAAATGTAAATGGTTGGCTGTTGGTGATACTGACGCCACTGTCCACCATATTTTTCAGGAATGTTTTCGACAAAAAGACATAGACATACTCGCCACCATTACTAAAAATATTATAATAAATCGACGTCGAGCTAAAATTAGTCCAGGATTGACCATCACCAGAATATTTAATTGTGGCAGCTGCCGGTGTAAAACCAAGCAAACCGCTATCCGCATACATACGAATACGTAGTGAAGCCGTCAGGTTGCTGGTTTGATTTAAATTGTATGAAATCATCTTACAGATAACGCCATCTTCACGACTGACCACACCCAGCTCACAATAACCACTGTCTTTAGTGATGCTCGGCGTACCATCACTGGCAACCCATAACTCCTGAAATGCATTGGTAGAAACCAAAGACAAATGACCTATTTTATTTAATGTATAAGGTCTGATGTACCAATTACCGCTGCTCTGGTCTTTACAACGCTGTCCAGCCGCATAATCATAGTCAATCGTGGTTCGACAAAAATTAAGGTTATATGTCTCTGCGCTTCCGACCGACATATTGCGGAAGTATTCATACGCCGAGTCTGTCAGCGATGCAAAACCATAGTATCCACCGGCGATCCCGGATCCGGTTGCTTTAGTGTGATAAAAACCAAATTGATCGGTTAGCTCGGCAGCAATGTAGCCAGATGCTGGGCAATTAGCACCAGTGGTGCAACGAATACCCCGGAATGGTTCACTGATTGGCGAATTATCAATCCACATATCCTTGTAATATGTGGTATTGGCTACCCAACCAACGATCCCCATATATCCCAGGCTATCCTGGTCGTTTCCATATTTTACCCAGGTGTTCGACCCACTAATTCGAGGATCGAGGGAGGACGGGGTAATAAAGTATTCGTTATCAACATTGTTTTCTATAAACAAATAATTGTTATTGACTGCTGCCTGAGTGGATGCCGAGAGCGCCCAGGCAGATGGGGATAACACGGCAAAGGCACACCCAAAAATAAGAGATAGAGATTTATTCATTATTAATACCTTATCGTTGTGCCATCGTGGTTTGCGTTGCACATTTCACATCGCCAACCCACGCCGCGCCGCGTGCTTTTTCCAGATCCAGATCGGCTTCACATACCCCGCCATTGGCAGAAATTAACGTAATAACCGGATACTTTTTATCAATATCGATAGCAAACTCACCTTTTGCATCCGTACGTGTTTTACCGATGTGGTTATGAATATCGGTATTTGCAGCCAACTGTCCATCGGGATAACGAATGCGACCGAATACGGTGACCATGCTTTTCACTTCAGGGTTGATAACGCCAACGTTGCCCGGATAAAGCGTCAGTTCCTGTTTGCGCCCTGAAACAATATCGAAGCTGTCTTCAGAATTTTTATCATTAAGGATCTCCAGCTTGTACTGAGCATAAGGCGGCAACGCAATAAAATTTGATTTACCGCTGAGAAGATAATTGCGGTTATTAATCTTCGCAGCCAGTTTCCCCTCGCCGGTCAAATCTGTTTTTACGATAACGCCAGAACGCTGTCTCTCTTTACTCAGACCGAAGTCTTTACCTGCCCATGCCAGAGAACCTTGGGAAGAGAAGTTCATATTGGTGGAGTTGTCAGCAGAACGTGTTACCGATACGGTGCCAGCGTTATATTTCGTGTCATAACTTAGATTGCCGTTTACCGAATAATTATTGTCGTAATGCTGTTCACCACTCAGACGCGTTGATGCCGATAATCCGACCGATTTAATCGGCCCTTCAGCATACTGTTTTCGTGCACTGAGATTACCCTGGGTGCTGCCATAGCGATCTCGGGAGACGCCCATGCTCAACCAGGTCGCCAACGGCAAGGATAAGTCCAGGCTGACATAACGTTCCTGTCGCCCATCGTCATTTCGGTTGTTGTAGTAATAACGCTGAATTCCTGCACGTAACCCAATCGTGGCATACCTTCCCGAATAGAGAGTCGTATTGTAATCCAGATTACGGTATTTATTGCCTGAGTAACGATTCTCCGTCTGACTAACGGTGAGTGAACCACCATGAGGAATAAACTTTCCGAGGTTAAGAGTTCCGCCAATGGAATAGTTATCACGCTCCTGCATAGGCAAGCGATCGCCAATTTTACTGTCTTCACGAGATGCCCAAAAGGAACCATATCCCTCAGGGACATTGAGATTAATGTTACTGATGTTTCGCCATGATGAATCGTTCGCTACCAACATCTGATTGCCAATACTGACGTATTCATTCACATTCAGCGTGACATCCGTTTCATTAACCGCATTGTTGTCAAAACCGTAGATCGTTGATTTCAGGCCCAGCCCCGACAATATCGTCAGCGTCACCGATGCTGCCCCCCCGGCAATCCAGGTCTGCTCATTACCCAAATCCTGATAGTGGTTACGCTTATAGCTCACCCGATCATAGTCCAGCGAACCACCAAAAAACTGCCATGAGAGCTGATGAATGCCGGCAGTTTGTTGGCGAGCAAAGATCTTATTAACCCGGCTGACACGACTATTAATTGTCCGCCCATTGACCACGATATCTACCGTGACGTCGTAAACACCATACGGAAAGCGACTGGTATCAATTTCATAGCTGCCCATATTAAAGTTCTGCACGCTGAGCAAACGTCCATCGCGGAAGACATGAACCTCACCAGCGGCTGGCAAAAATACGGTAATCGGCGTGAGTGAAAGTGCGGTATTCTCAACAACCGTACTTCCTTTATTCCCGTAGCTCACACCGTAAATTTTCCCACCATTCAGCGCATTCAGGCTGGCAATAGACTGGACATTCCATGTATCAAGCATCCCCAGCGCCAGTCGATACCCTTCATAATCGCGCTCATACATCGCACGATAAAGTTTACTGGTACCATTGCTGTCACCGATGCCGTAAAACGAACCGTTAACATTAATGTGGTGCTCCCGCAGCGATGTTGTATTGTCCATCGTCAGATAGCTGCGGGTACTGCTGCCATTTCGGTAATCGTTATAGTAGGTACCAAAGTTGTAGTTCAGGACGTTAGACAGAGTTTCAACGCTGGAAGGTCCAAGCAAGCTACTGCGCGCGACAATCGCTTCAGTTAACGCATCTTTGCTGACAATCATCTCCAGGTGAAATGATGAGACATTAAGTTGCAGTCGAGCATCATCTGACAGTTCAATATTCGTATTATCGTGAAACTTTACATCACGGATTTTTTCCACTAACGCGCGGGTTTTCTCGGATAACACAGCATTATTGGGCAATTCAGCAAGAGTCAGTGCTTTAACTGTAATATTGCCATCAACAAGCGAAATCACCGCATCGGCAATTTTTTGCTGACTTTTCTCATCAGTCTCGTTGTAACGTATATATACCGGCACCGTCATTCCCTGCTCCAGTGAACGGGCGAAAGCGCTGGGAATAACGTAATTACCCACTTTTACTGGGGCTGCATGTGAAGTTCCTGGTGTCAGCGCAAGAAAAAGACAAATGCTACCGCCAACAATATATGTTGTTGTCATATGCATCCTTACAATCCGGTATTTTTATTTATCCCGTACAGATGGCTGCTATTGACCATCACTTCACTGTAATAAACTGCTTACCATGCCAGATACCGATGCGTGAGCGGCTATTACTAATGTCGGTGAACTGCAGTTTTATTTTTGTACCTGGCATAATGTAATAACGTTCACGACAGCCCCGTCCCTGATCGCGAGCATTATCTTTGCAAGCTCCATAGGCGATTACTCGAAATGAAACATTGCCAGTATTGCTAATAACATCACCATTACGGTTATATTCAAAACGTTCTTTTCGCGGCGCAACGACCAAAATCGTGCCAATTTCTGCTGACGCTGTCGCAACAGCCAATTTATTGGCCCTGGTTTCCGCGCTCTCGGTGACCGGCTCATCTATCCATTGCAGACGATAATAACGCTCGATATCATCAATTGGCCCTTTATAAAAGAAGCGAAAAACATCCTTTGCCTGACCAGGCAGAATTAGATTGGCAGGCGTAGAGAGTAATTCCCCGGAATTAACGGGTTTTATTTCGACTCCGCCCGCTAAAGGTGATGACAGTTTTTTTACCGATACGCTGACATAACGAGCCGAATCTGTCGTATTAGTAATTTCTTTCGATAATGAACTCTCAGCAGAAGTCATTATCGACGTGATATCACCAACGTTAATTGCCCAGCTGGAAAAAGAGATTACCAACCCTACCAACATTGCTGCCGGTAAATATTTATTCATGACACCATTCCTGATAAATTCGGGAGAATTTCTCCTCCCGAAATTTTTTTTCTTAGGCGGACGGAGTCGTCCAGGTTGCATTGAACTGTACTTTTACATCACCAGTCCAATAGCCGTCTGGCAGTGCAGAGTAATCCGTTACCGGCGTGCTACCATCAGAAGTCGCAGACGCAATGGTGAATTTGAAGTTGGATTGATCGCTGACGCGGTCAGCACCGTTGTAAGCGCCATCAGCCATCAGGCTTTCAAGACCAGAAGTCGAGCTGGAATTTACCAGGACAGTATCTGATGAATTAGTCAACGCGGTGCCATTCCATGCCACCCCTACGTTCAGGGTAGACGCATCGCCACTGGCGTTGGTCAGAGTATTGCTAATAATCTGAGCGGTCAGTTCAAAATCAGTTGCCGTTTCCTGGCCCTGAATAGTCACATCAAACGCGCCATCCTGGGAGTTGAAGCCATTCAGACCTTCCGCATACTGGAAAGTCAAAGAGTTTAGCGGAGTGACGACCAACATGCTGGTGGTATCTTTTGTTGCCGTCGCGTCCCACGAGGCCGTTGCAGAAGCAGTGACATCTGCCATTGCATTTGCCGCAACAAATACAGACGCCAGAGAGGTCACTAATAATAATTTTTTCATTTTTATCTTCTCCTAAGAACAAACTCACCACCGAGTCTTATTATTAAGTCACTCCAGCGGTTCCATTAATTGCGAGCCATAATTGCCGCGCCCAAAAATTATCATTTGAATTAAGTAACATCTCAACAAACCCTGAAACGCAAAAATTACAAAAAGACTAAGAATTTTCCCACTAAAACGATAATATAAGAAGTTTCCTAAGTTTAATTTACTTAAATAACACCATGACTCAGAACTATCACCCAAATAAATAAGACAAATCAAACAATTCATCTTTTTTATGTTTTTGATAAATATCAAAAAGATCATACAAATACCACGAGAGTAAAACCCTTACAAAACATAAAGATAATTAACACCTCCATAGTTTCTCTATAATGCTTATTATTTGTTGCAATTATGCTAAATTTTTAACACCGCAAGAAAATTCTCATGATATATCCATTTGCACGGGAATATTCTTATAAATAAATCATTCACCTACAGAAACTACATTCTAATTGATAATTATTTGACAAAATTAAAACCAGGAATTTTCCATATAAAATGAATATTCCTGGCTTATCAGAAGAGATAATAATTATCGTTAAATAGAAAATTAGATAAAACGTTTTAAACCAAGATAACTATTAATTGTTACGGTACGTACCCTATGTAAGGTAATCAAATTCTGCTGTTCAAGTGATTTTAATGAGCGGCTAACGGTTTCAATTTTAAGATCGAGATAACTGGCAATTTCCTCCCGAGAAAATGGCAAGCGAAGCGTCGTTTCTGGCCTGCCGATGCGTAAATGCATCTCGTAAAATTCCACCAGGAAAGCCGCGATCCTGGCCTCAGCATGTTTATTCGCATAGCGCCGCAGTTTTTCAACAATGAATCCATTGTCCCTGCAGAGAAACTTGATGACTGCGGCAGCTACCGAAGGCTCCTTCTCTGCTACCTTGAACAACCGCGCAATATCAATGTGGCAAACCTCTGCAGCCGTTACGGCCTGGATAGTTGTCAGGTACTTCCCCCCTTCGACAGCATCCAGCGCCATGATATCTCCCGGAACATAAAAGCGGCTGATAAAAACGTTATCGCCACATTCCACGCTGGACTTGCAGTACCCCTCATGGATAACAAAAAGCATATCCGCGGTTTCATCCTGCCGAGCGAGTATCTCCCCAGCTTTAAACCGCCTTCTTTTGTCTATTAATTTGTATTGATTATCACGATCAATCGCCGCTCCCTTTGGGCACAGCGAACAATGACGGGGAGGAAACGGGTTGCCAAGCGGCACAACAGGAATGCTTAGTTTGTGAATATCCGATTTCACGCAACAACTCCTCATAAAAATGAGATTGATTCTAATAGATCGGGCCATGGGAACAATACGTGAAACGAAGACCAGGAAAATTCATGCAGGCAGGGAAAATTCTGTGATACGCCGCCTTTCTGACGTCAGAGAATGCATAGGTCAGATCCAGACTGGTGCGGATGATGTTAAAAACGCAGGATAAAAAATGCGGCGGCGGGGTGAAGGTTAGTATTAACTGGGTGATGCCTTAATAGCCTTTTAAATCAGATGGCTATTATTGCATCACCCAGTTTCAATTACGCACGAATCGTGTCGTCACCAAAGCCAACCCACTTGTATGTGGTCAGTGCTTCCAGTCCCATTGGGCCACGAGCGTGCAGTTTTTGCGTGCTCACCGCCACTTCCGCACCCAGTCCGAACTGGCCGCCATCGGTAAAACGAGTAGAGGCGTTTACATACACGGCAGAAGAGTCCACTTCATTCACGAAACGGTTGGCGTTGCTGAGCGTGCGCGTCAGTATGGCGTCCGAGTGCTGGGTACCGTGTTCGCGAATATGGGCGATAGCACCATCCATATTTTCGACCACCACAACGTTCAGATCCAGAGACAGAAACTCGTTATCCAGCTCTTCCGGTTTTAGTGGCACCAGTTTGGCAGGGCCATGCAGAACCTGCATCACGATTTCATCACCGTGCAGCGTAACACCGCTATCCGCCATCTTTTGGCTTAACGCAGGCAGGAAACGCTCAGCAATATCCTGATGCACCAGCAGAGTTTCTACAGTGTTACAGGTGCTTGGACGCTGGGTTTTAGCGTTAACGATAATCTTCAGGGCCGGGGCGATCTCCGCGGTATCATCAACATAAATATGGCATACGCCAATACCGCCGGTGATGACCGGGATGGTCGACTGTTCACGGCACAGCTTATGCAGACCCGCGCCACCGCGAGGGATCAGCATATCGATGTACTTATCCATTCGCAGCATTTCGGCGACCAGCGCGCGGTCCGGGTTATCAATTGACTGTACGGCAGCCGCGGGTAAACCGCAGGCTTCCAGCGCCTTTTGGATAACCGCCACGGTGGCGGCGTTCGTCCGGTAGGTCTCTTTCCCACCGCGCAAAATCACCGCATTGCCGGTTTTCAGGCACAGTGAGGCAACGTCAACGGTGACGTTTGGACGCGCTTCATAAATCACGCCAATCACGCCCAGCGGGACGCGACGACGCTCCAGACGCAGACCGCTATCCAGCAGGCCGCCGTCAATCACCTGCCCTACCGGGTCGGCAAGATTACAGACCTGGCGCACATCGTCAGCAATCGCTTTCAGACGCGTAGGCGTCAGCGCCAGGCGGTCGAGCATCGCTTCGCTCAGGCCGTTGGCTCGCGCCTGCTCAACATCTTGTATGTTCGCGCTGAGGATGCTTTCCGTTTGCGCTTCCAGCTCATCAGCAATGGTTTCCAGTACGCGATTTTTTTCGCGACTGGAGAGCAGCGCCAGCTTGTATGACGCGGCTTTGGCAGCAATGCCCATTTGTTCCAGCATATGCTTGTTCCTTAACGGGTGATCATGTCGTCGCGATGGACAGCAACCGGACCGTATTCGTAGCCCAGGATAGTGTCGATCTGTTGTGAGTGATGTCCGGCAATACGGCGCAGCGCATCGCTGTTATAGCGGGTGACGCCGTGGGCAATATCGCGCCCTTCGAGATTGCAGATGCGGATCACTTCACCACGAGAAAAGTTACCTGTCACGCTTTTAATGCCTTTTGGCAGTAATGAGCTGCCGCGTTCCAGAATTGCTGCGGTCGCGCCCTCATCGACGGTAATCTCCCCGGCAGGCGGCGCGCCAAAGATCCAGCGTTTACGATTCTCCAGCGGAGAGGCCTGAGCATGAAAACGCGTCCCAACGGAAACGCCTTCCATCACGTCGCCAATCACGCCCGGCTTGCTGCCTGCGGCAATAATGGTGTCGATCCCGGCGCGGCACGCGACATCGGCTGCCTGCAGTTTTGTTCCCATGCCGCCGGTTCCCAGACCCGAGACGCTGTCGCCGGCAATGGCGCGCAACGCATCGTCAATGCCGTGAACGTCTTTAATCAGCTCCGCCTGCGGATTGGTACGCGGATCGGCGGTGAACAGTCCCTGCTGATCGGTCAGCAGCAGCAGCTTATCGGCTCCGGCCAGAATCGCCGCCAGCGCGGAGAGGTTGTCGTTATCGCCGACTTTAATCTCAGCGGTCGCTACGGCGTCATTCTCATTAATGACAGGAACAATGTTGTTATCCAGCAGCGCGCGGAGTGTATCGCGGGCATTGAGGAAGCGCTCTCTGTCTTCCATATCTGCACGCGTCAGCAGCATCTGCCCGATATGAATACCGTAAATCGAGAATAGTGGTCCCCCAGTTTAAACAATCGGGCCTGCCCGGCCGCCGCCCACAGCTGGTTCGAAGCTATCCGTGCCCGGGGATCCGGGGAAAC
>OBHX01002884.1_pt1 | contig 12892 bp, 10 predicted proteins | sample 1519331 | NCBI WGS metagenome assembly OBHX01 (sample SAMEA2602897, study PRJEB22501) | metagenome
TTATTTTGCAAGCAGCAGCATAATGTCATTGGAGCGCGCTACAAACTTGGTCATCGCTTCCGGAGAAAGCGGTGCGTTCTGGAGCTTCGCCAGATCATAGAGCTGTTCGCAGATCATCTTGGTGTTTGCATCGTCTTCGTGCTCCGTAATGTAAGTTACAAGCGGATGGTTTGCATTCAATACCAGGGTTTCGCCCTCTGCACCGAACATGCTCATATCCATGCCGCCGCCATACATCTTCATCATATCCTGCATTCTTCTGCTCTCTTCGGAAACCGTCAGAACAGAGGATACCTTTTTATTCTTGAGCTTTTCGATCTTTACCTTGATCTTGTCGTTTTTCAGTGCTTTCTGAACCAGCTTTTCAACCTTTTCCGCCTGCGCGTTTAATTCTTCCTGCGTCTTCTTGCTGGTCTTTGCCTTAAATGCATCGGTTAAATCAGCATCGATTCTTGCAAAATGAATCCCCTCATTCTTTGCTTCCAACTGAGAGATAAAGGGCTGGTCGATCCGGTCGGTCAGCATAACGGCATCCATTTTGGCAGCCTTGAACATGTTGATATACTGGCTCTGCTGTTTTTCATCTGTTACATAGTAGATGGTCTTGTCTTTCTTCTCTTCCTCAGCGGAATCTTCGTTCTTGTCCTCTACGACTTCTGCTTCTACCTTTTCGCCGTTCTCATCCACAGCACCCTCCTGTGTCTCATCCGGGTCAGTCTTATTAACTTCCAGGCACTCGGGCAGGGTCATATATTTGCCGTCCAGGTTCTTGAAGAGGATGTAATCCGTCATCTTCTCGCAGAATTTTTCGTCCTTTAAGCAGCCGAATTTGATGAACGGAGCGATATCATCCCAGTATTTCTCGTATTCATCCTTCTGGGTCTTGCACATGCCGGACAGCTTATCCGCAACCTTTTTGGTAATATAATCGGAAATTTTCTTTACAAAGCCATCGTTCTGCAGCGCGCTTCTGGACACGTTCAGCGGCAGATCAGGACAATCAATGACGCCCTTTAACAGCAGTAAAAATTCCGGGATTACTTCTTTAATATTATCGGCAATAAATACCTGATTGTTGTACAGCTTGATGACGCCCTCGATGGATTCGTATTCCATGTTGATCTTCGGGAAGTAAAGGATACCCTTTAAGTTGAACGGATAATCCATGTTCAGATGAATCCAGAACAGAGGCTCCTTGTAATCCATAAATACCTTGCGGTAGAAATCAATGTACTCTTCCTTTGTGCATTCACTGGGGTTCTTCGTCCAGAGCGGGTGAGTATCGTTGATCAGCTCCGGACGCTTTGTAATTTTGAGCTTATCCGGATCTTCTTCCTTTTCTTTCTTCACTTCTTCGATCACATGATCGCTGTCGAGCTTCTCACTCGCAAGAATCGTCTGTGTCTCAGGTGTATTGGCTCTGGAAACGTAAATTTCCACAGGCATGAAGGAACAATACTTTTTGATCACTTCGGTTGCCTTATACTCGTTGCAGAACTGCAGGCAGTCCTCGTTTAAGAACAGGGTAATGCAGGTACCGACTTCTGTGCGGGTACCATCCTGCATGTCATATTCTGTGCCGCCGTCGCACTCCCAGTGAACCGGCTTTGCATCCTTCTGCCAGGAAAGGGTATCGATATGCACCTCATCTGCTACCATAAATGCGGAATAGAAGCCCAGACCGAAATGACCGATAATCTGGTCATCGTTTGTCTTATCTTTATATTTTGCAATAAAATCTGTCGCGCCGGAAAATGCGATCTGGTTGATGTATTCCTCCACCTCATCCGCAGTCATGCCGACACCGTTATCGATAAACCGGATGGTCTTTGCATCCGGGTCAACGATAACATCCACTCTGGGCTTGTAGCCCTCCGGAAGCTCGTATTCTCCCATCATATCCAGCTTCTTTAACTTCGTAATGGCATCGCAGCCGTTGGAAATCAGCTCTCTGTAAAAAATGTCATGATCCGAATATAACCACTTTTTGATAATCGGAAAAATATTGTCGCTGTTAATTGATAATGCTCCGTGCTTTTCAGCCATGAAATATCACGATCCTTTCTTTCTCAGTTCGTTTTCAGATGCCTGGAGAAGCTTTCCTCCAAGCTTTATCCATAGTGTAGTCCTGTCGTTTCAAAAAGTCAATAAAAAATTAGCACTCATTTTGACTGAGTGCTAATAATTCTTTGAAAGCCCGCATGGTTGCCGCGTTTCCCGCAATTCTAAATTTTTCATAAACAGGGTACAGCACACTGTCGGGCAGTTTTCATAAGCTGAAACGCAGCGTCCGACAGGGCAGTTTTCATAAGCCGGAAGCGCGACGTCCTGCCGGAATGCCTGGCTATTCCTGCTCACTCCTGATGCTGGAAATACATCTGGTATACTTCAAAAAAGCTGGAAGTTTTGACATCGTCCTGATGAATCATCGTGACGGAATTCCAGAGTTCCTCGTTGAGCTGACGTACCAATGTCTGCTCAAACGCCGTATATTCCGTATCGAATGCCTCGCTCTGGCGCTGTTTTACTATTTTTTCCTTATTCGCTTTGGTCTGCGCCTCGTCGAACGTGCTGATACATTTTAAAATATAGTAACTTCCGTCTGATTCCACCACGTCGCTGATTTCGTCCTTGCCGAGGTTAAACGCCGCCTTTTCCAGTGCTTCCGAAACCTCGCCTTTTCCAAACGACTGCGTCACCGTTTGGTCCTCGCTCTCCGCCTGCGCAAGCGTCTCAAAATCCACACCCTCTTCCTTTGCCTTACCAAGCACCTGGGAAGCTTTGGCAGCACTGCTGACCCTGATCATATCTACCGTGATGGTGCGCGCTTCATCGTCGCTTACCTCCGGATTGACATTTTCTACAATCGTCTGATAAACCTTTTCTGCAAGCGCATACTCTTCATACATCTTCGTAATCAGATCCTGCGTCACGTTGAGTGCCGTCACTTCCGCGCTGTTCAAGGAAGTAAAATATTCCCTGCCCGCCGCTGCCGCACGCTCCTTTTCCTTATCATCCAGCGTCACTTCTTTTTTCTGGGCGAGCAGATTCATCACCTTGATTCTCGCCAGCTGTGTCAACACCTGTTCCCGTTCCTCCTGCTCCAGCGAAAGCTGTCCGTCGGAAGCGTTCCAGATCTGGCTTCCATAGACGGATTCATACTGATTCTGCATGTTCGTCAGATATACCATCACCTCCGGCAGCACACAAGACGCACTCGAAATCCGGAATACCTCGTTCTTTTTCAGACCCGCCGTCAGAACGACCTTCGTATTTTTTCCGCAGCCTGCCAGCGCAGAAATCATCATAACAGCCGCGCCCAGAAGCGCTGCAGCTTTACAAAATTTTGTTTTTTTATTTATCATCAATTTCTCAACTTTCTATTTTTTTTGAAAAAGAATGTGCTTTGGCACATTCTCGCGCCGAGGCGCGGTTGCTCCGGCAACCATCTACCCTTGCGCCGAGTGCGCATCCTCGCGGAGCGTTACTTATCGTATGGAAACGAAGTTTCCTATACGATAAAAGAATGTGCCGTGGCACATTCTCGCGCCGAGGCGCGGTTGCTTCGGCAACCATCTACCCTTGCGCCGAGTGCGCATCCTCGTAGAGCGTTACTTATCGTATGGAAACGAAGTTTCCTATACGATAATAAAGACCACAGCAAAAGCCGTGGTCTTTATTATAACGATCTTCCATCGAGAAGTCAACGCGCGACAGCGCACTCTGAAAAGTTTAAAACATTTTTCAAACTTTCCTCTCGATAAAAACTCCCATATGCGGGAGCAGGATTTTGCTGTCCAAATCCTGGTATAGCTCGGGATTCTGGAAATAACGTGTTCCGGGTTCATCGATTCTGCACGGATAGGAGCTGTGGTTGACGATGACCGTACCGTTTTCAAATTCTGCGCGCTCAACGCCCTTTTTCCGGGTCAGTGTCGTGCCGAATTTTTCTTCCAGAAGCATCCCTACGGGATCTTTTTTCAGCATGGTCAAAGGGTACAGCTCGTTATTGCGCTGCGTCAGCGGAACGTGCGGTGCGATTCTGCCGGTGTATTCAAAGCCGTAGAAAAATCCGATTTCGCAAACGGTTCCCTTCCCAAATGTGCGCTTGACAATCGCAGGCTTTTCGTCCGTTTCCCAGACTGCGAGCACGTCGGCGTTTTCCTCCTCGAAGCTGCCAAACTGCGTTCCGGTCAGCATTCCCTTTTCGCCGCTGCACTCAAACGCATCCTTTCCATGGGAAAGGCAGCGGCTGCCAACGCTCGCCTGTGCAAGCAAATCCATCGGTCCGTGCAGCAGCATTCCGCCATTTTTTACCCATGCTGCAATGCCCTGCTCCAGTTCAGAATCCGGGTCAAGCGCATAGCAGTCGTTTGCCGCGAGCACGAGCACCTCGTACTGATCTGCTGTCTGATCCTTGAAAATGCTGCCATCTACAACGTCAACGTCGATCTGCCAGTCCTCCAGAGCCTTATACCAGCCCAGAAGATCCAGCCGCCTGTCATGATTGTGCTCCGTGTCAAACGTCTCTGCAAGCGCCATCGCAGACGGGAACAGCACTGCTGCCTTTGCAGCTTTTCTCACTCCGAGCCTCAAAACAACCTCTTTCCACCAGCGATTGCCTTCTTCTAAAGACCTGCAGAATGCTTCCGGCATCCGGTGTAACACGCCGCCGTCGTCTAACCCGCACATGCCGTAAGACGCATATCCGGAAGCGCCGGACGCCGCCATCGAGGCGACCGCCTCACACGGAGAAATCCACGCATATAGGTCATTATAAACAAATCTTCCCCAGTAAATGCCGCCGACAAAGGATCTGCCACGATTCATATTCCGCATCATGCTGTGTTGACATGCTGTCACATAGCAGTCCGGGTCGCCGTTTGGAAGCACCGGCACAGAAATAAAATGCGCCGCATCCACATACGGGGCAATCCGGTAAAAATCAGCGCCTCGCACCGCCGTATCCCACAGATCAGAAAGCCCTGCACCGGTTAAAAAGCTTCCATCCACGTTCAAAAAATATCCCCACTGGCTCAAATCCGGGCACAGATACAGCTGCGGATCAAGTGCATGGAGCTTTTTCTGCATCGCTTCAAAATAAAGCACCAGCTCGTCGCTTTTCCAGCGCTGGTTGTCCATCCATACGCGGCATTTTTCATCCCGGTCTTCCAGCTCTTTTTCCGAAAAACCATTTTTTCCAGGATAACGCAGTTCAAACCAGTATTGCTCGGGTTCGATCGTTTCAAAGCTGTTTGCTTCCGTTTTGTAGAAGCGGTTAAAGGTTTCAATATCTCCGTTATAACGTTTTTCAAGCCAGCTGCGATAGCGCTTTTTTCCATCCTCATCGAAGCTCGGTGCAACGACCGGGTCCCACATGCTGCACAGCGGTTTTTTTTCTTCCCCGTCCACTTCGATCCGGGTCATATTTTCACCGTACATCTCTAAAAGCTGTGAAACGTGCTCCGTCATCGTCTCCTGCGCTTTCTCCGACCAATAACGATACCAGCGACCGTCATTGCCTTTTGCCGTCACAACAGATTCCCCGAACACCGGCGGGCTAAAGCGAATATTCGGATACAGGTTATCTGCATTCAGATAAATCGCCAGAAATGTATGGCTCATCCCCTGCTTTTTGATCTGCTCCATCATAAACTCCTGCATGCCGACATACTGGCTCGCAGGCTTTCCCTCATAGCGTTCCCGAAAATCCTCCCAGTCCTTGGAATCGAGCAAAACACTGTTGAAGCCGAGCTTTTTTAACAGCTCCATCCCCTCTGCGACAAACGCCTGATCGTCATACGCCGGTCGGTAAAAATTGCCGAACCAGACGTTTAAGTACGGCGCTCCGCTCTTTTTTTCAGAAATCATATACCCTCCTTTTCTGCCGTAAATGCAGCAGTCTTTCCTCTGATAACGCTTTTATCTGAATGCTGCCTTCTTGTCCAAATGCTTTACAGCTTCAGGTCATCTTCTTTGATCCAGCCGATTTTTCTTAAAATCTGTCCAAACACCAGGCTCAGCACCGCCGGAAGCACGAAGCAGATCAAGATCATGCCGATCCAGTCAAACGCTGTAATCTGACTCCGACTGCCCGCTGCAATTTCTTCCAGCCAGCCGGTATAAACGCCGATCTGTCCCACCAGTCCGCAGGTTCCCATTCCGGAGGAAACTGCGGGTCCGTTCATCTGAAGCCGGAACAGACAGGTCGCAATCGGTCCGGTGATGGCTGCCGCCAGCGTCGGTGGAATCCAGATGCGCGGATTTTTTACGATATTGCCCATCTGCAGCATACTTGTGCCCAATCCCTGGGAAATTAGTCCGCTCCACTTGTTTTCTTTGAAACTCATCGCCGCAAAGCCGACCATCTGCGCACAGCAGCCCGCAACTGCCGCACCCCCGGCAAGCCCGGTTAAGTTCAGCGCCGCGCAAATCGCTGCAGAGCTGATCGGCAGCGTCAGCGCAACACCTACAATAACCGATACCAAAATACCCATAAAGAACGGCTGCAGCTCCGTCGCCCACATGATCAGGCTTCCGACTGCGCTCGCAGCAGCTCCGATTGTCGGTGCACACCACATCGACAGCAGCACTCCGAAAAGGATTGTCACCAGAGGCGTGACTAAAATATCAATCTTCGTTTCCTTGGAAACCGCCTTGCCGCATTCCGCCGCCACAATCGCAACGATCAAAACTGCAAGCGGTCCGCCCGCCCCGCCCAGCGAATTGGCTGCCGCCCCGACTGCAAGCAGGGAAAATAACACCAGCTGCGGTGCCTGCAGTGCATAGCCGATCGAAATTGCCATCGCCGGTCCGGCCACGCTTTTTGCAAAGCCTCCGGCGTCCACAAGCACCTGACTTCCGATCTGCTCTCCCAGCGTTCCGATAATTGTACCGATCAAAAGCGATGCAAACAATCCCTGCGCCATCGCGCCCAACGCGTCGATTCCATAACGTTTTGCCGAAAAAATAATGTTTTTCCGTTTCAGGAAACGCTGCAGCGCATTTCTGGTTTCTGTCTGTTGTACTTTCTCACTCATCTCTCATCCCTCATGTCTCCGGATTTTTCATCCAATTTCTGCCGGCACTCTTTCCAGGAAAGCTGCCGCAGTAGTATCTTTTTCATCTTACCACATCTAAGGTTTTTCTAACAGCATAAAAGGCTTTCTTCTTCTGTAAAAAATGAGCTGTTTTCCCTATTTTCATCCATTTTATTTTCTGCTATGATACAGAAGGTTTTTTATTTTCCGCAGATTTTTCCAATATTTCAGGAGGCGCATGATTTTTTCGTGAACACAAAAAAACAAACAGCAACACAACATCTTTTCACCAATAAACAGCTTCGGACGCTACTTGTCCCCATCATGGTCGAGCAGCTTCTGTCTTCCCTAATGGGAACCGCCGACACGATGATGGTCAGCAACGTCGGCTCCGCTGCAATTTCCGCAGTTTCTCTCGTTGATGCAATCAACATTTTAGTGATTCAGGCGCTCTCCGCGCTGGCGGCAGGCGGCGCGATCCTCTGCTCCCAGTACCTCGGCAGTCAGAACCTGAAAAAGGCGAAGCGTTCCGCAGAGCAGGTGCTTTTCGTTATGCTCGTCCTTTCCTGTTCGCTGTCGCTTTTATGCCTGATCTTCCGTTTCCCGCTGCTTCGTCTGATTTTCGGCACTGTAGACACGGACGTTATGGCAAACTCCCAGATTTACTTTTTCTTCACGCTTTTGTCGTTCCCATTCATCGGTCTATACGATGCAGGTGCTTCCATTCTGCGTGCACAAAACAACACCAAAGGTCCTATGACGATTTCCATCCTTTCCAACTTCTTAAATATCGGAGGAAATGCGATCCTGATCTTCGTCTTTGGCATGGGCGTCGCCGGCGCGGCAATTTCCACCCTGGTTTCCCGTATTTTCTGTGCGATCGTCGTGATCTGGCAGCTGAGAAACCCTGCAGAACAGATTTATGTACGCAACTACTTTTCTATCCGTCCGGACTGGTCTTTGATCAAACGCGTTTTATTCATCGGTATTCCATCCGGAATTGAGAACAGCATGTTCCAGTTCGGTAAGCTCGCCATTCAGTCAACCGTCTCCACTCTCGGTACGGTTGCCATCGCCGCGCAGGCAATGACCAGTATCCTGGAGGCGTTAAACGGAATCGCCGCCATGGGTGTCGGCATCGGACTGATGACCGTCGTCGGTCAGTGTATCGGTGCACAACGGAAAGATGAAGCGATTTATTACATCAAAAGGCTGTCCTGGCTTTCGGAAATCGTCATCCTCATCTCCTGTGCCGTCGTCTATCTGCTCGCAAAGCCTGTCACTATCCTCGGCGGCATGGAAGCAGAAAGCGCCCGCCTCTGCCTGCAGATGGTCGCATTTATTACCATCACCAAACCGATTTCGTGGGTGCTTTCCTTTATTCCCGCCTACGGCATGCGCGCAGCCGGCGATGTGAAATTTTCCATGATTACCTCCTGCGCCAGCATGTGGCTGTGCCGGGTAAGCCTGTGCATCTTTTTATGCCGCTTCTGTGGCTTCGGTCCCATCGCGGTTTGGATCGGCATGTTCGCAGACTGGAGCGTGCGTGCGGTCGTTTTCATGCTCCGCTTCCACTCCCGCAAGTGGCTGCAGCACCATGTGATCGACTAAGTTCACCCGTGCCTTTTTGCAGACTGATTTTCCTGCTCGCAGGAAAATCAGTCTGTAAGAAGGCACGAGGGGAGCGCCATTTCATGAGCAAAAGAAGCTGCGAAGCAGCGGGGAGCAGCGAAGCTGCGATTTTGCGAATGGCGCGGGTGAACGGCATCGTTTCAACAACATTCACCCGCAGCATTTTTGCAGCCTGATTTCCTGCTCGCAGGAAAATTATAAAAGCGAACCGATCCATCCGATCAGTCCAAGCACCCAGCTGACAAAAATTCCATACAAAATAACCGGTCCGGCGATCGTAAAGATTTTGCAGCCGATTCCGAATACCTGTCCCTCCTTCTGAAATTCAATCGCCGGGGCAGCTACGGAATTGGCAAAACCGGTAATCGGAACCAGCGCCCCCGCCCCGCCCCACTTTACCAGAGACGGATAAATGTTAAAGCCGGTCAGAAGTGCGCTCGCCAGAACAAGCAGAATCGCGCACACGCTTCCTGCTGCCGCATCGTCCAATCCGTTTAACTTTGCAACGTTCAAAATAATCTGTCCTACCGTGCAGATTGCACCGCCCGTCACAAATGCATGCAGCATCTGCAATGCAAGATTGTGTGTCGGCGTCACCTGTTTGACATATTTTTCATACTGTTTCTGAAAAGACTGATCTGTCTGATAATTTTCCATAAGCTGTTCCTTTCCGAATCTGAATCTGCTGCACGATCCATCGTTTATAACGGAATTTTTACCGAAAAATAGGATGCCAGAAATACAACAGGCTTCCAACCGCTTTTCCCATCGCAATGGAAATCACCATCAGCCCGAGTCCGTGCCGAAAACCGATCCGACGCGTCAGAATCGGAATGGAGTCCAGCATTTCTGCAATTGCAAGTGCCAGGCAGCCGACGAAAATTCCGGCAAACAGACCGGTCAGGGCTTCCGCCGTCAGAACCAGACACTCAAAAGCTGCTCCCGCTTCCAACCTTTTCTGCAACCATTCCCTGCAAAAAATTACTGCGCCCGGAAATACGCTTGCCAGACAGCCGACGAGCGTTCCAAAGACAACCATTTCCTCGTACAGAAAAATTTTTTCCCCCGTGTGGGTCTTTCCTGCAAAGCGTGGCACAAGTCCTACTGAAAGCAGCACCGTAAAAACGCCTGCCGAAACGAGGATGCCTGCGCCCAGTCCGACAACCACCGGCAAAAGCTTCGATAAAATCACAATTTTCCCCCTTTCAGACGTCCAGCGTCTTTTTTTCCCGATCTGCAGTTTCTGTCAATGCCTGATTGACGTCCGTTTCATATTTACGCATTTCCACTTCGATCGGTGTCGGATCGGACGTAATCCTCCTCCCACCGATATGGTTGAAAAACACCAAAATGCCAAGTGCCAGCCCGATCGAATACGCGATTTCCAGCGCTGTAACCGACTGCGGCTCCTGTCCGGTCAAAAGCTCGTAAATTTGCCCGAACACCTCGCGAATCCCGATGTCGTTATGAAACGCCATGATCGTAAACGCTGCGCCAAAAAAGCAGATGCAGCAAACAAAGACGATTTTGCACACCTGCCAGAAGCCCGGATAACGACTGACTTTTACCTGCTCCACCACCGTTTCCGGCGCGCCGATGCTTTCCACCTCCAGATTCGGATTGTCCTGCTGCAAAAGCGAAATCACAAAAAGCGCGCTAACCACCCGGCGCCCCTTATCTTTTTCCTCAAATCGGAAAACAGGAAGCGTTCTGCATCGATTCTGCACGCTTTGCGTTTTACAATATAATTTTCCAAGATCGCTGATATGCACGCTTTCACCGGACAGCTCTGCGTTTTGCTCAAGCTTTAAATACAGCACTTCTTTCGGCATCTGTATGTTCCTCCTGTTTCACACAGTATGCACCCGGACTGCAGAAGTTATTCTGGTGGAGAAAATTTTTATCCATGTACTGCACGGCTGTTTTATTTGCTTTTTCATCCCGCCGTAATTTTTTCAGAAAACCGAACATAGAACCATTTTTCATATTGTGACCGTAAAAAATTGTAACCAAATCCGATAAATTCTCTGCTGGCTGATCGCTTCGTATTCTTGTGTGCCGTTTCTGTATTCTTTTAAAATTCCATAAAGCTTCCAGATACTGACGAAAAAATAACCGCGCACAAACACATCAGAAGGGGTTCTGTAAATTTCTCTTTATTTTTTCTGGTCTTTTTCAAAATTATCGCGCCCCCTTTTGTAATGAAGCTTCTGTAACAGTTCTTTATTCTTCCGAAAAATAATCACTGTCCAGTCTTTTTACTTCATATGTATATTGTCGGGAAACGCCAAGCTCATATTCTATCATCAATTCTGCAAGCTTCATTCCATCGATTAAAACAATTTTATAATTCAAATTTCTCCCTACAAAAGCAACTGCCTCTTTCGTAAAAGTCGAACTTGTGATAAAAATTCCTTTCTGCGCACCTTGTCCGGCTAATGCACCTACAAATTTTTGAATATCAGGTCGTCCAACAGAATTATCCTTAAATCTTTTTGCCTGAATATAGATAGAATCAAACCCTAATTTATCTGCAGTCACAATGCCATCAATCCCCTCATCTCCCGACTTTCTTGTTACCCGATTTTCGTATTGTAATCTGCCATATCCCATTTTAACCAGTAACTCTACAACCAGCACTTCGAATCTGTACGGGTTCATCTCCGAAATTTCAGTCAACAGATCGTTCGCAAGAGACTGATTCAATTCTTTATATACACGATCCATTGTCTCCTGTGGTGTTTCATCAGTTACTGGGGCATCATTTTCCTTTTGATATTCTTTTCGATCTCCAAACGCAAACTCAACAAAAGCTGGAAACTGCTTTAATACTGTATCGTCTATAATATTATTTTCCAAATACGTCCTATGCCCTGCATCTGTGATTTGATATTGTCCCCGGCATGGGCTTACAATCAGCCCTGCCTTTTTCAAATATGTTCTGCACCAGCCTATTCTATTATCAAATACCGTTTGTTTTCCACTTGGTAATAACTCTGCTATTTCATTTTCACTCAATCGAAAATCTTTGATAACCTGCTGTTTTTCTTCTTTGATCGTGTGGACTTTTCCATCCAACAATACAGTTAGAAAAGACTTATACATTTCATAATACTTTGGTATAGCCATATTTTTCTCCCGCAAAAGAAGCTACCAGGAAAAATTTTATCTCTTGGTAGCTCCTTTTAAATTTATTATTTGTTAATGTGCAACGCTCATACTCTCATCAATCCATTTCTGTACCATTTGAGCACTTACATTAAGATAGTAGGCTATTTTATCAACGTTCATTCCATCCGCAGCCATGGATAATGCTGAGGTTTTTGCTTTTTTCAGCTCACCGCGCTTTTCGCCGTCTTCCATTCCCTCACTGTAAATCTGTTCCAGTTCCCGACACATGACATCCTCTCCTTCCTGCGTTTCTTTCAGCTCGCGCACTCTGTCTGCAAGAATTTTACTGTACATATCCGCTGCGTTTTTGCAGTGCAGGTCGTGCATCAGCCGTCCCAGTTCTGTATCCTCCCGGATATTGGAGCTCACATAAACGATATGTGTCTCATCTCCAAAAGACTTCCCTACTTCTTCGATTTTCCTCTCCACATGATAAATCGGAAGTCCATAGCCAAGGGCATCATCCCGGGTGATAAAGATCACATAGCTTTCCGGGAGTTCGCAAAATTCCTGTCCCGGATTCAGCGCATTCATATCCATCAATCCGCTGTGATATCTCGCCCGCTTTGGCTCAGTGCCCTCTTTTTCCTGCTGAAATTCCACATTCATCCGCCTGCCCACAGAGTCTCTTACCACGCAATCCAAAATTACAGAACGTCCCTGCAGATTTTTGTAGTCTTTCTGAAGAACCTGATCGACGACGATTAAATCATTTCTCTCCAAAATCACCCGAAGAATGTATTCTGTACAGGCTTTCTGCTTTAATACATTCCGCATAAACACATCGCTCATGATCGTCAGATCTTTTAAAATGCTTCGATACCTCCTGTAACGTGCCTCCAACGTTTCAGTTTCCGCTCTCTTTCGTGTTGTCATCCTTTCGCCTCCATTCTTCCTGAATGTCAGCTCTCATTCCCGATGACTCCCAAACTCATCTTACCATCAAACCAACAGATTCTCAAGCCAGTTCTTCATTACGGTCTGCCGCCGAGCACTTTCTACAGCTATGCAGTCCTCATCGCTGTCCTACACCCCCGACCGCTCTCGCA
>OBHX01002886.1_pt1 | contig 12887 bp, 7 predicted proteins | sample 1519331 | NCBI WGS metagenome assembly OBHX01 (sample SAMEA2602897, study PRJEB22501) | metagenome
ACTTGGGCGGGCTCCCAGGCGCCACTGGGTTCCGCCGCCCCGAAAAGACGCTCGAGGGCGTCTGGGAGGCCCTCGCCGCCCTGGGCATCGCTCCCGAGCTCGAGGACTGCGCCCCGCAGACGGCCCTGCTTCTTGCACACGTGAGGGCCAACGTCGAGCGCCTGGAGGCGGGGCTCGACATGATCGTCTTCGACAAGGAGGACGAGGACCCCGTGCCGCCCGTCGCCCCCGTGACGCCCGCCGACCTCGCGCCCGACGACGCCGAACCCGTCGTCACGGCCCCCGTGCAGTTCGAGGCTCCGCTCATGCCCGTCGAGGTCGAGAAGGCCGACATCATGCTCATTCCCGAGATGGAGATGAGGGATGCGGTGCGCATCTCGCTCCCGACGCTCTCCGACGTCTTCGACGACGAGCCCGCCGCCGAAGCGGACGCCAAAACGGAAGACGAAGCTCCAAACGAGCCCGCGGCCGAGTCCTGCGGCGACCCACACCACACGCCCGTCACCTTCATGGAGGTGATCCGCGACGGCCTGATGGACCGAGGCGTCAATCCCGTCCTTCATACGACGCCCAACGACGCCACCATGACGATCGGCGGGCGCACGCTCCTGCGAGCCACCTTCTGGAGCGGCCGCGCAGACGTGCTCGTGCCCGCCTTCGACGACGTCAAGCCTCGCACGTGCGCGGGCTGCCGCCTCGTGCACAACGGCGCCTGGCGCATGTGGTCGCTCGCCGAAGCCGACCTCACGCAGCGCTTCGTGCAGGACTTCGTCGTCTTCATCGCCCGAACGGCCGAAGCCCTCCGATGAAGGACCGGTGAACAACCTTTCGTGCCCCGCCGCCCGCAGGAGAACGCCTCTCCCGCGGGCGGATTTGCATCGAACCCCGTCGTCACCCCACGGGCGCAGTCTCATCGCTGCGCGCGTCGTCCATGCGCAGCACGCCCTCGTGATGCCGCAGACGAAACCGCGAGCGCCGGGGTCCCCGCGACGCCGTCAAAAGCCCTCTCCCTCAACAAAAAAGATCCGGACTTCCGTCTTCTGCCTTCAACTTTCGGCAAAATCACTTGATTAGCCAGCTATCTTCTTCGAACATCCCAAAACCTGACGATCCGTTCATACCTGTGGGATTGCAGAGGACACTACTGAGACAGCGCGCCGTTTTACAGCGCGGAAGCCCCGGAAACCTCCTCTTCCCCTCGAACAGTAGCGATCCCAATGATGAAGCACGTGTCCGAAACATCGGAAAATGCGCTCGAAAATTGAAGAATCCTTACGTTCGGCACCGTTTCGATTTGGTACAATCCTGAACGTTCGTTCAGAAGGTTTGCTAGAATCCTGAACAACCGTTCAGTCATTACTGAACAGGTTTTCAGGAAAGAGTCCCGCAACACGGCGCTTTCCGACGACCTGATACAACCGTTTTCGACAAAAACCAGAAGGTACATTGACATGTTGTCAACGCACAAAACCATCACCCTGGCGCTGATGTGCGCCCTGGCTTCCACGACCGTGCTCACCGGCTGCAAGGACGGCGCCCAGCAGGGGCAGGCCGCCCAGCGGCAGATGCCTCCGACGGAAGTCACCTACGTGACGGCCAAGACGACCGACCAGACGCTTCAGACGACCCTGACGGGCCGCACCAGCGCCTACTATGAAGCCGAGGTTCGCCCGCAGGTCAACGGCGTCCTCGTCAAGAAGCTCTTCAAGGACGGCTCCGAAGTCAAGGCCGGCCAGCAGCTCTATCAGATCGACGACGCCCCCTACGTCGCCGCGCTCAAGTCCGCAGAAGCCTCGCTTGCCCAGGCCAATGCCAACCTCGTGAAGGCTCGCGCCGACGCGAAGCGCTCCTCCGAGCTCGTGAAGATCAACGCCGTCTCGAAGCAGTCCGACGACGCCGCTCAGGCCGCGCTCAAGTCCGCCGTCGCCAACCAGAAGGCCGCCGAGGCCGCCGTGGCGACCGCGAAGGTCAACATGCAGTACACGAAGGTACTCTCCCCGATCTCGGGCCGCATTTCCCGCTCCGAATTCACGGAAGGCGCGCTGATGGCCGCCTACCAGGCCACGCCGCTCACGCGCGTGCAGCAGCTCGACCCGATCTACGTCGACGTGACGCAGAAGGCCGACGACCTGATGCGCATCCGCCGCGACATCGCCTCCGGCGTGCTCAAGTCCGGCGACAACCAGAGCGCCCGCGTCCAGCTCGTCTTTGACGACGGCTCCGTCTACCCGCACGAGGGCGAGCTGACGTTCACCGACGTCACCGTCAACGAATCCACCGGCATGGTCAACGTCCGCGCCGTGTTCCCGAATCCGGACAAGGTTCTTCTCCCCGGCCTCTACGTCCGCGCCAACCTCGTCGAGGGCGTGCGTCCCGACTCCATCGTCATTCCGATGCAGTGCGTGATGCGCGACGCCAAGGGCAACGCCTCGGTCTGGGTGATCGACGCCGAGAACAAGATCGCCACCCGCAAGATCACGGCCTCCCGCTCGATCGGCACGAGCTGGCTCGTCGAGTCCGGCCTCAAGGCCGGCGACCGCGTCGTCTTCGAGGGTTTCCAGCGCACCCGCGCCGGCGCCACCGTTTCGCCCAAGGAGGCCGACGCCTCCAAGATGCTCGACAAGACGGGCAAGTCCCTCTACTAATACGGACTGAGGCAGAAAACCATGTTCTCACGCTTTTTCATTGAGAGGCCCGTCTTCTCGTGGGTGATCGCCATCGTGATCATGCTCGCGGGCGCTCTCTCCATCCTCAGGCTGCCGATCAGCCAGTTCCCGCAGATCGCGCCTCCGCAGGTAAGCATCTCCGCCACCTATCCGGGCGCCTCCGCCGAGACGATCGAAAACACCGTCACGCAGATCATCGAGCAGAACCTCACCGGTCTTGACGGCTACCTCTACATGTCGTCGACGTCCGACTCGACGGGCCGCGTGTCCATCACGGTGACCTTCGAGGCCGGCACGAACCCCGACATGGCTCAGGTTCAGGTCCAGAACAAGATCCAGACGGCCCTGACCACGCTTCCGCAGGTCGTGCAGCAGATGGGCGTCACCATTCAGAAGACGTCCGCCAACTTCCTGATGGTCGTGGGCTTCATCTCCAAGGACCACAGCATGAACGCATCTGACTTGGGCGACTACCTCGTCGCCCATGTTCAGGAGCCGCTCTCGCGCGTGCAGGGCGTCGGTGAAGCCGAAGTATTCGGCTCCGAATACGCCATGCGCATCTGGCTCGACCCGAGCAAGATGGTGAAGTACAAGCTCAACCCGAGCGAAGTCAAGGCCGCCATCTCGGCCCAGAACGCCCAGGTCTCCGCCGGCGGCATCGCCCAGCAGCCGACCGACGGCAAGCAGCTCTTCACGGCCACCATCTCGTCGGCAAGCATGCTGCAGACGCCTGAGGAATTCCGCAACATCCTCCTCAAGACGACCGAGGACGGCGCCAAGGTCTACCTGCGCGACGTCGCCGAAGTCGCCGTCGGCCAGCAGACCTACATGGCCTTCGCCACCTACGACGATTATCCCGCCGCCGGCATGGCCATCAAGCTCGCTTCGGGCGCCAACGCCATCGCCACGCAGAAGGCCGTCCTCGAACGCGTCGAGGAACTCAAGCCGAGCTTCCCCGAAGGCATGGAAGTCGTGATTCCGTTCGACACGACGCCGTTCATCTCCGCGGCTCTCAAGGGCGTGATCAAGACGCTCTTTGAAGCCATCGTGCTCGTCGTCGTGGTGATGTACCTCTTCCTGCAGAACTTCCGCGCGACGCTCATTCCGACGATCGCCGTGCCGGTCGTGCTTCTGGGCACGTTCGGCGCACTCTTCGTCTGCGGATTCTCCATCAACATGCTGACGATGTTCGCCATGGTGCTCGCCATCGGTCTATTGGTGGACGACGCCATCGTGGTCGTGGAGAACGTCGAGCGCGTGATGCGCGAGGACGGCACCGACCCGAAGACCGCTACCATCAAGTCGATGGGTGAAATCCAGTCGGCCCTCGTGGGCATCGCCATGGTCCTTTCGGCCGTGTTCGTGCCGATGGCCTTCTTCGGCGGCTCCACGGGCGTCATCTACCGCCAGTTCTCGGTGACCATCGTCTCGGCCATGGCGCTTTCCGTCGTCGTCGCCCTGACGCTGACGCCGGCCCTCTGCGCCACGATGCTCAAGCCGGTCAACCATGAGGAGCACCACGGCAAGGGCGGCTTCTTCGGCTGGTTCAACCGCAGCTTCGACGCCTTCACGCAGTCCGTCAAGGCCCTCAGCGCTAAGTCGATCCGCGGCTGGAGCGTCATGCTCGTCGCCTACGCCGCCGTCGTCGGCCTGATGGTCTGGGGCTTCAAGGCGCTGCCGACCTCGTTCATGCCGCAGGAAGACCAGGGCGTCCTCATGATGATGTCCCAGCTCCCCGACGGCGCGACGCTCGAGCGCACCGACCTTGAGATGAAGAAGATCCAGCAGACGTTCGCCAAGACCGAAGCCAAGTCCGTCGAGTCCGTCTTCGTGGTCCGCGGCTTCTCCTTCGCAGGTACGGGCCAGAACATGGCTCTGGGCTTCCTGAAGCTTCGCGACTGGAGCGAGCGCACGACGCCCGACACGTCGGTCGCCGCCATCCAGGGCCGCACCATGGGCATCCTCATGGGCCACCCGGACTTCAAGCAGGCCAGCACTTTCGTCTTCCCGCTTCCGCCGGTTCCCGAACTCGGCGTGGCCGACGGCTTCGACCTCTACATCCAGGACAACACGGGCGGCACGCACGACAAGCTCATGCAGTACATGGGCCAGTTCCTGATGAAGGCCAACGCCGACCCGCGTCTGACGATGGTCCGCCACAACGGCATGGCCGACACGACGCAGTTGAAGCTTGTGCTCGACTATGAAAAGCTCTCGGCCCTCAACCTCAGCATCGGCGAAGTCAACTCCGCCATCTCAACCGTCCTCTCCGGCTCCTACGTCAACGACTACATGGACCGCGGCCGCGTCAAGCAGGTCTGGGTCATGGGCAACACGGGCTCGCGCATGCAGCCCGAAGACATCCTCGGCTGGCACGTTCGCAATGCCAACGGCGAGATGGTGCCCATCGGCACGTTCGCCAAGTTCGAATGGTCCTACGGCAGCCCGCGTCTCGAACGCTTCAACGGCCTTCCCGCCGTGAACATCCAGGGCAACCCGCGTGCGGGCGTCTCCTCCGGTCAGGCCATGGCCGCCATTGAGGAAATCGCCAAGGAAGTCTTCCCCACCGGCTACGAAATCGCCTGGAACGGCGTTTCGTACCAGGAAAAGGCCGCAGGCAACCAGGGTCCCGCGCTCTTCGCGCTCTCGATCCTCGTGGTGTTCCTCTGCCTTGCCGCCCTTTATGAAAGCTGGTCCGTCCCGATCGCGGTGCTCCTCGTGGTGCCCTGCGGCGTCGTGGGCGCCCTCGGCCTCACCGGCGCGCTCGGCATGTCCAACGACATCTACTTCCAGGTCGGCCTTCTCACGACGATCGGTCTGGTGAGCAAGAACGCCATTCTGATCGTGGAATTCGCCAAGGAGTACATGGAACAGGGCAAGGATGCGATCCACGCCGCCGAAGAGGCCGTGCGTGTCCGCCTGCGTCCGATTCTCATGACCTCCCTCGCCTTCGGTCTCGGCGTGCTCCCGCTCGCCATGGCCCACGGCGCGGGCGCCGGCGCCCAGAACGCCATCGGCGTGGGCGTGCTCGGCGGCATGCTCGCAGGCACCTTCCTCTGCATCGCCTTCGTCCCGGTCTTCTACGTGCTCGTCGACCGCTTCCTCGGCGGCAAGAAGCGCCACGAAAAGAACCAGACCCAGCAGGCCTGATGCAGGTGACTGACATCACGACACATTGAAATCTCAGGACGGCGGGCCTCACCCGCTCCGCCGCCCTAACGGAACAAACATCATGTCCACGACGATTTTCAAGATCCTTCCCCTCTGCGCGGCCCTCGCCCTGACGGGCTGCGTCAACCTCGCCCCGGACCACGAGCGTCCAGCCGCGCCCGTCGAACAGGCGTGGCCCACGGGCGAAGCCTACGACGCAGCCTCCGTGCGCAGCGAAGCCCTGCCCGAATGGCAGGCCTTCTTCACGGACGAGCGCCTTCGCAAGGTGATCGATCTCGCCCTCAAGGAAAACCGCGACCTCCGCGTCTCGGCCCTCAACATTGAAAAGGCCCGCGCCCTCTACGGCGTGCAGCGCTCCGAGCTCTTCCCGACCGTCGCCGCCGCCGCTAGCAACGCAGGCAAGCACACCCCGGCAAGCGTCGCCGGCACGAGCACGACGACCCACACCTACACGGCCCAGCTCGCCATGACGAGCTATGAGCTCGACTTCTTCGGCCGTGTGCGCAACCTCAACGAGCAGGCCCTGCAGGCCTACCTCGCCTCCGAGGACGCCCGCCGCTCCGCCCAGAGCGCCCTGATCGCCCAGGTCGCCTCCGGCTGGCTTGCGCTCGGCGCCGACCGCGCCCAACTCGAGCTCCAGAAGGAGACCCTCGCAAGCCAGGAGGAAAGCTTCCGCCTCATCGAGGAAAGCTACAGGCTCGGCGCCGCGAGCAGGCTCGACTATGAGCAGGCCCGCACGACGGTCACGGCCGCCCGCGCCCAGATCGCGTCCTACATCCGCGCCGTCGCGCAGGACAAGAACGCCCTCGACCTTCTCTGCGGCACCACCGTCCCCGAGGATCTGCTCCCTGCGGGTCTCGCCACCGGCGTCACGCAGACGGCCGTCCTCCCCGCCGGCCTTCCCTCCGAAGTGCTCCTCAAGCGTCCCGACATCGCTGCGAGCGAACGTGACCTGATCAGCGCCGAAGCCAACATCGGCGTCGCCCGAGCCGCCTTCTTCCCGAGCGTCTCGATCACCGCCGGCGCAGGCACCACGGGCATGCAGCTCTCGAACCTCTTCGACGCGCACACGGGCTTCTGGTCCTTCACGCCCTCCGTGAACCTTCCGATCTTCACGGGCGGCCGCAACGTCGCCACCCTTGAAGCCGCCAAGGTCGGCCAGAAGATCGCCGTCGCGAACTACGAAAAGGCCATTCAGACCGCCTTCAGGGAAGTCTCCGACGCCCTCGCCACCGAAGGCACGATGGACCGTGAACTCACGGCCCGCCGCGAATACGCCGAGGCCGCCACCAAGGCCTGGGAACTCTCCGACGCCAGCTACAAGGCGGGCGCCGTCTCCTACAACGACGTTCTGACGAGCCAGCGCGCCATGGTTGGCGCCAAGCAGGCCCTCATCGGCGCCGAACTCTCCAAGTCGATGAGCGCCATCACCCTCTACAAGGTGCTCGGCGGCGGCACGACCGTAGCCGAAGCGCAGCCGGCCGACAAGGAGTAATCCATGGCCAAAGTGACATTCACCATTCACAAGGCGGGCAAGCACCAGCGCCACTCACGCCGCAACCAGATACTCGACGCCGCCCAGCGCTGCTTCAAGAAGCAGGTCTTCCACAAGACGACCCTGCGCGACATCGCGCAGGAGTTCGGGATGAGCGCCAGCCACATCTACAACTACTTCAGCAACAAGGAAGCGATCATCGAGGCGCTTGTCGAACTGCGCACGCAGGAGTTCCTCGACATGATCGACACCGACAAGTTCGCCGACCTGCCGCCCGAAGAGCGCATGGACAAGGAGCTCGGCCAGGTAGTCGACGCCTACCTCAACCTCGACAACACGTCGCTCTCCATCGCGATCATGAACGAGGCCCTCATCAACCCGAAGGTCTATGAAATCGTCGTGGCCGCCGCGAGCAAGGTCCGCAACCACATCGTCGAGGCTCAGTTGCTTGCGATGAAGGAGGAGCGCCGCTACGCACCGCCCTACGAAGTGATCGAGAGCCGCTGCATGACCATCCGCGCCATGCTCGAAGGCCTGCGCCTCGCGCACATCTTCACGCCCGAAATGGACGTGCCGCTCGTGCGTGAGATGGCCATCAAGCGCATCAAGCAGATCATCGCGCTCGATGAGGCCGAGGACCAAGCCGCAGCAGCCGCCGAGGCCAAGCTCAAGGCCGAAGCCATGGCCTGTGCCTACTATCCGGTCTCCGAGAAACCTGAGGCCTGAGGCCTGAAGCTCCAAAGTGAAATCGGGAGTCTCCGCAACGGAGACTCCCGATTTTTTTTTCATTCTCATTTTCACGCGTTCTCCAGTCTTCCCGAGAGCCGCATTACAAGGCCCTCTTTACGGCAACCTCGATACGGCATCCGCCATCATGTCCCAGAAACGCGCGAGGTCAAGCTCGAGCGCGGCGTGGGTGTGACAACCCTCGGGAGCCTTTCTGCGGAAGTCGGCGACAGTCATGCCGCGGGTGCGCGTGCCCGTGAGTTCGACGCTGATGGGCACGGGGACGTACCTGACGACCGTCGGATCGAGCACGCACGCGACGGCGCACGGATCGTGCAGCGGCGCGTCGCCGAAGCCGCGCACGCGACGGTAGCGGACGTTGAAGGCCGTAAGGATTTCGGCAAGGAGCTTCGCGGAGGCCGTCGGGATCGCGGCAATGCGAGTGACCTGCTCGTCGCTCACGCGGGCCTGATAGGTGAGATCCAGCCCGACCATCACGACCTTCCACTTCTCCTTGAAGACGATGTCGGCCGCCTCGGGGTCGGTGCCGATGTTGAATTCGGAGTACGGCCCGTGGTTGCCCGTGTGCACGGCGCCACCCATGAGGACGACCTCCTTGACGCGCTCGACGATCCTGGGCTCCAGGCGCGCGGCAAGCGCGATGTTGGTGAGCGGTCCCGTCGGCACGAGCGTCACCGTCCCTGCGGGGCGGCTCATCACGGTGTCGATGATCACCTGCACGGCATGCCTCGGATCCGTCTTGAGCACGATCTCGTCGGGAAGCGTCGCGTCGTCAAGGCCCGTCTCACCGTGGATTTCGGCCGCCACTTCGGGCTCGATCATCAGGGGACGCGTGGCGCCCGCCGCGATCGGAACGTCATGAAGGCCCGCCACCTGAGCGATGGCAAGCGCGTTGCGGGTCACCTTGGCGATAGACTGATTGCCCGCCACGACCGTGATCGCGAGGATGTTCACGTTAGGGTTGCCTGCAGCGAGCAGGATGGCGGCCGCGTCGTCGTAACCGGGGTCGCAGTCGAGAATGATGTCGATCTTCTGGTTTTCGGTGCTCATGTTGCGTACTCCTTGCGTTCGGAATAGATTGCCGGACTTCAGACGGCGAGCGCCTCGACCTCGGACCTTCTCGGAATTGAGGTGGCGGCGCCCTCGCGCGTCACCGAGATGGCGGAGGCCTTCGCGGCGCGGTTCATGGCGGTCCTCAAGTCCTCGCCCGCGGCAAGCGCGGCCACGGCATACCCCGCGAACGTGTCGCCCGCGCCCGTCGTGTCGACGGCCTTCATCTTCACGGCCGGCACGAAGAAGGGCTCGGCACCGGGCACACGGCCGCAGGCGCCCCTGCTGCCGAGTGTGAGGATGAGGTTCACGTCAGGATACCTGCGCTCGAGAAGCGCCATCAGGCCGGCGGCCTCAACGCCTTCGGCCTCGTCGGCCAGAAAGCCCCTCGCCTCGGTCTCGTTGACGATGAGCGCGTAGAGCCTTTCGAGCGGCGCCTTGAGAAGCGAAGCGTCGAAGGGAGACGGATTGAGGACGGTGCGCAGACCACGTTCGAGCGCAGCTTCGATAAGGCCCGCAGTGTCGGGGAGCTCGTTCTGCAGCATCACGATGTCGTCCTTCTCGCAGGCGTCGAGCGCAAGCAGCATGCTCTCCACCGTCACGCGGCCGTTGGTGCCGGGATAGTAGAGGATGCCGTTCTCGCCGTCGTCCGTCACCTGGATGAAGGTGTGGCCGCTCGCCTCGGACTCGTGCACGGCAAGCATCGAGACGTCGACGCCTTCGCCCTTGAGCACTTCAAGAAGCATACCGCCGTCGGCACCCACGCAACCCGCATGGAGGACCGTCGCTCCCGCGCGAGCAAGCGCCACCGACTGGTTGAGACCCTTGCCACCCGCATGCACGGCGCGGTGCGAGGCCGCAAGCGTCTCGCCGGGACGCACGAAGTGGTCGACGCGATAGACGTAGTCAAGGTTGAGAGAGCCGATGTTGAGGACTGCCATGTTCGATGTCGTCAATAAAGTGTTGGAACGGGACCCGCCGCCCGCCGAGGCGGGCGCGGGAGCTTCGGTGACACGCATTTTAGACCAGAGGCCCCTCATGACAAAAGCGTCTCAACATCATGAAAACGACTCGGGCGCAAGCTCCTCAGGCAGATCGCCTTCAGGCGTGCGTACGCCAGACGCCCTTGCGCCAGTAGTGCCACAGCACGACGCCCGCCGTGATGTAGTAGATCCAGTCGGCGGTCCAGACGACGGCGACGTTCGTCGTGAGGCGCGTGATCGTGAAGACGTAGCAGAGATAGACGGCCGAGGCGGCGATGGTCGCGACCGAGCTCTCCCAGGTACGGCCGATGCCGCCCATCACGAAGAGCAGGTACATCGCGGGCACGGCCGTGAGGAAGGAGCCGAGCATCACGTAGAAGGTCGCGTTCGCCGCCGAGATCACGCCCTCGATGCTCGTGAAGACCCCGAGCACGGCCGAGGGGAACACGGCGGCGAGCAGCATGACGGGCAGCATCGAAACGGCGCAGAGCACGAGGCCGCGTCGCACGAGGCCCGGCACCTCGTCCTCCCTTCCCTCGCCGATCAGGTTTGCGGCGACGGCGCCGCACGTCGAGCCGAAGGCGTGGATGAAGAGGAAGAGCGTCGAGCAGATCTGGCGCACGATGTTCGAGACCGCCAGAGGCTCCTCGCCGAGATGCTCGACCGCGAGGAAGAAGAGAAGCCACGCGAAGAACGCGAAGGCCTCCTGCACCATCAGCCAGCGTCCGAGCCTGAAGAGCGAGCGCTGCAGAGCGCCGTCCCAGGAGAAGCTCCCGAAGAGCGCATACTTCCCGTGATCCACGCGAAGGAGCACGTAGCCGAGCAGGAACACGAGGCAGACCGCCTCCGAAATCGTCGAGGCGATGGCCGCGCCCGCAATGCCCATCGCGGGCACGGGACCTGCGCCGAAGATGAGCACGTAGTTGAGGACGAAGTTCGAGGCGACCATGACGAGCGAGCTCGCCGTCAGGACGCCGGGCCTGAGCGTCGCGATGAAGAACGCACGCAAAAGCGCGCAGGCAAACGCAAAGGGCAGGCCCCAGACGCGCCAGTAGAGATACGTGTCGGCCGCCTCAGCCACCGCCGCCGACTCGCAGGCCGTATCGAGAAAAGGCTTGGCCGCAAGGTCGGAGAGCACGATGAGGACCGCCGCGAGCCCCGTGAGAAAGAGCACCCCGGAGCGGAACGACCGCCCGATCTCCGCCCAGGCCTTCTCGCCGTTCTTCCTGCTCATGTGCGCCTGCACGCCGAAGCCGTACCCCATGCCGAACATCATGAGCATGAGGAAGAAGACGCCCGCGAGCGCCGCGGCGCCGAGCTCCACTTCGCCGACACGCCCGAGAAAGGCGACGTCGGTCATGCCGATGAGCTGCTCGAGCAGGAAGCTCAGCATCAGCGGAACGGCCATGCGGAAGATGGTGCCGCTCGAATAGATGCGGCGGCGTTCGATTTCGAAGGACATGTGCAGAAAGACTGAAGAGGCCCGAAACGCAGGCCCTGAACTGAAAGTGCCGTATTTTACCGACTTGCAGACTCCTTTTCAGCGCGCCCGCGAGCGCCAAAAAGTCAGGGCACCCGTCCGAAGACAGGCGCTCCTCATCCTTTTTTTAGGCTCTTACTCGTTGATGTTCGGGCCGCTCATAAAGAAGGTCCACCGGTCGGGCTCTTCCTCCCTCATTTTGTCCATCATCTCTTTCCTATCGATCAACCTGAGCTCCCACTCCAGATCCTGAAGCACTTCCTTCGCAATCTCGTCCTCGGGATTCTTCGCCACTCGTTTCTTGTAGCGCTCGATCGTTTCCTCGATATCCTGTCGGTACGTAATCCCTTCCATTATGAATTCCCTCAAGATCGTCCACGAAAACGACGCGAGTATCGCAGCCATGCTGCCGGGCAATCCTCACGCCATCGGTGCTCCCGATCTCTTCGTCGAGAGCTCTGCCCGGTCCTGCGTCGGACGGGTGCCGCAATCTGAGTATAGGACTTGACGCCCTGACCGACGACATCAATTCGGGCGGGCCAGATACCGTAAATTCACTCATGCTCTATGCCGTCCGTCAACATATGAACACATAAACATATGTACAGAGAAACATAAGCGGATAATGGCTTGACCCTCGAGAGGTCGTTGAATCGGACACGGGCGTGTCGGTGATCGGCCTCTCTCTGAAAAAATGGAGAAAGACCATGTCCAAACAAGTTTTGCTTGATCGTCGCGGCTTCCTGCGCGGCGGCGCATCCGTCGCCATGGCGGCGGTTCTCGGATCCTCTGAAACGTTGGCGGCTGAAGCCGGTGAAAAGCCGAAGATTCGTCCGCTCGAAGGCAAAATGGATTATGAGTCCATTCGCAAGCGCGCCCGTGAAATGATGATGCCGCGCTGCTACGTCTGTCCTGAATGCAACGGCAGGGGGCCCTGCGTCGGTCAGGTTCCCGGTTTCGGCGGCATGGGCGCAAGCCGAGGCTTCCAAGCCAACTATGACTCTCTCGCCGCAGTGCAGCTCAACAGCCGTGTGATCCATGGAGTGCATGTGCCCGACACGTCCATCGACTTCTTCGGGACGAAGATCTCCATGCCGGCCGTTGCCGCGCCGACGGGCGGCACCACCTACAACATGGGCGGCAAGCTCACCGAAAAGGAATTCGTCACTGCCATTTGCGGCGGCTGCACGAAGGCCGGCACGCTCGGTGCCGTGGCGGACGGCATCGGTGATCCGCTCCCCGTCTTCGAGGAACGTCTTCAGACGCTCAAGTCCCTCGGCTACAAGGCCATCGTC
>OBHX01002894.1_pt1 | contig 12863 bp, 14 predicted proteins | sample 1519331 | NCBI WGS metagenome assembly OBHX01 (sample SAMEA2602897, study PRJEB22501) | metagenome
TTGGATGCTGTCATCTTCGTTCCCCGTGCTTATAGTGATGCCCGCCGTGCGGTGGATGCCATGGAAAAAGGACTTGTAGTTCTTGTGGTTCTTGGCAGCAATGTGGATGATGAAACGGCGAGCCGCTTTGTGGATTTCATGAGCGGTGCCGTTTATCTCGGCAAGGGAGAAGTAGAACTTCTGAACGGGCAGGTGCTTTTGTGCGCGCCATCGGCGGTGCATATTGAGATGGACATCCTGCCCCGCCTTACGGGGATTCCTTTATGGAGAGGTCCGGGCGTATGAAAAAGATTATGATGATCGGCTGCGGCGCTATGGGCGGCGCCATACTTTCAGGATGCCTTTCCAAAGGCCTCTGGACGAAAGAAGAAGTATACATTAAAGCAAGCACGGAAAAGTCAACGGTGGAAAAGGCAGAGCGATATGGCGTATCTGCAGCTTCTCTGAAAGATATCGGAGAAGCGGATTTTGTCCTTTTGGCAGTAAAGCCCGACATTATCCCTTTTGTTTTGGAAGAAATAAATCCGTACCGCCCGAGGCGGGTGATTTCTGTTGCGGCGGCAGTGACAGCAGCGACCTTGGAAGCCGGCCTTCCCGAAAAGACGCCGGTGATCCGTGTCATGCCGAATACTCCCGCTTCGGTCGGGGAGGGTATGACAGCTATTACAGCAGGGCGTTATGCTGACGAGGATTTTATCGAAACGGCAAAAGAAATATTTTCCGCCCTGGGGAAAGCGGCAGTGGTTTCCGAACGCCAGCTTGACGAGATGGGCGCTTTATCAGGAGCGGGACCGGGATACGTTTTCGTGATTATTGATGCATTGGCGGATGCCGGAGTGCGCGCGGGACTTCCGCGGAAGCTGGCAGTTGAAGCGGCGGCGCAGACTTTGTATGGCGCAGCCAAAATGGTGCTGGAAACAGGAAAACATCCCGCCGAACTCCGTGACGGGGTAACAAGTCCCGGCGGTACGACGATTGCAGGCATCCATGCCATGGAAGCGCGCGGCATCCGTGCCGCCCTCATGGACGCCGTCATGGCGGCTCTTGCGAAATCTGATGAAATGGGCAGAAAATAATGAAAGACAGAGAAAAAATTCTCCGCTACTTTTCCGCAACCGGAGAAGAAGCGAAAGATATGGCGATCCGTCTGCTGGATATTGCTGATTCCGTGGACAGAGGCCGGCCATTTGCCGTCGGCCCCTTTATGTCTCCTTTTGCGGCGCAGGTCGGACAGACGATTGCGGCTCACATGAAAACGGTGGCGGTGAAAACTTCCGGCGGATATCATGAAGCGGAACGGATCCGTGTCGCATTTGCCCGTAATGACTATGACGGTCCCGTGGATTTCGGGCTGACCGCATTGAAAGTGACCTGGGATGACCGATACAGGCTCATCGGCCACCGTGATGTACTGGGTTCGCTCATGGGACTAGGCATCGACAGAACGGTTCTGGGAGATATCCTCATGCAGGGGGCAGGGTGCCAGATTGTGGCAGACAGTTCCATGGCGGAATGGATTAAGCGGAATTTCCTGAAAGTCGCTATGGTGCCTGTGCAGATAGAAGAAATATCTCTGGAAGAATTAGAGCCGCCTAAAAAGACAGCCAGAGAGGTGCGGGCCACGGTCGCTTCGCTTCGGCTTGATGCGGTCGGCGCGGCAGGATTTGGCATTTCCCGCAATAAAATGGTACAATGCGTAGAGAGCGGTCGGACGGAAATTAACTGGCAGCCTGTGAAAAGCGCGTCGCAAACCGTAAAAGCAGGAGATGTTATTTCCATCCGCGGAAAAGGACGGGTTGAAATCAGGGAAGTCACGGGGATGAGCCGGAAAGGCCGGACAGGGCTTCTGATTGACCGTTATAAATAAGAAATGAAACCGTTGATATGAAACAGGAGGATTATTTATGATTACACCGATGGATATCCATAATAAAACGTTTTCCCGCGGACTGCGGGGGTACAGCCAGGAAGAAGTGGACGCATTCCTGCAGGAGCTGGCAAGTGACTATGAACGTATTTACCGCGAACATCGTGAGATGGAAGAGGAGATGGATACAGTCAAGACGAAACTCCGCAATTATGAAAAAATGGAATCTACCATGTCCTCCACTTTGGTTATGGCGCAGGAAACTGCTGAAAATGTGAAGAGAAACGCACAGAAAGAGGCGGAACTGGCAGTTCGGGAAGCGCAGAATGAAGCTCATCATATCATTTCCGATGCGGAAGCGGCCCGCCGCAAACTGAATACCGATCTGCTCAAAACGGAAGGCGATGTCAAGGTCTATATTGAAAAGATTCTGGCCAATTTCAAGTCGGCGATGGCTCTCATCGAATCTGCAAAGAATACGCCGGAGCCGCAGATTGTAAAAGCGCCGGAAGGACAGGATGAGGAAATGGAACTGCCCATCGAAGCGCTGGATGACCGTTCTGCCGATCTTTTTGAAGGAGAAGTAAAAGCTGATACAGCAGAAGCGGAAACTGATGAAGCGGAAGATGAAACACAGCAGGCTGTATCTGAAATATAATAAGGAATGAAAAGGAAGCGGTTCTTACAGGACTGTTTCTTTTTTTCAGGAAATATAAAGCGGCTCTGATAACATGGCTTTTGTTATTAATCGGACAGATTTCTTTTTATGTAAAAACGCTGTCTCTCCTGATGGGGAAACAGCGTTTTGCATTTACTGCTTTTTATTCTTTTTTAGAAGGCAGGCTGCCGTGCAAACAGCTGCCGCCGTTCCTGCCGCAAAGAGGGCGGCCCGTCCCCACTTGCGGACGTTGTCGAAACGGACCGCCGTTTTTACCTTATCCAGGGCAGTGACGGGACGCCTCGCAGAAACGGTCACGCATCCCAGTTTTGTATCGATTTCAATGTTTGTGAAACCTGCTTTGGTAAGAATAGCGGAAAGCTCTTCCGTTTTGTAGAGAGTCATGCCTTTGATGATTTTCGGGTACAGATTGTCGAGAAATCCATAGCCGTCCGCTTCATTTACGATGAGGAAGGTGCCGCCCGGCTTCAGCACCCTTTTGATTTCTTTCAGTGTGTTTGGCAGATTGGGCCAGAAGTATATCGTTTCAAAGGCGGTGATGACATCGAAATGATTTGCGCCGAAAGGAAGGAGTTCGGCGCTTCCTTCATAAACGGAACACCGTCCTTCCGCAATGGCATTGCGGTTGCGCATAAAAGAATAATTCACGCAGTCCGGTGAAAGATCGATGCCTGTCACGTGACCGCGGGGAACTTTCTTTAAAAAGCGGGACAGGTTGATGCCGCCTCCGCAGCCGATGTCGAGGATTTTTTCATTACCGGCAAGATCCAGATGGGAAATCCCCCAGAGGGACACGGGAGTATGGAAAATATTCATAGAGGCAATCAGCAGTTTTCCGGCGGCGCCCTGCGGGTTCGCAAAAGCGGGAAGTTTTTCGGAAAAGTTCATTGTGGCGCTCCTTTCTTAAAACAGGAAATGATATATCTTTATTATAAGTGATTTTTCCGCCGGATAACAGGGAAGGGACGTAATTCTGCATAAAGTGAATAATGGCACCGGCGGAAAAACAAAAATGCAGTCAAAATTATCCTGAATTGATTTGGCAAAAAGCAGTTTTCTAAAGAAAAGAAACAAAAATATTCCGAAACAAGGTTGATTATTTATTCATATAATCGTATAATATATCATATCTCATAAAAAGAAATTATATGAAAATCAGTTGATGAAGAAAGGCGGCATGTAAATGAATGAAATTAAAAAAGTGGTTCTTGCCTATTCCGGCGGATTGGATACATCCGTTATCATTCCGTGGCTGAAAGAGCATTATAACTGTGAAGTCATTGCCTGTACGGTCAATCTGGGACAGCCGGAAGATTTTGATGCGATTCATGAAAAAGCGCTGAAGTCGGGGGCGTCTGTGGCGGAAACGCTGGATGTGCGCAGGGAATTTATTGAAGAATACGCCTACAAAGTGTTGCAGGCCGGCGGGAGATATGAAGGCCGGTATCTTTTAGGAACGTCTTTTGCCCGCCCGCTGATCGGCAAGTGTCTTGTGGATATGGCAAAGAAATACGGAGCGGATGCCATCTGCCACGGTGCCACCGGCAAGGGAAATGACCAGGTCCGTTTTGAACTGGCTGTGAAGGCATTGGCACCTCATATGAAGATTATCGCTCCCTGGCGCCTGTGGGATATGAAATCCCGTGAAGATGAGATGGCTTATGCGGAAGCGCACAACGTGCCTATTGATAAATTTGATGAAAAGCAGACGGAAGAAGAAAAAGCGGCGCAGAAATATCCCTACTCCATGGACTGGAACATGTGGCATCTCTCCCATGAGGGGGATGATTTGGAAAATCCCGCCAATCCGCCCCACAAAGATATGTACCTTGTCACCTGTGATCCCGAAGATGCTCCCGACCAGCCGGAATTTGTTACCATCGACTTTAAGGAAGGAAAACCGATTGCTGTCAACGGGAAGGAAATGGACGGTGTGGAACTGGTCAATACGCTGAATGAAATCGGCGCAAAGAACGGCATCGGTATTGACGATCTTGTGGAGAACCGCCTGGTGGGCATGAAATCCCGCGGCGTATATGAAAATCCGGCAGGTTCTATTCTTTTCTATGCCCACAGCGAGCTGGAACGCCTTTGTCTGGATCGCGCCACCCTTCATTTCAAGGAAGTGGCGGCCGTCAAATACAGCGAACTCGTTTATGACGGCATGTGGTTCGCTCCTCTTCGTGAAGCACTGCAGGCATTTGCTGATGAAACTTCGAAGACAGTGACGGGAAAAGTGTCCCTCCGCCTGTATAAAGGAAATATCCTCTCCAATGGCGCGGAAAGTCCCTATTCCCTCTACAATGAAGAATTTGTCACATTCGGTAAAGATGAGGTATACAACCAGGCGGACGCGGAAGGTTTCATCAACCTCTTCGGGCTGCCTCTCACCATTCGTGCGCTGATGAAGGAAAAGAATGAAAAATGAGTGAAATGATGTGGGGCGGCCGTTTTCGGAAAGCGGAGGAAAGAAGCGCGCTTGATTTCAATGCTTCTGTTTCCTACGACTGCCGTATGTATAAAGAAGATATCGCCGGCTCGCTGGCTCATGCGTCCATGCTGGCGGACCGCGGCATTATTTCCAAAGAGGATCTGGAAAAGATTACCAAGGGTCTTTTGAAAATAAAAAAAGAAATAGAGGAAGGCCGGTTTGCATTTTCTGTGGAACTGGAAGACGTCCATATGAATGTGGAAAAGCGTTTGACTGATGATATCGGCGATGCGGGAGCAAGGCTCCACACGGCAAGAAGCAGGAATGACCAGTGCGCCGCAGATCTCCATATGTATATGCGCCGGCATATCGCGAAGCTGGCGGAAAAGCTGATTGCCGCCGAAGAAGCGCTGGTGGGGGTGTCTGAAAAATACAAGGACGTCATCCTGCCCGGCTATACCCATATGCAGAGAGCGCAGCCCGTGCTCTTCGCCCATCATATGATGGCTTACTGTGCCATGCTGCAAAGAGATTTTGAAAGGCTCACCGGCTGCTATGAAATGGCGGATGTCTCGCCTTTGGGCGCCTGCGCTCTGGCAGGGACGACTTATCCTACCATGCCGCAGGAGACGGCGGAGAAACTTCATTTTTCAAAATGCTATGGAAACAGTTTGGACGCGGTTTCCGATCGTGACTAACTTCTCCAGTTTCTTTCCTTCGCATCCATCTGCATGATGCACCTGTCCCGCCTGTCGGAAGAATTGATTCTGTGGAGCACCGGCGAATTCGGATTTATTGAACTTGATGACGGATACAGCACAGGCAGTTCCATCATGCCGCAAAAAAAGAATCCCGATATCTGTGAACTTGTCCGCGGGAAAACAGGACGGGTGTATGGCCATCTGGTAGCACTCCTGACGGTGATGAAGGGACTTCCTCTTGCCTATGACAAGGATATGCAGGAAGATAAGGAGGGCGTATTTGACACCATAGACACACTGAGGTTCGCTTTGGATATTTACGCCGGTATGCTGAGTACCATGACTGTCAACGGCGCGCGTACAAGGGCTGTTTTGGAAAATGATTTCTCCAATGCCACCGATATGGCGGACTATCTGGCAAAGAAAGGACTTCCTTTCCGCCGTGCCCATGCGGTGGTGGGAAACGCGGTGGCTTACTGCATTGAAAACAGAAAAGTGCTGCTTGCCCTCACCATGGAAGAATTTAAAAAGATGAGTCCTCTTTTTGAAACTGATATTTACGAAGTCCTTCAAATTGAAAACTGCGTGAAGAACAGGGACAGTTACGGCGGTACCGGACCGGAGCAGGTGAAGCGCCAGCAGCGGGAAGCGAAAAAGATAGTCAGCAGGCAGAAAAAACTGGCAGCAGAATGGAAAGAAGCGAACGCGTTTATAGAATAAGAATGGGAAGGAAAATATCTTTATAAATGATTTTGCATCAGGCCCTCATGCGGATGAGGGCTTTTAGCATGGCGGAATGAAGAGGGCGGACCAAATTGAATATGAATCGGAAAATATAATAAAATTTTGCCTGAATATATATTTTTGATATAAAATTGTATTGAAATAAATTTGGATAAAATTAATACAAGTATAAAAAGGAGAAAAATGAAGATCGCACTTCTTCATCTGGATGTGGCGGAAGGACCGGAAACAAGAAACAGAAAAAGTATCATTTCTGCGGCGGGAGAGGCAGTTTCCCGCGGAGCAGACTGGATCGTTACGCCTGAAACGGCGCTTCAGGGATATTTCTTCCATGACAACAATGGGAAGCTTCCTTCCTTTTCGGAAAAGCAGCTGTCCCGGTACCTGCTTTTTGCCGGAAGGAATAAAGCGGATATGTTTCTTTCCGCAGCAGAATATGATGAAAGGGATGGAAAGGGCTACAATTCCTGTTTTGTCATAAACAGGGAAGGAGAGTTTCTGGGGAAGCACAGGAAGATGTTCTCCCACCGGAAGGGATTTGAACGGTGGCTGTCCCTGGGAAGAGAAATCCATGTGTTTAACATAGGCACGCTCCGGGTGGGTCTGCTTGTCTGCGCAGATTCCTATTACGAACAGCCCTGTTTGGAAATAAAAAAGAAGAAAGCGGATATGGTACTTGTTACAGCGGCCTGGCCGCCGGGAAAATGCTGCTCCGATCCTGTGTCTGTCTGGGAAACCTGTTCAAAATTATGCGGTGTTCCGGTCATTGTCTGCAACCAGACGGGATATCATGAAAGAATGGATATGAGAGAAGCGGAAAGCGCGGTTATCGTAGAAGGACAGCGGCTTTTTACCTATAAAGGCGCTCCTGCGGTTTTATTTTGTGAGTGGGATGAAGAGAAAATGCGGATCCGCTCGAGAGCGTTTGAGGTGGTGCACGTAAAATGAAAGAAATAGAATTGTATCGGTTAAGTACAGATGAGAAAATCGTACATATCCCTGAAACACGCAGCATCGTAGTCCGTTTTAATGCTCCTAAAAAGGTCTTGAGCACTTCTCTCTTGAATGGCGGATACAGAGAAGATATCAAGGGGCTTTTCAACTATACCTGCTGCGGGCCCGGTCCCTGCATGAGCCTTGAAAAATATGAGGAGCATCTGGGAAAATGTGCAGCAGTTATGGGGCTTGATCCTGCCCGTTCAACGGGAATCGGCACGGCGGCACGGATGGAGAACGCGGCCATCGTGGAAGAAACCTATGAAGAACTTAAGGTGGCAGCCTGCGTGACGGCAGGAGTGGAAGGAAACGCAGGGTGTGCAGGAGATCCGGCGGGATATTACGGGGCGGGGGCGCGTCCGGAAATATACAGGCCGGGAACCATTAATATCCTGCTTTTTATCAATGCCGATATGCCGCCGGGAATATTAACCCGCGCTCTGGTCACCTGTACGGAAGGAAAGACGGCGGCGCTTCGGGAACTGATGGTGGGAAGCCGGTATTCGGAAAATCCTGCCACAGGAACGGGGACAGACTCGACAGTCATCGTTTGTGATCCGAAATCACCGCTTTATTTCCGCAGCGCAGGGAAACATAACAAACTGGGGGAACTGATCGGGAAGACGGTCAAAGAGGCAGTGAAAAAGGCATTAGGGAATCAAAATCATCTCTATCCCTCTACGCAGCACAGTGTGACAGAACGATTGAGGCGGTACGGGGTGACAGAGGAAGTCCTGTATTCGTATTTCAGGGAATATAAAAAAGACGGCATTGAAGAAGAATGGCGCCATCTCTGGCGAAAAATAGACCGGGACAGCGAAATGGTATTCATATCATCTTTCCTGGCGGAGCTTCTCGACGAATATCGGTGGGGGCTGGCAGGAAATGAAGAGGCATGCCGCATGGCAAAAAAGCTCCTGCAAATGACAGCAGAAGCATATGGAATGCGGTCAGTACCGATGGAAATAAAATCAGCTGAAGATATAAAAGATGCTTTTTGCCGATTGGCAGTACAGGCAGCTGTAAAGAAGAACGGCATTTGAGCATAACGGTCAAACAGATAAATCTATCAGGTACAGGCAGTTTATTGGTTTGCCGCTAAAGATCAGAAGCTGATAATATATTCTTTATGTAAAGTGTTTTTTCTTGACAGACTGTTTTGTTTCTTATATAATCATTCCGGTATGGTGATGATATGTTTTTAGAAAATATCGTACAGAAAGGCGAGCTGCTTGATTGCTACGGCGCTTTATTGACCGTGAGGCAGCGGGAATGCCTTGAGCTTTATTATAATGAAAATCTCACATTGGCGGAGATTGCGGAGTATTTCCATATTTCCCGCCAGGCAGTGCATGATGCCATGCGCCATGGGGAGGAGCAGCTGGAGAATTATGAAGCGGCGCTCCATGTGGCGGCTGCACGGCTGAAGCGTAAGAAAGCGGCAGAAGAGATTTCTCTGCTCTTGTCCGATACGGCAAGAGAAGAAGCGGCGCCGCTTTTAAAAGTATTGACAGATTGAGGTGGACGGATGCCTTTTGAAAATTTAGGTGATAAGCTGCAGTCTGCTTTCAAGGATCTTCGGGGGAAAGGCAGACTTTCCGAGAGCGATATCGACAGCGCGCTCCGTGAAGTGCGCCGTGCTCTTCTGGAAGCGGACGTTAATTTCAAAGTTGCGAAAGATTTTATTGCCCAGGTTCGTGAAAAGGCGGTGGGTGAAGAGGTCTTCGGGAGCCTGAAGCCTGACCAGACGGTAATCAAAATCGTCCGTGATGAGCTCACGGAGCTCTTAGGCGGTACGCAGAGCAAGATTACGATGTCGTCCTCCGGATTGACAGTGATTATGCTGGTGGGGCTGCAGGGCGCCGGTAAAACGACGACAGCAGGCAAGCTGGCCCTTATGCTGAAGAAGCGCGGCAAGAAACCTCTTTTGGCGGCGTGCGACGTGTACCGCCCCGCGGCAATCAAGCAGCTGGAGGTTCTCGGACAGCAGGTGGATGTTCCCGTATACCGCATGCCTGATAATGTGGATCCTGTCCATATCGCACGGTACGCAGTGGATGCGGCAAAGTCTTACGGACGGGACGTGGTTATCCTTGATACGGCGGGCCGGCTGACAATTGATGAAAAACTTATGGCAGAACTTCGGAATATAAAATCCGAAGTCCATCCTCATGAAATCCTTCTTGTCCTGGATTCTATGACAGGACAGGATGCGGTAACAACAGCTGGGACATTTGATGAAAATCTCGGTATAGACGGCACGATCCTGACGAAGATGGACGGCGATGCCCGCGGCGGCGCGGCTCTTTCCATCAAGGCGGTCACCGGCAAACCGATAAAAATGATCGGTGTCAGTGAAAAGCTGGACGGCGGTTTGGAGGATTTCCATCCCGACCGTATGGCAGGCCGCATTCTCGACCTGGGCGATCTGGAATCTCTCTTTGAACAGGCCCAGAGAAATATGGATCAGGATACGCTCAAAGAGGGCGCGAAGAAAATTCAAAAAGGCGAATTTTCGCTGGACGATTTCCTGAAACAGCTGAAACAGATCCAGAAATTGGGCTCCATGTCCGGCATTTTAAGCATGATTCCGGGAATGGGGAAATATAAAGAGCAGTTGAAAGATGTTGATCTAAACGGCAAGGAGATCAGACATATCGAAGCAATTATTTTGTCTATGACACCGGCGGAACGGGCGAATATCGATTTGCTCAACGGCAGCCGCAGGAAGCGCATCGCGGACGGCGCCGGCGTGAAAATCCAGGATGTGAACCGCATGATGAAGCAGTTTAAGGAAATGCAGAAGCAGATGAAAAAGCTGAAAGGCAGAAAGATGCGTCCTCCGACAGGCGGTCTCGGCGGGTTTGGAGGTTTCGGCGGATTTCCGGGTATGTTCAGATGAAAGGGGCGTAAGCCTGAAATTTTTTGCAGGAATACCGGCCTGACCGCGCTGCCGGAAAGGCCGATTATTTCATAAATCAAGTAAAGAACTTATGATTTCAAGGAGGTGAAATTATGTTAAAGATTCGTTTGACCCGCATGGGCGCAAAGAAAAATCCTTTCTACCGTGTAGTTGTTATTGATTCCAAGGAAGCCCGCAACGGTACTCCGGTCGCAACTGTAGGCTGGTATGATCCGGCTAAGGCTGACGCTCCTGTCAAGCTTGATGAAGAAGCAATCCTTTCCTGGCTTGGCAAAGGTGCACAGCCGACTGATACAGTCCGCAGCCTTCTCCGTAAAAATGGCATCATGGCAAAGTTTGCTGAAGCGAAGAAATAAGGGAGGCGCGCTATGAATGAATTGGTGGAAAATATCACCAGGGCTCTTGTAAAGAATCCCGACGCCGTCTCTGTGAACGTTGTCCATAAGGGCAGCCTGGAGATTTATCAGATCCAGGTTGCCCCTGAAGATATGGGCAAGGTGATTGGCAGAAAAGGCCGCATTGCTAATGCAATCCGAACAGTGGTAAAAGCAGGGGCTTTAAAGGAAAATAAAAAAGTCGCTGTTGACATTCTGGAAGAGGTACACTAATGGATGAAATTCAGGTTTTGATTCCTGTCGCTGTAAAATCTAAGCTGACAGAGGCATTAAAGACAACTTTGCTGAACCAGATCAATCAAAATATCAAGAGTGTTGAAAATGACATGACACAGCTTGAATTTGAGGCGAACGCGAAGCTGGCGGAACAGGCAAAAATCAATATGCAGGCAGTGGCTCCTCTCCGCGCCCAGTATGACGCGCAGAAAGCACAGATGATCCAGGTAAAGGATAAACTCACTGCAGATAAAGAACATCTGGAAAAACTGACTATTGGCGCAGAATTGCCACGCCAGCCGCTTAACCGCCTTGTGACTCTTCATATCGGTGACGACATGAATGCTGTCGCCGGGGGAGAAATTCTGGTGGAAGACGGAAAGATCATCGCTTTCCGTGAATGATATGAATTCCGGCAAATGGATTACTGTCGGCCGAATTGTTGCCCCGCATGGCGTGCGGGGTGATTTGCGTGTCCTTCCGGAAACGGAACGGCCGGCCATGTTCAAAAAGCTGAAAAAACTTTTCCTTGGCGGCAGAACCTATGATGTACGCTCTTCCCGTCCTCATAAGAATGTATACATCATTCATTTGGCAGGGGTGGAAGACCGGAATGGAGCGGAGCCGCTTGTCGGAACGCCTGTGGAAATACCTGCGGCGGAATTACCGAAATTGCCGGAGGGGGAATATTATTACTTCCAGCTTATCGGCCTGACAGTGGTTTCCGATACGGGGGATACTGTGGGGACGCTCACGGAAATTATTGAAACCGGCGCGAATAACGTGTATGCGGTAAAAACGGCGGAAGGAAAGGAAATATACCTTCCCGCCATACCGTCCTGCGTCCTTTCCGTTCAACCGGAGGAAAAGACGATGACGGTGCATTTACCGGAATGGGAATAAACATGAAAATAGATATTTTATCTTTATTTCCCAAGTTTATAGAAGCATTCTTCCGACAGAGCATGATTAAACGCGCTCTGGACGCGGGGCTCATAGAGATGGCGGTGACGGATCCGCGGGAGTTTTCCCACAGCAGGCATCATCAGGTGGATGATACCATCTATGGCGGCGGTGCGGGAATGCTCATGCAGTGCGGGCCGCTTTTTGAAGCCTGTGAATCGGTACTTCCTCAAAAGGGGCCGCGGGATCGGGTGGTTTTCCTGTCTCCTGCCGGGATCCCTTTTACCCAGGATAAAGCCAAGGAGCTTTACCGCGACTATGACCATCTGGTTCTGATCTGCGGACACTATGAGGGGGTAGACCACCGCGTGGAAGAACACCTGGCAGATGAATTGATTTCCATTGGAGACTATGTCCTTACGGGAGGAGAGCTTGGCGCTATGGTTATTTCCGATGCGGTTGCCCGTATGGTGCCCGGTGTCCTTGGGGATGCGGGCAGCGCGGCAGGAGATTCTTTCTATGAACCGATTCTGGAATATCCCCAGTACACGAAACCTGTGGATTATCGTGGCTGGAAAGTGCCTGAGGTACTTGTGAGCGGCCATCATGCAAATATTGCCCGCTGGCGGCGGAAAGAGGCGCTTCGGCGGACTCTGAAATGCCGCCCTGATCTTCTGGCAAAATTACAGATGACGGCGGAAGATAAAAAACTCATGGAGGAAATAGCCGGGGAAGAGGAGGAATCATAGTGGCGCCCGTGTATATAGGACTTGTCCATTATCCGATCTATAACAAACATATGGAAGTGGTCACGACCGCCCTTACGAACTATGACCTTCATGATATTGCGCGGACGGCGAAAACATATGGCGTGCGCACCTATTTTATTATCCATCCCATTGAAAGCCAGCGGGAAATGGCTCTCCGTATTATGACCCACTGGAAAACGGGAGGCGGGGTCCATTATAACCCGAACCGGAAACAAGCTTTTTAAGGACAGGCTCTTGT
>OBHX01002895.1_pt1 | contig 12858 bp, 14 predicted proteins | sample 1519331 | NCBI WGS metagenome assembly OBHX01 (sample SAMEA2602897, study PRJEB22501) | metagenome
AACTCCTTTTTACATGCTGAGGAAGAAGCTTCCTACCACACCGCCGGTTACAGCACGCGGGCGAAAAGCACCATAAACAATAGAATAAAAAACATGCGGAATATTACGGAAGTTGATCAGTACAACACCAAGTGCCAGAAGAATATAAAACAATGCCATAAAAGGAACCAGTTTTTCCGTCACACTTCCGATTCGCTTGATACCGCCAAGAAGAATCAGACCGACCAGAATCGTGATCACGATTCCAATAACCAGATTCAGTGTGCTGACAGACTGATCAGAAATCAGGTGGAAATTAATCAGTGCGGAATCGACAGCCGTTGTGATCGTATTGACCTGTGTGGCGTTACCGGTACCGAATACGGTAAGGACACCGAAAGCGGAAAAAAGGTATGCCAGCCAGTGCCAGTGTTTTTTCAGACCATTTTTTATATAATACATAGGTCCGCCGACAAGATCTCCCTGGGCGTTGGTTTCACGAAAATGAACGGCAAGGGTAACTTCGGCGAATTTGGTACACATGCCAAGCATAGCCGAGATCCACATCCAGAAGACAGCACCGGGTCCGCCGATGGCGATGGCACCCGCGACTCCGGAAATATTACCGGTACCGACCGTCGCGGCCAGAGCGGTACAGACTGCCTGGAAAGGCGTCAGAGAACCGTCAGATGCGTCTTTTTTTCGGAACATACGTCCGATGGTGGTCTTGATTGCATAGGGAAATTTACGGATCTGTAAAAAATGGGTGCGGAGGGTCAGATACAAACCGACACCGATGATACAGATCATAGCAGGGACTCCCCAGATAAAATTGTTGACCGCCGAATTGATGGATTCGATTGTACTTAACATAGATTATCCCTTTCTTTGGTTAAAATAAAAACTGTTATGCTATTCCGGTCAAAAAAAGCTGGAATAACTTTATCAGTATATCATAGTTACGTGAAAAAGTGAAGAAAAATATCCCCCGTGGAGGCTTGTGAAAAAAGAAACAAACATGATATAATGAGCGTTAGCGAGCGGGAATAAGCGCAGCTTATTCATCGGGAGCGGCGAATGTCGATCATGAACGAAGTTCATGATATAATGTACGTTAACGATATGTCATGCGGAGGGACGAAAAATATATGGAATTACTGGAACAGATCGAAGATTACTGGACTGACAGAGCCGAAGGGTACTCTCAGGTGAATCAGGAAGAACTGGCGGGTGATAACCGGACAAACTGGAGACGGGAACTGGAACGTCATTTTCCGGAAAACAGAACAAATGAGACCTATAAGATTCTGGATATCGGAACCGGTCCAGGATTTTTTTCTATTATTCTTACAGAGGCAGGCTACCAGGTGACCGCTGTGGATTATACAGAAGCGATGCTGGAAGAAGCTAAAAAAAATGCAGGAGCATTCGCACAAAAGATCACATATTGTCAGATGGATGCCAGTCATCTTGCATTTGCGGATGAAACATTTGATGCAGTAGTCAGCCGGAATCTGACCTGGAACCTGGAAGATCCGGAGCAGGCGTATAAAGAATGGATGCGTGTGCTGAAAAAAGGTGGTATCCTGTTAAATTATGATGCTAACTGGTATCATCATCTCTTTGATGCTGAAAAAAGAGAAGAATATGAGAAAGACCGGCAGATGGTAACTGAGGCCGGACTGGAAGATCACTATACCTGTACAGATATCGATACGATGGAAGAGATTGCCAGACAGGTGCCGCTCAGCAGGATTGATCGCCCCCGGTGGGATCAAAAGATACTGCAGGAACTCGGAACAGCCCGGGTAAGTGTGGATACGGAAGTCTGGAAACAGGTATGGTCAGATGTGGAAAAGGTCAATTATCATTCGACACCAATGTTTGGTATCGAAGCAGTCAAAGAGTAAGAATCATACAGGACGGATTGAATGTGAAATGATGAAGAATGAGAATAAATTTCAGATAGCAGGGCTGGAAATAACCCCGGGCGAGAGATGGCAGGGAACGCTGATGATCGGAGGCGGAGAATTCGTACTTCCGGCGGCGGTTCTGCATGGGGAAAAAGAGGGAAAGACCGTGCTGATCACTGCGGCCGTGCACCCAGGGGAATATGTGGGTGTGGAGACAGCAGTGGAACTGGCGAACGAATTAAAAATGGAAAAAATCACAGGAACAATAGTGATCGTAAAAGTGGTCTGTCCTGAAGAATTCGAGCAGCGGGTAGGAAGTCTCTGTCTGGACGACAGGAAAAATCTGAACCGGCAGTTCCCGGGAGATGAAAAGGGAACAAGAACACAGAGACTCGCCAGTGCCATAAAAAAAGAATTGCACAGTGTGGCAGATTATTATATTGATCTTCACAGCGGAGATGAATATGAAGATCTGACGCCGTTTGTATATTATGCGGGAAAAGGAGAAAAAGAAGTCATCGAGGTTTCCCGAAAAATGGCGCAACACGTGGACGTTCCGTATATGGTACGCTCCAATGTGGAATCCGGTGGTTCTTATAATTATGCAGCCTCCTGCGGAATTCCGAGTATCCTGATTGAGAGGGGTGGCATGGGACGATGGACGAGAGAAGAAGTAGAGTCCAATAAGAGGGATCTGAAAAATATCCTGCGTTACCTTGGTATTTACCGGACCAGCCGTGGTTACTGGAATCATTATCCCATGGAAGTGACGGATGTGGTATATCAGTCGGCAAATCAGGCGGGTCTGTGGTATCCGGATAAAAAACCGGGAGATATGTTTTCAGAGGGAGAAAAGCTTGGAAAGGTCACGGACTATGAAGGAAATACCCTGGAGACGAGTTATGGCGGATATGACGGTGTGATTCTTTTCCAGACGGGAAGTCTGCAGGTGACAAAGGAAGGATCGATGATCGCCTACGGAAGAATCGCTTATGAAAAAGATGACCGGAAAGAAAAGATCGCCGGTTACTGGACAAAACGAAGTTCAGATTTTAAAGAGCAGAGAAGAGAAGAACTTCACAGTCCACTGGCGAAACGATGGATAGAAGAAATTGCTAAATATTTGCCGGAAAAAGAGCATTTGCGGATCCTGGATGTAGGATGCGGTGCGGGATTTTTCTCTATCCTCCTGGCGAAGAGAGGACATCAGGTGACCGGGATTGACCTGACACCGGATATGATCCTCCATGCCAGAGAACTGGCAAAAGAAGAACAGGCAGATTGTGAGTTTCAGGTAATGGATGCAGAGAATCCGGAATACGATAACGATACCTTTGATTTCGTGATCTCCCGGAATCTGACATGGACGCTTCCGGATGCACAGAGAGCCTATAAAGAATGGATGCGTGTGTTGAAACCGGGCGGTGTGCTGTTGAACTTTGATGCCAATTATGGAGCGGTTGATTTTACGGATACTTCCGATCTTCCGAAAAATCATGCCCATAACCAGATTGAAAATACACTGATGCAGGAGTGTGAGGATATCAAACGCCAGCTGTCCATAAGCAATTATGCTCGTCCTGCCTGGGATCTGGAAGCTCTCAGCAACAGTGGTGTGCAGCAGTTCCAGATTGATATGGGAGTCAGTCAGCGTGTCTACATGGAAAAAAATGCGTTCTATAATCCGACTCCATTGTTTGCGGTCTGTGGAAAAAAAGGTGACTTATGATCAATATCAAACAGTTAAAATATTTTATCACCTGTGCAGATGCCGGCTCTTTCAGCGAGGCGGCATCTGTTTTATATACAACCCAGTCCAGCGTCAGTAAGGTGATCCGGGCATTGGAAGAAGAGATGCAGGCATCGCTTTTTGTACGAAATCCTCATGGAATCAGCCTGACACAAAACGGAAAACAGGCATATGCCTATGCCAGCCAGGTGCTGGAAAACGTGGAAGCGATGGCAGAGCTGTCCGCGGTGGGAGATACCCAGTGGTTGAATATTGCATTTAACCCCAGTTCCTGGATCGCAGACTGCTTTGTACGGTTTTATCAGATTCATGAAAAAGAAAACCTGCACTGTCAGGTACACACCGGAAAAATGCGGGAAGTGCTGGAGCGTATCCATGAATACAAAGACGAACTCGGTTTCCTCTACGTGACAACCCGTCAGCGGACGGATCTGCAGTATCTGCTGGTACGAAAACAGCTGGAATTCATTCCGTTGAAAGAACTGGACACCTATCTGTATCCCGGCGGCGGATACCTGCAAAAAGAAGGAATACAGCTCACCCGGGAAACAATCGAAAATCTGCATTATATCCAGAACTTCCTGGAAGACGTCAGCAATTACGAAGGCTGGAAACTGGATACAGAAAATAATCTGACCCTTGGAAAAATCGATGTCTCCGTCGTAACCAACAGCGACTACATTATGGAAAAGATGCTGGATCACGGCAGCCTCGCCAACATCAGTGGCGACAGTCTTACTCCCGGGAAGACTCCTTCACGTCCGGGCATTTGTCTTACCAATGAATCCAGTAAGATTATGTTCGGATATGTAAAAAGAGAAAAGACACCGTTGTCGGATCTGGCAATGAAATTTCTTGATTATGTAAAACAGGAGTTGATCGGATAAACAACCGGAAAATTTGTATGTTTTGGAGTAACTATTCAGTAGCCACTGTACCGCGAGGTGTTTTGGCATGAATATGCCAAAATCCCGAGACATACAAGCCAAAATGCCATCACCGAAGGTGATTTACGCGAGCAACGAGTCAAAGTCCGTGCTTGCACGGAACCTTGAGGAGTGCCGCGATAACGATAAAAACTCGCAAAGCGTGTTTTTATCGTTTAAATGCATTTTGGCTCGTAACTGTGAAGGTACTGAACAGTTATGTTTTGGAATATGGTCAGTCCAAAATTGAATACCTCAAAACCCCCCATGGGGCTTACGACAGAAATATGGAAATGATATACTTATTATAGTTCTTTCGATGAGGTGATAAAATGAAAAAGTATGTATTGCATAGATTTTTACAGTTAATCCCCATTTTACTGGGGATTACTTTTTTGTCTTTTGCCATGATGCGCCTGGCCGGTTCGGACGTGGTTACGGAGATGTATCAGAACAGAGGAACGGAAGTATCCCAGGAAATTATAGATGCGAAAAGAGCAGAACTTGGACTGGACCAGCCATTCCTGGTACAGTATGGCAGATGGCTTGGCGAAATGCTGACAGGGGATATGGGAGAAAGTTATATGACAGGAAAACCGGTGTTCCCTACTTTTCTTTCCAAACTTCCGGCAACCTTGCTTCTGACAGCTTTATCCATTATCCTTACCATACTGGTGTCGATTCCTTTTGGTATACTTGCAGCGGTTACGCATGATAAGATTCCGGATCTGATCCTGCGATTTTTCAGTTTTATAGGAAATGCTTTACCCAATTTTTTTGTTGCTATGTTACTGATGCAGCTATTAAGTATTAGGCTTCAACTGCTTCCGGTAATTTCGGATGGAGTGACCCTGAAGAGTGCATGGATGCCGGCTCTTACACTGGCTGTTTCCATGTCAGCAAAATATATGCGACAGGTTCGAGCCGCAGTGCTGGAGGAATGGAATAAGGATTATGTGCAGGGAGCGCGGGCAAGAGGTGTGCGCAGTCGCGTGATCTTATGGAAAAACGTAATGAAATCTTCGATGCTGACGATTATTACACTACTGGCACTCTCAATCGGAAATCTGCTGGGGGGAACTGCCATTATAGAAAGTATTTTTATGTGGGATGGTGTTGGAAAACTGGCAGTAGATGCGATTACCATGCGTGATTATCCGGTTATTCAGGCTTATGTGGTATGGATGGCAATTATTTATGTGCTGGTGAATCTGATCACGGATCTTTTGTATCACCGACTGGATCCGAGAATTCGTCTGGGGGTAACAAAAGGATGAGAGAACCAACAATTAGAAAACAGAATATACACAGGAATCATTTGAAGATTCGTCTGATTTTTTTTGGAATACTGGCGTTGGCACTGGTGATCGCATCGTATTTCAGTGAATATTTATGCCCATATGATCCCTATCTGCAGGATCTGGGTAATGCAAAGGCAGTGCCGTCCGCTGCACATGTCTTTGGTACTGACCGATATGGACGGGATATGCTGTCCCGTGTGATCGTGGGAAGTAAGACCAGTATTTATTCCACCTTATTGCTGGTTGCATTTATTACAGTGCTTGGTACGATGATCGGAGTGTTTTGTGCCTGGAAGGGAACATGGGTCGATACGGTTCTGATGCGTATTTCCGATGTATTCCTTGCTTTTCCCGGGCTGGTATTTGCGCTGGCGGTAGCGGCAGCTCTTGGAGGTGGTGTCCATAATGCGATCATAGCACTGGGTGCCATCAGCTGGCCAAAATACGCCAGAGTGGCAAGAAGTGAAACTCTGGCACAAAAAGAAACGGTGTACCTCCGGGCAGCGAAACTGTCCGGCTGTGGAACCTGGAAACTGATTTTTAAGCATATACTTCCTAATATTACAGGCCCCATCCTGGTTACAGCGATGCTGGATATCGGAACGATGATGATGGAACTTGCAGGTCTGTCTTTTCTGGGGCTGGGAGCAAAACCGCCGGTGGCTGAGTGGGGAAGTATGATGAGTGACACAAGAAATCTGCTTACGACTCATCCCTGGGTAACGCTGGCACCCGGGTGTGCAATCTTTGTATCAGTAATGATATTCAATCTGTTGGGTGATACGGTCAGAGATTGGCTGGATCCCCGCAATGGGAGGTAGAGAAAGTGACGGAAGTCATTCGTTATGAACATGTAGATATCAGTTATAAAGGAAAAAGGGTTGTACATGATGTCAGTTTTTCTGTAGAAAAAGGTGAAATCCTTGGAATTGTAGGAGAAAGTGGCAGCGGAAAATCAACGCTGATCAAAGCGGCGATGGGTCTGCTTGGAAAGGACGGTCTTGTTACCAGAGGGGATATCTGGTATAAGGGAATGGATCTTCCCGACCTGAAACCGAGGGAGATGAGAAAACTGTGCGGACCGGAACTGGGAATGATCTTTCAGACGGCCGGAAGCTCTTTTTGTCCGATCCGTACGGTACGGGCACAGCTTTATGAATTCATGATAGAACATAAAAAAATAAAAGCAGATGTATTTGAGAATCAGGCAAAGGAGCTGCTTGAAAAATTTGGCTTTGAAGATCCCAAAAGAGTACTGGACAGTTATCCTTTTGAACTTTCCGGTGGTATGCAGCAGCGTGTGGGCATTGCGGCTGCCATGCTTTTGAACCCGAAGATACTGATGGCAGATGAGCCGACCTCCGCACTGGATGTAACAGTTCAGAAACAGGTAGTGGAAGAGATGCTTATGGTTCGGGAAACGTTTGGAACTTCCATAGTGCTGGTAACTCATAATATGGGAGTGATCCGTGCGATGGCAGACAAAGTGCTGGTTTTACATGAAGGTGAGATCATGGAGTATGGAGTGACGGAAGAAGTATTTGAACATCCGGGATCAGTGTACACAAAGAAATTGCTGGCAGCGGTTCCAAAACTTCGGAGGTAGGAAAAATGAGTGTAGTACTAGCAGCAGAACATCTGACAAAAACATTTGTCTCTCAGGGACGAGAGAACTACACAGCAGTAGATGATGTGAGTTTTTCTGTAGAGTCCGGTGAGAAGCTTGGAATTATTGGAGAAAGCGGAAGCGGGAAGACTACGGTTGTCAATATGATCACCAGGTTACTGGATGTTTCTTCCGGAACGATCCGGCTGGATGGAGAAGATATCACTCTGAAAAAGGGAAAAGAGTTAAAAGAAGTATATAAGAAGATGCAGATGGTGTTTCAGACTCCAACGGAGAGCTTTGATCCGCGCAGGAAACTGGGTGATGGAATTGCAGAAAGTCTGATCAATTATGGAATGAAAAAAAAAGAAGCAATAGTGAAGGCAGGACAGCTGCTGGAACTATGTGGACTGGAAAAAGAATATGCAGCGCGCTATCCTCATGAAGTCAGTGGCGGGCAGTGTCAAAGGGCTGCGATCGCGCGTGCGATCGCTATCGATCCCCGGTTACTGATCCTGGATGAGGCGACCTCTGCGCTGGATGTTACGATTCAAAAAGAGATCCTAGAACTGCTGGATAAACTGAAAACAGAAAGGAATATGACATATCTGTTTATCTGCCATGACATTGCACTGGTTCAACAATTCTGTGATAGAGTGCTTGTCATGCATCAGGGAAAGATTGTGGAGGAGGGAACGCCGGATGAGGTGATCCGGAATCCGAAGACAGAATATACCGGAAGACTTATTGAAAGCGTTCTGTGATAATAATAACAGGCCCCCCGGCCGGGATATGAGAACGGATAGGAAGACCGGCCAGAGATTCTGTAAAAGAATAATAAAGTGAGAAACAGAAAGAGAGGAACAGAAAGGATGAATGCGAAAAAACTGATCGGTACTGCGTTAAGTGTTGTTTTATGTGCGAGTATGCTTGCAGGATGCGGAAATCAGAAAAACGAAACGGAGACAACAACTGAGAAAGGGAAAAAGACCCTGGTAATCGGTGACACAACATTCAACAGTTCCAATGAAGAAAACAATGTGAATCCACATGATGCTTATTCAGGATGGGCCTGTATCCGGTATGGGATTGGTGAGACACTGGTAAAATATTCGGATACCATGGAAATCGAACCCTGGCTGGCAAAAGAATGGGAGAATGTGGATGAACTGACATGGAAGATTACCCTGCAGGATAATGTGAAATTTTCCAGTGGCCGGGATATGGATGCGGAAGCGGTGAAAGAATGCCTGGAGCATCTGACTGAAAATCACGAACGGGCAAAAAATGATCTGAAAATCGATTCGATGGAAGCAGATGGTCAGATTCTTACGATTCATACTTCAGAGCCGAAACCGGCGCTGTTAAACTACCTTGGAGATCCCTATGGATGTATCATTGATGTGGACGCAGGATTTGATGATGGAATCGTAGCAGGTACCGGTCCATACATCGCCGTGGACTGTCAGAGCGATGATCATCTGACACTGGTAAAAAATGAGGATTATTGGAATGGAACGCCGAAGATTGACGAGCTGACAATCCGTACCATTACAGATGGAAGTACGCTGGCCAATGCACTCCAGTCGGGAGAAATACAGGCAGCCTACGGTATGGCTTACGAAAGCTATCCGTTGTTTGAAAATGATGCATATACATTTTCACAGATTTCCACTTCCCGTTGTTTCTTTGGAAAGATGAATTTTGATGAAAGTTCTGTATGTGCCGACCCGGCAGTCCGAAAAGCGATTGCCATGGGGATTGATAAGGAGAATTTTGTTGCAACCTTACTGGAAGGCAATGGTTATGTGGCAAATGGAGTATTTCCGGAAGGATCTGCATTTGGTGGAGATAAGGTGACGGCAGAAACTTATGATCCGGAAGGCGCGAAAGAAGTTCTGGAAGCGGCAGGATGGAAAGATACTGACGGAGATGGCATCCGTGAGAAAGATGGAAAAAAATTAACAGTAAGATGGCTGACCTACCCAAGCCGTCAGGAACTGCCGCTGCTTGCAGAATCCGCACAGGCAACTCTTAAGGATATCGGGATTGATCTGGACATCAACTGTACGGCGGACAATAACTCTGTAGCAGATGATCCCACTGCATGGGATGTCTATGCAATGGCTAATGTACAGGCACCTACCGGTGATCCGGAATACTGGTTTACTGTTTTTGCAACTTCCGATGCGACAAGGAATCAGGGAAAATATAGCAGTGAAAAACTGGATGAGCTGGAAAAAGAACTGAGCGCGGAATTTGACATAGAAAAACGTGCAGAACTTGCTGTGCAGATGCAGCAGACCGTTCTGGATGATCATGCATTCGTCTTCTGCTCGTTCCTGAAAATGAGCATGATCTCCAAAGCAAATGTTACCGGATATGAATCCCATGCCTGCGATTATTATCAGGTTACGGCAGATCTGGATATTAACTGAAAACAGAGAAAACGCATATCATGTGATTTTTAACATGAAAAAGGGGCTGCCCGTTTTTGGGAAGTCCCTTTTTCATGCTGAATATCTGAAAATCCTTTTTTACTCTGGCATCAGGATGGCAGACATTTTCCATCACGGATACAGGTTGGCTCTTTATTGGCAGGCAAGGTTACCATATAACCATCTTTACCAAAATTAACTGCAACTACTTTTCCATCTTTTGTATGAAAAATCTGAATAATCACATCCGTTGCAGCAGGATTTTTTCCCAGATAATTACTCGGTGTGGTATTGCCGTTAGGAATCATGCCACTGCCGAAGGTGTAACGAGGGCTGGCTTTTTTATCAGCACTGTCCAGATAAACCAATACTGATCTGGCTATTTTCCGGCTGGAAGTATTCGCTTCTACCGGATCCTTTGGATTCTTTTGTAAAGCATTCAGAGCACCGTTAGATATTCGGCCCAGATTATGCATTACCTTACCATCAATTGTAGATATGAACTTACAGGATTCGTCAAAGCTCTCAGGATATAAAGCATAGCACTCCGACATAGCTGCCTGAGAGGCAGTCCAGATATCTTTTGTTTCAGCTATCAGAGTCTTTTGTTTGGCTTTATCTATATAACCGGTCAAAGCAGGTATAAGAAGCGCCGCAAGAATAGCCAGAATAGTAAGTACTACGATAAGTTCCACAAGCGTGAATCCACGTTTGCTTTTTCTTGATTTGATACAAATCTCCCCCTTTGCATGAACATTAAATATATATTATTAATAGTATAATAACGCGAGTATGGTAATAGGTCAAGAATAAAAACGGAAGGTCTTTGTGAAAAGTGACAATATTAAATGACAGAGTATAGATTATATTGTATAATTAGAAATATTAGTCGCGAAATGAAAGGTATCAGGGTCACGATATTCAAATAGATATAATACATTTGACGCAATATTGATGAAAACAGGAGCAGAAAAATGAAAGTGAAAAAGAAAATCAAAAAGAAAATTATCGGTGGAGTATCAGTAATGGCGATTGTAGTAGTGGTGGCGGGATTGTTCGTACCAGGTGCAGTCAGTAAAATAAAAGAAGAAGATGTGATTACTGCATCTCAGCTGGAAAAAGTAATCAATATCAATGATTTGGCGACAGCAGAATTTATCTATGATGGAATTGCAGATAAATATAATGAAAAAAATCCGGACAAAGTAGAATGTCATATCGCTTATGAATCTACAATAAAAGTTGGAATTGATATGGATAAAGTAAAGTTTTCTATTGACGAAAAAAATAAAACGGTAACCCCTGAATTACCGGAGGTTAAAATAAATGGTGTGGCAGTAGATACCAAGACACTTAGCTATATGCCGGAAAATCCTAAAATTGAGATAAATGATATTATAGCGTTGTGTAAAAAGGATGCGATGGAAGAAGCAGGAGAAGCACCGGAATTGTATCAGACGGCAGAAAAAAATTTGCAATCTGCGATTGAGGTCTTGCTTTCACCAATATTAAAAACTGCTGGATATACACTTATGTGGGAATGAAATCAATGAAACATAGGAGAAAAGTGAAATGAAAATATATAAGAAGATACAAATGATACTGGTGGTTGCTCTTTCTTGTGTGATGTGTTTTTGCGGATGCGGAAAAGAAAAACAGACTGTAGATTTTTCAGGAATCAAATCAATTTGTGAACTGGCGACTTTAAAATGTTATTATCATAATGTGGCAAAGACAGAACATGATGCAAGTGGTATCTTTGGAAAAATACTGAAAACAGGATATAAAAAGATATGGATTGAATATGAGGGGATTGTCGAATGTGGGATTGATATTAACAAAGTGACGGTGTCAGAACCAGATAAAGATAATGTGGTGAAAATAACGATACCGGAAGCTCAGGTGTTAAGTGTGAACGTAGATGAAGATTCCATCAGTACACCATTAACAGATAAAGGTTTTTTGACCAGTATTTCAACAGAAGAGAAGGTAGTGACATTTAATAAGACACAGAGTGAAATGAAGAAAAAAGCTGAAAAAGATAATGAGCTGCTTAGCCGGGCGAAAGAAAGAGCAAAGATTCTACTGGAAGAATACATAAAAAATGTAGGAGAAAGTATTGGCGAGGAGTATACGGTAGAGTGGGAAGATGCAGAAGTAGAGTAAAAGACGGCAGCTTTTCAAAAAAAGATGTAAAATCAGGGTTGTAAAAGAAAAGGACTTTATCATACCAAGAACGATATGATAAAGCCTTTTTTGATTTTTGTCATTTTCCGGGAGCGAAAGCCGTTGCAACTCCGTCTAATGTATGTAAACCTTAAAGAAAAGCACCTGTTTTTGTACGTACAAACAGAAAGGACAACGAATGGAAAGATTAATCAGTCAGGCAAGGAAGGGAGATCCGGATGCCTTTACGGCACTGATGGAGAGCCAGATGCAGAATATGTATAAGGCGGCGCGGTCGGTTCTTTGCAACGATGAAGATATTGCGGATGCGATCTCAGATACGATTCTGGTGTGCTGGGAGAAGCTTTCTCAGTTGAAGGAAGACAGATATTTTCGTACCTGGATGACCAGGATTCTGCTGAATAAATGTAATGATATTCTGCGAAAAAGAAAGCAGATGGTCTGGATGGACGAGATTCCGGAGACACCGGATGTGGACGCTGGGTTTGAAAACAGTGAGTGGAAAGAGGCACTGAACAGTCTGTCGGAGAATTTTCGACTGGTGGTGATGCTGTATTATATCGAGGGATTTAAGACCAGTGAGATCAGTCAGATTCTGGATATCCCGGAGGGAACCGTGCGCAGCAGGCTGGCGCGGGGACGGGAACAGCTGGCGGGACTTTTCCAGGTGAAGGTCGTGAATTAGGTGGACAGAAAGCTTAGAGCGTGTCTGAAAAATCATTTCCGCAATCTGCAAGCCCCACTTTGCGGTATATTTT
>OBHX01002898.1_pt1 | contig 12846 bp, 8 predicted proteins | sample 1519331 | NCBI WGS metagenome assembly OBHX01 (sample SAMEA2602897, study PRJEB22501) | metagenome
CAAATGGTCGTGAGCATATCGGGGCCGAGTGCGAGATCCCGCCCCGCGTCCGGTTGGCCCGCGCTCAGCTCGCGCAGGGTGTCGGCCGTGTAGCTCTTGCCGGAGCGGTGCAGCCCCATGTCAGAACCCTCCACGCCCGGCTCGTCGGCGAAGGCCATCATCGTCATGAGCAGGCGCTCCGCCGGCTCCGGGCTGCCCGCCGTGAGCTCCTTGTGCGGTGGGATGCGATCCGGAATGACGAGCGTCAGATCCGGCCGGATGGCCGCGCGCACCGCGCGCAGCGCGGCCGTATGTCCCAGATGCGGCGGGGTGAAGCTGCCGCCCTAGATGCAGATCTTCATTTTCGTGCCTTTTTTACGAGCTCGGTCTTCGGCTTCTTCTCGTTGCGCTTTTAAAGCACGAAATTCCAACCCATGACCTGCCCGGGGTCTGCGCGGCAGACCTCGGCGAGCCGGGCGCACGCCTCGCGCGCGGGCACGAGCGAGGTTTCTAGGACGCGGCCCCTGCCGAGCTCGCGCGCCTTGAGCGCGTCGCTCATCTGGGTGATGATGTTGTCCGTGATGCCGCCCTTGCCGATGTGGACGATGGTGTCCTCCGTCGCAGCGAGACCGCGCAGCTGGGCGCGCTGTTTACTTGTCAGCATAGTAGTTCCTCAATTCTTCTTTCAGGATTTTGAGCGCATTCCCGCGGTGGGAAATGGCGTTTTTCTCTTCCGGGCGCAGCTCCGCCATGGAGCAGGCATAGCCGTCCGGCTGAAACACGGGGTCATAGCCGAAGCCGTTTTCCCCGCGCGGCGCAAACAGGATGCTGCCCTCGCACGTGCCGCAGGCGCGCAGGACATCGCCGTTCGGGAACGTGCAGCAGATGCACGACACGAACCGGGCCGTGCGGTCGGTGCGGTCGCCGAGGTTATGGAGCAGGAGCGTGTAGCGCGCGGCATCCGAATCCTCGTGCCGGCCGGTATAGCGGGCCGAGTGCACGCCGGGCGCGCCGCCGAGCGCATCGACCATAAGGCCGGAATCGTCCGCGACGGCGGGCTGCCCCGTCGCGCGGGTCACGGCGATGGCCTTCAGGTAGGCGTTTTCCTCGAAGGTCTCCCCCGTCTCGTCCACCTCAAAGTGGCAGCCGGCCGCGCTCTGCGGGATGATCTCGATGCCCATGTCCGCAAAGATGGCGCGAAACTCCTCGAGCTTATGTGCGTTGTTGCTTGCAAGGATCATGACAGCAGCGCCTCCACAAATTCCGCGGGCTTGAACTCGAGCAGATCGTCGATCTGCTCGCCAACGCCGACATATTTCACCGGCAGCTGCAGGTCGTTTGCGATGGCAAAGACGATGCCGCCCTTAGCCGTACCGTCGAGCTTTGTGAGCACGATGCCAGTGAGGTCGGCCGTGTCGAGAAACTGCTTGGCCTGGATGAGGCCGTTCTGGCCGGTCGTGGCATCGAGCACCATGAGCGTTTCGATATCGGCCTCCGGCAGCTCGCGGCGGATGACGCGGGTGATCTTATTGAGCTCGTTCATGAGGTTTGTTTTGTTGTGCAGGCGGCCGGCGGTGTCGATGATGACAACGTCCGTGCCGCGGGCCTTCGCCGCCTGAATGGAGTCGAACACCACGGCGGCGGGATCGGATCCCTCCTCGTGTTTGACGATGTCCACGCCCGCGCGCTGCGCCCAGACGGTGAGCTGGTCGGCCGCCGCGGCGCGGAACGTGTCCGCCGCCGAGAGCAGGACGCGGGTGCCTTCTTTCTTGAGCTGGGCGGCAAGCTTGCCGATCGTCGTCGTCTTGCCGACGCCGTTAACACCGACGACGAGCACGACCGACGGCTGCGTCGTGAGCAGGAGCATGGTGTCCTGCACTTTGAGGATGCGCGTGAGGATCTGCACGAACTCCTTTTTCACCTCCGCGCCGGTGCGCAGCTTCTTGAGCTCGATGGCCTTGCGCAGCTGCGCGATGGCCTTGGTTGTCGTCTCCACGCCGGTGTCGGCGAGGATGAGCGTCTCCTCAAGGTCCTCGAAAAATTCCTCGTCCCCCGGCTCATAGGCGGCAAAAATACCGGTCAGCTGGGCGTCCATCTTCGTCTTGGTCTTGGTCAGGCCCTGTTTGATCTTATCAAAAAATCCCATAGAACTATCTTCTCCGTTACGATATGGTTTTAGCCGCTTCATCCAGCGAAAGCTCGATGACGCGGGACACGCCTTTTTCCTGCATGGTCACGCCGAACAGATGGTCGGCCTCCTCCATGGTGCCGCGGCGGTGCGTAATGACGAGAAACTGCGTGTTCTTGGCGAGGCGGCGCATATACTGCACATAGCGCGTGACATTTGCCTCGTCGAGCGCAGCCTCGATCTCGTCCATGACGCAAAACGGCGTCGGCCGCACCTTCAAAATGGCAAAATAGAGTGCAATGGCCACAAACGCCATCTCGCCGCCGGACATGAGGCTCAGCGTCGAGAGCGCCTTGCCGGGCGGCTGCACCTTGATCTCAATACCGCTGTCGAGCACGTGCTCCGGGTCTTCAAGCACGAGCGCGGCCTTGCCGCCGCCGAACAGCTCCAGAAATGTCTGGCGGAACGCCTGGTCGATCGCCTGAAACTGCGTGGTGAAGATGCCCTCCATCTCCCCCGTCACGTCGGCGATGATGCCGGTCAGCTCGCGCTTGGCCTTGAGGATGTCGTCCCGCTGGCCGGTAAGGAAGGTGTAGCGCGTGTTCACGCGCGTGAATTCGTCGATCGCGCCGAGGTTCGGCGTGCCCAGCGCGCCGATATTGCGCCGCAGCTCGGCGATCTGCCGGTTGGCCTTCGTCATGTTCTCGATCGGCTGGCGCAGCGCCTCGGCCGCCGTGCGGCTGAGCTCATAATTGTCCCAGAGTTTATCGAGGATCTGCTTTTCCTCCATGTCGGCCGAGAGCTTTTTCTGCTCGAAGCGCGACACGAGCCCCTGCATATCCAGCAGGTCGCGGTTGCGCGCCTGCGCGTCGCGGTCGGTGCGGGTGCGCTGGCCCTCGAGCTCCAGCTTGCGGCTGCTGCACGCGGCGAGGTCGCTGCGCAGCGTTTCGGCGCGCTGGCGCAGTTCGGCCAGGCGGCGCTCATGCATCTGCAGGGTCTGCTGCAGCTGCTGCGTGCCGGCCTCGGCCTGCTCGATCTGGGCGAGGCGGGCCGTGCGGTCGCCGGTCATTTCCTCAAAGAGGTCGTGGATCTGTTGCGTGGTGCGCAGGATGGTCTCGCGCTCGGCCTCAAGCGACGCCGTCTCCGCCCGCAGGCCGGCCAGCCGGTCAGCCAGCTCCTGCCGGCGGCGGTCAAACGCGCCGCGGCCCAGCTCGCTCCGGTCGCGCTCTGCGCGAAGCGCGGCGAGCGCCTGCTCCGCCGAAAGCGCGTCGGCACGGGCGGCCGCGATGCGATCCTGATTCGCCTTCTGCTGCGCGCGGCAGGCGTCGATGGACGCATTCTGCCCCGCAATGGTCTCCTGCGCGGCGTTTTTCAGCAGCGCGACCTGCGCGGCTTCGGACTCCGCCTTGTGCAGCGTCTCGATCGCCTGCTCCAGCTGCGCCTGCACGGTGTCGAGCTGCGCATGGGCCGCGTCGAGCGCCGTCTGCGCGTCCTCAAGCTCGGCCTCGCACTGCTTTTTCTCCAGCGTGAGCGTGTCGAGCGCCGCGCGCAGGCGCTTGAGCTCGTTTGCGCGGGAAAGGATGCCGCTGCCCTTGGCGGCGCTGCCGCCGGTGAGCGAGCCGCCCGCGTTGACGAGCTGCCCGTCGAGCGTGACGATGCGGTAGCGGTGGTCATAGCGCCTGGAGATGGCGATGGCATCTTTCATCGTCTCGGCCACGACGGTGCGGCCGAGGAGATTGCTGACGATATTGCGGTAAGCGGCGGCGCAGGTGACAAGCGTATCGGCCACGCCGACATAGCCCGGCTCCTGATCCGGCACGCTGTTTAAGTGCATCGGGCGGATGGTATCGAGCGGCAGAAACGTCGCGCGGCCGGTCTCGCGCCGGCGCAGCAGCTCAATGGCCTGCGCGCCGCAGCTCTGCGTATCGACAACGATGTTCTGCGCCGCGGCGCCGAGCGCCGTCTCGATGGCGAGGGCGTAGCGGTCGCCGGTCTTGATGAGGTTTGCGACCGGGCCGCGCACGCCGCGCAGCGTCCCCTTTTCTGCCGCGTGCATGACGGCCTTGACCGCGCGGTTGTAGCCCTCGAAGTCCTTTTCCATCTCCATGAGCATACGGATGCGCGACTCGGTGCTGCGCAGGTCGACCGTCAGACCGGACAGCCGCTCCTGCTGTCGGGTGAGCGCCTGCTCACAGGCGGAAAGGCGCTGGGCCTTTTCCCTTTGCTCCGCGCGCAGGGCGTCGCACGCGGTGCGCGCCTGCTGCTGTGCGGTCTGCTTTTCCTGCTGCTGCGTCTCAAGCGCCGCCAGATGCTCGGCCGCTTCCGCGGCGGCGGTGGCGACGGCGTTTTCCTGATCGAGCAGCTCCTGCGATTTATCCGCCAGGAGCGTGATGCGCGTGCGGCACTCGGCCAGCGCGCTGCTCTGCGCGCTCTCTTTGGCGAGCAGCTCCGTGTACGCGCGCTCGGCCTCGCCGGAGGAGGCAGCATTGCGGTCGATCTCGGCGAGCACGGATCGGATCTCCTGCGCGTGCTGCGCCTTTTCGGCCTCGATCTCCTGCAGGCGACGCTGCTGCGCATCGATCTGTGCCTGCAGAGCGCTGGCGCGGTCGGCCTGCTCGGATACCTCCACGCGCAGGCGCGCGATGCTGTCGGCACTGTTTTGCAGGTTCGTGCGCACGACGGCCGCGGCGCTCTCGCACTCGGCAGCGGCGCTCTCGGCCTCGGAGATCTGCTCGCGCGTGCGCTCGGACTCCAGATCCTTCTCGCGCATCTTCTGCGCGATGTTCTCCGACGCTGCATAGAGCTGCTCGAGCTCACGCTGCGCGCCGGCGAGGTTTTCCTTCGCGGTCTGATAATCGCGGTTCACGGTCTCAGCCTGCGCGTGCAGCCGGTCGAGCGTCTCCATCCAGACGGAAACCTCCGCGCTCTTGAGCTCGTCGCGCAATCGGAGATACTTCTTCGCCGTCTCGGCCTGCTTGCGCAGGGGCTCGACCTGCAGCTCCAGCTCATCGACCTTGTCGTTGATGCGCAGGAGGTTTTCCTCCGTGCGGGCGAGCTTGCGCTCCGACTCCTCCTTGCGGTAGCGGTAGCGCGAGATGCCGGCCGCTTCCTCAAAGATCTCGCGGCGCTCGTTGCTCTTGCCGGAAACGATCTCGGCGATGCGACCCTGCCCGATGATCGAGTACCCGTCGCGGCCGAGACCGGTGTCCATGAGCAGCTCGTTGATATCGCGCAGGCGGCAGGCCTCGCGGTTGATATAATATTCGCTCTCGCCACTGCGGTAATAGCGGCGGGTGATCATGACCTCGGTGTTCTCGGTGTCGAAGATGCCGGTGCTGTTGTCAAGGATGAGCGACACCTGCGCAAAGCCCATGGGGCTGCGCTTTTCCGTGCCGCCGAAGATGACGTCCTCCATCTTGCCGCCGCGCAGCGTTTTCGTGCGCTGCTCGCCCATGACCCACAGGATGGCGTCCGATATGTTCGACTTGCCGCTCCCGTTCGGGCCGACGATCGCCGTGATCTCCTGGTCAAAATTCAGGCGCGTCTTGTCCGGGAAGGACTTGAAGCCCTGGATCTCCAATGCTTTTAAGTACACAAAATCCCTCGCATATCCGGCGTCTGCGCGTGCAGAGACGCCGCTGATATCTCAAATCAAAGTAATACAAAGTAGAGTATACCGCCAAAAATGCCATTTTGCAACGGCCGGAGCGCATTTTTTCAGATGTGAAAAAATGCAGCCGCCTGCGTTTTCGCAGGCGGCTGCATGCCGTTATTGCGGCATCTGTTCGAGCGCGCACCGGGCGGCGGACTGCTCCGCCTCCTTTTTCGTGCGGCCGGTGCCGCGGCCGATCTCGCTGCCGTTGAGCAGCACGGCCATGGTGAATGTCTTGTTATGGTCCGGGCCGCTCTCGGCGCAGACGGTATAGGAAAGCGTCTGCCCGGCGCGGCGCTGCACGCGCTCCTGCAGCTCGGTCTTATAGTCCTCGACGTGGTGGATCTCCCCCTCGGCCAGACCGTTGAGGATGTGCGTGAGGATAAAGCGCTGCGCGGGCTCCAGCCCGCCGTCAAGATACATGGCGGCGATGACCGCCTCCACCGCGTCGGCGAGAATGGACGGCCGCTCTCTGCCGCCGCTGCGCTCCTCCCCGTGGCCGAGACGGATATAGTCGCCCAGATGCAGCGTGAGCGCCACACCGTGCAGCGCCTGCTCGCAGACGAGCTCGGCGCGCAGGCGGCTCATTTTCCCCTCCGGCATGTCGGGATAGAGCGCATAGAGCCGCGCCGCCGTGACCATGCCGAGCACGGAATCGCCCAGAAACTCGAGCCGCTCGTTGCTGGTATAGCCCCGCGCGCGGTTTTCATTGGCATAGGAGCTGTGCATGAGCGCATTCTCCAGCAGCGCCCGGTCACGGAACATGTAGCCCAGGCGGGCCTCCAGCGCCTCCATCAGTTGCTCTCCTTCGCCGCGTGCCTGTCCACACGCATATAGGCGATGTTGGCCGTGATGTCGTCAATGATGCCGGAATCGACAAAGGCGATCGCCTGACGGATGGCATTGTAGATCGCGCGCGCATCAGATGAGCCGTGGGCCTTGATAACCGGCTTGCTGATGCCGAGCATGGCCGTGCCGCCGACCTCGTTCGGGTCGAGCGATGCCTTGAGCGCGTGGAACTCGTTCTTGATGGCAAGAGCAGCCATCTTGGTCTTGAAGTTTTTCATGAAAATGCCCTTGAGCTGGCGCGTCATGTACTTGATGCTGCCCTCGATGCCCTTGAGCAGCACGTTGCCGGTAAAGCCGTCCGTGACGACGACGTCCACATCGCCGCTGAACACCTGCGACGCCTCAACGTTGCCGATAAAGCGGATGCGGCCGGCGGCGTCCGCCGCCTTGAGCAGCGGGAACGTCTCGTGCTGGAGCTCAGAGCCCTTGTGATCCTCGGTGCCGTTGCTGAGCAGGCCGACGCGCGGCGCGGCGATGCCGAGCATGGTGCGGGCATAATAGCTGCCCATATAGGCAAACTGCAGCAGATACTCCGGCGTACACTCGGCGTTGGCGCCGCAGTCGATGAGCATGACGCCCGCGTCGCCGTTCGGCAGCACAGGGGCCAGCGCCGCGCGGCGGATACCGTGGATGCGCTTGACGATGAGCGTAGCGCCGGTGAGCAGCGCGCCGGTGCTGCCGGCAGAGACGACCGCGTCGCCCTTGCCGTCGCGCAGCATATTGAGCGCGACCGTCATGGAAGCGTCCTTCTTGCGGCGGGTGGCTGTGCTGGGGTCGTCGTCCATGGTGATGACTTCGCTCGCGTCGATGATCTCGAGCTTGGCCTGCTCATTGCGCAGGCAGGCCTCAATGGCGGCGCGCTGGCCGACGAGCACGATCTCCGCGCCCAGCTCCTGCTGCGCGTGCACCGCGCCCTTGACGATCTCGTCCGGGGCGAGGTCACCGCCCATTGCGTCCACAAGAATTCTCATAGATGAAAAACCTCCTTTTGTTTCAGCCCGTCCAGGATCTGCAGGCTGCGCGCCGAGATCTCCGCGTTCTTATTGCGCTTGCCGCGCACGCGGTGATCCAGCGGTGTGATGATGCCAAAATTGATGTTCATGGGTTGAAAATCGCCGACGCTGCCGCCGGAAATGTACAGCGACAGTGCGCCGATGGCCGTCTCTTGCGGAAAATCGACAGGCGGCAGTCCGAGCAGCTGCGCGGCCGTCTCGATGCCGACGAGCGCGCCGGACGCGCACGACTCCACATAACCCTCGACGCCGGTCATCTGCCCGGCGAAGCGGATGCGCGGGTCGCGCCGGAGACGGTAATACCGGTCGAGCAGCTGCGGGGAATTTAAATAGGTGTTGCGGTGCATGACGCCGTAGCGGACGAAATCCGCATTCCGCAGCGCCGGGATCATGGAAAAGACGCGCTTTTGCTCGCCGAACGTCAGGTGCGTCTGGAAGCCGACAATGTTATACAGCGTGCCCTTGGCGTTGTCGCGCCGGAGCTGCACGACGGCATAGTTGTCGCGCCCGGTGCGCGGGTCGCGCAGGCCGACCGGCTTGAGCGGGCCGTAGCGCAGCGTGTCCTCCCCGCGGCGGGCCATGACCTCGACCGGCATGCAGCCCTCCAAGACTGCACCGTCGTCAAAGCCGTGGATGGGCGCTTCCTTTGCGTTGCGCAGCTCCTGCACGAAAGCGGTATACTCCGCCTGATCCATGGGACAGTTGACGTAGTCGGCCGTGCCCTTGTCGTAGCGGCTGGCAAAAAAGGCGCTGTCCATGTCCACGCTCTCGAGCGTGACGATGGGGGCAACGGCATCGTAAAAATGCAGGTCGAACTCCGGGCAGAGGCGCTGGATCTCGGCCGCCATGGCATCGCTCGTGAGCGGGCCGGTCGCAATGACGACCTCACCGTCCGGGATGGCGTCGGCCTCGGCGCGCTCGACGGTGATGTTCGGATGCGCGCAGATGCGCTCCGTGATCTCGCGCGCGAACGCCTCGCGGTCCACGGCGAGCGCGCCGCCGGCGGCGACGCGGTTGTGATCCGCGCTCGCAAGCACGACGGAGTCGAGCCGGCGCAGCTCCTCCTTGAGCAGGCCGACGGCGTTCGTGAGCTCATCGCTGCGCAGGGAGTTGGAGCAGACGAGCTCGGCAAAGTTTTCGGATACGTGCGCGGGGGTCATTTTCTTGGGTTTCATCTCGATCAGGCGCACCGGGATGCCGCGCCCGGCCAGCTGCCACGCGCACTCGCATCCCGCCAGGCCCGCACCGATCACGGTCACTGGGGTCATAGCGTTCCTCCTCGAAAAAGGCGGCCGGTCAGGCCGCCTTTCCAATTATGCTTCCTTCTTGGGTTTCGTCGTCTTTTTGGCTGCCGGTTTTTTGGCGGCCGTTTTCTTTGCCGCGGGCTTTTTGGCAGCGGTTTTCTTTGCAGCGGACTTTTTTGCCGCCGGCTTCTTGGCCTCCGGCTTCGTCTCCTTGGACTCCGCCTCAGCCTTGGGCTCGGCCGCGTCGTCCGCCGGTTTCGGCTTGCGCTTGTAGCCGCGCTTGTCGGGCGGCAGATAATTCGGGCACTCGGGGTTGATGCAAAACGGCTTGTTCGCGCCCTTGCCGGCGCGTTTGAACATGGTCTTGCCGCACTCGGGGCAATAGTCCTTCGTCGGCACGTCCCAGGTCATGAAGCCCTGGATGCTCTCGCCGCCCTCACCCTCGCCATGTCCCGGGCAATCATGCCCGCGCTCACAGGCGTAGTAGGCAAAGCCCTTGCGGGACGTGCGCTTGAGCAGACGGCCGCCGCAGGCCGGGCACTTGCCGGGCATCTCGACGACGATGGGCATCGTAAAGCTGCACTCCGGGTAGCCAGGGCAGGCAAGGAAGCGGCCGAAGCGGCCGTTTTTATACACGAGCTTGCGCCCGCAGTTCGGGCAGACCTCGTCCGACTCCTCATCCGGCACCTTGAGATGCTTGCCCTCGAGCTGGATCTCGGCGTTGTTGAGGTTCGCGTCAAAGTCTTTATAATACTCGCGCAGCACGTCCTTCCACGCCATCTTGCCGGCCTCGATCTTGTCGAGGTCCGTCTCCATGTTGGCGGTGAACTTCAGATCGACGATGTTGCGGAAGTATTTCTCCATCATCTCGGTCACGACGATGCCGAGATTCGTCGGGCGCAGGTAGCGCCCCTCCTTGACAACATAGTTGCGGCTGAGGATGGTCGAGATCGTCGGCGCGTACGTGGACGGACGGCCGATGCCCTTTTCCTCCATGGCGCGGATGAGCGTCGCCTCCGTGTAGCGGGCGGGCGGCTGCGTGAACTGCTGCTCCTTCGTGACGTTTTTAAGCTCCACGGCATCGCCCTGCTTGAGCGACGGCAGCGGACGGCGCACTTCGCTCGTCTCCTCGTCCTTCGCCTCTTCGTACACGGCGGTGTAGCCCGCGAACTTCTGCTCGGAGTAGTTGGCGCGGAAGAGATAGCCCGCGCTGCCGGCATCCACGACGACGTTGTCATACACGGCGTTGGACATCTGGCAGGCCGTGAAGCGGCCCCAGATGAGCCGGTAGAGCCGGTACTGCTCCGGCGTAAGGTCGTGGCGCACGCGATCCGGCGTGAGCGTGACGTCCGTCGGGCGGATGGCCTCGTGCGCGTCCTGTGCGCCGGCCTTGGTCTTATACGTGCGCGGCTTGCCGGGGTGGTACTCCGGGCCGTAATGCTCGACGATGAAGGACTGCGCGGCGGCGAGCGCCTCATCGGACAGGCGCTGCGAATCGGTACGCATATAGGTGATGAGGCCGATCGTGCCGCGGTCGGTAATGTCCACGCCCTCATAGAGCTGCTGCGCGACCGACATGGTGCGCCGCGGCGTCATGCCCAGGCGACGGGAAGCCTCCTGCTGCAGGGTCGAGGTGATGAATGGGGGCGACGGGCTGCGCTGCTTTTCGCCGCGCTTGACGCTCGCAATTTTGAACGGTTCGGCCGACACGGCGGCAATGATCTTGTCGGCCGTGGCCTCGTCCGGGACATCCATTTTCTTATCGGCCGTGCCGTAAAAGCGCGCCGTGAACGTGCCCGCGCCGCAGTCGAGCAGCGCGTCGAGCAGCCAGTACTCCTGCGGCTGGAAGGCGCGGATCTCGTTTTCGCGGTCGACCACGATGCGCGTGGCCACGGACTGGACGCGGCCAGCAGACAGGCCGGGCTTGACCTTGCGCCAGAGCAGCGGACTGAGCTTATAGCCCACGATGCGGTCGAGAATGCGGCGCGCCTGCTGCGCGTCGACCAGATCCTGATCGATCTCGCGCGGGTGCTGGATGCTCTCGGTAACGACCTTTTTCGTGATCTCGTTGAACGTCACGCGCTTGGCCTTGTCATCCGGCAGATCCAGCAACTCCTTCAGGTGCCATGAAATGGCCTCTCCTTCGCGGTCCGGGTCGGTCGCAAGATAGACGGTGTCGGCCGATTTCGCGCGCTTTTTCAGGTCGGCGATCACGTCCGCGCGGTCTTTCACGGGCAGGTACTGCGGCGTAAAATCACCGTCAATGTCCACACCCATGGTGCTCTTGGGCAGGTCACGCAGGTGGCCCATCGAAGCCACGACCTGATAATGATTGCCCAGATATTTTTCGATTGTTCTGGCCTTCGCCGGAGACTCGACGATCACCAGATCGGTTTTTGCTTTTGCCATCGGGTCTACTCCAACTCCTTATGATTCTGCGCAGTGCCTGCGCGTATATTTAATGAAAAGCGTTTGCCCGGCTCCTGCCGGACGACGCCGCGGATCTGCAGCACGGTCAGCTCCGCGAGCACCTTACTCGCCGGCAGCTGCGTCTTTTCGATGATGAGGTCCACCTGTGTGCCGGGCGCATCGATCGCCGCGACGATCTGCAGCTGCTCGGTCGTGAGCGACTTCAGCTGCGCTTCCAGGTCAATATATGCCTCCGGCTGCGGCTTGTCAATCCTTTTCTCCGCGACCGGGCGGCGCACCTGTGCAAAGCCGCTGCCCGTCTCCGGCGGCGGTTCAGGCGCCTGGGTCTCGGGCGCGGGCGCGATGTTTTCCCGCAGCGTGCCGGGAAACATGCGGCGAAAATCGCTCAGCACATCCCACGCGCACGTGGCCGGACGGGCGCCGTCCTTGAGCAGCGCATTGCTGCCGGCCGAGGCGCGGGAGTCCGCGTTGCCGGGCACGGCAAAAACCTCCCTGCCCTGCGTGACGGCATCGTCGGCAAACAGGAGCGCGCCGCTTTTCTCCGGTGCTTCGACCACGACCGTCGCCACCGCGAGACCGGACGTGATGCGGTTGCGCAGCCGGAAGCCAAAGCGCGGCACGGACATATTCGGCGCAAACTCGCTCACAACGGCGCCGCAGCGCGCGACCTCCTGCGTGTATGCACCCGCAAAATCCAGGTTGATCGCCGTACCGGACACGCCCACGCAAATGCCGCCGGCGTGCAGCGCGCCCTCGGCGGCCGAACGGTCGATCCCGGCCGTGAGGCCGGAGAGCACGATACCGCCGTGCCGCACGATCTCGAAGCCGAACTTGCGCGCGGTGCGCACGCCATACGGCGTTGCGCTGCGCGTGCCGACCACGGCGACGGCCGCGCGGTCGTCGAGCTGCGGCAGCGTGCCGCGCACGTAGAGCACGAGCGGCGGGTCGTAGATCTGCAGCAGGCGCTGCGGGTAGGCCGCGTCCTGGATCGTCAGGATGCGGATATGCTCCCGGTCACAGATGGCGAGCGCGCGGTTGGCATCCTTCAGGTCTTTATCCAGCAGCAGACGCAGCTCCTCCGGGCGCAGCGGCACACGGACACGGTAATCCGCCTCCGTGGCAAAATATACATCCCGCGGCGTGCCGAAATGCTCTACGAGCGCGAGCTTCATCTTCGGGCGCACGCCAAAGCGCATGGACAGCCAGGCCCAATATTGCAGCTGCGACATTTGCGCGCCTCCTCACATCCCGGTGCGGGCGATCTCCCACATGACGACCGCCGCGGCCACCGCCGCATTGAGCGACTCCGCCCCCGGCTGCATGGGGATGATGATCTGCCCGTCGCACTGTGCGAGCAGCTGCGCGCTCAGGCCGCGCCCCTCGCTGCCGATCGCCACGGCGGCCGGCGAGAGCGGCACGCGCCGCAGGTCCTGCGCCGTGTCCGTCAGCGCCGCGCCGTAGAGCTTGAGACAGTTTGCGCGCAGCAGCTGCATCAGCTCGTCCGTCGCGCACGGCAGCACCGGCTGGCCGGAAGAGCCGGCCAATCCGAGC
>OBHX01002913.1_pt1 | contig 12793 bp, 8 predicted proteins | sample 1519331 | NCBI WGS metagenome assembly OBHX01 (sample SAMEA2602897, study PRJEB22501) | metagenome
CCCAGCGACGAGGGTGCGTGCGGTGCCTGCATGACCGGAGGCGGATTCGGCGGTTCGATCATCGCGCTCGTGAACGCGGGTGAATCTCAGCGCATTGCGCAGGCGATCTGCGATGAGTTCGAGCGCCGCGGATTCGTTTTGCCGCGCGCCTTGCCCGCGCAGGCGTCCGCCTCGGCGCACCGCGTGCAGTGATCTGCTCGCAGATGCCCTCTCGACAAGCCGCCGTGCCCAGCATGGCGGCTTGTGTGTCGTCATGGGGCAGGGAAGTGAAAAGGGTCTGCAAGCATTCGCCATATCAGTCGCCTCCGCCGCCGGTATTCGATACACTAGGCTCAGAGCGAAACAGCGAGGGAGCATATGGCGAGAACACCGAAGAACGGCAACGATATGCAGGCGAACGGCGTCACCGAGATGGACCCCCGTTGCGGCCGCAGCACAGGCGAAGCGTAAAAAGCGTGCAAACCGCCGGTTCATGCTCATGATCATCTCCATGGTGATCATGCTGCTCGTGGGTGTGGGCCTCATCGTGTACCCCACCGTCGCCGACGCGTGGAACCGCCATGTGTCGAGTCGTGCGATCGCCGGCTACTCCGAGCAGGTGGCGAACACGCCGAAGGAAGATCGCGAGGCGCAGATCAAGAAGGCGCGCGAATACAACGAGAACCTGCTCGGGCAGGGCAATGCGCGCTTCCTGCCGAACGGGGAGGAGAAGAAAGTCTACAATTCGATTCTCGACGTCTCCGGCACCGGCATCATGGGCTACATCGCGATTCCGGCGATCCACGCGAAGCTGCCGATCTACCATGGCACCGACGAGACGGTGCTGCAGATCGCAGCCGGTCATTACGAGGGCTCGAGCTTCCCGATCGGCGGTGAATCCACGCATGCGGTGATCACCGGGCACACCGGCCTGCCGTCCGCGCAGCTGTTCACCGGCATCGACGGCATGAAGAAGGGCGACAAGTTCTCGATCACCGTGTACGACGACGTGCTCACCTACGAAGTGGAGGAACGCCAGGTGGTGCTGCCGACCAACGTGAAGCCGCTCGCCATTCAGGAGGGTCGTGACTTGGTGAGTCTGGTCACCTGCACGCCGTACGGCGTGAACTCGCACCGCCTGATCCTCACCGCGCACCGCATTCCGACCCCCGAGAACAAGAAAGAGGTCGAGGTGAACCCGGAGCGCGCGATCATGAGCGATATCGCGATCACCGCGTTCGTGATCGTGGGCGTCGCCGTGTGCATGGCGACGATCGTGATCACGCAGCGGCGGCGTAGGAAGACGCATGCGCATGGCTCGCACCTGCGTTCGAGAAAATAGCGGGGAAATAGTCTTGCGAAAATGAGCAGACGCACGCGTATGGCCTGTGTTTTCCCTATACTGAACACGTTGGGCGTGCGCGTGTCGCAAGCGCAAGCGAATGAAAAACCGAGCAGGGAGTTCCATGAACAAGGCAATCATCACCGTCGTCGGCCAAGACACCGTGGGCATCATCGCGCGCGTGTGCACGTACCTGTCCGACCACCACACGAACGTGCTTGACATCTCGCAGACGATCATCGACGGCTTCTTCAACATGATGATGATCGTCGACTATGCAGACGCCGACGTCTCCTTCGAGACGATCGTCAACGACCTCGAGGAGCTCGGCGAGGAGATCGGCGTGCGCATCCGCTGCCAGCGCGAGGAGATCTTCACGAAGATGCACCGCGTGTGAGCGCCGCATTCGGTTTCTCGATTTAGACTGCGAAAAGGAACACTATGCTGAATATTCTGGAAGTTCATGAGACGAACCAGATGATCGAGCAGGAGAAGCTCGACGTGCGCACGATCACGATGGGCATCGACCTGATGGACTGCGTGTCCACCGATCTGCAGACCACCTGCGACCTCATCTACAACAAGATCACCTCGTATGCGAAGGACCTCGTGTCCACCGGCGAGTCAATCGAACGCGACTTCGGCATTCCGATTGTGAACAAGCGCATCACGGTCACGCCGATCGCGCTCGTCGGCGCCAGCTGCTGCAAGACCTCCGCCGACTTCGTGCAGATCGCCCACGCACTTGACCGCGCGGCGAAAACGGTGGGCGTCGATCTGATCGGCGGCTACTCGGCGCTCGTCTCCAAGTCGATGACGCCGGCCGAGGAACTGCTCATCCGCTCGCTGCCGGCCGCGCTGAGCGAGACCGACATCGTCTGCTCGTCGGTGAACGTGGGTTCCACGAAGACCGGCATCGACATGAACTCGGTGGAGCTGCTCGGCCACATCATCAAGGAGATCGCCGAAGCGACCGCCGACATCGATTCGTACGGCTGCGTGAAATTCGTCGCGTTCTGCAATGCGCCCGACGACAATCCGTTCATGGCGGGCGGTTTCCACGGCGTGACCGAGGGCGACGCGGTGATCAACGTGGGTGTGTCGGGACCGGGCGTCGTCTCGCGCGCGCTCGATGCAGCCAAGGGCAAGGATTTCGAATTCCTGTGCGAGACGATCAAGCGCACCGCGTTCAAGATCACGCGCGTCGGCCAGCTCGTCGCCCAGGAGGCATCGAAGCGCCTCGGCATCCCGTTCGGCATCATCGACCTGTCTCTGGCGCCGACTCCGGCGGTCGGCGACTCGGTGGGCGAGGTGCTCGAGAAGATCGGTCTGGCGCAGGTGGGCGCTCCGGGCACCACGGCGGCGCTCGCGATGCTCAACGACCAGGTGAAGAAGGGCGGCATCATGGCGTCGTCGTACGTTGGCGGACTCTCCGGCGCGTTCATTCCGGTTTCGGAAGACAAGAACATGATCGACGCCGCGGAAAGCGGTTGCCTGACCATTGAGAAGCTCGAGGCGATGACCTGCGTGTGCTCGGTCGGTCTCGACATGATCGCGATTCCCGGCGACACCACCGCGTCGACGATCTCCGGCATCATCGCCGACGAGGCTGCGATCGGCATGGTGAACCAGAAGACGACCGCCGTGCGCGTGATTCCTGTCGTGGGCAAGACGGTGGGCCAGATGGCCAACTTCGGCGGATTGATGGGCTATGCGCCGATCATGCCGGTGAACACGGCGAGCTGTGAGGCGTTCGTGACGCGCGGCGGCCGCATTCCGGCGCCGATCCACAGTTTCAAGAACTGAGCGGCCGTTTCAGCTTGCACATACGCGGGCATGGTATTCGAATACCGTGCCCGCGTTCATGTTTGCGGTGCATGTCTCGTTTTGCAATCCCAGTCTCAGATCAGGATTGGCGCGTGCGGCGTGATCACTGGCCGCCGTCGAAACCGAGCTGGCGCCATGCTTCGTAGATGGCAATGGAAGCGCAGTTCGTCAGGTTGAGGCTGCGTAGGCTCGGACGCATCGGCAGCCGCACCTGTTCGGCCACATGCGGGCCGGCCATGATGTCCATTGGGTCGGGAATATTGCCGGGCTCCGGGCCGAACAGCAGAATGTCGGTCGGCTTGTATTCGACCTCCGTATACAGCTTCGTGGCGTGCGCGGTGAATGCGATGATGCGCGAATTCGGCATCGATTCCACGAGATCCTCGAAATTCGGGTGCAACACCACATGGGCCATGTCGTGGTAGTCGAGGCCTGCGCGGCGCAGCTTGGTGTCGCGCAGATTGAACCCGAGCGGTTCCACCAGATGCAGGATCGTGCCGGTGACCGCGCACAGGCGGATGGCCGAGCCGGTGTTGCCGGGGATGCGCGGGCTGTAATAGCACAGATGCGGCGTGGTCGTCGGCGTCTCGGCGGCCTCGCGGGCCGTCATCATCGCATCGGTGACGGAAATCGGGTTGCCGTGCGCGTCGGTGACCAGTTCATCCGGTCCGTAATTCGATTTGCGGTAACCGTATTCGAACATCTTCTCCACTTGGGCTTCGGGATCGGCGTGCTGTGCGGGGATTTCCTGCGGATTCTGGGAATGTGCGGTCATGGTCACAGCGTATTGCGGTCAATCGACAGTTCGGCCATGCAGGTCGGGGCAATCTGCGGTACGATGTTGCGCTATGGTTTCCGACATGGCAGATGCCTCCCCCCGCACAAAGTCCCGCAAACGCGCGCAGGCCACGCCCGAGCAGACCGTGGGCGAGCGGCGTGCCCGCGAACTCGAACGCAGCGCCCGGCAGGCATTGCGTGAACTCGCCACCTGGTGGCAGACCTCGGCACGTGACTTGCCCTGGCGGTACGGACGCACAACGCCATGGGGCGTGCTCGTCTGCGAGGTGATGAGCCAGCAGACGCAGATGAGCCGCGTCGTGCCGTATTGGGAGGCATGGATGAGCCAATGGCCCGACGCCGCTTCGCTTGCGGCAGCAGAGAAATCCGAGGTGATCCGCGCATGGGGACGTCTCGGGTACCCGCGTCGCGCACTGCGACTGCAGGAGTGCGCGGAAGTGGTGGCACGCGACTACGACGACCGCCTGCCGCGTGAGTACGACGAGCTGATGGCCTTGCCCAGCGTGGGCGATTACACGGCCAGCGCGGTGCTCAGCTTCGCATACGGCGAGCGTGTCGCCGTGATCGATACGAATATTCGCCGCGCGCTGAGCCGCGCGTTCCTTGGCGTGGAATCCTTGGGCGGCTCGTGCACACCGCTCGAGCGCGCGCTCGCATGGGTAGTGCTGCCGAAGGCGGCGGAGCAGTCCGTGCTGTGGAACCAGGCGGTGATGGAGCTCGGCGCGCTCGTGTGCACGGCGAAGGCGCCGCAGTGCGAACAGTGCCCGCTGCAACCGCAATGCGAGTTCGTGAAGGCCGGCATGCCCGGGCTCGGAGAGAAACGCACACGGCCGCGGCAGCGGTTCCACGGCACCGACAGGCAGGTGCGCGGCAGCATTCTGCAGGCCTTGCGCGCGTTGCCGGCGGGCGGTGCGCTCACGCATGCGCAGGCCGAGGGACTGTGTGCGGACGCCGTGCAGCTCGACCGCTGCATCGCATCATTGGACGACGACGGCCTCATTGAGATTCTGCCCGGCCACGCGATGCGTCTGCCGGCGTAGTGTGTCAGAGCCTTACGGGATGTCTTCAATCGTTACGGGATGTCGGTAATTCTTACGGGATGTCACCCTTCTCCTGCGGGATGCCGCTTTCACCGCTGCGGCACATCCGGCTAAAAGACGGAAAAGCCCTGTTTTCGCCGATGACACCTCCAAAATGTCGAAGACATTGCTCACACAAGTACATAAATGACATCCCGTAAGAATTACCGACATCCCGTAAGAGATAGATGTGATATGGGGCTGCAGGAATGACCAGTAAGGAGTAGTGCAGCTCGTGGGGGACAGCAACGGGGAGCGCGCTCGGTAGACTGGGAGCATGAGCTCACCACAATCGCCACGCCGTGGCACGACGCGCACCACCGGCGGCAGAAAGCGCATGACCGCAGCGGAACGCAAGCGCCTGTACCGCCGGCGTCGCATCGTGTTCTTCTCGGCGCTTGCGGTGGTGTTGGCGCTCGCCGTGTTCACCGTATACAGTCTGGTGCGCGGTGCGGTGAGCGTGCATGGCATGGCGGGGGGCCCCCCCCCCCCCGCGCCGAGCCGTGGCCGGGGGGCCGCCGCGCCCCCCGGGGGGAAGGGGGGGACGGGCGCGGCCCGGGATGGGGGCTGGGGGGCCGTGCCCGGAGGCGCCGCCGCCCGCGTGCGGGGGGCCGGCGGCCGCATCCGCACGCGCCGGTATGTGGGCAAAAGCCCCGAAGGATGCCGCATGAACACGGCCGCCGACAGTCTGGTGCTTACGATCACCTCGGGTTCCGATGTGATCTGGCGTTCCGATGTGTGCGAGGCGGCATACCGCCCGCGCCTGTTCTTCGCCGACGTCACCGACGAGCAGAAGATCGCGTGGAACACGAACCGCACGGGCACCTCCTGTGTGGCCGACGACCAGTTGCCGAAGGTCGATCGCGGCACGTATGTGGCCCAGCTCAGCCTCAAGGACGACCCGAAGGTGCAGAGCAAACCGCAGACGATCACCGTGGAGTAGACACCGCCGAATTCGGGTATTTCGTGCAGATCGGCACATGCGACACGCCGGGCACTGTGCGAGGGAATATAATTTGCGTTTTCGAGTTGAGTCTGCTAAATTATTGTCTTTGCGTATAGATTGTCATATAGCGGGCAGTCTGCCAGACGAAGCGCCCGTGTGCAGGCATATGGCGGCCCCCTCGCGCTTCCTTAACAATACACCGACCAAAGTGAGCGATTAAGGAACGTCCATTGTCACAGACTACGACGAATACCACCTCCGTCACCGCACGCGCAGATCAGCATGACATCGATCTGCACAAGGCTTCGGACCGTGTGAATTTCGGCTCCATCAAAGAACCCATCGACGTGCCGTACCTCCTCGGCGTGCAGACCGACAGCTTCGACTGGCTCGTCGGCAACGAGCGCTGGAAGAAGCGCGTGGAGGAAGACGAGGCGAACGGCACCAACACCGTGCCGCACGTCTCCGGACTCGATGAGGTGTTCCACGAGATCTCCCCGATCGAGAACTTCGCACAGACCATGAGCCTGACGTTCTCCGACCCATACTTCGAGGAACCGCGCCACACCGTGCAGGAATGCAAGGAGAAGGACTACACCTACTCCGCGCCGCTGTACGTGAACGCCGAGTTCGAGAACGGCGACACCGGCGAGATCAAGTCCCAGACCGTGTTCATGGGCGATTTCCCGCTGCAGACCCCGCACGGCACCTTCATCATCGGCGGCACCGAGCGAGTCATCGTCTCCCAGCTCGTGCGTTCCCCGGGCGTCTACTTCGACCGTCAGCCGGACCGCACCTCCGACAAGGAGATCTTCGGCGCCAAGATCATTCCGAGCCGTGGCGCATGGCTCGAGTTCGAGATCGACAAGCGCGACTTCCTCGGAGTGCGCGTGGACCGCAAGCGCAAGCAGTCGGCCATCGTCTTCCTCATGGCGATCGGCATGACCCGCAGCGAGATCCGCGACGCGTTCAAGGATTACCCGCTCGTGCTCGATGCCCTCGAGAAGGAGACCATCGACTCTGAGGACGCCGCCCTCGTGGACCTGTACCGCAAGATTCGTCCGGCCGATGCCGCGACGCCGGAAGCCGGCCGCACACTGCTCGACTCCTTCTACTTCAACACGAAGCGCTACGATCTGGCCCGCGTCGGCCGCTACAAGATCAACCGCAAGCTCGGTCTGGAGAAGGATTACAACGACCGCAGCCTGAGCCGCGAAGACATCATCGCCACGATCAAGTACCTCGTGACGCTGCATGCCGGCGACGCCACCTTCCCGGGCAAGCGTGACGGCGAGGACGTCGAGCTGCGCGTGGATGTCGACGACATCGACCACTTCGGCAACCGCCGCATCCGCCAGGTGGGCGAGCTGATCCAGAACCAGCTGCGCACCGGTCTGAGCCGCATGGAGCGCGTGGTGCGCGAACGCATGACCACGCAGGACGCCGAGGCCATCACGCCGCAGTCACTCATCAACATTCGTCCGGTGAATGCGACGATCAAGGAGTTCTTCGGAACGTCCCAGCTCTCGCAGTTCATGGATCAGAACAACCCGTTGGCGGGCGTCACGAACAAGCGCCGTCTCTCCGCGCTGGGCCCCGGCGGCCTGTCGCGCGACCGCGCCTCCATGGAGGTGCGAGACGTGCACCCGTCGCACTTCGGCCGCATGTGCCCGATCGAGTCCCCTGAAGGCCCGAACATCGGCCTCATCGGCTCGCTGGCGACCTTCGGCCGCATCAACCCCTTCGGCTTCATCGAGACCCCGTACCGCAAGGTCGAGAACGGCCATGTGACCGACGAGGTCGTCTACATGACCGCTGACCGCGAGGTCGAGCACGTGATCGCCCAGGCCAACCAGAAGCTCGACGAGAACGGCAACTTCGTCGAGAAGGAAGCCTTGGTGCGTGACGCCGCCGGCGAGGCGGAGGACGTTCCGGTCGAGATGGTCGATTACATGGACGTCTCCCCGCGCCAGATGGTGTCGGTCGGCGCATCGCTGATTCCGTTCCTCGAGCACGATGAAGGCCACCGAGCGCTCATGGGTACGAACATGCAGCGTCAGGCCGTCCCGCTCATCAAGTCCGAGCGCCCGCTCGTGGGCACCGGCGCCGAATGGCGTGCCGCCGTCGATTCCGGCGACGTCATTCTGGCCGAGAAGCCGGGCGTGGTCATTTACGTCTCCGCCGACATCATTCGTGTGATGAACGACGATGGCACGACCTCGAGCTACAAGCTGGCCAAGTTCCAGCGCTCCAACCAGACCACCTGCTATAACCAGGTGCCGCTCATCCACGACGGCGAACGCGTGGAGAAGGGCACCGTGCTGGCCGATGGCCCGGCCACCGAGAAGGGCGAGATGGCGCTTGGCAAGAACCTGCTGGTCGCCTTCATGCCTTGGAACGGTTACAACTACGAGGATGCCGTGATCATCTCGCAGCGTCTGGTACAGGACGACACGCTCTCCTCGATCCACATCGAGGAGTACGAGATCGACGCCCGTGAGACCAAGCTGGGCGCCGAGGAGATCACGCGCGACCTGCCGAACGTGGGCGAGGACGCCGTGGCCAACCTCGACGAGCGTGGCATCATTCGCATTGGTGCAGAGGTCGAGGCCGGCGACATCCTCGTGGGCAAGGTCACCCCGAAGGGCGAGACCGAGCTCACGCCTGAGGAGCGTCTGCTTCGCGCCATCTTCGGCGAGAAGAGCCGCGAGGTGCGTGACACCTCGCTGCGCGTGCCTCACGGCGAGACCGGCACCGTGATTGCCGTCAAGGAGATCACGCGCGAGGATGCCGAGGAGGACGGCGACGAGCTGCCGAACGGCGTGAACCAGATGATCCGCGTCTACATCGCGCAGCACCGCAAGATCACCCAGGGCGACAAGCTCTCGGGCCGTCACGGCAACAAGGGCGTCATCTCCCGCATTCTGCCGGAAGAGGACATGCCGTTCCTGGCGGACGGCACCCCGGTTGACATCATGCTCAACCCGCTCGGCGTGCCTTCGCGAATGAACCTCGGCCAGGTGCTCGAACTGCACTTGGGGTGGGTCGCCCATGCCGGCTGGGACATCTCCCTCGATCCGGATATGGAAGCCGAATGGAAGAAGATGGTGCCGAAGGGCGCCGAGAAGGGCGAGCCGGGCACCCCGGTGGCAACCCCGGTGTTCGACGGCGTGCGTCAGGACGTGCTCAAGGGCCTGCTTTCCACGACGCTGACCGACCGCGACGGCAACAAGCTCGTCGGCGACAACGGCAAGGCGACGCTGTTCGACGGCCGTACCGGCGAACCGTATCCGAAGCCGATCTCCGTGGGCTACATGTACATGCTGAAGCTCCACCATCTGGTCGACGACAAGATCCACGCGCGTTCCACCGGCCCGTACTCGATGATTACGCAGCAGCCGTTGGGCGGCAAGGCCCAGTTCGGCGGCCAGCGCTTCGGCGAGATGGAGGTGTGGGCCCTCGAGGCCTACGGTGCCGCCTATACGCTGCACGAGATGATGACCACGAAGTCCGATGACGTCGATGGCCGTGTGCGTGTGTACGGTGCGATCGTGAAGGGCGACAACCTGCCGCCTGCAGGCATCCCCGAGTCGTTCAAGGTGCTGCTCAAGGAAATGCAGTCGCTGTCCCTCAACGTCGAAGTGCTCAACGCCGAAGGCGTGGCCATCGACATGAAGGACGAGGACGACGATCCTGTTTCCTCCTCCAACGATCTCGGCTTCAACATCGGCGCCCGCCCGGACGCCGCCGCGAAGGCCGACCAGGTCGCTGACGAACCGGAATACCGCTGAACGGGCACTCCCGCACAGCTGTGCTAGGAACAAGACGATTTTCAACAGACAGGATATTACGTGCTGGACGTCAACGCATTTGACAAACTGAAGATTGGCCTGGCCACCGCCGACGACATTCGCGGTTGGAGCTATGGCGAAGTCAAGAAGCCGGAGACCATCAACTACCGTACGCTCAAGCCCGAGAAGGACGGCCTGTTCGGTGAGCAGATCTTCGGACCGACCCGCGACTGGGAGTGCGCCTGCGGCAAGTACAAGCGCGTGCGCTTCAAGGGCATCGTGTGCGAACGCTGCGGTGTCGAGGTCACCCGTAGCCGCGTGCGCCGTGAGCGCATGGGCCACATCGAGCTCGCCGCCCCGGTGACGCACATCTGGTTCTTCAAGGGTGTGCCGAGCCGCTTGGGCTATCTGCTCGGCATTGCGCCGAAGGAACTCGAGAAGGTCATCTACTTCGCCTCCTACATGGTCACCTCGGTGGATGAGGAGCAGCGTCATCAGGATCTGCCTGATCTGCAAGACGAGTTCGACCACGAGGTGCAGAATCTCGAACGTCGCCGCAACAACGAGATCGAGGAGCGCGCCAAGAAGCTCGAAGCCGACCTGGCCGAACTCGAAGCGGACGGCGAGGTGAAGGGCAGCGCCAAGACGAAGCTGCGCAACGGCGCGGAACGCGACATGGCGGCCATCCGCCAGCGTTACGACGACCAGATCAAGCGCATCGCCGCGGTGTTCGACAAGTTCAAGTCCCTCAAGCCGGGCGACATGGAGTCCGATGTGGACCTGTGGCGTGAGATGGAGGATCGCTACGGCGATTACTTCGAAGGCTGCATGGGCGCCGAGGCGATCAAGAAGCGCCTGCAGGACTTCGACCTCGAAGCCGCCGCCAAGGAGCTGCGCGAGGAGATCGAGACTGGCACCGGCCAGCGCAAGGCCCGTGCCCTCAAGCGCCTCAAGGTCGTCAACGCCTTCCTGACCACCGACAACAAGCCGGAGGCCATGGTGCTCGACGTGATCCCGGTGATCCCGCCGGATCTGCGCCCGATGGTGCAGCTCGACGGTGGCCGTTTCGCCACGTCCGACCTGAACGACCTCTACCGTCGTGTGATCAACCGCAATAACCGCCTGAAGCGCCTCATCGAACTCGGCGCCCCGGAGATCATGCTCAACAACGAGAAGCGCATGCTCCAGGAAGCCGTCGATTCGCTGTTTGACAACGGCCGTCGCGGCCGCCCGGTCACCGGTGCCTCGAACCGCCCACTCAAGTCCCTGAGCGACATGCTCAAGGGCAAGCAGGGCCGCTTCCGCCAGAACCTGCTCGGCAAGCGCGTCGACTACTCCGGCCGTTCCGTGATCGTGGTCGGCCCGTCGCTGCGCATGCACCAGTGCGGCCTGCCGAAGCCGATGGCACTCGAGCTGTTCAAGCCGTTCGTGATCAAGCGCCTCGTCGACCTGAACTATGCGCAGAACATGAAGAGCGCCAAGCGTCTCGTCGACCGCGGTGATTCCGAGGTGTGGGGCGTGCTCGAAGAGGTCATCTCCGAGCATCCGGTGCTCCTGAACCGTGCACCTACGCTGCACCGTCTGGGCATTCAGGCCTTCGAGCCGATCTTGGTCGAAGGCAAGGCGATCCACCTTCCGCCGTTGGCCTGCGCCGCATTCAACGCCGACTTCGACGGCGACCAGATGGCAGTCCATCTGCCGCTGTCCGCCGAAGCCCAGGCCGAAGCCCGTTCGCTCATGATGGCTTCCGATAACATTCTGAAGCCCGCCGACGGCCACACCGTGACCATGCCTTCGCAGGACATGATCCTCGGCCTGTACTACCTGTCGACCGTCATCGACGGCGCCAAGGGCCAGGGCCGCATCTTCTCGTCGCTCGAAGAGGCGCAGATGGCCCTCGACAAGCATGAGATCGACATGCAGGCCAAGGTGCTCATCCGCCTGCCGCAGGACTTCGTGCTGCCGAAGGATTGGGAGCCGGGCGAGGTCCAGGTCATCGACCCGGAGCCGGGCAGCCCGGACGTGGTGAAGGAGGAGCGTTTCGCAGACGGTTCCGTGCTGTTCGCCACCTCCCTCGGCCGCATCCTGTTCAACGACACGCTGCCGGTGGACTACCCGTTCATCAACGAGCAGGCGCCGAAGGGCAAGCTCTCGAAGATCGTCGACGACATCGCGACCCGTTACTCCACCCAGCAGGTGGCTGCTACCCTCGACGCATTGAAGGATCTCGGCTTCACCCGCGCACCGTGGTCGGGCGTCACGATGGCGTTCTCCGACATCGTGGCCCCGCCGGACCGCGAGGAGATCATCAAGGGCTATGAGGCACAGGCCGCCAAGGTGAACAACCAGTATGATCTGGGCCTGCTCACCGAGGAGGAGCGCCGTCAGGAGCTCATCAACCTGTGGACCGAGTGCACCGACAAGGTCGCCGAAGCCATGCGCGAGAACTTCCATGACGACAACAACGTGAACATCATGGTGCAGTCCGGTGCACGAGGCAACTGGATGCAGATTCGCCAGATCGCCGGCATGCGTGGTCTCGTGGCGAACCCGAAGGGCGAGATCATCCCGCGTCCTGTGAAGTCGAACTACCGCGAGGGCCTGTCGGTGCTCGAGTACTTCATCTCGCAGCACGGCGCCCGCAAGGGTCTGGCCGATACGGCACTGCGTACCGCCGAGTCGGGCTACCTCACCCGTCGTCTCGTGGACGTCTCCCAGGAGATCATCGTGCGCGAAGAGGACTGCGGCACCACGCACGGTCTGCCCATGACCGTTGCCGAGCGTGACGAGAACGGCAATCTCGTGCTCGTCAAGGCGGCGGACGGCGGCCCGTACTCGCGTCTGCTCGCTCAGGACGTGCTCGACCCAGCCGACGGCAAGACCGTTCTGTACCACGCGGGCGACGCCCTCTCGATGGACGTGCTCAACGACCTCGTGGCACATGGTGTGGAGCAGGTGATCGGCCGCTCCGTGCTCACCTGCGAATCCAAGCGCGGCGTGTGCGCCAAGTGCTATGGCTGGTCGCTGGCCA
>OBHX01002927.1_pt1 | contig 12748 bp, 10 predicted proteins | sample 1519331 | NCBI WGS metagenome assembly OBHX01 (sample SAMEA2602897, study PRJEB22501) | metagenome
TTTTCATATTTTCTAGGCTAGTGGGCTTATTACCGAGAAGCAGCTGATTGAACACCGTTTATCAAGAGGTTGTGAAATCAGCGTTTTGACCTGAGTATTAGAGAAACAAATGGAAAAATAGTTCCTCATATTTTGCCGTTTGTTGAGCGAATACCGAGGATCAGCTGATTGAACACCGTTTAGTGGAGAGGTTGTGAAAAAGCTGTTCTGCATCAAGTAATAAGAACAGCCAAGTAAAAACAGTTCCTTATGTTTTTAAATTGGTTGGACTTATTACCGCAGATGCAAGCTTTGAACACCGTTTATCAAAGGTCGTAACAACTGCATCTTCACACAGTTAAATTAGTGACTTCAAAATGAAATAATGCTCCCAGCAAAAATTAGGCTGGGAGCATTATTTCGTTACTCTGTTCATCAAAAATCATTGGTTTGATTCCATTGCATCACAAGCTCCTCCTCATTTACTGCTTCATCTTTTTGCAGTATTTGAATTGCAAAGCCTTGTGAAAGATAGAAATGAATAGCTGATTGACTTTTTTGATAGACTGTCAAAGTCAGTGTTTTATTGGTTTCTTTTATTTTTTTCATTAGTTGCGTACCGATTTTTTGTTGCCGATATTCCCTCTTTACAAAAATCCCTGCGATGAACTGATCAATCACCCCAGCAAAACCGACGATTTCTTGATCTATTTCTGCTAAGTAAATCACTGCCTCTGGCAAAGCTTTCCTAACAGATTCTATTTGACTCTCCCAATAAGTTGGTGAGATGAATCCATGAGAATCCAAATTAGCATGCAGCCAAATCGATAGAACAGTTTCCAGTTCTTCAGCAGACAATTCTGTTGTTGTACGAATCATTTTTTCTCTCCTTACTTAGTCATTGAGTTTAAACCAAAAACCATTTTTTTGAAGCTCTTTCACCAGTTTTCGCCCCTCAAAAAAGTACATCTTTTCTTGTTTTAATTTTCTGATACCAAAAGAAGCAGCGACTTTAGGATCATCAACTGACACGATTCGATAAGTCCCACCAGGCAATTGATCCAGCTTGACTTTCCCATAATGATCGCTTTGCACTGAAAACGGCACACCGTTTCTAGTAAGTGTTTTTTTCTTATGTTTCAAAATAAATGAGCCACCCTTTACTGGATTTCCTGCTGAATCACTTATAATAAATGAAAAATCAAGCACTTTTTTACTTAACCGATACTGATAAATCAGTCGACCAATAAACAGTAACAGTATAACTACAGCTATTATCGTTCCTGCAAGAATAAGCAACTGTCGCAAAGTTCTTTCCTGATTTCCTTTTTCTTCTTCGTTTTTTACCGATTCACTATAAGGAATCCGATGTCCCGTCACTAGCAAACGATGCGTGTTGATCATATATGGTGTACATGTAAGCAAGGTGACTAAGTCTTTTCCTTCTTCAATCGTTAGAACAGACGTGTCATCTGGCAGTACCACTTGTATATTTTCAACTTGATAAGCCAATTTCTCCCCAAAAACAGTCAAAATAAACGTATCTCCGTGTTCTAAACGATCTAACTCGGTAAATAATCGTCGATTGGGTAACCCGCTGTGAGCAGAAATCACTGAATGCGTCGAATTTCCACCAAGTGGGAAAGAAGTTCCTTGTAAGACGCCTGCTCCATTCTCAAGAATCATGCCGTTAAGCCGGTCATAAAGTGAAATATTTATTTGGATTTTAGGTATATTGACACTTCCAATCAGCCATTCCTCTAATTGGCTGGATGTCGTGCTTTCATTTCTGTTCTGTTCATCGAAAGGATCAGCCCCAGGATTGAATCCTTGGTCAGTTAATCGTTGGTTTTGCTCCTCCATTTTCTTTCGCTGCGCTTCATTTTCGGCTGCGGTTCGTTTTTGTACTTGTTCCATTCGTTTTTGATCCATAAGACTATTTAAAGAATCCACATAAAATGGATACAAAGCGATTAGTAACCCTACGACGATACATATCAATAAAAATAAACGAAACAAAAGCCGACGAGACTGTTTTTGCTTTCTCTGCTTCACATGCGTCCTCCCTTGCAAGTTTTTTTGTTCTTTCTTTTATTATATGGGTTCAGGAAAAAAATAGAAAATGAAAGCCGATGAGATTGTGAAAAAGCTACTTTGTTTCGAGTATTAAGAAAATTTTGACTCAAAACAAGGAATGCGACATGGCTTTGCCACATCCTCTCTCCTTAGAAATTTCACTTATGTTTTTCTTGTAAAATTCATAAATATTTTCATGAATTTTCTAATTTCTTGCCTCCCTACCGCATAGGATATATGATGAATTTATCTAAAGTTTGCAAAGGAGTTCGACAATTGAAAAAATATGGCCCGTTTTTAGCAATTTTTTTCATTGCTTTGGCATTTCTCATGCCTCATTTATTCACACATAAACTAATTTTGGGTGCTGATGCCCCCTTCCATTACAATCGGTTCTACGATGCTGCGCAACAAATCAAACATGGGGATTTCCACTATTTTCCTTCCCTTTATGGATTCCAGCAAAGCGGTAGGATCGTTAATGCCGTTTACGGCCCATTTTTTGCTTATTTACAAGGATTGATTGTGTTGCTTGCAGGTAGTTGGTTTCACTATCAGATTCTTTCAAATTTTATTCTTTATCTTATTTCAGGATTTTCTATGCTGATCTTACTAAGATATGTCAATGTTCGGAACTGGGTAAGTGTACCAGTAGCCGTTTTATTCATGAGTACGTATTCTATTCAATATTGGTCTATCAATCAAGGATTCACTAGTTGGGGGACTTGTTTCTATCCTTTATGCATGATCCCTATTGTTGATTTCGTCCTTCATAAAAAGTTTCCTGTAATCAAAGTTGCGATCTCAGTTGGACTTATGACGCAGATTCATCTACTGTCTTCGATCATGTTAGCCTTGATGTATATTCCTTTTTATCTTTATTACTTTTTTAACCAGACTGAAAAAGGAAAAGCACTGCTTCAACTGATCAAGTCGGTCTTGCTTTATTTTGTCCTGACAGCAAATATTTGGGCAGGACTGGCTATTGTTTACAGCGGGAATAAGATTCTTCCTCCCTTTGTTAACAGAGAAATGAGTCAAAAGGCGATCGACCTGGATGGCAGTTATTGGCTTCATTATCCTAAAGCCTTTCCGATATTGATATTGTCAGGTTTTTTGCTTTTTATTTTCTTTCAACAAAAGAATACCTTGTTCCAAAAAATCGTGTTGTATACAAGTCTTGTTTTCTTTTTTCTTTCTACTAGCTTGATTCCATGGACGACATTGATCGAAAAAAATGTGCCTTTTATTAGCTTAATTCAGTTTCCATTTCGATTTTTCGTCCCATTTACGCTATTGCTTCTGCTTTACCTTTCCCTATCACTAAATCAATGGTCTGAGCAAAAGTGGTTCCGTCTTTTAGGTATATTGGGTATTCTTATTTTTTCTGCACAGACGATCCAAAACTTATACCAGCATCTAGAAAAGTGGGAGAATGAAACATTTGTCAGTCGACATACTTATCTATTCGATACACCGGAAGAAGCAAGGAAAACATTCTTCAGCAAAGATATGTCTACCAGCTTATTCGTTTTCCAAAAAACCACCCCTGACTATCTGCCAATCTATAAGGAGACAAAAGACAACAAATACGACCGATATAACGAAGAAATATTAGAAAACGAAACAACTTTCATAAAAACACATCCAGGCGGTCTTTTGACAATCAAGTGGAAAAATACTGGGGACAAAACGGTTCATATCCCTGTTATCGTTTATGATCGGACTGTACTACAGCAAAATGGAAAAACATTGACTGATTATGAATTAACGGATATCGGGACCCCAATCGTGAATCAGCAAAAAGGGATCAACGAGCTCACGCTTCATTATCGAACGCCGATCTATTTCTATTTCATTCTTTCTCTTACTTTGATTGGTTGGTTTACCTTGCTGTGCTTATTTATTTATCATAGATACAAGCATCTACATGCTTAGTCAAAACGGATGATACATCCAATCAAAAAAAAACTCTCCGAACGGTAGGATCGATCGGAGAGTTTTTTTTGTTTAGTTTTTTATGTCATATTTTTGTTCGTTCATCGTCCATCTATTTCGATTTCAGCCCCATAGTGATCACTGATGATTGGACTATCGACCCCGTCAAAAATCCGTTGATATTTTTTTACTTGTACTCCTTCAGGGACAAAAATGAAATCTATACGCAATTTTTCTGTGTTTTGTTCCCAACCATCAATCTTCTTTTCCACAGTAGCAGCTTTGCCTTTTTCATTCGCGATAACATACGAATCTTGAAGAAGAAGACCACTTTCCTTTACTATATGATAACCTTCAGAATCTGCCGGATTATTGAAATCACCTAGGAAAAAAAGTGGTGCGCGGGTTTCAAAAAAGTAGTTTTCCAAGTTTTTCCACTCAAAATAAAAGCCGCTTTTTTTATCTGTCCACCAAGAAAAGTGGCAACTAGAGACAAAAATATCTTGATCATCTATCTTTGTTTTCCCAATCAAGATCTTGCGCGTCCGATAATCTTCTTTCTTTTGAGATTCGGAGACGGTAAGGACCTGACTTTCCAATGGTCTTTTCGCAAGCAGCGCATTTCCTTCTTCATATTTATCATAACCGATGTGGCTCATTTCCCAACTCCAAAAATACTCTTTTCCTTGTTCTTTTAAAAGCTGGACTAAACAGTAGGCAAAATTATCTTTGCGGATAGGAACTTGATTCTCTACTGGACAGAACTTCATTAGTTTTGCAGGGTCTGCTTCTTCAGATTCCAGTAATTGGTTGATTTCTTGCAAAGCGATCACTTCATAATCTTCTAACAGGATCTTCTCTGCTAATTCCTGTAATTTTTTCTCTGGTTCTGGCTCAAGCCAGCTATGTGTGTTCAATGTCATGAATTTCATGGTTCTTCTCCTTCTCTTCATTTCGAAACAAAAGGGGTTGTGACAAAATTTTGTCACAACCTCCCCAGTAAACAGTGTTCAATCAGCTGACCTTCGGTATTAGCTCAAAAACGGCAAAATATGAGGAGCTATTTTTCCGTTTTGTCTCTCTAATACTCAGGTCAGGGCGCTGATTTCACAACCTCCCTTTATATTTTAATGGAGCCGATCACTTTACCAGCTGCCACTGTCCCTAATTGCTTGATCACTACTTCTTCCACTTTATCATTCGTAAATACGATCATGATCGTTGGATCTTTTTCTTCGTTTTGGATCACTTCAAGATTCATTTCAGCTAATTTCGATCCTGTTCCTACTTCTTGTCCTTCTTTGACAGCAATCTCAAAAGCTGACTGATTCATTTGGACTGTATCAATCCCCATATGGATCAAAACTTCGACGCCCTCTTTCGTTTCTAGCCCAATTGCATGTTTGCTAGGGAAAATACTTGTCACTTTTCCAGCGATCGGCGCAACAACTTCTCTTGACGTTGGAATAACAGCAAAACCATCACCCATCATTTTTTGTGAGAATACTGGATCTTTTACTTCAGCTAAAGGAATCACTTCCCCAGAAGCTGCGGAAACTAGTTCTTGTTCTATACCTAAGTAATGCTTACTATCTGCTTGTCCATTTCCTGTAGAAACCATTTGCGGCTCTGGAATCTCTGCTCCTGATTGCAGCAGATCTTCGATATCTGATTTCAAGACATCTGCTTTTGGTCCATAAACTGCTTGGACTCCATTGTCTTTGACGATCAGTCCCATTGCTCCTGCTCGTTTCCAGGCTTCTTCAGTCCCAACTTTTTCCCGATCGTTTACACTTACACGTAAACGAGTCATACAGGCATCGACATCTTTGATATTTTCTTTTCCTCCCAACAAATGGATGATCTGCACCACTTGCTGGTCTGCAGTTCCTGTTCCACTGTTAGATACAGTGGTTTCTTCACTGTCATTGTCATAATTTCCGTTACGCCCAGGTGTAGCAAAATTGAATTTTTTGATCAAGAAATTTGCTAAGAAATACGTAACAACACCAAAAACGATCACACATAACACGAAGTTGATAAGATCTGCACCTAGACCCGCTTTGATAGCTAATGGTGTCCGCGTCAGCAATTCGATATTTCCAAATGAATGGACCCGCAATGGTAAAATGTCTGCCATCGCAAATGCAGCTCCCTGAATGACTGAATAAATGGCATATAATGGTACAGCCGCAAACATGAACATGAACTCCAATGGTTCTGTTACACCTGTTAGAAAGACAGCTAACGCTGCTGAAAAATACATTGATTTATATCTTGCTTTCTTATCAGGATCGACATTACGGTACATCGCAAATGCCATCCCCATCAAAATACCCGAAGAACCAATCATTTGTCCTACTTTGAAACGAGCAGGTGTCCAGTTATGCAACACAAATTCATATTGCGACATATCCCCTGCACCTCTAAGATTCACTAAATCAGTGGCCCAAGCTAACCATAACGGATCTTGTCCAAAAACTTGTGTTCCTGCCTGTGCGCCTGATAAAATCTCGTACGATCCGCCAAGCTGTGTATAGTTGATAGGAATTGTCAGCATATGATGCAATCCGAACGGTAATAGCAAACGTTCCAATGTACCAAATAAAAACGGTGCTAGAATCGGTGCGCTTTCCTGTGATTCTGCAATCCATAAACCAAAATTATTGATTCCGGCCTGTACGTTTGGCCAAACAACAGCAAGAATCAATGCCACAATCGTTGACCATAAGATAACGACAAACGGAACAAAGCGCTTTCCATTGAAGAAAGACAAAGCATCCGGTAATTTTCTATAATTATAGTACTTATTATAAGCCATTGCCCCGACAAAACCAGCGATGATCCCTACAAATACACCCATATTCAAAGCTGGTGCTTCCAACACACTTGTAAAGAACCCTTTAACCATGATCTTCGTACCGAAAAGAGTGTGAGTAAACGCATCTTCATTCGCAAGCATATCGCTTGTGACCCCAAAGATGGCCCCAGTGATCCGATTGATCAAAATAAATGAGATCCCAGCAGCAAATGCCCCACCTGCCCGTTCTTTTGCCCAACTTCCTCCTATTGCTAAAGCAAATAAAATATGAAGATTCCCAATAATTGCCCAACCAATATTTTCTATTACTCCGCCCGTTGTAACAAGCGGCGTCCACTCAGGATTGATCAAAGGAATTGATTTCCCTATACTGATCATCAATCCAGCTGCCGGCATCACTGCCACCACAACCATTAAAGCCTTTCCAAATTTTTGCCAAAACTCAAAACTAAATATCTTTTTCATTCCGTTTAGCTCCTTTACGCAATCGGTTTCGTTAAATGTATTATAGCGTGCGTTTTCTTTTTTGTAAATGCTTTATTTTTTATTCTTCTGTCTATACCATTCTACAAAACCCATAATACATAAGTTTCCTTCTATAAATAGCTCGAAAAAATTTTATTTTTATGCTTTTTTCTATGAAATATTTCCTATTGTCTATTGACTTGCGCAATCGGTTGCGTTTATTATGAACGTATAAAACAGCTCATTAGGAGGAGAACAATGAAACAGATCAAACGACTATTTGCTATTGATCCATGGAAAATCAGCACGACCCAATTAGATAAAAAAAATCTTCGACTGCAAGAATCTTTGACAAGTATTGGAAACGGTTATATGGGGATGCGTGGGAACTTTGAAGAAACTTACTCAGGGGACCACCATCAAGGTACTTATTTGGCAGGTGTCTGGTATCCTGATAAGACACGTGTCGGCTGGTGGAAAAACGGTTATCCAGAGTACTTTGGAAAAGTAATCAATGCCTTGAACTTTATCGCAATAGATATTTCGATCAACAATCAGCTGATCGACTTGGCTTCTTTGGAACCAGAAGACTTTTACTGGGAACTAGATATGAAAAATGGTGTGCTATCTCGTACGTTCACAATCACTACTTCTACTAATAAAGTACGTATCTCCTTTGAACGTTTTTTAAGCATTGTCAAAAAAGAAGCGGCTTACATCCATTTGACTATAGAAATGCTTGAAGGTAATGGAACAGTCGACCTCGTATCGAAATTGGATGGAAATGTCCAAAACGAAGACAGCAACTATGATGAACATTTTTGGAATGAGATCGATCGTGGAACCATAGAAGAAATCGGCTATTTGACAACCAAAACTATTCCAAACAACTTCGGGATCGAACAATTCACTGTTACTGCAGCAATGCGTCATTTCGTTAACGGAAAAGCAGTCGTTCCTGACTATCACGAAGATACTTTAGCCTTACATGGTTGCCTGTCTGCTGAATTATCTCAAGGCGAGACATGGACAGTAGAGAAAGAAATCATCGTTCTTACTAGTCGAGATATCCCAGAAGCGCAGCAAGCAGAAAAAGCCGTCTCAGAATTAGCAAATCAGACAAACAATTATATCCAAGCAAAAGAAGAACAAACAGCGGCTTGGGCAGAACGATGGAAGCTTGCCGATGTGGTCATCGAAGGAGACGAAGAAGCACAGCAAGGTATTCGGTTCAATTTGTTCCAACTATTCTCTACTTACTACGGCGAAGATGAACGATTGAATATCGGACCTAAAGGATTCACAGGAGAAAAATACGGCGGTGCCACTTACTGGGATACAGAAGCGTATGCAGTCCCTCTTTATCTCGCTTTAGCCAAACCCGAGGTAACTAAGAATCTTCTGAAATACCGGCATAACCAGCTGCCGCAAGCGATCCACAACGCTCAGCAGCAAGGATTGAAAGGCGCGCTTTATCCTATGGTCACCTTCACTGGCGTCGAATGTCATAACGAGTGGGAAATCACTTTCGAGGAGATCCACCGAAATGGTGCAATCGCCTATGCAATCTACAATTACACGAATTACACCGGTGATACGGAATATTTGAAAAATGAAGGTCTGGAAGTTTTAGCAGAAATCGCCCGCTTCTGGGCAGACCGTGTCCATTTTTCAAAACGAGCAAATAAATACATGATCCACGGAGTGACTGGACCAAATGAATATGAAAACAACATCAATAACAATTGGTATACAAATACGATCGCAGCTTGGGTCTTGCGTTACACGCGAGAAAATTATTTAACTTATCAAGAAGAAGCTGCTATCGCTATCAGCGAAGAAGAACTAGCCAAATGGAAAGATATCGCAGAGAACATGTACTTCCCAGTGGACGAAGAATTAGGTATTTTTGTCCAGCATGACACATTCTTAGATAAAGATCTCATGCCTGTATCCGATATTCCCACAAGCGATCTTCCTCTGAACCAGCATTGGTCTTGGGACAAAATCCTTAGATCTTGCTTCATCAAGCAGGCAGATGTATTACAGGGGATTTATTTCTTCAACGATACTTTTACAAAAGAAGAAAAACAAAAAAACTTTGATTTCTATGAACCAATGACTGTCCATGAGTCTTCCCTTTCACCAAGTATCCATTCGATTTTAGCAGCAGAATTAGGAATGGAAAACAAAGCTGTAGAAATGTACCAACGAACAGCTCGCTTGGATTTGGATAATTACAATAACGACACAGAAGACGGCTTGCACATCACTTCCATGACTGGCAGCTGGTTGTCGATCGTCCAAGGATTCGCTCAAATGAAAACCGCCCATGATCAATTGAAATTCGCACCATTTCTGCCAAAAACCTGGAATGCTTATTCTTTCCATATCAATTATCGCGGACGTTTATTATTCATCTCAGTTACAGATGAACAAGTTACTTTCGAGTTATTAGAAGGTACGCCTCTGGAACTTTTCGTCTATGAACAGTCTTACACTTTAGAGGATCGCCTAGAAATAACGCTAAGAAAGGAGGAAGCAAATGTTTAAAGGGGTATTGTTCGATTTAGACGGCGTCATTACCGATACTGCCGAATTCCATTATCGTGCTTGGCAAAAGCTTGGTCAGGAAATCGGCATTACGATCGACCGCACATTCAACGAACAGCTAAAAGGCGTCAGCCGAGAAGACTCTCTCTCTTTGCTTTTAGCTTATGGCGGAAAAGAACACTCTTTTTCAAAGGAAGAATTTGCAGAATTAGCAAAAAGAAAAAATGATTATTATTTAGAGATGATCCAGACGATCGAACCAAAAGATGTCTTCCCTGGGATCGTCCCTTTACTGGATTCTTTAAAAGAAGAAAAAATCAAGATCGCTCTTGCTTCTGCAAGTAAAAATGGGCCTTTCCTACTTGAAAAAATGGGTCTCACACCTTACTTTGACGCTATTGCCGACCCGGCAGAAGCAGCAAACGGAAAACCTGCGCCAGATATCTTCCTCCTTGCAGCAAAAGCTGTCGGACTAAAAGCAGAAGAATGTATCGGGATCGAAGACGCGCAAGCCGGTATCCAAGCCATCCTCTCAAGTGGTGCTCAACCAATTGGCGTGGGACGTGCTGAAGACCTTGGAGAGGAGATCCCGCTTGTCCCTGATACGACTTTTCTTACGATCGATTACTTAAAAGAAAAGTGGCACGAACATGGATAATCCAGAAATCTCCGTCGTACCAGTTCCAGAGACTGAAATAAAGAAAATCACGTTGAAGAACGACTATTTAGAAGTCGTTCTTCTCAACTATGGTGCCCGCCTGCATCAAATCTTCGCGCCAGACAAAGAAGGAAAATCAGAAAATATTTTATTGTCTTACGATCGTTTCGAAGATGTTCTAACAGATAAAAGCTTTTTTGGCGCAACTGTCGGACCTGTAGCTGGAAGGATCCGAGATGCTTCCTGGGGTGAGCATAGATTGGAAAAAAACTGCGGATCACACCATATCCACGGTGGCACGAAAGGCTGGTCTTTCCAATATTGGGAAGTAGAAGTTTTCAAAACTCCTTCATCAATAGGCGTGGTCTTTTACTTAAAAGATGAATTTTCTAACTATCCAGGACCAATCACTGCTACGATCACTTACCGTTTGACAAAAAACGAGTTAGAGATGACGACCTCTGCCAGTAGCCTGGTCGAAACCATCTGCAATCCGACCAATCATGCCTACTTCAACCTTTCAGGAAATGGAAAAAGAGACATCTATGACCATCAGTTAACGGTCTTCTTAGATGGTATACTTGAATTAGATCAAGAAAAACTACCTACTGGAAATTGGACGAAAAAAGAAGACCTGCCCATCGACTTTAGAAAATCTCCAACACTGCAAGAAATCCTTGCTTGTTATCCAGCTGGACTAGATGATGTATTTCTTTTGCATCATCCTAGGCTTTCCAGAACTTCCTTACAATTATTCGAGAAGCATTCTGGTCGTCAAATGACTATAGCAACTTCCAATAAAAGTATGGTATTATTTTCTACGACTGGATTTGAAGCTGATTTCTCTGTCAACGGAAAACAGATGCATTCAAACTACGGATTAGCAATCGAACCGCAAGAAATCCCTGATATCGTTCATTTTCCCAACTTTGGATCGATCAACCTCCATCCTGGTCAAGAACGGGTCAGTCAGACGATTTATCGGTTCTCTGCACAATAACAAGAGAAAGGTGTTTTTATCATGGCTATTACTGTAAAAGATGTGGCGAAAAAATCCGGTGTTGCTACCTCGACCGTCTCTCGTGTTATCAATGATCATCCTAGTATTTCCGAAGCAACAAAGAAGAAAGTCCGAAAAATCATGGATGAACTAGGTTATGTTCCTAACATGACTGCCCGCAATCTAGGAAAACGCATTTCCAGTGCCATCGGCGTGATCTTACCCCCTCTTGATTCAAAAGAGCGGATTGGGAATCCCTTTTATCTTGAGATCATGGAAGCAATCAACGAAGAAGCGCGGAATTATGATATGACGACAGCGATTGCTACTGCTAAAAATTTTGATTTACTGTTAGAGAACGTCCAGCGTATGCATCTACAAAAACAAGTAGATGGCTTTATTCTAGTGTATTCAGATAGTCAAGACCCTGTCATTGATTATTTATACCAAAACCATATCCCTTTCACTTTGATCGGACAGCCTTATCATCACGAAAACGAAATCGTTTATGTAGATAATGACAACCAGCTTCTAGGCAAACAAGCAACAGAATTTTTGATTCAGAACGGACATAAGAATATCCTATTCGTGACGAATACGACTCATGAGAGTTTGTATTTCGAACGATATTTCGGTTATCAAAAAGCGATGATGATGGCTGATCTTCCTGCGTTTTCCAGTGTAGTACTGGAACATACAGAAGATTATCTGACCTTTGAGAAAACGTTGAAAGAAAACGAAGCCACAGCATTGGTAGTCATTGACGATATCTTCGCCCTTCGCACGATGCAGTTGGCACAAATGTATGGTTATGTCATTCCAGAGACACTTTCTGTCATCAGCTTCAACAACTCGATATTCTCAACATTGACACATCCTTACCTTACAAGCATCGATATCGATATCTCCGAATTAGGACGTGTCGCTATGCAAAAACTGCGTGAACTGATTCATGAAGAATTAAGTAGCGGCGTACGTTTGGTCATCCCTCATCGCTTGATCAAAAGAGAGACAGTCGTTCCCTTAGAAAGCACGAAACTTAGTTAAATCACTGAATTTGCTGACCATTTATCCTATGGTCAGTTTTTTACATAAAATATGTTATTTTTATAAGTTTTAAAAGCAAATATTAAATAACATTAATATTAAAATAAATAAATCTACCCCTTCTTTTTCTTTATCAGTTGTGTGAACGATTATGCATCCAAAACAAACGATTATTTGACATAACTACTGTCTTCCATGAGAATACACGAAG
>OBHX01002928.1_pt1 | contig 12747 bp, 6 predicted proteins | sample 1519331 | NCBI WGS metagenome assembly OBHX01 (sample SAMEA2602897, study PRJEB22501) | metagenome
CTATGCAGACACTTCGGCAATTGGAACGGAAAAAAGGGAAGAGAAGTTCTGTTGCCGGATGTGAGATTGTAGACTGGCCGGCATTCCGGATACGCGGATTTATGCAGGATGTGGGACGCAGTTATATTTCAATGGAAGAATTGAAAAGAGAGATCGAGATTTTATCCCGGTTTAAGATTAATGTATTTCATTGGCATCTTACTGAAAACCAGGCATGGAGATTGGAAAGTAAAATCTTTCCTATGCTGAATGATAGTGTGAATACCATCCGTATGCCGGGTAAATATTATACGCTGGAAGAGGCACGCGATTTGGTGGATTTTTGTAAGAAACATCAGGTGTTGTTGATTCCTGAGATAGATATGCCAGGGCATAGTGCTGCCTTTGTGCGTGCTTTCCGCCATGATATGCAAAGTCCGGAAGGGATGAAAATATTGAAACTGTTACTGGATGAGGTGTGTGAGACATTTGATGTGCCTTATTTACATATAGGTACAGATGAGGTGGAGTTTACCAATCCGCATTTTGTACCCGAAATGGTGGCGTATGTACGCTCAAAAGGGAAAAAAGTAATATCCTGGAATCCGGGCTGGCACTATAAACCGGGGGAAATAGACATGACACATTTGTGGAGTTACCGTGGAAAGGCGCAACCGGGTATTCCTGCTATCGATTCCAAATTTCATTATCTGAATCATTTTGATGTTTTCGGTGATATTGTAGCTTTGTATAACAGCCGTATTTATGATCAGGCAGAAGGCAGTGAGGACATTGCGGGAACTATATTGGCTTTGTGGCACGATCGTTTGATTGACAATGAGTGGAATCTGGTTATTGAAAATGGCTTGTACCCCAATATGCTTGCTATTGCCGAGCGTGCCTGGAGAGGGGGAGGTACGGAATATTTTGACGGACTGGGTACGATACTTCCCTCCGAAGACACGGAAGCATTTAAAGAATTCGCTGATTTTGAAAAGCGTATGTTGTGGCATAAGGAGCATACGTTTAAAGGATATCCTTTCGCCTATGTAAAACAGACTAATGTAAAATGGAATATTACGGATGCTTTTCCTAATGGGGGCGATATGGATAAGGTGTTCCCGCCTGAACAGGAATTAAAGGATATCTATCATTATAACGGGAATACGTATGGTGTACGTCAGGCAATAGGGGCAGGTATTTATTTACGCCATGTCTGGGGGGATATGGTTCCTGCTTTTTATGCTGATCCTAAGGAAAACCACACGGCTTATGCATATACTTGGGTGTATTCGCCCAAGGATCAGGAGGTGGGACTGTGGGTGGAATTCCAGAATTACAGTCGTTCGGAAATGGATCTGGCGCCATTGCCTGGCAAATGGGATTATAAGGGAAGCCGCATCTGGATTAATGGTTGCGAAATATTACCTCCTGTATGGACTGCTACGCATAAGGTGAAAAGTTATGAAGTACCTTTGGGAAATGAGAATTGCGTAGGAAGATCTCCATTGGCGGTGCATTTAAATAAAGGTTGGAACAAGGTTTTCTTAAAGTTGCCTATCGGCAAGTTTAAGATGGCTGAGACGCGTCTTGTGAAATGGATGTTTACCACTGTCTTTGTGACTCCTGACGGAGAAAGGGCGGTAGAAGGATTGATTTATTCACCAGATAAACAAAAATAAAATGAAACGTATTGTCTTATTGTTATTGGGATTATTATTAGCGTTACCCCAGTTTGCTCAGGAACGCAAGTATTCTACTTTTTATGAGCAGAGAGCGACTTTGTTTGAAGAACTTCCGGTTACTTCAAAAGATATTATTTTTTTAGGGAACAGTATTACCAACGGTTGCGAGTGGGCTGAGTTGTTTCAAAATAAGAATGTGAAGAACAGGGGTATCAGTGGAGATATCTGTATGGGGGTATATGACCGTTTGGATCCGATTGTAAAGGGAAAACCGGCAAAGATTTTTTTATTGATCGGTATCAATGATGTTTCTCGGGGAACGTCTGCGGATAAAATTATTTCAGAAATAAGTATGATTGTTCGGAAAATAAAGCAAGAATCTCCAAAAACAAAATTATATTTGCAAAGTGTATTGCCGGTGAATGATTGTTACGGTATGTTTAACGGGCATACATCACGCTGGCAGATGGTAAAACAAATTAATGATTTGTTGGAACCATTGGCGGTAAAGGAAGGAGCTGCCTATATTGATTTGTATAGTCATTTTGTGGAGAAAGAGACAGGCAAGATGAATCCAGTATATACTAATGACGGATTACATTTATTAGGAAAGGGATACTTGCTGTGGCGTGATATTGTAAAACCTTATGTTGACCAAAAATGAAGAAGACATTAATACTGATTTTATGTTTGTTTCTTTGTACCGTTTCATTTGCACGGAAGCGGGTGAAGGTTGCTTGTGTAGGTAATAGCATTACCTATGGCATAGGTGTATCCGATCCTGATAAGGAGTCCTATCCTGCCCGGTTACAGCAAATGCTGGGTGAAGGGTATACGGTGGAGCGTTTTGGAAAGCCGGGAGCTACGTTGCTGAACAAGGGACACCGGCCTTTTATGCAACAGAAAGAGTTTAAGGATGCATTGGCTTTTGCTGGTGATGTAGTGGTTATTCATTTAGGAGTGAATGATACAGATCCGCGTGATTGGCCCAATTACCGTGATTTTTTTATAGCGGATTATCGTGCACTGATTGATTCGTTCAGAGTGGCGAATCCTGAATGTCGTATTTTGATTGCCCGTCTGACTCCGATTGCCGACCGCCATCCGCGGTTTGAGTCCGGCACACGCGACTGGCATGATGAGATTCAGCTGGCTATAGAAACGATAGCGAAATACGCACAAGTACAGTTGATAGATTTTCATGCACCTTTATATCCATATCCTTTTATGTTGCCCGATGCTGTCCATCCCGATAAGGAAGGTGCGGCTGTCTTGGCAAAAACGGTGTATGAAGGCATAACCGGTGATTTTGGCGGTTTGCAAATGCCGGAAATTTATACGGACAATATGGTATTGCAGCATGGGCGTCTGCTGACTATTCAGGGAAAAGCGGATGCCGGTGAGAAAGTGACTGTTTCCATAGACAGGCAGAAACTTCAGGCTGTGACGGGAGCAGATGGAAAGTGGGCGGTGGATGTCCGGCCATTGAAGGCGGGCGGTCCATATACGCTGACTGTTTCTACAGAAAAACGGAAACTGGTCTATGAAAATGTGTTGGCGGGAGAAGTGTGGCTCTGTTCCGGACAATCGAATATGGAGTTTTATCTGAATTGGAGTGCGACTGCCGCACAAGATGTTCCTCAAGCTGCAAATAGCAATATCCGTTTTTATGATATGAAAGCCCGTTGGCGTACGGATGCGGTGGAGTGGGATGCTTCGGTACTCGATTCATTGAATCATCTGCAATATTATAAGGATACACGGTGGACAGTTTGTTCGCCTGAAACAGCCGGTAATTTTTCGGCGGTGGCTTACTATTTCGGAAAGAAATTGCAGGATAGTTTGCAAGTCCCTGTAGGACTGATTTGCAATGCCATTGGCGGATCTCCTACTGAAGCATGGATAGACCGTAGTACATTGGAATATCGTTTTCCGGCTATTTTACGTAATTGGATGCAGAATGATTTTATCCAAGACTGGGTGCGTGGGCGTGCTGCCTTGAATGTAAAGAAGTCTTTCAATAAATTGCAACGCCATCCTTATGAGCCTTGTTATTTGTATGAATCGGGTATCCGTCCTTTGGAACAGTTTCCGGTCAAAGGCTTTATTTGGTATCAGGGTGAGTCTAATGCCCATAATCGGGAGACTCATGAAAAGTTGTTCAGATTGTTGGTGGAAAGTTGGCGCAAGAATTGGGGGGATGCGGAACTTCCATTCTATTTTGTCCAATTGTCCAGTATAGACCGTCCGTCATGGACTTGGTTCCGTGATAGCCAGCGTCGTTTGATGGCGGAGATTCCTCATATCGGTATGGCTGTCAGTTCAGATAGGGGAGACTCATTGGACGTACACCCCAAACAGAAAAGAGAAGTCGGTGAACGGTTGGCTGCATGGGCTTTGAATAAAACATACGGATATAAAAATGTCATTCCTTCGGGACCGCTTTATAAATCAGTCGTATTTAGTGGAGGTGCGGCTTATATTTCTTTTGATTATGCGGAGGAGTTGTCGACTTCGGATGGGAAATCGCTTCGTACATTCGAAGTGGCAGGTGATGATGGATTATTTTATCCGGCACAGGCTGTTGTTGAAAACGGTAAAATAAAAGTATGGAGTGATAAGGTGAAAGAGCCGGAAACGGTTCGTTACGGATGGCAGCCATTTACCCGTGCCAATCTGGTAAATGGCGCCGGTTTGCCTGCTTCCACATTCCGGGCTGAATAGTATATAAATTAATAAAGATAGGTAAGATGAAGAAAACATTAAAAGTTTTGATGATGTTAGGATGCTTTCCGATGATGCTCAGTGCAAAGGAGTATAAGAAGTCAGAGAGTCTGAGTCTTGATAAGGGATGGGAGTTCGCCCAGGTCGGCCGGAATGAATGGTTGCCGGCTACGGTGCCCGGAACGGTACATCAGGATTTGATTTCTCATAATAAACTGCCCAATCCATTTTATGGGATGAATGAGCAAAAAGTGCAGTGGGTGGAGAATGAGGACTGGGTCTATAAAACTACTTTTAATGTGACAGATGAGCAACTCTCGCGGGATGCTGCCTTGTTGATTTTGGAAGGATTGGATACGTATGCAGATATTTACCTGAACGGCTCTTTGTTGGAACGTACGGACAATATGTTTGTCGGCTATACTCTTCCGGTAAAAGAGGTGTTGCGGAAGGGAGAAAACCATTTGCAGATTCTGTTTCATTCACCTGTCAAGCAAACTTTACCCCAATGGGAAACCAATGGTTTTGATTATCCTGCTGATAATGATCATAGTGATAAGCGGGTTAGTATCTATAGCCGTAAAGCGCCTTACAGTTATGGCTGGGATTGGGGAATCCGCTTGGTAACCAGTGGTATCTGGCGGCCTGTGACACTGACTTTCTATGATGTGGCACGCATTGATGATTACTATGTACGTCAGGCTTCGGTAACAAAAGATCTGGCGAAAGTTGAAAACCGCCTGACTGTAAACAGTGTTTCTGCAACTCCTCAGAAAGCGGAAGTAACCGTTGCTTATTCTTATAAGGAGGGTGAAAAGGTAACCGAACAGAAAGAGGTGACATTGCAGCCGGGAACAAACCATATTCTTCTTCCCATAGAGATACGGCAGCCTCATTTATGGATGCCTAGTGGTTGGGGGGAACCTGCATTGTATGACTTTGAAGCCGTAATAAAGGTGGATGGTAAAGTGATAGCTTCTCAAAAAGAGCGTATCGGACTCCGTACAATAAAGGTGGTGAAAGAAAAAGACGATCAGGGAGAATCCTTCTATTTTGTAGTCAATGGTGAACCGATGTTTGCCAAAGGCGCGAATTTTATTCCGGATGATGCTTTGCTGCCTAACATTACTGAAGAACGTTACCGCCAGTTGTTCAAGGATGTGAAAGATGCCAATATGAATATGATTCGTGTATGGGGTGGAGGGATTTATGAGGATGATGCTTTTTACCAGGCGGCGGATGAGAATGGAATTTTAGTTTGGCAGGATTTTATTTTTGCCTGCACTACTTATCCGTCCGATCCTGCTTTTATGAAACGGGTAGAGGCCGAGGCGGAATATAATATCAAGCGTTTACGGAACCATGCCAGTCTGGCTATGTGGTGTGGAAATAATGAAATTTATGAAGGTATGCGTTACTGGGGATGGGATAAGAAATACACTGATCCCGGTATTATGGAAGGAATGAAGCAGGGTTATGACAAACTTTTCCGTGAGTTGTTGCCTCGTAAAGTAGCTGAACTTGATCCGGACCGTTTCTATATGCATGGTTCTCCGTACGAGGCCAATTGGGGACGTCCTGAAAGCTGGAAGATTGCCGACAGCCATAATTGGGGTATCTGGTATGGTCAGAAACCGTTTGAAAGTCTGGATACGGAAATTCCGCGTTTTATGAGTGAGTTTGGTTTTCAGGCATTTCCTGAAATGAAGACGATTGCTACTTTTGCCTCACCGGAAGATTATGCATTGGAATCGGAGGTGATGAATGCTCATCAAAAAGCCACTATCGGTAATTTCCTCATCAAGAAGACTATGGGACTGTATTATAAAGTACCTGAAGATTTCGATCAGTTGGTTTATATGGGTTTGGTTTTGCAGGGGGTAGGAGTGCGCCAGGGTTTGGAAGCCCATCGTCGTAACCGTCCCTATTGTATGGGAACTTTATATTGGCAGCTGAATGACAGCTGGCCGGTCGTTTCCTGGTCGAGCATTGATTATTATGGCAATTGGAAAGCGTTGCATTATCAGGCAAAAAGAGCTTTTGCTCCGGTATTGGTAGATGCTGTCAAGGAAGGGGAGGATTTGAATATTTATGTTATGTCGGACAAGCTGGAAGCGGATAAAGAGGTGACTTTATTGTTGCGTGTGATGGATTTTAATGGAAAAGTTCTGACTAAAAAGAGTATCAAGGGCGAGGTTCCGGCCAATGCTTCCACCTTATATTATAAGGAACCTTATGCGGGTATAACAACAAGTCCTCAAAATACTTTTCTTCTAATGACATTAAAAAACAAGAAAGGTGAGGTTTTATCCGAAGAAATTTATTACTTTAACCACGCAAAAGATCAGGAGCTACCGAAGACCGAGATCCGCTATAAAGTGAAGCCGATGGATGGAAAATATGAAGTGACTCTGTCTGCCAGACAGCTGGCCAGGGATGTGTTCATAGAGATTCCTGTTCAAGGTGCGAAATTTACTGATAACTTCTTTGACTTGTTGCCGGGACAGACAAAGAAAGTGATTATTACTTCAGATAAACTGAAGAAGAATGAAAAGGTTGATATAACTATCAAGCAATTAAGTGATACTAACTAATCAATTAATATCTATTATGAAAACTTTAATGGGCCTTGCAGGGCTGACAATGGCAGGTTTTATGCTTTTATCCTGTAACACAGAAGTAAAAGAAGCAAATTATCAGATAATTCCGTTACCGCAGGAAATTTCGGTAATGGATCAGGCTGCTCCGTTCATTTTGTCAAATGGAACTAAGATAATGTATCCGGAAGGCAATGAAAAGATGCAAAGGAATGCTGAATTTCTGGCAAGTTATATCAAAGATCTTACCGGAAAGTCATTGGCTGTACAAGCTGGCACAGATGGCAAGGGGATAATCCTGCAATTGGGTGGAAATGCTAAAAATCCTGAAGGATACCAGTTGAAGGTAACCAGCGACCAAGTGGTTATTTCCGGACCTACGGAAGCCGGAGTATTTTATGGCATCCAGACTTTGCGTAAATCTATTCCGGTGGCACAAGGAGTGGATATCGCTTTACCGGCGGTTGAAATCAATGACTATCCTCGTTTCTCTTACCGTGGTGCTCATTTGGATGTTTCCCGTCATTTCTTCCCGGTTGATTCGGTAAAGCGTTTTATAGATATGTTGGCTTTACATAATATGAATCGTTTTCATTGGCATCTTACAGATGATCAAGGTTGGAGAATTGAAATCAAAGGTCTTCCTGAATTGACGGAGGTGGGTTCTAAGAGAACGGAAACCGTTATCGGTCATAACTCGGGAAAATATGATGGAAAGCCTTATGGTGGCTTCTTCACACAGGAAGAAGCAAAAGAAATTGTAGCTTATGCTGCCGAACGTCATATCACGGTTATTCCTGAAATAGATTTGCCGGGGCACATGCAAGCGGCATTGACTGCATATCCTAACTTAGGCTGTACAGGTGGTCCGTACGAAGTATGGAAAATCTGGGGAGTATCGGAAGATGTGCTTTGTGCAGGAAATGATGAAACCTTGAAATTCATAGATGATGTATTGGGAGAAATTATTCAGATTTTCCCGTCAGAATATATTCATGTGGGTGGTGATGAATGTCCTAAAGTGCGTTGGACAAAATGTCCAAAGTGCCAGGATCGTATCAAAGCTTTAGGTATTAAGGCTGACAAGAACCACACGGCAGAGGAAAAATTACAGAGCTTCATTATCAATCATGCGGAAAAATTCTTGAATGACCACGGACGTCAGATTATTGGCTGGGATGAAATTCTGGAAGGCGGGTTGGCTCCTAATGCTACTGTCATGTCATGGCGTGGTGAAGGTGGCGGTATTGAGGCTGCCAAGCAGAAGCATGATGTTATTATGTCACCGAATACTTATTTGTATTTTGACTATTATCAGAGCAAGGATGTGGAACAGGAACCGGAAGCCATTGGCGGTTACTTACCTTTAGAACGTGTGTATAGTTATGAACCTATGCCGGCATCACTGACACCGGAGGAACAGAAATATATTAAAGGTGTACAGGCTAATTTGTGGACTGAGTATATTCCTACATTTAGTCAGGTGGAATATATGGAATTACCACGTATGGCCGCTTTGGCAGATATTCAATGGACAAATCCTGAACATAAGGATTATCAGGATTTCTTGCAGCGTTTGGTACGTATGGTGAAGATATATGATGTATATCAGTATAATTATGCCAAGCATGTGTTTGATGTGACTGCCCGGTTTGAGCCTAATGCGGAAACTGGTACGGTGGATGTTACTTTGTCTACTGTAGACAACTGTCCGGTATATTATACATTGGATGGCACAGATCCCACTACCGCTTCACAGCTTTATACAGAACCGGTGAAGATCAATACAAATTGTACGTTTAAGGCTATGGCTGTCCGTCCTACAGGCAATAGTCGTATTGTGAAAGAAGACATTGCGTTCAGCAAATCGACTTCAAAGAAAATAACAGCTCTACAACCTGTGAACAAGCAATATGAATTTGCCGGTATCTCTACCTTGGTGGATGGTTTGAAAGGAAATAGAAATTATAAGACAGGACGTTGGATTGCTTTTTATAAGAATGATATGGAAGCCGTGATTGATTTCGGGCAGCCGGCTGATTTCAGCAAAGTGACACTTACTACAAATGTGGAGAAGGGTGACTGGATATTTGACGCGCGTTCCATCAGTGTCGCTGTTTCAGAAGACGGTGAGAATTTCAAGCAAGTAGCTTCAGAAGAATATCCTGCAATGACTTTGGATAATCCAAACCAATTATATGAACATGTATTGAGCTTTGAACCTGTGAAAGCACGTTATCTGAAAGTATTGGCAAAGCCGGAATACAATATTCCTTCTTGGCATGGAGGTAAAGGAAATCCTGCATTTCTGTTTGTAGATGAAATTACTGTAGATTAATTGTAAAATCAGTGCTGGTGTTGCGTAGCGTTTGTCCTAAAAGATAGCTGCGCAACACTGCTTGTAAAGAATTTGTAAACTTCACCATGAAAACATGATCAGGAAAATAATATATGGCATTTATGCGATAATAGGCATGATGGTAGTGGCTGCTTGTAGCAGCCGGCCGGATGTTTATGAAATATCTCTTGAGAAAATGCAGGGATTTCCTACGGAGGATGCTGGTTTTCTTAAGGGAGTTTCTGCATTATATGCGGGAGTGATTGATGGAAATTTATTAATAGCCGGAGGTTGTAATTTTCCCGATACACCGGCGGCCGATGGCGGGAAAAAAGTCTTTTACCCAGATGTATATATAACCTCTTTGTCAAATGATACGGCTTTTGAGTGGAAAAAAATAGGCCAACTGCCTCAGGCAGCAGCTTATGGAGTCACTATTTCTACTGAAAAAGGGTTAATTTGTGTTGGAGGGACTACGGCAACACACAGCTTGTCTGATGTTTTTCTTTTATCTTTGCAAAAAGACACCTTGAAAAGAGATACTTTGCCCTCTTTGCCTGTAACTATGGATAATATGGCAGGTGCATTAGTAGGACATTCACTATATATTGTCGGTGGAAATGTAAATGGCATTCCATCCTCGGCCATGTACATGCTTGATCTGTCGGATTTGTCTGGAGGATGGAAAAGAGAAACAGATATTCCGGGTGAACCCAGAGTACAATCTGTTTGCGTGGCACAAGATGGAAAACTTTATGTGTGGGGGGGATTTGCCCCGGCTGTTGAAGGGCATCAGGCTTCTTTGTCAGTAGATGGATATATGTATTCTCCGGAAACGAAAGAATGGTCATCGGTTGCCACCCCGTATGATGCGGAAGGTAATGAGATCTCTTTAGGTGGTGGAATGGGAACCTCTTTTGGCGAGGGTATGATATTGTGTGCCGGAGGAGTTGATAAGGATATATTCTTAAAAGCTCTGCAAGGTATTTATGCGGGAAAAGAATATTTGTCACATCCTGTAGAGTGGTATCGGTTTAATAGAAACCTGCTGCTCTATCATCCGCAGACGGATAAATGGACTACATTAGGCGAATATGAACAAGGTGCGCGTGCCGGAGCTGTAATAGTTTCTCAGGACGGATTCCATTACATTATTAATGGAGAATTGAAACCAGGCATTCGTACTAATGAAATTAATAGAATTAAAGAAAAGAGAAGATGAGAAGATTGATTATATTGGCGGAAGTTGCATTGGGCTTGCTGTTTGCAAGTTGCACGAAAGAAGAGCAACGCACACTTTCTGTTATTCCCGCACCATTAAAGGTGGAATTACAGCAGGAAGTGTTTTCATTGAATTCGGAAACAGGGTTATATATAGATGCGTCTGAGGGGGACAAGAAGATTTTGGAAGATTATCTGGTGGCTTCTTCCATGAATTTGAAACCGGTAATAGCAGAAGAGGGACATAATGTTGTCTTGAAACAAGTGGCGGAACTGCCGGAGGTAAACTCTTCCGAGGGATATGTTCTGACGGTAACTCCTGATCAGGTACTTATTCGTGCAACTTCCGGGGCAGGATTGTTCTATGGAGTTCAGACTATGCTGCAAATGGCTGATGAAAAAGGATTGCCGGCAGGAGTCATTACAGATGAACCCCGTTTTGCTTATCGTGGCTTTATGATGGATGTTTCCCGTCATTTCTTCGATAAGGAATTTATAAAAAAGCAGATGGATGCTTTGGCATATTATAAATTGAACCGTTTGCATCTGCATCTTACTGACGCTGCGGGCTGGCGTATTGAAATAAAAAAATATCCCCGTCTGACAGAATTTGCGGCATGGCGTGAGTTTCCTACCTGGAAAGAATGGTGGAATAACGGACGACGGTATGAAGAAGAAGGCAGTAAAGATGCTCACGGAGGTTATTATACTCAAGATGATATCCGCGAACTGGTGGCATACGCTCAGGAACGTTTTATTACTGTTATTCCTGAGATAGAGATGCCTGCGCATTCGGAAGAAGTACTGACTGCTTATCCTGAGTTGTCTTGTACACACGAACCTTACAAACAAGCCGATTTCTGTGTCGGTAATGAAAAGACTTTTGAGTTTCTGGAAAATGTGTTGACAGAGGTAATGGAACTTTTCCCGTCCGAATATATTCATATAGGAGGGGATGAGGCAGGTAAAGCCTCATGGCCCACTTGCAAACTGTGCCAGGCACGTATGAAAAAAGAAGGCTTGAAAGATGTGAACGAGTTACAGAGTTATCTGATTCATCGTATTGAGGTCTTTTTGAATGCCCACGGACGTAAATTATTGGGTTGGGATGAAATATTGGAAGGTGGTTTGGCACCTAATGCCACTGTCATGTCATGGCGTGGCACGGAAGGGGGAATGAAAGCGGTTGATTCCGGCCACATGGCTATTATGAGTCCGGGTGAGTTCTGCTATTTTGATTCTTATCAGGATGCTCCTGATTCCCAGCCGGAAGCAATAGGAGGGTATCTGCCTTTGGCCAAAGTTTATTCATTTAATCCTGTACCCGATACTTTGAGTGCGGATAAAGTCCAGTTAGTGTATGGAGTACAAGCTAATTTATTCACAGAATATATTCCGACTCCGGAACATGCGGAAATGATGATTTATCCTCGTATTCTTGCCTTGGCGGAAGTTGCTTGGAGTGATCCTTCTGTGAAGAACTATGATGATTTTCATGCTCGCGCATTGAAAGAGGTAGAGGCATTGAAAGCTGAAGGATACCATCCTTTCGATTTGAAAAATGAGATAGGAAATCGTCCGGGAGCGGATCAGCCCATACAACACTTGGCAGTAGGTAAGAAAGTGACTTACGGACCGGATGCCGCTTATTATCCCGGCTATTCGGCCGGTGGTGACAGTGCCTTGGTAGATGGTGTGATCGGAGGCTGGACTTATGGTGACAGGCGTTGGCAAGGTTTTATAGACAAGAAAAGAATGGATGTGACCATTGATATGGAAAAAGAAACAGAAATTCATTCTGTTGGAGCAGACTTTATGCAGGTGTGTGGACCTGAAGTCTTTATGCCTTCAGAAGTGATCATTTCCGTTTCCAATGATGGTAAGGAGTTTACGGAACTGAAGCGCATGGAGCATAAAGTAGTGAAGGATGACAAAGTGACTTTCATCAACTTTGGTTGGGAAGGAAATGCCAAAGCACGTTACATACGTTATCAGGCATCTTCGGGCGAATTCGGAGGTTTCTTGTTTACAGATGAAATTGTAGTGAAATAATAGAACTTATATAAACAACAAATAGCATGAAGAAACAAATTTTGTTATCGGCTGTTCTGGCTTGTATCTCAGTTTTTTCTGCGGCAGCACAGAAAGAGCCGGTAGATTATGTAAACCCTTTTGTGGGTACTACTAATTACGGTACGACAAA
>OBHX01002936.1_pt1 | contig 12707 bp, 8 predicted proteins | sample 1519331 | NCBI WGS metagenome assembly OBHX01 (sample SAMEA2602897, study PRJEB22501) | metagenome
CTGCTGATGAATGCCATGGTGATTCAGAATCTGGCGGGCGATATGATTGAGCTTAATCGGCGGTTACCACCAATAAATTAATGACACTGCCGGATGGATTCGTAGCCCTGAAAAACGCCATCAGAAATAACATAGACAAAAAAAAACCCGCCGAAGCGGGTTTTTTATTATGGTCGGCAACGATTAATCGTTGTCAGAACCGCCCAGGCCTGCGTTCAGCAGTTCTGCCAGGCTAGCAGACGCATCTTCAGCAGTTACCTGCGGTGCAGCTGGCAGTTCGCCCGCTGCGCGACGGCGCATACGATCCTGGTGGTACGCATAACCAGTACCTGCCGGGATCAGACGACCTACGATGACGTTCTCTTTCAGACCGCGCAGTTCATCACGTTTACCTGCAACAGCTGCTTCGGTCAGGACACGCGTGGTTTCCTGGAACGATGCTGCAGAGATGAAGGACTCGGTTGCCAGAGACGCTTTGGTGATACCCAGCAGATCGCGGGAGAACGTTGCACCCACTTTGCCGTTCGCTTCCAGCTCGCGGTTTGCGATCTTGACGCGGGAGTATTCAACCTGCTCGCCTTCCAGGAAGTCGGAGCTACCAGCGCTTTCGATGGTGGCTTTACGCAGCATCTGACGAACGATAACTTCGATGTGTTTATCGTTAATCTTAACACCCTGCAGACGGTATACGTCCTGAACTTCGTTAACGATGTAACGAGTTACAGCATGCACACCACGCAGACGCAGGATGTCGTGCGGCGCTTCCGGACCGTCGGAAACCACGTCACCACGTTCTACACGTTCACCTTCGAACACGTTGAGCTGACGCCATTTCGGAATCATCTCTTCGTACGGTTCGCTACCGTCTACCGGGGTGATGACCAGACGACGTTTACCTTTGGTTTCTTTACCGAAGGAAATGATGCCGCTGATTTCAGCCAGGATTGCCGGCTCTTTCGGACGACGTGCTTCGAACAGGTCCGCAACGCGCGGCAGACCACCGGTGATATCCTTGGTACCGCCGGATTCCTGCGGAACACGCGCCAGGGTGTCACCAGAGCTGATCTGTACGCCATCTTCCAGCTGAACAATCGCTTTACCCGGCAGGAAGTACTGAGCAGGCATATCGGTGCCTGGGATCAGAACGTCGTTGCCCTGAGCATCAACAATTTTCAGTGCCGGACGCAGGTCTTTACCACCCGCAGTACGCTCTGCAGAATCCAGAACCACCAGAGAAGACAGACCGGTCAGCTCGTCGGTCTGACGAGTAATGGTCTGGCCGTCGATCATGTCAGTGAAGCGGACGAAACCACTCACTTCGGTGATAACCGGCATGGTGTGCGGATCCCAGTTTGCTACGGTTTCGCCGCCAGCAACCTGTTCGCCATCACCTTTCGCCATAACGGAGCCGTAAGGCACTTTATAGCTTTCTTTGGTACGGCCGAATTCGTCGATCAGTTTCAGTTCGGTGTTACGTGAGGTGATAACCAGTTTACCGCTGGAGTTCACAACCGACTTCGCGTTGCTCAGACGGATGCTACCTTTGTTTTTCACCTGGATGCTGGATTCAGCAGCCGCACGAGATGCCGCACCACCGATGTGGAACGTACGCATCGTCAGCTGTGTACCCGGTTCACCGATGGACTGTGCCGCGATAACGCCGATTGCTTCACCTTTGTTGATGATGTGGCCACGCGCCAGGTCACGACCATAGCAGTGCGCACATACACCAAAGTCGGTGTCACAAGATACAACGGAACGGACTTTAACGGAGTCAACGGAGTTCTCTTCCAGCAGATCACACCACTGTTCGTGCAGCAGCGTGTTGCGTGGAACCAGAATATCCGCCGTACCCGGCTTCAGAACGTCTTCAGCAGTTACACGACCCAGAACGCGATCGCGCAGCGGCTCTTTAACATCACCACCCTCGATAACCGGGGTCATGGTGATGCCTTCCAGAGTGCCGCAATCGTCTTCAGTAACAACCAGGTCCTGCGCGACGTCAACCAGACGACGAGTCAGATAACCGGAGTTCGCTGTTTTCAGTGCGGTATCCGCCAGACCTTTACGAGCACCGTGAGTAGAGATGAAGTACTGGAGTACGTTCAGACCTTCACGGAAGTTCGCGGTGATTGGCGTTTCGATGATGGAGCCATCTGGCTTCGCCATCAGACCACGCATACCGGCCAGCTGACGAATCTGTGCTGCAGAACCACGCGCACCGGAGTCGGCCATCATGTAGATGCTGTTGAAGGAAACCTGCTGCTCTTCTACGCCGTCACGGTTAATAACGGTTTCGGTTTGCAGGTTATCCATCATCGCTTTGGATACACGATCGTTCGCCGCAGCCCAGATATCGATAACTTTGTTATAGCGTTCGCCTGCGGTTACCAGACCAGACTGGAACTGCTCCTGGATCTCAGCAACTTCAGCTTCCGCTTCAGAGATGATCTCGTGTTTCTTCTCTGGGATGACCATGTCATCAATACCAACAGATGCACCTGAACGCGCTGCATATGCAAAGCCGGTGTACATTGTCTGGTCAGCGAAGATAACGGTCGGCTTCAGGCCCAGAATGCGGTAACAGGTGTTCAGCATTTTGGAGATAGCTTTCTTGCCCAGCGCCTGATTGACGATGGAGAAAGGCAGACCTTTCGGTACGATCATCCACAGAATGGCACGGCCAACGGTCGTGTCTTTCAGGCTGGTTTTCGCAACGAATTCGCCGTTTTCATCTTTTTCGTATTCGGTGATACGCACTTTAACGCGCGCATGCAGAGAGGCCAGACCAGCGCGATAGATACGCTCAGCTTCTTTCGGGCCAGTCAGCACCATGCCTTCGCCTTTGGCGTTAACACAGTCACGGGTCATGTAGTACAGACCCAATACAACGTCCTGAGACGGAACGATGATAGGTTCGCCGTTCGCCGGAGACAGGATGTTGTTGGTAGACATCATCAGCGCACGCGCTTCGAGCTGGGCTTCCAGCGTCAGCGGTACGTGAACAGCCATCTGGTCACCATCGAAGTCGGCGTTATATGCCGCACAAACCAGCGGGTGCAGCTGGATAGCTTTACCTTCGATCAGTACCGGTTCAAATGCCTGGATACCCAGACGGTGCAGTGTTGGTGCACGGTTCAGCAGTACCGGGTGTTCGCGGATAACTTCGTCCAGGATATCCCAAACGACAGCTTCTTCACGCTCAACCATTTTCTTAGCGGCTTTGATGGTGGTGGCCAGGCCACGCAGTTCCAGCTTGCCGTAGATGAACGGTTTGAACAGTTCCAGTGCCATTTTCTTCGGCAGACCGCACTGATGCAGACGCAGGTATGGACCTACGGTGATTACAGAACGACCGGAGTAGTCAACACGCTTACCGAGCAGGTTCTGACGGAAACGACCCTGCTTACCTTTGATCATGTCGGCCAAAGATTTCAGAGGACGTTTGTTAGAACCGGTGATCGCACGACCGCGACGACCGTTATCCAGCAGGGCGTCAACCGCTTCCTGCAGCATACGTTTTTCGTTGCGTACGATGATGTCCGGCGCAGCCAGATCCAGCAGACGCTTCAGACGGTTGTTACGGTTGATAACGCGACGATACAGATCGTTCAGATCCGATGTTGCGAAACGACCACCATCCAGCGGAACCAGCGGACGCAGATCTGGCGGCAGAACCGGCAGAACGGTCAGGATCATCCACTCTGGCTTGTTGCCAGACTGTACGAAGGCTTCCAGCAGTTTGATACGCTTGGTCAGCTTCTTACGCTTGGTTTCGGAGTTGGTTTCGTTCAGCTCTTCGCGCAGAGTTTCACACTCTTGCTCCAGATCCATGCTCTTCAGCAGGGCCTGAATAGCTTCCGCACCCATCTTCGCGTCGAATTCGTCACCGAACTCTTCCAGCGCGTCCAGATACTGCTCTTCAGTCAGGATCTGTTGACGTTCCAGGTTAGTCATACCGCCTTCGATAACAACATAGGATTCGAAGTACAGTACACGTTCGATATCGCGCAGCGGCATATCGAGCAGCAAACCGATACGGGACGGCAGAGATTTCAGGAACCAGATGTGAGCGGTCGGAGACGCCAGCTCGATGTGGCCCATACGCTCACGGCGTACTTTGGTCTGGGTCACTTCAACGCCGCACTTCTCACAGATCACACCACGGTGTTTCAGGCGCTTGTACTTACCGCACAGGCACTCATAGTCTTTTACCGGCCCAAAGATACGGGCGCAGAAAAGGCCGTCACGTTCAGGTTTGAACGTACGGTAGTTAATGGTTTCCGGCTTCTTAACTTCACCGAAAGACCATGAACGGATCATGTCTGGCGAGGCCAGAGCAATTTTGATCGCATCAAACTCTTCGGTTTTAGTCTGCGCTTTCAGAAACTTTAATAAATCTTTCACGGATTTGCTCCCGTCGGAGTTAGCACAATCTGGCGCTGGCTGTTACGCCAGCACCAGTGACCTGTTTGATCGAGAGTTACTCGTCTTCCAGCTCGATGTTGATACCCAGCGAACGAATCTCTTTCAACAGTACGTTGAAGGATTCCGGCATGCCTGGTTCCATCTGATGGTTGCCGTCCACGATGTTTTTATACATCTTAGTACGACCGTTCACGTCATCAGACTTAACGGTGAGCATTTCCTGCAGGGTGTATGCTGCGCCATATGCTTCCAGCGCCCACACTTCCATCTCCCCGAAGCGCTGACCACCGAACTGAGCCTTACCACCCAGCGGCTGCTGAGTAACCAGGCTGTAAGAACCGGTAGAACGCGCATGCATCTTGTCATCAACCAGGTGGTTCAGTTTCAGCATGTACATGTAGCCAACGGTAACCTGGCGCTCGAACTGCTCACCGGTACGACCGTCGAACAGTGTGATCTGACCGGAAGTCGGCAGGCCACCCAGCTGTAACAGTTCCTTGATTTCAGACTCTTTCGCACCGTCGAATACCGGCGTTGCGATCGGCATACCTTTTTTCAGGTTTTCAGCCAGACGCAGAACTTCTTCATCGCTGAAGGTATTCAGGTCAACTTTCTGACGAACATCTGAACCCAGATCGTAAGCACGCTGGATGAATTCGCGCAGTTTCGCGACTTCTTGCTGCTGTTTCAGCATGGCGTTGATCTTATCGCCGATACCTTTTGCAGCCATACCCAGGTGGGTTTCAAGGATCTGACCGATGTTCATACGCGATGGTACGCCCAGCGGGTTCAGTACGATATCTACCGGCGTACCGTTAGCATCGTGTGGCATATCTTCGATCGGGTTGATCTTAGAGATTACACCCTTGTTACCGTGACGACCTGCCATCTTATCACCAGGCTGGATCCGACGTTTAACCGCCAGATACACCTTAACAATCTTCAGCACGCCCGGTGCCAGATCGTCGCCCTGAGTGATTTTACGGCGTTTCGCTTCGAGTTTTTTCTCGAATTCGTGTTTCAGTTCGTCGTACTGCTCAGCCAGTTGTTCCAGCTGATTCTGTTTCTCTTCGTCGGTCAGGCCGAGTTCTAACCAGCGGTCACGCGGCAGTTTGTCGAGCTTCTCAGCTTCAACACCACCGGAAACCAGCACTGCGTAGATACGGCTGAACAGGCCAGCTTCGAGGATCTGCAGTTCTTCAGACAGGTCTTTTTTCGCCTGCTTCAGCTGCATCTCTTCGATTTCCAGCGCACGTTTGTCTTTTTCTACGCCATCGCGAGTAAAGACCTGAACGTCGATAATCGTACCGGAAACACCGTTTGGCACGCGCAGAGAAGAGTCTTTAACGTCAGACGCTTTCTCACCGAAGATCGCACGCAGCAGCTTCTCTTCTGGCGTCAGTTGGGTTTCACCTTTCGGCGTTACCTTACCAACCAGAATGTCGCCACCGGTCACTTCCGCACCGATATAAACGATACCGGATTCATCCAGTTTGGAGAGCGCAGCTTCACCCACGTTCGGGATGTCAGCGGTGATCTCTTCTGGCCCCAGCTTGGTGTCACGGGACACACATGCCAGTTCCTGAATGTGGATGGTGGTGAAACGGTCTTCCTGGACAACACGCTCGGATACGAGGATGGAGTCTTCGAAGTTGTAACCATTCCATGGCATGAATGCCACGCGCATGTTCTGACCCAGCGCCAGTTCACCGAGGTCGGTGGACGGACCGTCTGCCAGCACATCACCACGTTCAACCGGCTCGCCCAGAGATACGCAAGGCATCTGGTTGATACAGGTGTTCTGGTTAGAACGGGTGTATTTGGTCAGGTTATAAATGTCGATACCTGCTTCGCCCGGGTACATCTCGTCTTCGTTAACTTTGATAACGATACGGGAAGCATCCACGTACTGAACAGTACCGCCACGTTTAGCAACTGCAGTAACACCGGAGTCAACGGCAACAGCACGTTCCATACCGGTACCAACCAGCGGCTTATCAGCGCGCAGAGTCGGAACCGCCTGACGTTGCATGTTCGCACCCATCAATGCACGGTTGGCGTCATCGTGTTCCAGGAACGGGATCAGGGACGCACCGACGGATACCACCTGCTGGGTGGATACGTCCATGTAGTCAACCTGGTCGCGGCTGAACAAGCTGGATTCGCCTTTGCTACGGCAGGTAACCAGATCTTCTACAAAGTGGCCTTCGTCATCCAGGTTGGAGTTCGCCTGAGCGATAACGTAGTTGCCTTCTTCGATAGCAGACAGGTAATGAATTTCGTCGGTTACAACACCGTCGGTGACTTTACGATACGGCGTTTCGAGGAAACCGTATTCGTTTGTCTGTGCGTACACGGACAGGGAGTTGATCAGACCGATGTTTGGACCTTCAGGCGTTTCGATTGGACATACGCGACCATAGTGCGTCGGGTGTACGTCTCGAACTTCGAAGCCTGCACGTTCACGGGTCAGACCGCCTGGGCCGAGTGCAGAGATACGACGTTTGTGCGTAATCTCAGACAGCGGGTTGTTCTGGTCCATGAACTGAGACAGCTGGCTGGAACCGAAGAACTCTTTCACTGCCGCAGAAATCGGCTTGGCGTTGATCATATCCTGAGGCATCAGGGTATCCAGATCGCCCAGAGACAGACGCTCTTTCACCGCACGCTCAACACGTACCAGGCCAACGCGGAACTGGTTTTCCGCCATTTCGCCTACGGAACGGATACGACGGTTGCCGAGGTGGTCGATATCATCGACTTCGCCTTTACCGTTACGGATATCGATGAGCTTCTTCATCACTTCGATGATGTCGTCTTTGCTCAGGATACCGGAACCTTCGATTTCGTCGCGCAGCAGAGAACGGTTGAACTTCATACGACCAACCGCAGACAGGTCATAGCGGTCTTCGGAGAAGAACAGGTTCTCGAACAGGCTTTCAGCAGCTTCACGAGTCGGCGGCTCACCAGGACGCATCATGCGGTAGATTTCTACCAGTGCGCTCAGACGATCGTTGGTTGGGTCAACACGTACAGTTTCAGAAATGTACGGACCGTGATCCAGATCGTTAGTGAACAGCGTTTCGATACGCTTGTGACCAGACTGGCTCAGCTTAGCCAGCAGATCCAGGCTCAGCTCCATGTTAGCTGCGCAGATCAGCTCGCCAGTAGATTCGTCAACGTAGTCTTTAGCCGCAACTTTACCAGCAATGTATTCAACCGGAACTTCGATATGTTTGATATCGTCTTTTTCCAGTTGGCGAATGTGGCGCGCAGTGATGCGACGGCCTTTTTCGACGTAGACTTTGCCGTTAGCTTCAATGTCAAAGGAAGCGGTTTCACCACGCAGGCGTTCCGGCACCAGTTCCATCTGCAGCTTGTTGTCGCGAATTTCGAAAACAACTTTTTCAAAGAACAGGTCAAGGATCTGCTCAGTGGTGTAGTTCAGTGCACGCAGAATAATGGTCGCAGGCAGTTTACGGCGACGGTCAATACGTACGAACAGGTTGTCCTTCGGATCGAATTCGAAGTCCAGCCAGGAACCACGGTAAGGGATGATGCGCGCGTTATACAGCACTTTACCCGAAGAGTGGGTTTTACCTTTGTCGGAGTCAAAGAAGACGCCAGGACTACGGTGCAGCTGAGAAACGATAACACGCTCAGTACCATTGATTACAAAGGTACCGTTGTCAGTCATGAGCGGAATTTCGCCCATGTAGACTTCTTGTTCTTTAATGTCTTTTACGGTGCCTTCCGGCGCTTCGCGCTCGTAGATCACCAGACGCAGTTTTACGCGCAGCGGTGCGGAATAGGTCACGCCACGGATCTGACATTCCTGAACGTCAAACACCGGTTCGCCAAGGCGGTAGCTGACGTATTGCAGCTCGGAATTACCGCTGTAGCTCTGAATCGGGAAAACGGAACGGAAAGCTGCTTCCAGACCATACTGCCCTTCAGGATCTTGCTCGATGAACTTCTGAAACGAGTCAAGCTGGATAGAAAGGAGATAAGGTATGTCCAACACTTGTGGACGTTTACCAAAATCCTTACGAATACGTTTTTTCTCGGTATAGGAGTAAACCATTAGGGTTCCTCAGCTCGCTGACAAGTCGACCCATCTGTCCGACGAAGGGACAGTTTGTGCAACACTATTTTGTTGACCGGAAAATCGAATACTTTCCGCAATGCCTGTTGCTATCACGCTTAAACCATTTCATTGCGATTTACACAGAACTGATGCTCTGTCGCAGTATATTAAGACGTCGATAGAAACAAGCATTGAAAGGCACAGCAGTAGTCAAACAGTGTGAAATGCTACTGGCGCCTTACAGCGCAAAAAGGCTGGTGACTAAAAAGTCACCAGCCATCAGCCTAATTTCTTAGGCTGCAACCAGAAAAGTTGGCTTATTTAACTTCAACTTCAGCGCCAGCTTCTTCCAGAGATTTTTTCAGTGCTTCTGCGTCGTCTTTGCTGATGCCTTCTTTCAGGGCAGCCGGAGCAGATTCTACCAGGTCTTTAGCTTCTTTCAGACCCAGGCCAGTTGCGCCACGTACTGCTTTGATTACAGCAACTTTGTTAGCGCCAGCAGCTTTCAGAATTACGTCGAATTCAGTTTTTTCTTCAGCAGCTTCAGCCGGGCCAGCAGCTACAGCTACAGCAGCAGCAGCGGAAACACCGAATTTTTCTTCCATTGCAGAGATCAGTTCTACAACGTCCATTACGGACATAGCGGATACTGCTTCAATGATTTGATCTTTAGTGATAGACATTTAAATTGTTCCTGAAAATCAGAATAAGTTTATACGTAAGCAGATGCTTGAGAAAGATAACTGCGATTAAGCAGCTTCTTTCGCATCGCGTACAGCAGCCAGAGTACGAACCAGTTTGCCAGCCGAAGCTTCTTTCATGGTTGCCATCAGGCGTGCAATTGCTTCTTCGTAGGTCGGCAGAGTTGCCAGGCGATCGATTTGCGATGCCGGGATCAATTCACCTTCAAAGGCTGCGGCTTTGACCTCAAATTTTGCATTCGCTTTCGCGAACTCTTTGAACAGACGAGCAGCAGCGCCCGGGTGTTCCATAGAGTATGCAATCAGGGTCGGACCAACAAACGTGTCTTTCAGGCACTCGAACTGAGTACCTTCAACGACGCGGCGCAGCAGGGTGTTACGAACAACACGCATGTATACGCCAGCTTCACGACCTGCTTTACGCAGTTCAGTCATTTTATCTACAGTTACGCCACGGGAATCCGCAACTACTGCAGACAGCGCGCCTTTGGCTACTTCGCTGACTTCAGCAACAATCGCTTGTTTGTCTTGAAGATTTAAAGCCATTAGCTTTGCTCCTGGATGTTTGCCGGAACTCATGTTCCGGAACTCACTTCACTCTCCCCCAACGGAAAGAGCGTCTAAATACGGTGAGCAGAAACAAGCCAGAGTATCAGAAATAATCTTAGCGTTCTGTCACCGTCTACGCAGGGCATTAAGTTTCTTACGAAACACCTGCGGTCTTCGACGGAGGCCTGGATAGGCCAGGCTCCAACGAACAAATCTTGTCTATGACTTCGCCCTTTGAACTGTAACCGCGTTAGCTGCTCTCGTTCACACCGGTCATGTAGTTAACTACACTCCCGGCGATTCACTCAATTGCTGCCTTGCTACAATTCAAATGACTCGCATAGAGTTCTGTTTATTTAAACAGAAACGTGGGGGTAAGATTGTAGACAAAATCACCGCCCACGTAAAGGCGAATATTAGTTCGCCACAGTCGCAGTCAGACCGGACTGATCAACGGCAACACCAGCACCCATGGTGGTGGAGATGCTAACTTTCTTGATGTACACGCCTTTAGCCTGAGTCGGTTTCGCTTTTTTCAGCGCAACCAGCAGAGATTCCAGGTTTTCTTTCAGTTTGTCAGCGTCAAAATCCACTTTACCGATGGTGGTGTGGATGATGCCGTTTTTGTCGTTACGGTAACGAACCTGACCTGCTTTAGCGTTCTTAACTGCTTCAGCAACGTTAGGGGTTACAGTACCAACTTTCGGGTTTGGCATCAGGCCGCGCGGGCCCAGAACCTGACCCAGCTGGCCAACAACGCGCATTGCATCCGGGGAAGCAATAACAACGTCAAAGTTCATTTCGCCTTTCTTGATCTGGTCAGCCAGATCTTCCATACCTACCAGCTCAGCGCCTGCAGCTTTAGCAGCTTCAGCGTTTGCGCCCTGGGCAAATACGGCTACGCGAACGGAACGGCCAGTACCGTGCGGCAGTACAGTTGCACCACGTACGTTCTGGTCAGATTTACGAGCGTCGATGCCGAGGTTAACGGCAACGTCTACGCTTTCTACGAATTTAGCAGTGGCCAGCTCTTTCAGCAGAGCAATAGCTTCGTTGATGTCGTACTGTTTAGTTGCATCAACTTTGTCACGGATCACGCGCATACGCTTGGTCAGTTTAGCCATTTCTTAGTCCTCCACTACCAGGCCCATGGAACGTGCAGTACCTTCAATGGAGCGAGTCATCGCTTCAATGTCGGAACCAGTCATGTCGGCAGCTTTGGTCTGCGCGATTTCCTGCAGCTGAGCGCGGGAAATTTTACCCACTTTGTCTTTGTTCGGCTTGCCGGAACCAGACTTGATACCAGCCGCTTTCTTCAGCAGAACTGCTGCCGGAGGCGTTTTGGTAACGAAAGTGAAAGAACGGTCAGCGTAAACGGTGATAACAACCGGGATCGGCAGACCTTTTTCCATGGAATCAGTTTTTGCGTTGAACGCTTTGCAGAATTCCATGATGTTCACGCCTTGTTGACCCAGTGCTGGACCTACCGGCGGACTCGGGTTAGCCATACCAGCTGCAACCTGCAGCTTGACGTAGGCCTGGACTTTCTTAGCCATTCTAAATTCCTCTAGTTGGGTTATAGCGCCTCAAGGAGGCTCCCCGTGATTAAATTCGTTTTACGGACAGGGCCCATAAAAACAAAAGGCGCGAAATTGTATTCCAATCTCGCGCCTTGTGCAACGATTAAATCGCCGCTTTTTTGATCGCTGTTTAGGCTTTTTCTACCTGGGCAAAGTCCAGTTCTACTGGGGTCGCACGACCGAAGATAGAAACAGAGACTTTCAGGCGGGACTTCTCGTAGTCCACTTCTTCAACCACACCGTTAAAGTCAGCAAACGGACCGTCACTAACGCGAACCATTTCACCTGGCTCAAACATCGTTTTCGGACGCGGTTTATCGCCAACCTGCTGCAGACGGTTCATGATCGCATCAACTTCTTTGTCGCTGATCGGCGCCGGACGGTCAGATGTACCGCCGATAAAGCCCATCACACGCGGCACGCTGCGCACCAGGTGCCAGCTTGCGTCATTCATCACCATCTGGACCAGTACATAGCCCGGGAAGAATTTACGTTCGCTCTTGCGACGCTGGCCACCACGGATTTCGACCACTTCTTCGGTCGGCACCATGACTTCGCCAAACAGCTCTTCCATATTTTGTAACTTGATATATTCGCGCAGCGACGTGGCTACGCGGCCTTCAAAACCGGAAAACGCCTGAACGACGTACCAGCGCTTTTTAGGGGCTTCAGACATCTTAGAACCTCAGGCCAGTGATAAAGGATACCAGGCGAACCAGAATACCATCCAGTCCCCACAGGATCAGTGACATTACTGCGGTAACCGCAGCCACAATTAATGTGGTGTGCAATGTTTCCTGGCGAGTTGGCCAAATGACCTTACGGACTTCGGTTCTCGCTTCACGGGCAAAAGCAACGGTCGCTTTACCTTTTGTTGTCAACAGCGCGACACCACCCGCTGCGGCAATCAGAATCACTACGGCCAGCGCACGCAGCGGCAGCATCATGTCACGATAGAGGTAGTTGCCAACGATAGCTACAAGCAGCAATACAGCGACAACAACCCACTTCATCGCTTCCAGGCCGCGCCCGCTTCCTTGAGCTTCGGTATTCGCACTCATAAACCAACCTGTCAGAAGTATTCTACAAACATTTTCACCCCGCGTAAGCGAGGCGATCCAAACCGAAATGCTCTGGTGCGTTTCGGACTAAACGCCCTCTTCAGAGCCTGTCTCAGCAATGATTATGACAAAAAAAATCACTGATGAGCCAGGTTCTGGTGTGAAAGCGTGCAAAAAGGGCATCAAATGATGCCCTTTTATTGCGCATTGCGTCAAATGTTATTCGGCAATTAGCTCATTACTTTGGCAACAACGCCCGCACCAACAGTACGGCCGCCTTCACGGATTGCGAAACGCAGAC
>OBHX01002937.1_pt1 | contig 12704 bp, 10 predicted proteins | sample 1519331 | NCBI WGS metagenome assembly OBHX01 (sample SAMEA2602897, study PRJEB22501) | metagenome
GAAGGCGCTGACCTGCTTGGTGACGGCCGGAGTGAACGTGACCGCCTCGGATGAGCGGATTTGGTACCCACTGCGGTAAACGGCGACAATGTCGATTGCCGCAGCCGGACGGTCCGCATACCACGATGGTGAACCAAGTTCCGCCACGAAATCAAGATGCTTGAACAGCAGGTCAGTCCCGAAAAAGTCAACCGCCGAACACCCCCTGCACGTCAGTCCAGCGGAATGCGTGCGTGGGCCATCCATCTTGACTTCGGATGGCAGAATTTCACCAGAGCTGCGCTGCCTCTCATCCGACGAATTACCGATTGCCCGAGTTCTAACACGATGAAAGGTGGACGATGATGTCCTGGATGAAACAGAATAAATTGGTGAAAACGATCTCCGCATCAGTACTGGCTGTCGGAATATGCTATGGAACACTACCAATACTCGTGAGGCTCTCCTAGATTGTCAAAGATACAAACAAAGCAGAGGTATATGACAAACTTTTCGATGAGTTGCCGCTGCATGGCCATCGGTCTGACGGTAGTATCACTTTTGTCCGGATGCTCAAGACAAGTCTCCGATACAGCATCATCTCCCGAAGGCGGTGGAACTACTTCTTCCGAACCGATCAAGCAATATATAGCATCGGTGATCAAAGACAATGACGATCCTCGCGCGACGTATCCGATGACCAAAGCCCAACGGGAGATTCTCAAACGTTCGGAAGCGGCTGGAGGCGTGTCCTCTACCGATTACGAACTCGCTTGGTCCCATTACAAACAATGCGTGGTCGACAAAGGATATTCAACCCCAGTACTTGACCGTTATCCCAATGGCCTGTATTTCGTCGCCAGAATAAACGCCGAGGGCATGACCGACGAACAACGAAACAAATTCAACAAAGACGATGGCGTTTGTTTCAACACGGAAGTGATCTACATCAATGACACATATGCCCTCCAATTGGGCAATCCGCAAATGATCAACGATGTCAATCAAGCGGCCGTCAATTGCTTGAAGAGGGAGAATGTGGCACCGAAAGGCTATACGAAGAAACTGTTCGAGCAAGACGAGAAAAACCGCTTGCAGGACGAGCACACTGAGCTGAATTACTCGGATCCCAAAGTCCAAAGCTGTCTGGCCGCGCTCGGCATCACCACTATGGAAAGCGATAAGGTGTGGAGACCTGCGAAAACTTCCAGCTAAGGCAATACAAAAAACAAACAACGAAACCCCATCAAGGCTCGTCTATCACGAGAAAGGAGATGGCGATGATGCAACTGAATATGGGTACATGGCGAGGAAGCGTAGCCATCGTATGCTTCCTCGCCATGCTTATCGGCTGCACGGGTTGTGGGACGGTCGGCGATCGGCAGGATACGCAACAGCAGACTGAAAGTGCCGGCAGTGACGCTTCCAAGACCAAAATCGCGAATTCGATACCGGATTACATCGATTTCCTTCTTGATTTGGACGCCAAACCCGATACCAAATATCCCATGAGTGACGCACAGAAAACGATTCTGAAGCGTTCCAGAAAGTCGGGAAGCGTATCGAAACCGGATTACGAGCTTGCCTGGTCGAATTACAAGCAGTGCGTGACCGGCTATGGGTATACGACACCGGTGCTCAGGCAGTTCTCCAATGGCCTGTACATGATCGCCATGCGGGATACCACCGGCATGAGCGACCAACAGCGCAAGAAGTTCAACGAGGATGAGAACAAATGCTATAACACTGAAGTCATTGCGGTGACCGGTGTATACCAGATGCAGATCGGCAATCCCGGCATGCTTTCCGATGGCGACCAAGCCATGGTCGATTGCCTTCATAAGGCCGGTATCGTGCCGAAAAACTACGACAAGGAAGCGTACAAGAAGGATCTGGACGCGCACGCCAAAAACCAGCCCACCACAGTGGATTTCTCAAACGCGGAAATGCAAAGCTGTTGGGTGGCGAACGGCGCGTCGTTCGGAGACGTCAATGACACCGATCAGTGGAAGCCGCTCGGCTGACCACAGCGTTCCCCGTCATATATCAGCATAGAACTTGCGTTCCTGCGCGACGAACGGGCGCAGCATCGTGGTGATGGCGATGGCGCATACCAGGAACAGCGCGCCGACCGGCCCCAGCCACATCAGTCCCAAATGGGCGTTGACCAGTCCACCAACCGCGGAGCCGACCGCGATGCCGATGTTGAACGACATGGAATTGAGCGATGCGGCCAGATTCAGCGATCCCGGATGCGACTGAGAGGCAACATCCATATATAGCACCTGCGAGGCGGAATTCTGCAGATACATGAACATGCCAAGCACCACCAGCAGCAACGCACCATACACCGGCACCCAATGCGTTACGATCAGCGATGCCATGAGCACGGCGTGCGCGCAGTAGATCGGACGAATATGCGTCAGTGGTTCCACTCCCCTGCCACGGTCGGCAAGCTTGCCGCCATACAGGTTGCTCCACAGGCAGGCCGCGCCGAAAATCACCAGGCCGACGCTTAAATACTGTTCGGGAACATGCACTTCGTCTCGCATGATCGGCGTCAGATACGTATAGAACACGTAAGTTGCCGCCGCGCCAAACACCACGGCAAGCACGCCCAACTGAATACGACGGTCGAAAAACAGGCGGAACTGCGGCAGAAAACCAATCTTCACAATACGGCTGTTGCGCGGCAACACCATCACCATGAGCACAATAAGCACCACTGTGAGCACGTTCACCAAATGGAACGCCCAACGCCAGCCGAACGTGTTCGCAACCCACGTGCCAACCGGCACACCCACCACGGATGCGATGGAGAAGCCGGAAAACACCCATGCGATGAACTTCGTGCGGTACTGTTCAGTTGTTACATCGGGCGCGTACGTCATGGCAATGGCCACCAGCGTGCCGGACACCAGCGCGATGAGAATTCGCGCCACCACGAGCACGCCATAATTCGACGCGAACGCGCACAGCACGTTGCCGATAAGGAACACCCCAACCAGCGTCAGATGCGTGGCAAAACGCGGAAAACGAGCCGACAGCGCCGATCCGAGCGGCGTGACCGGCGCATACACGAACGCGAACAGCGACACAAGATTGCCGACCGTCACCTCCGACACCTTCAAGCCAGCCGCGATATCCGGCAGAACGCCAACGACAATGAACTCGCTCATGCCCAGCATGAAACTCAGCGAGATCAGCACAATCACAGGCAGATTGAAAAACCGTTCCTTCGCCACATCACTCTTCGCCATACACTTCTCCTCCATAGCCCCTCGAACTCCCCACGCCTCGCCAAACTCGCATTGTCATTAAAGCTTCTCACGTCAATCGATTGACGAATCAATCGTCAAACAAACGATAAGCCAAACGCGATACAATGACGCGCGATGACACGCAAAACAACCACCACAGCAAAAAACAACCGCAAACCCAAGAAAAACAAGCATCCAAGCCTCACCAAACTCCGTAACGCCTGGAAAAAAGCAAACACCCCAAAACGCATCCTCATAGTCGGCGAAACACTGATAGCCAGTATCGTCGCGCTCGCGTTGATCGTTGGATTGGTGCGATTCGTCGGTTGGCGTGTGCAAGTGGATGAAGCGGTCGCATCGCAGGAACAATTGCAGACGCAATACGATTTCAATCCGGGCAACATCATTTCAGATGGTCTGTTCTTCAACGGGAACGCGTTGAGCGAGCAGCAGGTGAACGCCATCATCGAAAAACAGGGTGCCGCATGCAGCGGCGAGAAATGCTTGAAATCCATGACGTTTAGCACCGAATCGCAACCCGCCAACGAATACTGCGAAGCATATGAGGGAGAGCCGAACGAAAGCGCCGCGGCGATCATCTACAAGTCGGGAAAGGCGTGCGACATCAGTCAAAAAGTGCTGCTCACCGTGCTGCAAAAGGAGCAGCATCTGCTTACCGCCACCGATCCAAGCGACTTCCAATTCAAGTCGGCCATGGGATTGAGCTGCCCGGACGACGCGAACTGTGACCCGGAATATGCAGGTTTTTTCAAACAGGTGTATGGCGCGGCGAAACGCTACCAGTATTACGTGCAACATGAGGATCGCTATGGATACCATGCGGGCACGCTCAACTATATTCAATACAATCCGGACGCCAGCTGCGGTGGCAGCAACGTGTACATCGAAAACAAGGCGACTGCACTGCTGTACATTTACACGCCTTATCAGCCGAATGCAGCCGCATTGGATGCGGGAGTCGGCGAAGGCGACGCCTGTTCGACTTACGGCAATCGTAATTTCGCAATCATCTACAATTCGATGTTCGGCTCTCCTCGAGGCTGATTTTTCGATACAATTGCTCATGGAAGGGACTGACCAGAAGGAGCCTTTCATGGGCCTACTCAACAACAACGACTATATCGACCCATTCAAGGGTTCCGATTACATCGATCCCAGCAGCAACGCCGAACGCCTGTCTAATCAGGTGAACCGTGACCATGCGCGGCGTGAATCCTATGTCCAGCGGCGATATGTGAAACCCGCGCAGAGCGATCAGGCATCGCGCGACAGGCAGGCCCCACAAAACACCCGATCCAAGCAAGACGGTAGATCTCAACAGGCGCAAGGCGATCAGTCCACACGAGGAGACACGCTCCAAACCATGTTGAACGACTGGTCCACGCAAACCATGCGGTATGCCCAGTCCATGCAGCAAAGCTTGCAACAGGCGTTGCGGCAAAATCAGCAAAACCCGCAGAACCCGCAAGGACGCCCATCGCAGCCCTATAATCCGCCGCGCATACAAACGGAACGAGCCACACGCGAGTTCCAATCCACTTCCGACAAGAAGCAACGCCGCCATAAAAACGGCTTCGTCACCGTTTTGGAGATCGTTATCATCATCGCTGTAATAGCGTCGATTGGCGGAATGCTTTCTGACAGCATGTCAAACATCATCTCCGATTTCGATGGATCCACAAGCCAGTTCGAGGAGCTGTCCACACAGGAAACCGTCAGCGAAGACGTTGGAAAGCTCTACTCCACCGGAGGAAAAGCATTGGAAGTGAACATCGAAGGCGTGCAGACAGGTCCGGAGGATTTGAACGGCGACGCCACGCTCACGGTTTTGCTCACCTGCACGAACATCGGCAAGAAAACGATGTATCCTCATGCCGTCGCAGATCTGATGGTCATGCAAAACGGCATCGAGCTTGCCCCTGCATTCACTTCCAACGAGGATTCCGACCGCACGGAGTTCTCCGGCGCCGAAATGAAACCGAAGAAAAGCTCGCAGACCACCAGCAGTTTCGTTCTTACGGACACCAATTCACCAGTTGTGGTTCAGCTGATGAATTATTCGCAGCATAATGTTGTTCGCGCCGCGTTTTCCTTTGACGAAGTCGACATAGAAGGATCCTTGAAACATATTGATTATGCGGCCGTCCCTCAGCCCGAGCAAGTGGACGCTTCGAATTTCGACGAAGACGGATCCGTAACCGATTATGACGAAAGCACCCTGCATTTCCGCGTAGACTCCATTGAGAAGACAAGCCCCTCATATGCCGATCATGACATAGCGTTCGCACGCATATCCTGGTATGTCGAAAATGGAAGCAAATACCGGGCTTTCCTGAACTATATGGATGTTTCCGCGACCCAAGACGGCACTGAGTTGCATAGCACGTATCTTGACGATGATAGCTATTCCACAACACGCAAGGTCACTCCCGGCGTGAAAATGACGACGACAGTCGCTTTTGAAACGCAAAGCAACTCGCCTGTGACATTCATATTTTCTGACTATGGTGATGAGATTCTTCGCAAAACCGTTAATTTACGGTCAATTGAGTCATTGGAACTTTAATCCGATACTTGCAGAAACATCAAAAGAAGATTCAAATAATCATTCGGAAAGCAAAAGACCGTTGTTGCAATCAGTTTTCTCATGATTGCAACAACGGTCTTTGATGAAACGATTGCGGTTCGCTTACAGCTTCGGCAGGTACTTCTTCAGTTCGAAAGGAGTGACCTGCTTGCGGTATTCCTCCCATTCCTGACGCTTGTTGCGCAGGAAGTATTCGAAGGCATGCTCGCCGAGCACTCCGGCCACGAAGTCGGACTTCTCCATAACCTTCAACGCCTCGTCAAGAGACTCCGGCAATGGCTGGATGCCCATGGCCTGACGTTCCGCATCGGTAAGCTCCCACACGTCGTCGCTGGTCGGCTCGCCCAACTGCATCTGCTTGTCGATGCCGTCAAGGCCTGCTGCCAAGAGCACCGAATATGCGAGGTATGGGTTGGCGACCGGGTCGAGCGCACGGAATTCCATGCGGGCGGAATTGCCCTTGCCTGGCTTGTACTGCGGAATGCGCAGCAGCGCGGAACGGTTGTTGTGGCCCCAGCAGATGTAGCTCGGAGCCTCGTTGCCGCCCCACAGGCGCTTGTAGGAGTTGACGTACTGGTCAGTGACCGCGCAGATTTCAGCCGCGTGGTACAGAATGCCGGCCGCGAACTGGCGTGCGGTGACGGACATGTTGAATTCCTGGCCCGCCTCGTAGAACGCGTTGGCGTCGCCTTCGAACAGGCTCAAGTGGGTATGCATGCCGGAACCTGGAGCGTCGGAAAGCGGCTTCGGCATGAAGCTGGCGTGAATGCCGCGCTCCAGCGAAATCTCTTTGACGACGGTACGGAAGGTCATGATGTTGTCGGCCGTGGTGAGCGCGTCCGCATATCGCAGATCGATCTCGTTCTGGCCTGGCCCCGCCTCATGATGCGAGTATTCCACCGAAATGCCCATCTGTTCGAGCATGTTGACGGTGGCGCGGCGGAAGTCCATGCCTGGGCTGCGCGGCACATGGTCGAAGTAGCCGCCCTCATCGATTGGGGTTGGCGTCTGGGACCAATCATCCTGTCTTTCGAACAGATAGAATTCGATTTCCGGATGCACGTAGAAGGTGAAGCCTTTTTCCTTGGCTTTCGACAGAGCCTGCTTCAGCACATGACGCGGATCGCCCAACGACGGCTCGCCATCAGGGGTAAGCACGTCGCAGAACATGCGCGCGGTGCCTTGCGGGCCTCCACGCCACGGCAGAATCTGGAATGTCGACGGGTCGGGCTTGACGATCATGTCGTCTTCGGACACGCGGGTGAGGCCTTCCACTGCGGAACCGTCGAATCCGAGCCCTTCCTCGAACGCAGCTTCCAATTCAGCCGGTGCGATAGCCACGGACTTCAGCGTTCCCAACACATCCGTGAACCACAAACGAATGAAGCGCACGTCGCGTTCTTCGACTGTGCGCAAAGCAAACTCTTGCTGTTTATCCATAGTGCCCCATCGTTCCATGCGCATGTTACGAAAGTCGTTAACACGCGCCGAATATGACGAGACCGTCCACGTTGTGGACGGCCGTATCGTCATGGGTTTGCGAACAATGCTCAACGTGCGACTTCAAGCGCCTCTTCCAAAGTGAAGGCGCGCGCATACAGCGATTTGCCGAGAATCGCGGAATCCACGCCCAGATCGGCAAGTTCCTTGATGGCGCGCAGGTCATCGAGCTTGGAAATGCCACCGGACGCGGTGACCTTCGCATCAGTGCGTTCCGCAACCTCACGCAGCAGATCGATGTTCGGACCGCTCATCATGCCGTCGCGAGCCACGTCGGTGACCACGTAACGAGAGCAGCCAACGGAATCCAGGAACGCCATGGTTTCGAACAGATCGCCGCCTTCCTTCACCCATCCGCGGGCTGCGAGGGTGTGGCCGCGCACGTCAAGGCCAACGGCCACGCGATCGCCGTACTTCTTGATGACGGAAGCGGTCCAATCCGGATTCTCAAGCGCTGCCGTGCCAATGTTCACACGGGCGGCGCCTGCTTCCAAAGCTGCGTCGAGGGATGCGTCGTCGCGCACGCCACCGGACATTTCGATATTGACCTTGTCGCCAAGCTCCTTGACGATGGCGCGCAGCTGGTCACGGTTGTTGCCCGTGCCGAATGCCGCGTCAAGGTCGACCAGATGAATCCATTCCGCACCGGACTCGACCCACGTGCGGGCAGCCTCCAGCGGCGAACCGTAATCGGTTTCCGAACCGGATTCGCCTTGGCGCAAGCGAACGGCCTTGCCATCACGAACATCGACTGCGGGAAGCAATGTCAAAGACATGTCTGTACCTCTCTGTGATCAACCGACCGCCACTAAACGGCAATCGCAAATAAATGTACCAAGTGGTCGTTTTAAAAGCGTATATGTCAAAGCATCGTCGAAAACAATCATCGGCGATCTCGCACCATCAGAACGTCGCAATCCAATTGCGCAGCAGCTGCGAGCCCGCTTCGGCGGATTTTTCAGGGTGGAACTGCGTGGCGAACAGCGGACCACGCTCGTAGGCCGCCACGAAACGGCTACGTCCGTACGTGCACCAGGTCACGCGCTCCTCGGCGTCACCGAAATCAAGCTGGTCGCCGGACGTGTCGGCGGGAGCGGCACTCATCGCGGCGAAGGAATGTACGAAATAGAAACGTTCACCTTCCACACCCTTCATGAGCACGGAACCTTCCGGCGCCTCGACGGTGTCCCATCCCATGTGAGGCACCACATCGGCGTCAAGCAGTTCCACGTCGCCCTTGATCAGGCCAAGGCCCGGAGTGCCGGTGCCGTGTTCCATACCGCGTTCGAACATGATCTGCTCGCCCACGCACACGCCGAGCACCGGTCGCCCGGCACGCAGACGATCCTTGATCACGGTGTCTCCGCCCACCGACTTGAGTCCTTCCATGCATGCGCCGAAAGCGCCCACGCCGGGCACTACCAGACCGTTGGCTTCCAAGGCCTGCCGATGGTCGGAAGTGAGGGTCACGTCAAGGTCGAGATCAGCCAGTGCACGAACCATGGAACGCACGTTGCCGAAACCATAATCGAAAACCACCACGGAAGTCATGGGCGTTCTCCTTCTTGTGTCATTCGTTGTTCTGTGACGCGAGTCGTCTTGTGTCGCATAACGCATGTTCGGCAGGATGACTCGCGTTTACCGTCGTTAACTGATGCTTGATGTGCCGCGTCCGAACCGCGTATGCTCGGCGATAATGCTCATCGCCGCATCCCGATCAAGGTCAGCGGAATCGAAAATGGTCATATCCGCCTGTTCCAGCGCGTTCATATCGGTGATGCCCAGCATGAGATCCTCAACGAACGGCGCGGTGGAGGTGAATAGCACCGGCGGAGCGAAGGTTTTGCCCGCTCTGCCTTCCACGTACATCGTCGCTTCGAGCTTGTCCGCACGGTTGACGGCAAGAATCGCGGGCATGCCGGCAACGACGATCGTCATGTCTTTGACCGCCGCTTCCGGACCGTCTCCGTCGAGATTGCGCAGCACCGCGACAGCACCTTGCGCCGATCCGATGCATTGCGCGGAAATGTCGGACAATTCACAGAATGCCGACAGCAATCGTGGCGAGGTCAGTCTGGTGATGATCACCGCCACTTTCGCGCGATTGCCAAGCAGTCCCTGCAGCTCGTCTTCGAATTTCAACGAATCCTCAGCCGCGTTGAGCATGTCGTCGACTTCCGAGGATTCGGAGGATTCCGCGTTATCGGAAGCTTCGGAGGAATCGAAAGCTTCAGATGGCGGATTGTCCGCCCGCTCATGCTTGGACGCTTCGGCATCCTTGAATTCCTGCTCGAAGCCGGCCATGGCCGCTTCCAGTTCCTCTTCGCTGAAATGCATGCCGTCGGCGTTGAGGTCACCGAAATCGTTTGATCCATCGAATCCTTGGAAATCGTCGAAATCGTTATTTCGATCGTCGCTCATCACAGAGCGCCCTTCGTGCTCGGAATACCGTCGACACGCGGATCCGACTCGATGGCGAAACGAAGCGCACGTGCCAAGGCCTTGAACTCGGCTTCGGCGATGTGGTGCGGATCACGGCCGGAGATCACCTGCAGATGCAGGCAGATTCCGGCATGCATGGCGATGGATTCCATAACGTGACGCACGAGGGAGCCGGTGAAATGGCCGCCGATCATGCAGTATTCGAAGCCTTCCGGCTCGCCGGTGCACACGCAGTACGGACGCCCGGAAATATCGACCACGGCCTTGGCAAGCGCCTCGTCCAACGGCACGGTCGCATCAGCGAAGCGACGGATGCCGCGCTTGTTCCCCAGCGCCTGCTTCAACGCCTCACCGAACACGATGGCGATGTCTTCGACGGTATGGTGCGCGTCGATGTCGGTGTCACCCGTGGCCTTGATGGTCAGGTCAATCAGCGAATGCTTGCCGAGCGCCGTCATCATATGGTTGTAGAACGGCACCGACGTGTCGATGTCAGTTTTGCCGGTGCCGTCGAGATTCAGGCTCAGTTCGACCTTGGATTCGCTGGTTTCACGAACGATGGTTGCGGTACGCGCCATGTTGCGACTCCTTTTGGAAAATGTTCGGTCCTGTTGTGTTGGTTCAGTCCCGTATGTGCTCAGTCTTGTTCCACAATACGCAACACTTCGACCAAGGCTTCACGGAAACGCGCCATTTCCTCGTCGGTGCCCATGCATACGCGCATCCAGCCGTCAGGGCCGACGGTGCGGATGAGCACACCACGCTTGAGCAGTTCGTCGAAGATGCGGTCGCGATCGTCGAAATGACCGCCGAACAGAATGAAGTTGGACTGCGTCTCGGCCACTTCGAGCGGCTGGCCCTTGTAGGTTTGTTCCTTGAGCCATGCCGCGGTCTGATTGCGGGTGTCACGCAGATGCGCCACACGGCTGAGCTGTTCGTCGGTATGTTCGAACGCGGCAAGCGCGGCTGCCTGGGTGACGGCCGACAGGTGGTACGGCATACGCACGATGCGCACACAGTCGATAATGCCCTTGTTGGCGGCCAGATAGCCGACTCGCGCGCCTGCGAAGGCGAACGCCTTGCTCATGGTTCGGCTCACGGCGAGATTCTCATACTCGCCGATGAGTTCGAGCGCGGTGGGCGTACCCGGATCACGGAATTCGATGTAGGCTTCGTCCACCACGACCACCGGATGCACGCCTTCGGCGGCACCGGCCACTTCAGCGGTTTCGGCGGCGCCGAGCACGCGCTTGAGATCATCCATCTTCAGCGGTGTGCCGGTCGGATTGTTCGGGCTGGTGAGCACGATCATGGCCGGCTTGACGTCTTCGATGGCCTTGATGGTGGCGTCGACGTTCAGCGAGAAATCCTCGTTGCGGTGCGCAAGCTTCCATGTGGTGAACGTGTCGCGGGCGTATTCCGGATACATCGAATACGTCGGATCGCAGCCGAGCGCAATGCGTCCTGGACCGCCGAAAGCTTGGAACAGCTGCAGCATGATCTCGTTGGATCCGTTGGCACCCCACAACTGGTCGACTTCCAGCTTGACGCCGGACTCGCGTTCGAGATAGTCGCAGAATGCCTGACGCAACGCGATATGCTCACGATCCGGGTAACGGTTGAGCGTCAGAGCGATTTCCTTGACTCGCTGCGCGATGGTTTCGACCACTGCCGGTTCCGGCGCATACGGATTCTCGTTGACGTTGAGGCATACCGGCACGTCCAATTGCGGCGCACCGTACGGCTCCTCACCGATCAGATCGTTGCGCAGCGGAAGATATGCCGGAATGGCGTTGCTGGAAGTCTCACTCATCGAAGGCCTGCCTGCTCTTCCTGTTCCTTGATGGTTTCCTTGTTGTACGGATCGTCGATGAAACGGCTCAGCACGCTTTCACCGTGTGCCGGCAGATCTTCGGAGACGGCGAAGGCGTTCACACGAGCAGCGAGGGTCTTCAATCCCTGCTCGTCGTATTCGATGACTTCGACCGGCTTCATGAAGGTGTGCACGCCCAGACCGGAGGCGAAGCGTGCAGTGCCGGAAGTCGGCAGCACGTGGTTGGAGCCGGACATGTAGTCGCCCAGCGGCACCGGAGAGTACGGGCCACGGAAGATGGCACCGGCGTTGCGAATCTTGGCGATCACGGCATCCGGGTCGGCGGTCTGGACCTCAAGGTGTTCGGCGGCATACGCATTGGCCGCGTCAATGGACTGCTCGATGCCATCGGTGAGGATGATGCCGGACTGGCGTCCGCGTAGCGACGTGTTCACACGCTCGGAGTGCTCGGTGCGCGGCACACGGTACTTGAGGTTCTCCTGCACCTGTTCGGCAATCTCTTCGCTGTCGGTGATGAGCACGGAACCGGCGAGTTCGTCATGCTCGGCCTGACCGATCAGATCGGCGGCCAGCCAGCTCGGGTTGGCACCCTTGTCTGCGATGATGGCGATTTCGGTCGGTCCTGCCACGGCGTCGATGCCGACGATGCCGGACACCATGCGCTTGGCGGTAGCGACGAAGATGTTACCCGGACCGGTGATCTTGTCGACCGGATCGCACAGGATTTCGCCGTCCTGCGGTTCGGAACCCTTGGCGCCGTAAGCGAACATGGCCACGGCCTGAGCGCCGCCGACCGCATACACTTCGTCAACGCCGAGAATGGCGCAGGTGGCGAGAATGGTCTTGTCAGGCAGACCGTCGGCATTGTTACGGCTCGGCGGGGTTGCGATGGCGAGGGATTCCACGCCGGCGGCCTGTGCCGGAACCACGTTCATGATGACGGAGCTCGGGTAGACGGCCTTGCCACCCGGCACATACAGGCCGACACGCTGCACCGGAATCCAACGCTCGGAAACGCGCGCGCCTTCAGCCAGATCGGTGTGGAACGGTGCCGGCACCTGGGAAGCGGACACGGCGCGGG
>OBHX01002946.1_pt1 | contig 12669 bp, 11 predicted proteins | sample 1519331 | NCBI WGS metagenome assembly OBHX01 (sample SAMEA2602897, study PRJEB22501) | metagenome
AGTCGTTCCTCTATGCGAAAAATACGGTAGATGAGCTGGGTGCCGATATTAAGCTGTACTATAATGATTACAATTCATTTTACAAATCAAAACGTGAAGAAATTGTAAATCTGGTTAAGAGTATTAACAGTTATGCCAAAGACGCCAAAGGAAACGTCCGCAAACTGTGTGACGGCGTTGGCATGCAGGGATACATTGGCGGTTACGGAACTCAGAATGGCTGCATGAATGAGCAGAATATTTCGGATATCAAGAAATCAATTGAGACCTATGCAGCACTTGGATGTGAAGTTCAGGTGACCGAAATGGCAGTAAGAAACTATATGAATACAAAGGCAATACAGAAAAAACATGCGGAATTTTATAAGAAATTATTCCAGATGTTTGTGGATGTGAACGCCATTCCGGCAGACTGCTCCGGTAAATCGGCAGAAGAAATCAAAAAACTGGAGGAGAGCCGTCCGTTGAAAGCGGTTTCAATCTGGGGCTGGCAGGATGACCCGTCGCTTGAAGATAATAATTACAGTTATTCTATGAATGGACCATACTGTGGTTTGTTTACCGAGTTGTATGCGGTGAAAGATTCGTTTAAGAATGTGTATGAGGTTCTTGCAAATAAAAGAATTTAAGGGTGTTGACATTTTAAATTTTCAAGATTATAATAGCGGTAACACGTAGATGAGACGAGTAAAACGCAGAACATGTCAGAGAGAAATGCCTTGTGCTGGAAGCATTTTCATGGAAACCGTTTGAAAACTACCTCGGAGTGACCCCAATCCGGTCCGGTGACCCCGTTATCGTCAGAATGAAGCCGGGATGATTTATTACTATTTCGTCCAACAAGGGTGGAACCGCGAGAACATTGAATTAATGGCCTCGTCCCTTCGAACTATAACAGCAAGAAGGGATGAGGCCTTCTTGTATATTGAATGAAGACAGGAGGAATTGACATGAAAGTAACACTTAAAGATGGTTCAAGCAAAGAGTATTCACAGGCAATGAGCATTATTGATATTGCCAAAGACATCAGTGAAGGACTTGCCAGAGTGGCATGTGTTGCCGAGTTAGACGGCGAAGTTGTGGATTTGCGCACAATAGTAGATGGCGAACACACACTGAATATTTTGACATTTGACAGCGACGAAGGAAAAGCAGCATTCCGTCATACTGCATCCCATGTGCTGGCACAGGCGATTAAGAGATTGTATCCGGATGCCAAATGTGCCATTGGACCTTCGATTGAGGAAGGTTTCTACTATGATTTTGATATAGCACCATTGGATCGTGAGGCATTGGACAAGATTGAAAAAGAAATGAAAAAGATTGTTAAGGAAGGTGCGACATTAGAGCGTTTTACCCTGCCAAGACAAGAGGCAATTGATTTGATGAAAAAACGTGAGGAGCCGTATAAGGTTGAGTTGATTGAAGATTTACCGGAAGATGCCGAGATTTCTTTCTATCAGCAGGGCGAATACATTGATTTGTGTGCCGGTCCTCATTTGATGAATACAAAACCGTTAAAGGCAATGAAGCTGATTTCTTCTTCCGGTGCTTACTGGAGAGGAAATGAGAAAAATAAAATGCTTACCCGTGTATACGGAACTGCTTATACAAAGAAAGCGGATTTGGATGCTTATCTGGAGCATTTGGAAGATATTAAAAAACGCGACCACAATAAATTGGGACGTGAGCTGGAACTGTTTACCACCGTTGATGTAATCGGTCAGGGACTTCCGCTTCTGATGCCAAAAGGTGTACAGGTTATTCAGACTTTGCAGCGCTGGATTGAAGATGAGGAAGAAAAGCGCGGTTACATGAGAACGAAGACACCTTTGATGGCAAAATCTGATTTGTACAAGATTTCCGGTCACTGGGATCACTACAAAGAAGGTATGTTTGTTCTTGGCGATGAGGAAAAGGATAAGGAAGTATTTGCCCTTCGTCCGATGACCTGTCCATTCCAGTACTATGTTTACAAGGCAAGCCAGAAATCCTATCGTGACCTGCCATGCCGTTATGGTGAGACATCAACATTGTTCCGTAATGAGGATTCCGGTGAAATGCACGGCTTGACTCGTGTGCGCCAGTTTACAATTTCTGAAGGCCATTTGATTGTGCGTCCGGACCAGATGGTAAAAGAGTTTAAGGATTGTATCGCTCTTGCTCAGTACTGTTTGCAGACACTTGGTGTTGAGGAAGATGTAACGTATCATCTGAGTAAATGGGATCCTGAAAACCGTGAAAAATATATCGGCGAGCCGGAAGTTTGGAATGAGACAGAAGAAGATATCCGCCAGATTTTGACAGAACTGAATATTCCATTTACTGAGGATGTCGGAGAGGCCGCTTTCTACGGACCAAAAGTAGATATCAATGCGAAAAATGTATACGGTAAAGAAGATACCATGATTACTATTCAGTGGGATGCCCTTTTGGCTGAACAGTTTGACATGTATTATATTGATGAAAATGGTGAGAAAGTACGCCCATACATCATCCACAGAACATCCATTGGATGTTATGAGAGAACGTTAGCATGGCTGATTGAGAAATATGCCGGTGCATTCCCGACATGGCTTTCACCGGAGCAGGTACGTGTTCTGCCAATTTCCGAGAAATATCTCGATTACGCAAACAGCGTGGAAGAGAAATTAAAAGCGAATGGCATCCGCTGCAGCGTGGACAGCCGTTCCGAAAAAATCGGTTACAAGATTCGCGAGGCAAGACTTCAGAAAACACCGTATATGCTCGTTGTTGGGCAGAAAGAAGAGGAAGAAGGCGTTGTATCCGTTCGCAGCCGTTTCAAAGGAGACGAGGGTGCACAGTCTTTGGATGCGTTCATTGATGACATTTGCAAGGAAATCCGTACGAAAGAAATTCGTAAGGTAGAAGTGACACCGGAGAGCAAATAAGCAGGAGGTTTGTATGCAGCAGAATAGACAGACAAATGCAAAAGCGATTGCGTCGTTAGTGCTTTCATGTGCTTCGATGATTTGTTGTATGCAATGGTCCATTTCTTTGGTAATGGCAGTGCTTGGCATCGTATTTGGAATTTTGGGACTTCGGGATGACAATCCGAATCAGGAAGATGCAGCAATTGCCGGTATCGTTGTGGGAGTGGCAGGGGTCATCCTTGCCATTGTCGTGGCGGTGCTGTTAATTAAAATTACAAATAATTCGTCGATGCAGCATCTGGAACAGACAGCATCCTTTTTCGCCCCATACGGCATGATATAGAAATGGAGGTATCTATGACAGATATAAATCGGCACAGAGGGCTTGCGATTGCCTCTCTTATATTAGGTGGAATTTCCTGTTTTTGCTGTTTTGGAACAGGTATCGGCGTAATCCCTGCCGCAATCGCCCTTGTTTTTAGTATTATCGCTGTGGCAAAAGGTGGTAAAAATGCGAAAAAATTAGGAATCATCGGATTGATTTTGAGTGCCATCGGTCTGGTTTTAAATGCCGTGATTTTGGCATACGGAATCTGGATGATTCGCTGGGACCACATGACAATTGAAAATCTATCCTCAATTCAGAACTTAAATCCTGCAAACGAAAAAGACATCATCGAATGGCTTCAGCAGTTTATTAGGGTTGATATATCGGGGATGGTAAATTAAGTGGGGGGGCGTGTTATTGTTTCCGTAATTAGGCAGAAAAGCTTTGTATCTCGTGGGTCTACGTTCCACTTCGGTCCGCGCAGAACAGAGGTTCCCCGAACCTCTTGCGCCGCTTTCGCTCGTTGAGTACGTAGCGGTATGGGCGCTGAAACTACCAGCGCTACATACCGACGTACTCAAAACCCACGAGTTTCAAAGTTTTTCTGCCAAATTACTGGAATTCAATAAATGGCATCCCCCCAATCATTTGTTGCCCTGCCTTAATACCATGGCTGATACTTTGTATGTAAGCGTGTGTGGTCAAGTGATTGCTGCTGGTTTTTCAGGAATCCAATAAATGACCTTAATTCAATTTATAATGATTGCGCTGCAAACACATCGGGTATCAGACACGCGTAGTCTGCGTGTCGATACCCCTGTGCGTTTGCTAAGCGGGAGCGGCGCAAGAAATATAAATTGAATTAAGGCCATTTACGGAAACTGAAAAAAATTAACAGCAATCACTTGACACACACCACCTTTCTATGGTACACTACCAAAGGTGTAAAAAGCAGAGTTATCCACTCTCACCTTGCCGTATAACATTTGTTATCACACGGTATTGGTTCACATCTATTATAATGATAGGAAATGTTTTACGTGGATAGCTGGCTTTTAGAAACAGCTATCTTTTTTTCATTTAGGAGGTAAGAACAATAAGCGATTTAATGATTAACGAGCAGATTCGCGACAGAGAAGTTCGTGTAATTGGACCAAATGGAGAACAGCTTGGCATTATGTCGGCAAAAGAAGCATATTTCAAAGCAAAAGATGCAGGACTTGATTTGGTAAAGATTGCACCGACTGCAAAACCGCCGGTATGTAAAATTATTGACTACGGCAAGTACCGCTATGAGCAGGCTCGTAAAGCAAAAGAAGCAAAGAAGAAACAGAAAACCATCGAGACAAAAGAAATCAGACTTTCGCCAAACATTGATACCAATGATTTGAACACGAAAGTAAACCAGGCAAAGAAATTCCTGCAAAAGGGAGCTAAAGTAAAAGTCTCACTCCGATTCCGTGGTAGAGAAATGGCTCATAAAGATGTAGGGAGGGAAATCCTGAATGCGTTTTTTGAAGAATTAAAGGACGTTGCTTCCGTCGACAAACCTGCGAAGATGGAAGGAAGAAGTATGGTAATGTTTTTATCAGCCACAAAATAATAACGGAGGAATAATATCATGGCAAATCAGAAAATGAAAACAAAAAGAGCTGCTGCAAAGCGCTTTAAAGTTACCGGTACCGGTAAATTGAAAAGAAACAAAGCATACAAGAGTCATATTTTGACTAAGAAGACAACAAAGAGAAAAAGAAATCTCAGAAAGTCTGCTCTTGTAGATGAAACTAATGTAAAAACAATGAAAAAGATTATGCCATACAGCTAATGGCGAAGGAGGGAACTGACAAATGGCTAGAATTAAAGGCGGAATGAACGCAAAGAAAAAACATAAAAGAGTATTGAAACTGGCAAAGGGTTACAGAGGCGCAAGAAGTAAACAGTATCGTGTTGCAAAACAGTCTGTTATGCGTGCGTTGGAAGAGTCCTATACAGGTAGAAAACAGAAAAAGAGACAGTTCAGACAGCTTTGGATTGCTCGTATTAACGCAGCAGCTAGAATGAATGGTCTTTCCTACAGCAAATTTATGTATGGTTTGAAACTTGCTGAGGTAAACGTAAACCGTAAAATGCTTTCTGAGATGGCAATCAGCGATCCGGAAGGTTTCGCTTCTTTGGTAGAAGTAGCAAAAAGCAAATTAGCTTAAGTTTTATCTGTTATAACAAACAAGTACAAAAAGGTATCTCATTGTGAGGTACCTTTTATCTTGCAGTAAAAGTGAAACATCACGATTAATGGAAAGGAAATGAGGGAAATGAGTCAGACGCATAAGCAAAAAATAGCGGCATTGCTTGCCGTAACCTTAATTTTGTGTGACCTCATGAGCGGGAGTCCTGCCCATTTGCAGGCAAGACAGAAGAACAATCAGACGGAGTGGAGTGAAGAGCCAACGCCTGAACCGACAGAAGAACCGACCGCGGAGCCCACAGAGGAGCCGGAGCCAACAGCTGCGTCACAGCCAAATGAAACTCCAAAGCCGGTGAAAAAATATGAACTGGTATCGCCTCACGCCAAATATTATAAAGGCGGCACGAAAGGGATTCATTACCGAAAGATTAAAGGGAAAAAGGTATATCACCTTTACTCGTATACGACCGATTCAGTAAAACTTGTTATGTCACAGGCATCTACTTTTGAGGTTTACGGAGGTGCTTCGAAAAAAGAAGTAAAAAAGAAGTTAGTTACCGTTTCTTCCTCCGGTGTGGTAAAATGTAAGACAAAAAACAAAAAAATTTACACGCTCTTAAAGGCAACGTCCAAAGTGACAGGCGAAAGCTGCTATATTTACATTTATTTTAATGAAAAAATTAAGAGCAAAAGCGGCAGCAAAATAAAGTTATGGGAAAAGAAAAAAGCGACAGTTTCTTTTAACTATGCCAAAAAGAAATTGTCTTTTGAAATAAAGAATAAAAAGATTGCAAGTATCAATAAAAACGGGCGTATTACGGCGAAAAAGAAGGGTACGACTTACCTTTTCGTAAAGGTGAAAGATTCGGATAAAAACCAGTGCAGGATTAAAATTGTTGTAAAAGAAGAACCGTGGATTGTCAGTGAAAAGGATCAGAAATACGACTACGCAGAGATGACAAGAGATTTGCGTAAGATTGCCCGCAAATACCCCGGAAAAACAGGGCTGTCGAGCCTTGGCAGGACATATGACAACAGGGAAATCTGGTGCCTGCGTGTGGGAAATCCTTCTGCGGCAAAGAAACTTGTGATTGATGCGGCAATTCATGCCAGAGAGTGGAAAAATACACAGGTCATTATGCGACAGACCGAGGAAATTCTTCGGGAATATGGTGAGCACCGCGCAAGATTCCGTTCGACCTGCCTTTATATTCTGCCGATGGATAACCCGGACGGTGTGACAATTTCGCAGTATGGGGCAAGTGGAATCCGCAATGCAAAACTTCGCAAGAAAATACAGAAGATAGGGCATTTCAATACGTGGAAAAATAATGCCAGAGGGGTTAATATTAACAATAATTTCCCTGCCGGTTTTTCAGCAGATAAGAAAAAGGATAAAAAGAAGGGGAAGAAAAGGAAACCGGATGCCACAACATATACAGGAAAAAAGGCAGCGAGCGAAAAGGAAACGAAGGCATTAATTTCTTTTATTAAGCGGATATCGCCAAAGACGGTGTTGAATCTCCATTCGACCGGCAGTATTTTATACTGGGATTTTGATGTATCGTCGCCACTGCATGAAAAGCAGTACAGGTTAGCAAGTGAAATAAAAAAGAGAAATCATTACCGAATGATGCCAAAGAGTTCGAGTACAGAAGAACACGGAGGCTTTGCGGACTGGCTTGTGTACGAGAAGAAAATTGTGAGTGTTACGGTAGAAACAGGGACAGTGCCATGCCCTTTGCCGCACTCTCAGTATAAAAAGATTTATAAACGAAACAAAAAGATGTTTCGCTGGTTTATGCTATCTTATTAAACAGGTAATTGGATACGAAAAGGAAGGTGCATTAAAATGGAACGAACGAGAAGACTGCGGATGAACGAACGAGTGAGAGATATGGTGCGGGAAAATCATGTCCGGGTGGACGAATTGATTTATCCGATTTTTGTAATAGAAGGAGAAAATATTTGTGAACCGGTAGAGTCGATGCCTGGCATTTACCAGTATTCGATTGACAGACTTCATGGAGAACTTGACCGAGTGCGTGAGGCAGGGATTCCGGCTGTTTTGTTGTTTGGTATTCCGGCACACAAAGATGAGCAGGGAAGTGGTGCGTATGCCGAAGACGGAATTGTGCCGCAGGCGATTCGCTATATTAAGAAAAATTACAAAGAACTTGTTGTTGTTGCGGATGTCTGCCTGTGTGAATACACATCACATGGACACTGTGGTCTGATTTGCGATGGGGAAGTTTTAAATGATGAAACGCTTCCGCTATTGGCAAAGGCATCTGTTGTGTATGCCAAAGCAGGAGCAGATATCATTGCACCGAGTGATATGATGGATAAACGTGTTGAGGCAATCCGCAAGGCTCTTGATGAAGAAGGCCTATATAATACGCCGATTATGTCCTACAGTGCAAAATTTGCGTCGGCATATTATGGACCATTCCGTGATGCCGCACATTCGGCACCGGGATTTGGTGACCGAAAAAGTTATCAGATGGATCCGGCAAATGGAGAAGAAGCTCTGCGTGAAGTAGAGCAGGACATCAAAGAAGGTGCGGATTTAATTATTGCAAAGCCGGCGATGGCATATCTGGATGTGCTAAAAGATATTTCCATTCATTATAATATTCCGATTGTGGCGTATAATGTCAGCGGAGAATATGCGATGGTGAAGGCAGCTGCGCAAAAAGGCTGGATTGATGAAAAACGAATTGTGATGGAGCACATGATTGGATTTAAGCGTGCCGGTGCAAAAATGATTATTACTTATCATGCGCTTGATGTAGCTCGGCGGCTTAAGGAAGAACAAAAGGAGCAGTAACCATGATTTTTGGCTATGTTGGAATTTGCTATAAAGAAGCACCACTTGCCCTGCGCGGGCAGGTGGCGTTACCCGACTCAAAAAAAATTGAATTATGGGAGCGGCTTTCTGTCATTGGCTTAAAACAGTGTGTAATTGTCTCGACCTGCAACCGCAGCGAGATTTTCTATTTTTCTCATTCGGATGCGGTGACGGGGGAGCAGGTGCAGTCCTGCTACCAGGACATTTTCCCGAATGTTTCGTTTGGGGATTACTGTAAGAAAAAAGAGGGCAGTGAGGCGGTTTCTTATTTGTTCCGCGTGGCGGCAGGCTTGGAATCGTTAGTCGTAGGTGAAGACCAGATTTTAGGGCAGGTTGTTGAGGCGATGGATTTTGCCAGGACCATGGGGCACAGCGGCAAAGAATTGGAGCGCATTGTAAGGGATGCAGTGACGTGTGCCAAGTGGATTAAGACGAATTACCGCATCAGCGAAAAGCCGCTGTCAGTCAGTTATATTGGCGTGAAAGAACTGCACCGTGCCGGTGGTGTTAGCGGGAAAAATATTCTTGTGATTGGAAGCGGGAAAACGGCGGCACTTGCTTTGACATATTTGTTTGAATACGGAGCAAAAAAGATTTATCTGTGCAGCCGGACGTTTGCGCACGCAAAAGAATTGTTAGCGGTACATGAAAATTTGACAGTGGTGGATTATCATGAGCGTTATGATGCGATGAAACGGTGTGAAACGGTTGTATCAGCAACGTCATCGCCGCATCTGGTTGTTTTGTACGATAAATGGAAAGAGACGGGTGCCACACAAATGCAGTTTTTGGATTTGGCATCACCGAGGGATATTGACAGCCGGTTACAAGAAGTTCCGGGGGTGCAGTTGATTGATATGGATACGCTGCAGAAAATTACCGAAAAAAATCAGAATGAGCGGGAAAAACTGGCGGCAGATTGTGAACAGGTTATTGAGGAAAAGGTACAGGAGACGATGGAATGGCTTTTATTGAGCCGTGTGGATGGCACGATTGAGACGCTGCAGAAACGGTGTTCACAGATTGAGACGGACAGTTATGAATATTTAAATCGAAAAATTCCTCTCAATCACAGAGAACAGAAATTATTGAAAAAGGTGCTTCATGCTTCTTTGCAGCGCTTGATTCGTGAGCCGATTCAGGAATTAAAGCAGTTGGAGGACGAAGAAAAGCAGAAAGAGTACCAGAATATCTTAAAAACATTATTCCGAATGTATGAAGATGAATAAAAGCATAAGCGTAACCTTATGCTTTTATTGAAAATCGTTATAAGTAAAATATTATAATATCGAATGGAATATATTTACAAAGTTATACCTTGGTGTTACAATAATCTCAAAGAGAGGGATCGTATACGAAACAGGGGTTGTTTACGGGGCGGTTTCAAAAACAAAAAATGATTGGAGGACACAAGGTTGAAAAAACAGTTTTGTAAAACAATGAGTTATGTGATGACGGCAGCATTGCTTCTTGGCGTGTCAATGCCATCTTCACCGGCAGCAGCAAAGAAAAAGGCACCGAAACTTAGCACAAAGAAAGTAAGCATTTCGGTTGGACAGAAAAAGACGATTAAGCTGAAGAATGGAAAGAAAGCAGTTTGGTCCATTAAGTCAGGCAAAAAGGTTGTTAGTCTTTCGAAGAAAAAGAAAACAAGTGTGGTAGTAAAAGGTAAGAAAGCTGGAAGTGCAGTTGTATTAGCGAAAGTCGGAAAGAAAAAACTGACCTGCAAAGTTACTGTTAAGGCAAAGAAGCCGGCAGTTACAAAAGCACCGGCAGTTACCACTGCACCAAACACGAATAAACCAAGTACGGCACCGACAGCAACACCAACAGCTGTAGTACCGACACCAACTGCTAATCCGGCAGCAGGAGCAAGCAAACCAACACCAAAACCAACAGTAGCACCGGAATTTGTATCTTCTGAGTTCAAATATGATGGTCTTGACCAGAGTTGGATTGACAAAAACATTGACCCAGAAAAACCGGTTGTTGCATTGTCATTTGATGATGGTCCGGGAGGTTATTCGGAATTTGTTGATTATGGTATGCAGATTCAGAAGGCTTTGACAGCAGCAGGCGCTCATGCAACATTCTTCTACATCGGTGCTCATATTAAGCATGATGAGGAGTCCAGAAATGAAGTTCTTGCAGCGAAAGAGGCTGGATTTGAGGTGGCAAACCATTCTTATGATTCCAATGGGTTGAATAGCGTAGGACCAGAAGTGATTAAAGAGAAAATTGCTAAGACAGATGAGCTTCTTTCGGAAATCACCGGATACAAACACTTCTTGTTCCGTGCGCCAAACGTTGCTTATAGTCAGGCAATGTATGCAGTAATCGAGAAACCGTTTATCGATGTATCGATTTGGAGTCAGGATTATCAGAATTCGACAACGAAGGATAATTTGGTAAACAATGTAATCAATAACTTAAAAGATGGCGGTATCATTAACATGCATTCCGTTCATGAAAAAACAGCACAGGCAGTTCCGGAAATTCTGGAGCAGTGCAAAGACAAAGGATATCAGGTTGTTAGTGTTTCTGAATTGTTTGCTATTAAAGGCAAAAAGCTTATGACAGGTGTGAAATACAATAACGCTGAGTAAGATTTGAAAATGGATTGTTGAAAAGCAGGGCTGTTATGGTAAAATAGTCTAAAGATGGCAAAAGAAGTTTGTTCGATATAAACGAATGGAACTTCTTTTGCTATTTTTATTTTATACGCAGACATGCCGCTCTTTGGTTGCGGCGTCTCTTTATCTGTGATAAAATAGAGTAAATGGCGTGAAAGGAGCATGCATATGACAGGGATTGTTTTTGAAGGTGGGACATTTCGACCGATTTTTAGCTGCGGTGTGATGGATGCACTGTTGTCGGAGAATATATTACTGCCTTACTGTATTGGTGTTTCCGCTGGAATTGCGGATGGCGTCTCGTATATTTCTAAACAACCACAGAGAAATTTGGAAATTATGCAGAAATACCGTAATGATAAGCGATATATGAGCCGGAGTAACTGGAAAAAATATAAGAGTATTTTCGGACTGGATTTTGTTTTTGGAGAAATTCCGGATCACTTAATTCCATTTGATTGGGACACCTTTCGTTCATATGAGGGAACTTGTCTGGTTGGTGTGACAAATGCAAAAACCGGACAGATTGAGTATAAAAACGCAATGGATATGGATGAGAAATTTACAATGCTTCGTGCAACCTGTGCACTGCCGATGTTTTTTCCGGCGATTGATTTGGATGGGCAGAAGTATTACGATGGCGGGCTGGTTGACCCGATTCCGTTTAAAAAAGCGTTAGATGACGGTTGTGACAAACTGATTGTGGTACTTACGCAGCCACGCGGTTTTGTGAAACGTTATGGCAAATATGATAAAATGGGTGCCAGAATGCTAGGACATAAATATCCGGAGATTAAACGAGTGATTATGGAGAGACCGGACCTCTACAATGCTATGGTGAAAGAGTGTGAGGCGTTAGCGAAGGAAGGAAAAGTGATGATTCTACGACCGAACCATTTGCTGAACAGCTTTGAAAGTGATGTGCGCAAACTGGAGATGGCCTATTGGCATGGTTACCGCATGACGAAAGAGAAAATGAAAAAAATCAAGAGGTTTATTGAGGAATAAAGGAGCATATGGATGAATCAGAAGAAGCAGCCAAAGGAATGCGGGAACATTTTTTTTATCCCAATTCTTCTTATATTAGCGGTAATTCCGCTGATTACAAATGTGCATATTTATGATAATGGATTGAGTAAAGAATTGTGGGCATCAGCAAATGGGCAGGTGGCAGATTTCTTTTTGTACTACAAATCTCATGTTCTCATGATACTTGGGTTGTGTGTTGCAATTCTTTTGACTTATTGGCTGTGCACAGGAGAAAGTGGCAGATTATTTGAAGAAAAGGCTTGGATTCCATTGATTCCTGCAGTGGTTTTTGCACTGTTTTCTCTTTTCTCAGCATTGGGAGCTGAGCATGCCGATGAAGCATTTTTTGGTGGTTTTGAACAGTTTGAGGGAGTATTGGTTTTACTTACTTATGTGGTTTGTTTTGTGTTTGTGTATGGTTATGTGAGAAAAGAAGAAGTTATTTTGTTCCTTTTGCATGGACTAATCGCAGGCTCGTGTGTTGTCAGCATCCTTGGGGCATTTCAGACGATTGGCAGAGACTGGATTCAGAGTACCTGGGTCAAGCCATTGATTACAACGGAACTCATGGGTGCAAATGATTTTGATATTCGCTTGACGTTTGGAAAGGGTATGGCATATGCAACTCTTTACAATCCCAATTATGTTGGTTCTTACGTGGCAGTTGTATTACCGTTGACAATTCTTTTCCTTTTTGCTTCGAAAAAAATGGGGATTCGGATTTTGGCACTCGTGTCAACGATTTGTCA
>OBHX01002948.1_pt1 | contig 12667 bp, 16 predicted proteins | sample 1519331 | NCBI WGS metagenome assembly OBHX01 (sample SAMEA2602897, study PRJEB22501) | metagenome
CAAGACCGTCTGGCTGAAATGGGGAGGATAAAATGACAATACAAAAGCCGTAAGGACGTTTTGGGTTCCTTACGGCTTTTGATGATGGTATTATAGCATGTTTATTGGGGGTCTGCGAGGGTCAATTTTCAGCAGCATTCTCTTTAGAATGCTCGTAAATCTTCTGGAAATTCACAACAGGAAGCACGATGGGGCTCATTTCTGGCTGTGCGGTTAAAAGGGAAAGCTGTGCGCGAACATACGGGAATAAAATAGCAGGAGCATTTACCCGCAAAATCGTATCCAGCTGAGGATGATTATCGTCAATTTCGCAATAGCCAGAAATGCTGATATCGGTCTTGAATTCACCCTTCTTTTCTACATTGACATCCAAGGTGACAATGTAATTGTTTTCACCTTGTTTTTCTACATTTACTGAGAAAGAAGTAGGAAGCTCTTGAGAGTCATTTCTGAAACCGATGCGTTCAAAGGTAATGCTATTAAAGATGAAATGCTTAATAGAAAGAACACTTCGAATATCTTTGTCTTGCGGATTCATTTCATTTATTCTCCTCTTTTGTAGATCAGGCAGCAGAGGGATTACTGGAAGTGAAATCATCGGGGTCCGATACACAAGAAATATCTTGACTCATCCAGTAGGAAGCGGGCTTTGTCTCGCGGGAAAGGCTGCTTTTATATAAAGCAGAACTAACTTCCGGGTTCTTCAATTCAAAAGCGATGGATACTTTATAGTCTTTTGCAACGGGAAACAGATCCCCGACCTCTTCAATGGGAACTCCCATCAAGGTAGAAGGTCCCTCCCCAAAACTGTAATGAATACCGAGACGGTTACAAATTTGCATAGCCAACTCAGTTGCAGAAACTTGCGCACTCATGTGGGAACACCTCCTTTGGTGACCAATTCTATATTGCTGATAATACTGTGGTCAATTACACAGTATTGCACTTGCCTTGGACGAAATAGCCACCGCCCACAACGCCCCGGCGTATCAAACGTATATGAAACTAGTTTGATTTCGGGATGCTGGAGCTTAAACGCTTCCATGCAAAAGCAACGTAATTGTGCTCGATCATTAAAATCAATTTGAATTTTTTTCGCACTTTTTATTTCTTGCAAAAATCTTTGAGAAAAGCGATTAAATGCGTAAGCATTTTCGTTTAAGTCAAGATTAAAAAAGGCATTATCTTCATATTGAAGCGTTGCAGATAAAACAGCAGCAGGCTTATGATGCCGGGAAGCTTGATCATTTGCCCACCATTCGGCGTGGACGCGATGAGAGAAAAAATATATACCGTAGCCCAACCACTCGTTCGGTTTCGTACTAGGATTAAAGTGCTGTTCAGCAAGAATATTCTGTGCATATGGTTCTATGGTGCCATGAAAAGCAATTTCATTATAAGCCACTTCATCACATCCTATGCACAGTTTTGTTTGTTTTGGTGCACTTTTGTTTAGATTATTATAACGGAATGTCCCCGAAATGTAAATGGATTGTGATCCCAAAATGCTTGAAAAAGTGCTGAAATTTGCTTAAAACGGCTTAAAAATGCCCCAAAATGCTCAAAACGACTAAAAAAGCAACATTTCGATTGCCTGCTTATGCCTCCTCCTGACCCACCGGTATTCCAGGTGCATCTCCACTGCGATCTGTTCAAAGCGCTGGCCAAGTAGGTATCTTCTGCGCAAAATTTCCTGATCACGGGCATCGGTAATTTGATTGATGATTGCGATGATGTCGCGGCGGGTATCTGCACAGATAGCAATCTGGCGTTCCAACTCTTGCTGCGCCTGAATGATGCGCTCCACGGCACGGGGGATACCTTGCCCGTCCGGGGTGCCGGTAGGCATGGCGGAAAGAAGAGGCGTGACGCGGCAAGCCTGGCTGCGCAGAGTGAGAAGTTCCTGCTCAAGTTCCCGCTCCTGGCGCAGGCTTTGCTGGTAGCGGCGCAGCCAGGCGACTTTCTCTTCATAGGTCATCGGCATCACCCCTTCCGCGGCTCGTGCAGGGCTACATAGCAGCCATAGGTCTTGCCTTCGGCACGGGCGGCGCGCTCCACGCGGGCGATCTCGCTCATGGCACGTTTGCTGCGCTGTTTGGCCCGGCTGATGATGGCATCGTCGCTGCGCACCAGCGGGGCACAGGCTTTGCAGTAGCGCTGGCTGCAATAGGCGTGCAGCATCATTTTGCCGCAGCGGGCACAGGGCCTATCGGAATATTTCGGCATCAATCCTCACCTCCATGTGTGTGATCCATGTAGATCTTCGGTTCGTCGTCCTCGTCCAGGTGGGCGGCGGCTTTTCCGGCGCAGAGCCCGGCGGTGTAGGCGGCGGCCAGCAGCGCGGCCAGAACGGCGCTGCCGATAATCGAAAGCAGAATGTCCATCAGTCACCCCACCTTTCGCCGCGGCTGCAAAAATCATCCGGCGTGTTGCGGCCATACAGCGGGCACTGCACAGTGGCCCAGTAGCGGCAGCGCCCACACCGCGGCAGGCCCAGCAGCCGCAGGTTCAGCGCACGGGTGATGCGCAGCCCGCACCACACCAGCCCACAGATCAGCATGCCGCCCGCAAAGAGCACGCAGGGGGCCGCAAGAAACACAAGGGCCAGGCATTGGATGATGTAGAAACAGTTGGAATCAAAGACAGGCATCCGCCCCACCTCCCAACAGCCGCAATGCTTTGCGGATGACGGCACATCCATACACAAAACAATTATGTTCCAGCCCGCAGCCCAAACAGGCTGCGGGGCGGCGCTCGATGGCAAGGCGGTGCAGCTGGCGCAATTCGTCCGGCGTCATCCGTTCGGCAGGGATGCACCGGCTGTTTTCGGTATCGAACCGCATTCCGCTTGAAACAGGCATCATAATTCCACCACCTTGATGAAAATGCCGGGGGTATCGGCCCAGAACTTTTCAACCACCTCACTGCACACGAATGCGTCATCGCGCCAGAAGTGCAGGCGGGTCATTTCGTCTTTCAGGGCTTTTTCCAGGTTGTCGGTATCGGGCTTGGTGGTGCGCCACTCGCCGTCATTGTGGCGGCCGTCAGTGGGGAACAGCCACTTGACCAACAGCCGCACCGGGCCGCTGCAGGGGGTAGGCGGTGCATAAGGGGCCAGGTAGGCGTGCAGCTTGGCACGGGTGGCTTTCAGCTCCGGGCTGTCGTGCAACACGGCGCAGGGCTTGCCGCCGCGCATAAAGGCATGCAGCTGCTTGGCATTGTGGGTTGTGGTGGGCGGCTGCATGGGAATAAAAAATTGCATGTATTTTCACCTCGTTCTTTTTTTGTGGCCAACGTGTTGGGGTGGGTTCCCGGAGGGATGGGGGCTGTGTACGCCCCATCCTCTGGGATACCCCAACACACGGACGGATTTTTACTATATATATAAGGCTATTTTCCGTTCGTATTTGGTACGGATAGCGGCTATTTTCCGAAATACGGAAGTTCGGACGGATTTGTGATAGCGGCTATTTTCCGTGAAATATAAGAAATATTATCCGTCGCTTCCGGGCTCTTTCAGCCCCACGCTGGTGCCATCAATCCAAAATCCGCCGTCGGATTTCAGGCGTCGGCGCACGGTATCGGGCTTCAGGTTCAGGTATTCAGCCATGCTGTAAATGGTCACTTTACCATCCATGGTGCAGGATTCAAAGGCGGTGCGCAGTTCGGCACGCTTGCTTTTGGCGGCAGTATCTTTGTCTCCCCAGCGCTTTGCGGCACCGCGGGAGCCAAGCTGCTTGTAATCGCTTTCTGGCTGCAGGTCCTCCAGCAGGCCGCTGTCCAGCTTGTGTACGGGATAGTCGAACCAGAGGTTGACCGGGTCAAAGCGGGCAAACTCGCGCAGAGTGCCCTCAATGCGCCAGGCGGTCATGGCATCGGCGCGCTTGATGGCAGCCGCGGTGTCTGCATCCAGGCGGTGCAGATCAGGCAGCGGCAGGTGTTCCTTGGCAATGGCCAGCATCCGGCTGCGGCTCAGGGCATCGTCCGGGCCGTAAGCATCGGCATGGCCGCGGGCATCCAGCAGGGCTTTGGCTGCGGCGCAGGCCGCTTTGTTGTGCAGCTGCTCCCGGATGGCATCGGTGGGGACCAGCTCGGTCATATCCAGCATGGCATCCGGGTCACGGGCAAACACACCGGAGCCGGAAGCACGGTCCATGCTGCGCTTGCCGCCCTGCGCGCCCTTGCTGTGGTGGTGGCAGTAGATGACGGCACAGTCCAGTTCCCGGCAGACCAGGTCAAACTGGTTGCAGAACTTGGCCATCTGGTCAGCGCTGTTTTCATCGCCGGTGATGACTTTATAGATCGGGTCCAGCACAACGGCCAGGTAGCCTTTCTTGGCAGCCCGGCGGATCAGGCGGGGAGCCAGCTTATCCATGGGGACGGAGGCACCGCGCAGGTTCCAGATGTCGATGTTGGCAAGGTTCCGGGGCGGCAGGTGCAAAGCTTCGTATACATCTTTGAAGCGGTGCAGGCAGCTGGCGCGGTCTAGTTCCAGATTGATATAAAGCACCTTGCCCTGCGCACAGGCAAAGCGGCCAAGCCAGGGGGCACCCTCGGCAAGGCAGATGCACAGTTCGATCAGGGCAAAGCTTTTGCCCGCTTTGCTGGGCCCGGCCAGCAGCATTTTGTGGCCCTGGCGCAGCACCCCTTCAATCAGGGCATCTGCCAGCGGGGGCAGGCTGGCCCAGTCATCGGCAAGATTTTCGGTATCGGGCAGGTCGTCCGTGCAGGCTTCAAACCAGTCTTTCCATTCCTCCCAGCAGGATTTGCCAGTGTTGGTTTCCAGCAGGTACTGCTTTTTGCCGCCGCGCAGGATGCCCGGCATGCGGGATAAGCGGGCAGGGTTGCGGTTGGCTTCGTCCAGCGTCAGGCCGTTTTTCTTGCAGGCAGCGTACAGGTAGTCAACCCGGCGGCGGTACTCGGTATAATCCGGCGCGCCGACCCGTACAATGGCGTGCAGGCTTTTGCTGCCGCTGTACACCAGGGCCGCGCAGGGCAGTTCCAGCTGGCGGATGATGGCCTGCTGCTTTTCCAGCTCCATGTTGTCGCATTCCACCAGGGCATAGCGGTAGTCGGTCACATTGTTGTTGCTGCGGCCGCCCTCCACGGGGTTGAAGCAGATCCAGGCACCGGCGGCGGGGTTGTAATCGCCCACCACAGCGCCGATGTCCCCGCCGCAGCGGGCAAGCTCGTCCATCAGCTGACCGGCGGTGCGGTCCCAGCAGCCTTTTGTGGGGGCATAGCGGTCATCCCGCAGGTAGCTTTCGGTCACATAGGCCACATGGTCCTCCGGCTCAAACAGGGCTTGCAGGTAGCGGCGCAGCTGGTCGGCGGGGTCCCATTGTTCGGGAATGTTCAGCTCCTGCACATCCAGCCAGCGGGTATCCACCACAACGCCGTCCGGCCGGGTGCCGGGGGCGCAGATCGCGTCGTTCCAGTCCAGCTCATGCCCGGCGGGGCCCGGCCAGCCGTGATTGCGTGCCAGGGCGAAAATGCTGTTCTCGGTGATCGGTTTGGGATTGCCGCGGAAACTTTCCCACTTGCGGGCACATTCGCCCTTGTGGTACCGGCTGCCGTCGCGGGAACTCCATTGCTCCCATGCGGCGACAGGGAACCCGGCTTCTTTCAAGCCCATGCCCACCGTGACCCATTCCTCATAGGTTAAGTTTGCCGGGGAGATAAAGTCCAAGGCTTCCTTGAGATCATTTGCATTGTCCATTCCGTTTACCATCCGAAGTCAAAGATTGGGGTTGTTTCCGCAGAGGGCATATAGGTCTTTGGGTCCACACCCTTGGGGGTGCCGCGCCAGCCGCAGGCGGCGATACGGTCGATCATGTGCTTGGCGGCGTTGAAGCTCCAGGTGCCCACATGCTGGAAGCCGTATTTTTCCAGGCAGCGGATCTGCTTGGGGGTGGTTAATCCCTCATCCCGGCGCTTGTTCAGCCGGTCCAGCAGCAGGGATGCTTTGCCGGCGGATTCCACCGCATCGGGGCAGATGCCCTGCTTTTCCAGCGCGGCGGTTTGCTCGGCGCTGGGGGGACCGGCTTCCCACCCAAAGGCGGGCACATAACCGGCCAGATCCTCAGCTTGGATGCTCATTTCGTATTGCAGCGGGTCAACCAGGCGGGCGCGCTTGCGGCGCTGTTCTTCCAGCTGCTTGGCAAGGGCTTCCTCCCGCTGGGCCACCACATCTTCGGCGGCCTGCCGGGCGGCTTCCTCCACGTCCTCCGGGCAGGCGGCGGCAGCCAGGTTATCGGTCATCTGCTGGGCAACGGCGTGGTCCTCGCACACAAGGTCGGCCGGGCGGCAGAGCTCGTGGCGGTCGGTCAGCCAGAGGAAATCCAGGAGCAGCAGGTCCTTTTTGCCTTCGTGCAGGCGGGTGCCGCGGCCCACCATCTGGCTGTACAGGCTGCGCACCTTGGTGGGGCGCAGCACCACAACGCAGTCCACACTGGGGCAGTCCCAGCCTTCGGTCAGCAGCATGCTGTTGCACAGCACGTTGTAGGTTCCGGCGTCAAAATCTGCCAGGACCTGGGCGCGGTCGGTGCTCTGGCCGTTGACCTCGGCAGCATGGAATCCGTGGCGGTTCAGGGTATCCCGGAATTTCTGGCTGGTTTTGATCAGCGGCAGAAAGACAACGGTTTTGCGCCCCTTGCAGTAGTGCGCCATCTCGGCGGCAATCTGGTTCAGATAAGGGTCCAGGGCACTGCCCAGCTCGCCCACGGCATAGTCCCCGCCGGACATGCCCACGGTGGAGATGTCCAGCTTGAGGGGGATGGTCTGCGCCATAATACGGCACAGAAAGCCGTCCCGGATGGCATCGGTGAGTTTGTACTCATAGGCCAGGCTGTCGAACACCTCGCCCAGATTGCGCAGGTCGCCGCGGTCCGGCGTGGCCGTTACGCCCAGGACCTTGGCCGCGGGGAACCAGTCCAGAATGCGGCGGTAGCCGTCGGTCACGGCATGGTGGGCTTCGTCAATGATGATGGTGCTGAAATAATTGTGGGGGAACTTTTCCAGCCGCTGGGGGCGCTGCAGGCTTTGCACGCTGCCAACGGCAACGCGGTACCAGCTGGCCAGGCAGGATTGTTCGGCTTTTTCCACCGCGCAGCCCAGGCCGGTTGATTTTTGCAGCTTGTCGGCGGCTTGTTCCAGCAGTTCGCCGCGGTGGGCCAGGATCAGCACCCGGTCCCCGGCGCGCACCTGGTCTTCGGCCACGGCAGCAAACACAATGGTTTTGCCGGTGCCGGTGGGCAGCACCAGCAGCGTGCGCAGCCGCCCCTGTTCCCACTCTGTATGGATCTGTTCTTTCGCCCGCTGCTGATAGGGGCGCAAGGGGAGAGAGTTTGTGTTGGGCATAAGTATCCTTTCCGTGTTAGTGAGGAGTTAGGAGTTATTGGAGTGCGCGTGCGCGCACGGGTTGAAAATTGGGCCGCAGTCCCGTAGGGGCGCACATTGTGCGCCCGTCACCTTGCGGCAAATCCTGTTGTGGCATATACGGCGGGGTTTTCGGAACGGTCACTGCGCCCGCAGGCGCGTTTCGGAGGCCAACCGGGGCAACGCCCCGGCTCTTAGGCCGGAGATAGACCGTTCCCTACAATGCTGGACCTTAGGCCCGTTTTAACTCCTAACTCCTAACTTAAAAAGCTCCCTGCTTCCACCCGGTGCTGGGGGCGGCGGTGGGTTCGGGGCGGGGCAGGAACTTTTCAATCTCGTTGGCCTGCCCGGTCTCACCGGCGTGGGGGCCGCTCTGCTTGGTGTATTCCCGCACGCCCAGGCGGCACATGCCCTGCGCACCGACAATTTCGTTCCAGCGGGGGCGGAACGTCTCGCCGCGCTTGCACTGGCCGATACTCTCAAAAAAGGCGCCCAGCAGGCCCTGGGTCTTGGTGTGCAGGTACAGGCGGTGGGTGACGGTGGTTTCACCTTTGTCGCCGCCATGAATGGTAATGGTCAGCTTGGCCATGCTGCAGGGCGGCAGCTTGGCGCTGCCCTCATAGCGGGCACGCTCAAAGCTCTGCACGGTAAACAGGTAATCGCCCGCAGGCAGCAGCACAAATTCCCGCTGTTCGTTGGTAACCTCGCTGTCCCAGTCCAGGGCAGCATCCGGCATATTGTTCATATATTCAGCCATGGGTAAATCTCCTTTGTATTTGTTAAAACGGTACATCGCGGTTGGTGCAGATCATCTCCAGCACCTGGGGCCAGGCGGCCACCAGGCAGCCGCTGACGAAATCAGCCGGGTAATCCTTGACCGGCATATCGGCGGGGAAGTACCCGCGCTGGCCGACCACGGTCTGCAGTTCCTCCGGGGTCACATTATTGGCGGCCATCAGCTGGGCAAGGGCGGTCGGCACGCCCTGCGCCTGCAGATCACTGGCGGAGATCCCGGCAGGCACGGCAGGCGGTGCAGCAGGTGCAGCGGGAACCGGCACAGGTGCAGGCTTGGGGGCGGGGGCATCCTCTACCATGATGGGGCGCGGCGCGGGGGCTGCGCCGGGGTGCGGGTCCGGGATGCAGGCGGCGATGCTGGCATACTCAAAGGGCAGTTCTTCCGGCAGGCCAAAGCGGTTTTTGGCATCCCAGCAGGGGTGGTGGCTGGTGTAGAGAACCCGCCGCCCGCCGCTGGCCTTGTTCTTGGCGTTGGGGGCACTGCCGGCCTTTTCTACCACGGTTTTGTAGTTGGCAAACAGCAGCATGTCGCACCATTCCCGCAGCAGAGGGGCTACCTGTTTGCTGGTTTTCATGGTCCAGCGGTCATAGTTGCCAACGGCATCGGGCTGCTCAAACTTGGTGATGGCAGCATGGGCCAGAACCACCACGTTGTGCCCGGTGTTCAGCACCTCTTCCAGGGCATCCAGCAGCTTGCCGAACTCTTCTTTCGCGTAAGTATAGCCCTTGCCGTACCCGAAATCCTCAATGCCCTTGACCTTGGCGCGGGCGCAGACGGCATCAATGCAGAGCCGTTCGGCCCAGTCGGCGGTGTCGATCACCAGGGTGCCGCAGGGCACATTGCCGCGGCTGACCTCGGCAACTTCATCCAGCAGCATGGCCCAGCTGGTGGGCGCGGGCAGGCGGGCAACGTTCAGCCGCTTGGTGCCGCCCTCGGTGTCAATGAATACCGGGGCGGGGAACTGGGCGGCAAACGTGCTTTTGCCGATGCCCTCCGGCCCGTACAGAACGGTTTTGACCGGCGCGGCAATGGTGCCGGATGTGATTGCGTATTTGCTCATTTCAGAACGCTCCTTTCGTCCATGCTTTTGGGGCGGGTGGCTCCTCGGCGGCTTTTTTCCTGCCATCCTCAATGATGATTTGGGACTCCCCGCCGGTCGCAAAGCGGGGGGGGATGGGCTGTAATCCTTCGGGCTGCAGCCAGCTGCCGAACTCCGCCAGGGTGGGAAGGTCCATCTGGTTCAGATTTTCCCGCCGCGCAAAGCCGCAGTCTGGGTTCAAGCGGCGCACCATAGCGGTGGGGACCCCCACACCACTGAGGCCGCTCATGTCCTGCCAGTGCTTGCCGTTGTAAGTCAGGCTGCCGTCCTCCACACCCAGGCCAGTCAGGGGCAGGTCTGCGCCGTTCAGCAGGTCCATGCGGGCGGTGCGCTTTGCCTTGATCTGCTCCGTCAGGGCGGTGTATTCCTGCGCATAGCGCTCGGCTTCGTCCTGAGCCTTGGATTTTGCCAGGTTGGCGGATACCTGCCGGTTGATCTCCTCCACATTGCGGATGCTCTGCTCCAGCTCTGCGGTGGATTCATCCTGCAGCTGGGCCACGGTCTTGGTGGCATCCTGCACATCCTGCTGTACAGCGGTTAGCTGGTGCTCAACCATTTCCAGCTCTTGGCTCAGCTCTTGTACTCGCCGGCCAAGCTGCTTTTCTTGTTCTTCGAGCTGCGCCAACTTCATCCGCTTGCGCTGGTTGTCGGCGTTATGGAGCAAAATCTCCTGCTGCTGTTGGATCAGCTCAATGGCACTAACGGGTTCGGACGGGGCGTCCGGGTATTCGGTCAGCTCTTCGGCGGCGTGGCGTTTCTGGGCGCCGATCTGGCCGATCACGGTGCGGCGGTCGTACAGGGCTTTGATCTCCCGGTCCAGGCCGGTCAAAGCATCCCCCACACCGATGATGTTCAGCAGGGTGTCGGCCTTGTCTTTATCGCTGGCCTGCATAAAGCGGGGCAGGTCCAGCGCCAGCGGCTCCACAAAAGCGTTCAGCAGCTGCTGGCCGCTGCGCTGGCCGGTGGGGTCCGTCACGGTCAGGCTGCTGTTTTTGCCCTTGCGCTCCACCACAACGCCGTTAGACAGGATCACTTTCAGGTGGGGCGGGGCAAGGGCACCGTCCCGCACAGCGGCGGTAGGGCGGAACTTCTCGCCGCCCAGGGCCCAGGCCAGGGCATCCAGCACACTGGTTTTGCCCTGATTGTTGTTGCCGCCCACAATGGTCAGCCCGGTGGGGGAGGGCGTGAGGGCAACCGCCTTGATGCGTTTTACGTTTTCGGCTTCCAGAGCCGCAATTTTTACAGACATTTTATTGCCTCCGTTTGAATTTCAGCCAGGGTGTTGGTCAGCTGGTTGATGGCCCCGGCGCGGGTGTCCGGCGGCAGCTTGGCCAGCTGCGGCTTGACGGACTTCCAGGCGTTCTGCATGGCGCGCCCGGCCAGCAGCAGGCTGTCATAGGCGTTGCGGGTGTCCAGCTCGATTTGTTCCGGTGTGGCGGCGGCAGCTTTGGCGGCTTCCAGCTCGCTGCGCAAAGGGGCGGTCAGTTCATCGGCCAGGGTGTGGGCACGGCGGTTGATCTCATCCTCGTCCACAGCGGCGGCCACCGGCTGCGCTTTGGCGGCTTCGGCTTCCCGCTGGTATTTGTCGGCACGCATCCGGGCGGCATCGGCAACCTGGCGGGCACCGGCCAGCTGCTTTTCCGCTTCCTTTGCCCGCTGTTCGGCTTCGGTGGCGCGGCGCAGGGCGGAATCTTCGTTTTTGTGGGCGGTGCGGTAGCTTTCCTGGGCACCGGTGGCGGCGGCTTGCAGCTGGCGGTTCTGCTCATGCAGGCCGTCAACATCGGCCAGGGCGGCATCGCGGGCGGCTTCGGCGGCTGCGGCATTGAGGGCGTTCACCCGGTCGGCGCGCAGCTGCTGGTTTTCTTTCAGCAAATCCTGGTATTGCTTGTGGGTGGTAATGTCGCCGGATTTGACGGCCTGCACCAGATCGGCGGGGGCGCTGGGTTTGGCGGCAGCATATAATAAGGAAGGGGAAAGCTCTTCCAGCACTTGCTGCTGGCGGGGGCTGCTGGAATCAAACAGCTTTGCCACCTGCAGCAGCCGCTCGGCCGCCTTGCGGTTTAGACCGACACTCTCGCACCAGCTCCCGAAGGTCTTTTCGCTGTCGGAAAACGCCCCCTTACCATTGCGACATTTTGTCGCAATGGTGACGCACAGTGCGTCGTGCGCAATGGAAACGCCATCCGCCATGCGGCGCAGGCCCATTTCGGCCAGCTTGCGTCCCGATGTGTACATCTGTTCGGCCAGGTGCAGGTCGGTAACGGTTTGGGCATCCAGCCCCGAATAATCAAACTCCGCTGCCGAACAGGCAGTTTCCGCATCGGACAGGCTTGACATTGCAGCAGAAGTGCCCGCAGGGGAGCAGGGGCCCGGCGGGCAGCTGTTTGCATCCGTCTGGGTGGTCGATGTTTCCTCCGCCAACGTGGCAGCAGGGGCGGCCATAGTCACAGCAGCATCCGCATTCGGGGCAGTCGTGTTCACTTGGCATGGTGGTTCCTCCTTGTTGGACAGCGCGCGCAGGGCTTTTACCACAGCGTCCGGTACCTCGTAGTCATCCTTCAGGATGCCGAAGCATCTCCCCAGCCAGTCTTCCTGCGTCAGGTCAGGCTCTTTGGTCTGGGCCTTGGCGTACTGCTGGGCGGCAAAATCGCTGGGTACCCATTTGTTTTGGTGTTTGTCCCAGAACCAGAATCTGCCGTGCTTTAAGGCGTACAGCAGGTGGTTGTCCTGGTTCTGGCAGATCATGTAGTCAGTCAATCTTCTACCTCCATGTTGATCAGCGCTTTGCGCTGGGCGGCGCCGGTGTCTGCGGCACTGTAGCACAGGCTGATCTTTTCCAGTTGTTTGACCTTGTTGCTCGTTGCCTCGGCCAGAATGCCGCGCACGGTTTCGTGCAGCAGCAGTTCGGCATCCTTGCGGTTGTGGGCAAAGGCAGCGCGGATGGCGTCATACTCGTTCATGGCGTTACCTCCACAGGGGTGAATTTTTGCAGAAGTTCTTCGGCCAGCGGCTTGGGCAGGTCCGTCATGCGGCCGCCGCGCCAGCCCACAAGGCAGAGCCGCCCATAAAACCAGCGGCCGTTGTAATGCCGGGTCGGCAGGCTTTGCCCAACCTGCGGTAGATAAAACAGCGCGGCAAACCGGTTGCTGATCGGGCAGCGCTGCGCGTACCCGCCCATAAAGCGCTGCAGTTCCTGCAGGGTGTCCGGCAGGCGGTAAAGTTCCGGCTTTGCGCCGGGGTCAATCACGATTCCGCGCATGTCGCCACCTCCCGCAGTGCGATTGAAGCCCACCCGCCCAGCAGGCAGGCTGCCAGCCCGGCCATTGCAGCCGCCCCGCCGCCCTGGGCCAGGGCGGCCACGGCGCACAGCGCGCCCAGCCCGCAGGCCGTTAGCG
>OBHX01002960.1_pt1 | contig 12607 bp, 10 predicted proteins | sample 1519331 | NCBI WGS metagenome assembly OBHX01 (sample SAMEA2602897, study PRJEB22501) | metagenome
ACTTGTACATATTTTTAAAATATTATATAATTCTAGTTAAATGATGGCTGCAGAGGGCGCAGCACAGAGAAGGAGGACTTTGGGATGAAGAGAATAGGTATGCTGACCAGCGGCGGTGACTGTCAGGCACTGAATGCAGCGATGAGAGGCGTGGCAAAGGTGCTTTATAACAGCACGGAAGACGTTGAAATCTATGGCTTTCAGGACGGTTATCAGGGACTGATCTACGGAAAGTTCCGTCTGATGACGTATGACGATTTTTCGGGTATTCTGACAAAGGGCGGCACAATCCTTGGCAGCAGCCGTACTCCTTACAAGCTGATCCGTGAGCCCGGCGCAGACGGTGTCGACAAAGTGGCGGCGATGAAACAGACCTATTATAAGCTGCAGCTGGACTGCCTGGTAATCCTCGGCGGCAACGGCACACATAAGACAGCGAACCTGCTGCGTCAGGAAGGCCTGAACATTGTAACGCTGCCCAAGACCATCGACAACGATCTCTGGGGAACGGATATGACCTTTGGCTTCCAGAGCGCGGTCAACATCGCAACAGATGCGCTGGATTGCATCCATACGACGGCGGCATCCCATGGACGCGTATTTATCGTAGAAGTTATGGGACACAAGGTTGGCTGGCTGACCTTAAATGCCGGTATCGCGGGCGGCGCGGACATCATTCTGGTTCCGGAAATTCCTTACGATATCGACAAGATTGTGGAAAAAATCAACGAACGGCATAACCGCGGCAGCAGATTTACAATTCTGGCAGTTGCAGAGGGCGCGATCTCCAAAGAGGACGCCAAGCTGTCGAAAAAAGAATATAAGAAAAAACTGGAAAACTACAAATATCCTTCGGTTTCCTACGAGATCGCAGAGCAGATTCAGGAAAAGAGCGGCATGGAGGTTCGAGTAACCGTGCCCGGACATACCCAGAGAGGCGGAAGCCCCTGTGCCTATGACCGCGTATTCGCCAGCCGGCTCGGATCAGAAGCAGGCAGGATGATTCTTGACGGGGAATACGGCTTTATGGTGGGCTACAAGCACCGCGAAATCGTCAAGGTTCCGCTGGAAGAGGTAGCAGGTAAGTTAAAAATGCTCGATCCCAACGCATCCATCGTCAGAGAGGCGAAGATGATGGGCATCAGCTTCGGAGATTAAAAGACAACGGACGGCGCCGCGTACATTGCGTGACGCCGTCTGCTTTGCGGAGAACATAAGGAGGTTCGTCCATGTCCTACACGGCGATGTATCGACGGTTCCGTCCGACTACCTTTGAAGAGGTCAAGGGACAGGATGCGATTGTCACAACACTGAAAAACCAGATCCGGTCGGATCGTATCGGTCATGCCTATTTATTCTGCGGTACAAGAGGTACCGGTAAAACGAGTATTGCGAAGCTTTTTGCAAAAAGTGTCAATTGCGAGCATCCCGTGGACGGAAGCCCCTGCGGAGAATGCGCATCCTGTAAGGCGATTGCAGAAGGCAGAAGCATGAATGTGATAGAAATAGACGCAGCGTCTAATAACGGCGTCGATAATATTCGTGAAATCGTGAATGAAGTGGCATATTCCCCGACAGAAGGAAAATACCGCGTTTATATCATCGACGAGGTTCATATGCTTTCTGCGGGAGCGTTCAACGCACTGTTAAAAACCCTGGAGGAGCCGCCGTCCTACGTCATCTTTATTCTGGCGACGACGGAAGCCAATAAAATTCCGGTTACGATTTTGTCCCGCTGTCAGCGTTATGATTTCAAGCGCCTGACGGTCGAACAGATCGAAGAGCGCATGAAGGAAGCCCTTGCCGCGGCGGGCGAAGAACTGCCGATCGAGGAAAAGGCGTTAAAATACCTTGCAAAATCCGCAGACGGTGCGATGCGTGATGCCTGGAGCCTTCTGGATCAGTGCCTCGCGTTCCATTTCGGACACGAGCTGACCTACGATATGGTGCTGGACGTGCTGGGCGCGGTGGATACGTCAGTGTTCAGCAAACTGTTGCGCTGCGTGATTGCGCGGGATGTGGCGGGCTGTATCGGTGTGCTGGAAGAGATCGTGCTGCAGGGACGGGATATGAGCCAGTTTGTTTCCGATTTTACCTGGTATCTGCGCAACCTCCTGCTGGTGAAAACTTCCGGGGATTCTTGTGAAGAAGTGATTGACATATCCAGTGAGAATCTGGCAAGATTGAAAGAAGAAGCGCAGCAGATCGAAGTAGACGCGATCATGCGGGATATCCGGTGCTTTTCGGAGCTGTCCGGTAGGATTCGCTATGCGGGTCAGAAACGTGTCCTGATTGAAATGGCGCTGATTCGGCTGTGCAGGCCGGAGATGGAGACGAACGAAGATACACTTCTGGAACGGATTCGAAAGCTGGAACAGACGGTGGAACAGATCGAAAGCGGCTCGATTGCAGTCGCAGCGGTGCCGATAGGACAGCCCGCAGTGCAGGCAGCAGCGCCGGTCAGAAAGGCAGAGCTGCCCAAGGCAGTTCCCGAGGAAATCAAAGAAATCGTAGCCAAGTGGCCGCGGGTTGCAGGAAGTGCACAGCAGCCGATGAAGTCGTATCTCAAAAATGCGCGCTTAAGCCTTGGCGGTGACAATCGGCTGCTGCTTGTGGTGGAAGACGGGCTGGCGTCCGATTATTTTACCAAAGAACCGGCAAATAAGGGCGCACTGGAACAACTGTTGGCGGAGCTGACGGGCAAGCAGATCGAGGTTGAAGTCCGCAGCGTGCGCAGCAAACAGGAAATGGAAAGTTCTTATGTAGACCTGACAAGGGTCATTCATATGGACATAGAAGAAGAGTAACAAACAGAAAGGATGCAATAAAATGGCAAAGAGAGGCGGTTTTCCGGGCGGCATGGGTATGCCCGGCAACATGAATAACCTGATGAAGCAGGCACAGCGCATGCAGCGTCAGATGGAAGAAGGACAGAAGGAACTCGAGGTGAAAGAGTTCTCTGCAAAATCCGGCGGCGGCGCGGTTGAGGCTGTCGTAAACGGCAAAAAGGAGCTGGTAAAGCTGACCATTTCCGAAGAAGCAGTAGATCCGGAAGATGTGGAAATGCTGCAGGATATGATCGTTGCGGCTGTGAATGAAGCGATGAAGCAGGCGGACGAAGCGAGCCAGGAGCTGATGGGTAAAATGACAGGCGGACTCGGCGGAGGCTTCCCGTTCTGATATGGATCTTTACAGCGGCTATATCAACAAACTCATTGACGAGCTTTCGGGACTTCCCGGAATAGGCAGCAAATCTGCGCAGCGTCTGGCGTTTCATCTGATCGGACTTCCGGAAGCAAAGGTGAACAGGATTGCAAATGCGATGATACAGGCTCGGCAGAATGTTCGCTATTGTAAGGAATGCTTTACCCTGACCGATAACGAGCTTTGCCCGATCTGTGCCAACGCAGAGCGGGACCATTCGACGATTATGGTTGTGGAGAACAGCCGGGATCTGGCTGCCTACGAAAAAACCGGAAAATACAAAGGAGTCTATCATGTGCTGCACGGGGCGATTTCCCCGATGCTGGGCGTGGGACCCCATGATATCAAATTAAAAGAGCTGATGGAGCGCCTGAGTAGAGAACCGGAGGTAAAAGAAGTCATTATCGCAACCAACTCCAGCCTTGAGGGTGAGACGACGGCGATGTACATCGGCAAGCTGATTAAACCCACCGGAATCCGCGTGACGAGAATCGCGAGCGGCGTACCGGTAGGCGGCGATCTGGAATACATTGATGAAGTAACACTGCTTCGTGCGCTGGAGGGGCGTACCGAGCTGTAACAGACAAAATTTTCAGACGAAAGGGATGGACGAACCTATGAAAAAAGAGTTATTCGGGGAAGTAAACGGCAGAGAGGTGTATTTGTATACACTGGAAAACAGTCATGGTATGAAGGTGACGGTCAGCAGCTTCGGTGCGCTGATCATCCGCATCTGGGCGCCGGATCATAACGGTAATTTTGCAGACGTTGCACTCGGTTATGACAGGCTGGAGCAATATCTGGAAAACGGTAAATTTTACGGTGCAGTCGTTGCGCCGAATGCGAACCGGATCGGCGGTGCAAAATTCACCCTCGAAGGAAAAACCTACGAGCTGTCTGTCAACGACAATGGCAATAACCTGCACAGTCACAGAGCTCTGGGTGGGCATAAGCGGATCTGGGATGCCGAAGAAAAAGAAAACGGCATTTTATTCACGATGTCTATGAAAGATGGGGAACTTGGCTTTAGCGGAAACAGGGACTTTTCGGTTCTGTATGAGCTGACGGAGGAGAACGGACTGCGCATTACCTATGATGTGGTAAGTGATGCAGATACGATTCTTAACCTGACAAACCATTGTTATTTCAATCTGGATGGACACGGTGCCGGACAGATTACCGACCATGAGCTGCAGTTGTTTTCTCATGCGTATACTCCGGCCGATGCAAAAGCGATTCCGAATGGAGATATTTTACGCGTAGAAGGTACACCGATGGACTTCACAGAGCCGCATCTGATCGGTGAACGGATCGATGCAGACTTTGACCAGCTTAAAATGGCAGGCGGATATGACCATAACTGGGTTCTGGACAATTACACCGGGCAGGTTCGTAAAATTGCAGTTGTCAAGAGCTCTGATAAATCTCGCATAATGGAGGTTTATACAGATCTTCCGGGCGTTCAGTTCTATTCGGGCAACTCCAGGGATCTTGAAGTCGCAAAGGATGGGAAAACCTACGGCTACAGAGCGGGCCTGGCACTGGAAACCCAGTTCTATCCGGATACACCGAACAAACCGCAGTTTCCTTCTTCGGTATTCGGACCTGACAGACCGTATCACACCGTAACAGAATATCGGTTTGTATAACATTGTCCACGCAGGACATAGAAAAACCGGCAGCAGCGAAGCGATCAAAGCTTTGCTGTCTGCCGGTTTTTATTCATGACAATAGAATGTTGCCGTCTTTGCTTCCCTTATCTTTTGCAGGTCAGAGTCTCGTCCCCGCCAACGCCTTTACAAAGCTTTTCTCCTCGGATCCATGCTTCATCCATGCACAGATATTTAATACGCTTACGATAGCCCCACGCATAAGCGACATGAATCCTGCCATCTTTTCCCTGAATCAGGCAGGGATATTCGTAACGGCGGTTGTTGACGTCGTTCCACGGACCGATAAAGCCCTCGCCGTGCTCGATGATACGCCGCCAGGGCCAGCTTTTTCCTCCGTCCTCGGAAATGGCGAGTACGACAGGACAGCGCTGGTCGGGCCAGACGGTGCGCTCGGGCTCGTCATTGAAGGCGACGTCATTGTATACAACGCAGACTGCGCCGCTTTGAAGACGGATTGCGGTAATGCTTGCGTTGTTGTTGCGCAGCACAGTAGGCTCCGGCACGCTCCAGGTCTCGCCGTTATCATGGGATTCCGAACGGTAAATATGGTCAGCAGAGCGGCTGCGCAGCAGGCAGATCAGATTTCCGGGAGAAAGCTCCACGATATTGCCGTGTACGCGCCCGCGGCTGCCGGGCATCATGACGCTGCGCCAGGTTTTGCCCTGGTCGTCTGAAAGCTGCAGGACGGTGTAATCGTCTCCCATGCAGGAATCGTTGATCGCACATCGGAAATTGTTGAAAATAAAACGTCCGTTGGACAGAATCTGAATCTTTTGCCGGCAGAACGAGCCGGGAGCGGAAAACATTGTCTCGGTCGCCTCCCAGGTGTGCCCGTTATCGCGGGAAATTTTCCGGCGGATTTCAGCAGTTCCCTGTAAATTGTCAGAGGTTGGATTGTTGGGATCACGGGAAACCTGTGCGGTATACATCAGCCAGATTTCTCCGTTTGGATGCAGGAAGAGGGAAGGATTCTGCTCGCTGCGGGTTGGATCATCGGAAACAATTACCGGTGTTTCCCACTGGGAACTGTCCTCTGACAGACGCGACACAGCAATGCTGACATCCGCGTTTCCCTCACAGGAGCCTGCAAACCAGCAGCAAAGCAGATCGCCATTTTCAAGCTCTAAAAGATCGGGCGCGTGACAGCTGTTCCACGGATTCGGAATCAGGGATTCCACGAAATTCAAAGCGGTATCGCGGTAAAGCCTGCCGTCGTCTCTGACAGACGGCAGGTCAATAATTGTATGTGACATAAGTCCCCTTTCTTTTAACATTGCGCAGGACGATGCTCACTCAATGTGAAACGCATGCGCGAAAGATCCTTTTGTGAATCTTTTTGCGCATGCGCATAACAGGTATATACAAATTTACGCGTGCATTGTCGCAGCTGTGTACAGTGTAGGTGTCTCGTCACAGTTTTCTACGCGGATCGTTTTTGCCTCTCCGGGATAGAGCTTGAAGTAGTTATCACTGTAATGTACTCTGTCGTCGCTTGTCATCAGATAAGCGAACGGTGTAAATACGTTTGCACGGACGGTTACGAGCAGATCGCTGCCGTCTTTTTCAACGGATTCGATCACCGCATCGCTTTCCGGAATGGTGTATTCGCGGTAATAAGCGCGCAGACTGTCAGCTGTTTCAAAGCCGTCTGCACTTACAACGAAATATCCGTCTGCGGCAGGCTCTTCAGCGTCTACATGGAATTGCTGCCAGGAATGCGGAGCGACGGTCAGATCCTTTGTCAGGAGAACACTATTGTGTGCGCCATCAAAGGTCTGTGTGCCGACGCAGATATTTGTCCGGAGTTCATCAGGGGTTTCGTTGATGACGGTTACAACCGCGCCGCCGTCTGCCTTCCGGATAATCAGTTTTTTCGTATCAAAAGCGCGTTTTAAGAAGTAGAACGAAACCTTTCTGGTGAGATAGTAATCGATAATGGTCCAACCGGTTTCCGGCCAGCAGTCGTTGTACATCCAGATCAGATCGCCGGCACCGTAGGATTTCTGGCGGATCGCCTCTGCCATTTCAGCATATAAAAGCCCCTGCATGATACCGCTGTAAAGCAGATAGCCGCGTTCGTCCAGCGTGGAAAATTCAGTCAGATGGCGGTTGATAACGCCGTCGATGGCCCCACGCTTGCGTTCGAACTCCCCGTGATGCTTCCAGGACGGATTGTTGAAGGACATCTCTTCCCCGTCCAAATACCGGCGGACGGTGCTTTCCATCTGCGCGCCGAAAAATCCGTATTCACTGGAAAAACGCGCCGGGAATCGATCAAAAGCTTCCAGTTCATAAGAGAATTTGAATCTCGTCTTGGAATCGCGTCCAAAATAAGTCCATGCATGGACGTCTCCCTCTTCAGTGGTATTGGAACGTTCTCCAAAGTACGGGGTGGAGGGCATGTAGGGAATCAGCGGGCTATTATGCTGGACCGCGCGGGGCTGGATGTAGTTGAAAATCTGATCGCCCCAGTAGCGTTCGGGCTGCAGCATTCCCGGGAACCAGTCTGTGTAGGACTCGGCGATTTCGTTGTTTCCGGTCCAGACTGCCATACAGGGATAATGTGCCAGACGCTTGGTCTGATATTCTGCCTCGCGTTCAGCTTCGTAAAGGAACGAATCCTTCTGGTCGGGATAAAAAGCACATGCGTACATAAAATCGTGCATCAGTAAAATACCGTATTCGGAGCAGTAATCGTAGAAGCAATCCGGTTCATAAGTGCCGCCGCCCCACATACGGAACATGGTAAAGTGTGCTGCTGCCCCTTCGCTGACCAGCTTTTTATAGTTTTCATCAGGCGTCCGCAGATAGATAGAATCGGTAGGAACCCAGTTGCCGCCTTTGCAGAAAATGCGGGTGCCGTTGATCTTGAAGAAGAAGTTACGGCTTTCATCCGGCAGCTTGGAAAAGTCGATGGAAAGCGTGCGGATACCGATTTTCTTCGGTTTTGCCTCATGGGTGATGCCGCGTGCCGTGCAGCGTGCGGTAAAGGTATAAAGGTTCTGAGCACCGTAACCGTTCGGCCACCAGAGCTTTGCATCCTTTAATACAACGCGTTCCTGTGCAAAATTGATGCCGCCGACAAGCATCAGGGTCTGATGACCGGTATAAGCGGTCTTGCCGTCGATGGACAGCTCATATTCCAGCTCTGTTTCAGCGCTCTGCACCATGTTGGATTTTTCGATTTCAAAATGAAATTCGATTTCTGCATCATTTCCGGAAAGGCTGAGCGTATCGACGCGGGAAGCGATTACCTGTGCACCGCTGAACGCTTCGATTTCGATCGAACGTCCGATACCGCAGGTAGGAACGGGCTGACACCAGTCCCAGCCATAGGTAAACTGTGGCTTACGCGTGTATACTCGCTGGTCGCAGATCGCATTGTCACTTGCACAGTAATAGGAAACGGTGTCATGTGGATAATTTAATTCCATGCCGGAGGTCAGGCGGATCACAATCTGGTTGGTACCGACATGCAAAAAGCGTTTGATATCTGCAGAAAAAGCACAGAAGGTATTTTCCTGATGTCCGGCGGGAATACCGTTAACTAAAATATCGGCATTAAAATCGAGCATTTCAATGTTCAGGCGGACAATATCTTCGTTGAGCATTTCTTCGGTGATGTCAAATTCTTTGACAAGCCACCAGGAAAGCTCTTTAATCCAGATGCTTTTTTTGGTGTTGTCCTTTAAAAAAGGCTCCTCGATAACTCCGTTATCGATCAGGGCGGTTGTAACGTCGCCGGGTACAGTCATAGGAATATATCCCGTTTTGGAAGGATAGGGGTGCATGGCGAGGGCGGTATTTACCGTAAATTTCGGATCGGGTTCTTTCAGATACATTTCCCGCTCCTCCTCGGTCATATTTTCTTCGGTCAGATAACCGGGAATTGTCGGCTTGGGAGGCATGGCGTTGAGGTGGACGAGCACCTCTGCACAGCGATCTGCTGTTACGTCCATAAACTCGCCGCGAAGTTTCCATTCGCCTGCAAGAGAAAGTTTGCTCATTTTCAGTACCACTCCTTTAGTGTATTCTGCAGAAATTTTGGTATCTACTAAAAAATAGTTTAGAAGAGTCCGGAAGGAAATACAATGTATTTTATTGTGCTTTTTATATCGAACAGAAGTGCTTGACAGAATAAATATGTGCAAAAGTTCCAGAACGAGACTCTGCTCCAAACCGCCAAAAAAGAGCGCATAAACAGACAAAATCTGCGGCAACGGTCTGCTAAGATTAGGAAAAACGGGGTGCCCGGATGGAAAGGAGCAGAGGTAAAATGTTGAAAATACCCAAAAATGTGATGCAGATCGGGACAGGCAGTCCGAATGTAAAATTGTACATGGAGGATTATGTCCATACGTTTCTGGAACGATGCCAGGGAAAAGAGACGTGTCTGGCATTCGGGCAGCAGGAGGAAAAGGACGGCATCCGCTATTATTTGATTTACGGGGTGGAAAAAGAAACGGACTTCAGGCGCGGAAATTTTCCGTATTTTCAGAAGCTGGAGCGGATTGGAAAAATTGAAAAAAAGGAAGCTGCCGTCTGGTTCTGGACCGTGCGGGGAGAAGAAATCCAGATCGGAGGCTATTTCATTTTTTATGAACAAAACGAAGAAATGCAGGCATATATGATTGCTGAACGGGAGCAGAGCCGCCCTGCAGATGTGGAGGAGGAACGGGTGATGGAAGCGATCAATGCCCGCCGGGAAAAAAGAAAAGCGGAAGCTGCAGCGGACGCAGCGCGTGGTACAACCGCCTCCGGGGCGTCTACACCGAATACAGCGCGGAGTGCAACTGCCTCCAGGGCGTCTGCGTCGAATACCGCGTCTGGCAGGAAAACGGTGCTGTCGAGGTTGGGTACGCTTAAAGCTGCAGCGCCTACGCTGAACGCAGCGTCGAGGAAAACTGCTTTTGGGACAGCTTATCAGGCCCGCTTGGGTAGTACCGGCGCCCTCTTCCCGAAGCTTTGCCGGATTGGCTGCCTGGTGCTTTTGTTGGTTCTGGTCGGAACGGCGCTGACGTCCGTCAATCAGTACCCGGATATGAAAGCGGTTTCCGCCCTGTTGGCAGGAGCTGTCCGGAATACAAAAAATGAGACGAAAAATACATCTTCCGGACTGATTGTAGAAGAGACTGTCGGCTGGAATTCATCGGACGAAATGGCGCGGTCTGCCGCCTTGGGCGAAGCTGCACAGGCGGACGATACAACCGGCACGGACAATGCGGCGATGGATGGCGAAGCGACAGACAATAGGACGACGGACAGTGTAATGCCAGAAAGTGTAATGCCAGACAGCGTAATGCCAGACAGCGTAATGTCGGACAGCGTAACGACGGACAGCGTAACAACGGATAGCGTAATGGCAGATGGCCAGAATGCGGTCACGACCGACGCAGACGCTGAAACCTCGACAGCCCGGCAGTCCGCATCAGCCTCCGATTCCTCCCCTCAGGTTCAGGAAGCCCTGGCGCGCCCGGAAAGCTATCAGGTACAGAAAGGGGATAGCCTCATCGCTATTTCCAGGAGATTTTACGGAACAGATGAAAAAGTGATAGAAATCTGCCGTCTGAATAATATAAAAGACCCGAATCAAATCCAGCCCGGACAGAATATTTTACTACCTTCAAAATAATGAATGTGTTATGATGGAATGAGCGCACAAGAAAAACAAGCGACGCCGAAGGCGACATTTGTTTTTCTTGCGCCATTAGAGAACGAGCAGCCTGCATAGCAGGCGGTAAAGCGCGTCAGCGCGGGCTCGTGATGGAATGAGCGCAAGTGAGTCAACATGCTCGCAAAGATGCTGCAAAAGAAACGGGGACTTATCTTATATGGTAGATATTAGGGAATACCTGCGAAAAAAAGAAAAAAATGGGGAAAAAGACAGCAAGGATTTTAAACGGGAAATCCGGGCGCATCGTCTGAAAGTGATCCTTCGTTCCGGCTGCGTAATCGGCGTGATCGCAGCGCTGACGGTGACGGCGGTAACACTGCTTAAAAATCAAACCTACTCCGGCTACACGGTCGTGTCCGCAATCGACAGGAACCAGGTGTCCGGTTCTACTCTGCTGAGCTACCAGAATGGCTTTCTGACCTACAGTAAGGATGGTATCAGCTATACGGATTACAAGGGCAACGCCATGTGGAACCAGACTTACGACATGCAGTCGCCGTGCGTCTCTGTGCGGTCGGGCTGGGTCGCAGTTGGGGATTATAACGGCAACCTGATTTATGATATCAGTCAGGACGGGACATCCAAACAGATTGATACGAATCTTCCGGTGAAATCGCTGTCCGTGGCAGCGAACGGCGTTGTGGCAGCGATTCTGGAGGATGGGGATGTGACCTGGATCAACGTCTATAATCCTACTGGGGAAAAAGCAGTCGGAATCAAAACGACGATGCAGAAATCGGGTTATCCGGTTTCCGTGTCATTGTCGGACAATGGAAAACTGATGATGGTGGCATATCTGAAAGCAGAAAGCGGCAGTATGAAATCGATCGTCAGCTTTTACAATTTTGACGAAGTCGGACAAAACTACACCGACACGATGGTAAGCTCCTACGAATATTCGGATACGGTAATCCCGCTGGCAGAGTTTACGGGGACGCATACGGCGTATTCTGTGGGAAATAATCAGTTCATGTTATATGAAGGAAATGAAATTCCAAAAAATATCTTCCAGAATTTCATGCAGGAGGAGGTGCAGGACGTCCGCAGCAGCGGCAATTATGTGGCGTTTATTTTTAATGGTACGAATGGAAACGGAAAATATCGGATTGACATTTACAATATGAACGGGACGCAGGTGCTGTCGTTGCCGTTTGCAATCGAATACCGGGATGTTCTGATTTCGGATCAGGAACTGATTATATATAATGAAGGAGAGTGCCTGATTTATAACCTGAACGGAAAAGAAAAATACAGCGGACCGATACCGGAACAGACGCAGCTTTTAAAAACGCTGGGCGGAAACCGGTTTCTTGCGGTTACTGCAAACAGCATAGATATGATAGAAATGAAATAAACGGGAGAAAAAATGAACTTACTGCTGGTTTGTGTGATCTTATTTGCCCTCTGGCGGGGATATGCCGGAATGAAAAAAGGAATGGTGGATGAAATCAGGATGCTGCTGTCTCTGGTCATTTCTCTGTTCGTCCTTTCGCTGGCTATCCTTTTATATAGCAGTGTGAAAGAAAAAAACACTACCAATATAATACTGTCGGTTCTGATGCTGCTGACTACCGGACTCGCAGCCAGACTGGTGAACCTGATTTTCAAGTCACTTTCGGCAATCGCGCACCTGCCGATTCTGAAACTGCTCAACAGTGTACTGGGAATCGTGGTCGGCATGGCAGAGAGCATCGTAGTTTTATGGATTATTTATATTGTAATCGCCAGCTTCGATACAGGAAGAGTCGGCAGCCAGATCGCGGCGTGGACCGTTGAAAACGAATGGCTGACGAAGCTTTATCAGATGAACCGGTTCGCCTACTGGCTGGCGGGATTATCCTGATGTTACGGGATTGTAAAAAAGTAAGAAAAAAGCAAAAACTGATTGACAACTAAAAAAGGATAATGCTATACTGAAGTTCCACCGCAGGGAATGCGATGGAACTTCTTTTTTAAAAAAGAAGAAAAAGTGCTTGACATCGACCAATAGTCTTGGTAAAATTTATGACTGTTGCGGCGAACGAAAGCAACACGGATTTCTGAAAAGAAATTCAAA
>OBHX01002975.1_pt1 | contig 12563 bp, 10 predicted proteins | sample 1519331 | NCBI WGS metagenome assembly OBHX01 (sample SAMEA2602897, study PRJEB22501) | metagenome
ATCGGCGGCACACTGCGGCTCGGCTGTTCCCTGAACTACGCCCACTACCGCCTCCCGGCAATCCTCAAGGACTACACAGACCGCTATCCCAAAGTAGAGGTGCATATCACGACCGAGCAGAGCCGCCAGCTCTACAAGATGCTTTGCAAAGAAGAAATCTCCCTCGCCATCCTGCGCGGCGAATATAACTGGGACGGCAAAAAGATTCTTCTCGCCTCCGAACCCATATGCCTGATCTGCAGCCGCGAGGATGCCGGGCGTCCCCTGACCGACTATCCGTACATCAGCCACAACACCGATTCCGGCTTAAATTCACAGCTCTTCTCCTGGTTCGAAGCGCGTGGACTGACCGGTATCCGACGGAATTTCCAGATCGACAGCATCGATACCTGCAAGGAAATGGTGCGGTATGGACTTGGCTGGAGTATCCTGCCGTCCATCTGCCTGAATAATTTTGACGGCTACATCGAGGCACTTTCCTGGCAGGATGGCACGCCCTTTGTCCGCAATACGTATCTACTCTGCCAGCCCACCAGTGACCGGCTCCCGCAGGTCAAGAAGTTTCTGGAACTTCTCTAAATGCCACCCTGCTTCAATCTCGTTCAGGGTGCCTGCTGTAAAACTCCGCCTCCCTGCCTATCCAGGTAAAACGTTTTTTCTTCTACCAGCCCGCCAACTTTATGGTAAACCAGGCAAGTTGCACAAAATATATGTTCGACTTTCTTGTTGTCCACATTATCCACATTTTGTCCCCAGTTTTGTGGATAAGTTTTGCACACCCATTTTTTCCCTTTTTTAGGGAAAATGGAGTTTTGCACCGACTTATCCACATTATCCACAATTTCCGTCTGTTCACGAAGCCCCCATTTTCCCCGGCGCATTTTGATTTCTTTTTTGTTCAGATCTCATAAACTTGCATATTTCTTCCAAAAATACAAGCAGATCTATTGACAAATGAAGAAGCCTTGCATTGCCTCCAAACCCCCGTTTTTTCTAGCTTTTTCGACCTTTTTCTGTTGCAAAAACACACCCATTCTGCCCTATCCTGCAAGACTCTTTTTTCATATTTCATTGTCCGCCGCACAAACCGCGCGCAAATCCCTTATAAAACAACAGCAATTCGTGAAAAATCAAACGACACAGTATTTCGACCTGTTTTTCAATTAATTGTGTTGACAATTTTGCGAAAAAGGTTGAATTTAACATCCAAAAGTGGTATACTATAGCCATCCCAATAAAAAGGAGCGATGATTATGCGTTATAAGATTACTGGAAGAAATATCAATGTTACCCCGGGGTTAAAAGCAGCTGTAGAGGAGAAGATCGGAAAGTTAGAGCGATACTTCAATCAGGACACTGAAGTGAATATCACACTTACGGTTGAGAAAGATCGTCAGAAGATCGAGGTTACCATCCCTGTCAAAGGCACCATCATCCGTGCAGAGCAGGAAAGCAACGATATGTATGTATCGATTGATTTGGTAGAAGAAATCATCGAGCGTCAGCTCAAAAAATATAAGAATAAAATCGTAGACAAGAAACAGGCAGCCGTTGCATTCTCTGACCTCTTCATAAACGAAGAATATGATTCCAACGACGAAGTAGATATCGTCAAAGTAAAGAAATTCGCTATGAAGCCGATGGATCCGGAAGAGGCTTGTGTACAGATGGAACTCTTAGGACATAGCTTCTATGTATTCCTGAATTCCGAGACCGAGCAGGTCAATGTTGTTTACAAACGTAAGGGCAACACCTACGGATTGATCGAACCAGAATTTTAATTCATCGCTTCGTACTATAAGTAGACAAGTTTCCTAGCAAAAAGGGGAGCTGCCATGTGGCAGTTCCCCTTTTTGCGTTGTGTTAAGTTCCATTCATATCCTATTTCTTTTCTTAGAACAGACCCGTGATCCGTCCATTCTCATCGACATCGATCTTCTCTGCCGCCGGCACCTTCGGAAGTCCTGGCATCGTCATGATGTCGCCGGTCAGCGCTACGATGAAGCCTGCGCCCGCGGATACTTTCAGGTTGCGGACAGTTACTGTAAAGTTCTTCGGTGCGCCGAGCAGCTTCGCATTGTCCGAAAAGCTGTACTGCGTCTTCGCCATACAGATCGGATAGTTACCAAATCCAAGCTCAGTCAGGCGTTTTGCCTGCTTCTTTGCTGCATCCGTGAGTACAACGCCGTCGCCGTGGTAGATCTTCTTCACGATCGCATCCAGTTTCTCCTCGATCGTTGTATCGGTCTCGTAGCAGTAGTGGAACTCGCTCTCAGTCTCGCACAGGCGGATGACTTCTTTTGCCAGCTCCTCGCCGCCTTCTCCGCCTTTCGCCCATACCTCGGACAGAGCTACATTGACACCGACCTCATGGCACTTGTCCTCGATCAGCTTTAATTCTGCCTCGGTATCCATTGGGAAGCGGTTGATCGCTACGACACACGGAAGTCCATATACCTTGGTAATATTTTCTACATGCTGCATCAGGTTCGGAAGTCCCTTCTCCAGTGCTTCCAGATTCTCTGCGTTTAAGTCAGCCTTCGCCACGCCGCCGTGATGCTTCAGGGCACGTACCGTCGCTACTACAACGACCGCCGACGGTTTCAGCTCTGCCATCCGGCACTTGATATCCAGGAATTTCTCCGCCCCCAGATCAGCTCCAAAGCCAGCCTCTGTGATCGTGTAATCACCCAGCTTTAATGCCATCTTTGTCGCAATGACGGAGTTACATCCATGCGCGATGTTCGCGAACGGACCGCCGTGGATAAATGCCGGTGTATGCTCTAAGGTCTGTACCAGGTTTGGTTTCAGGGCATCCTTTAAAAGAGCCGTCATCGCGCCCGCTGCTTTCAAATCACCGGCAGTGACCGGTTCCTCGTCATAGGTATAACCTACGATAATCTTGGAAAGGCGTTCTTTCAGATCCGTAATATTGCGTGCCAGGCACAGAACTGCCATGATCTCGCTGGCAACCGTGATGTCATATCCGTCCTCACGGGTCACGCCATCCACGCGGCGTCCCAGACCATCTACGATGTTGCGGAGCTGACGGTCATTCATATCGACAACACGCTTCCAGGTAATGCGCTTCGGATCGATGCGGAGTGCATTGCCCTGATAGATATGATTGTCCAGCATCGCTGCCAGCAGGTTGTTTGCTGCGCCGATCGCGTGGAAATCACCGGTAAAATGGAGGTTGATATCCTCCATTGGAATGACCTGTGCATATCCGCCGCCAGCTGCACCACCTTTGACACCAAAGACCGGTCCCAACGACGGCTCACGAAGCGCTACGGTTACCTTTTTGCCAAGACGTTTCAATCCGTCTGCCAGACCGACCGTGGTCGTGGTCTTTCCTTCTCCGGCTGGAGTCGGGTTGATCGCGGTCACCAGAATCAGTTTTCCATCCTTGCCCTCGGTCTCTTTCAGAAGATTGTAGTCAACCTTTGCCTTATAATTTCCATACTGCTCCAGATACTTCTCGTCTACGCCTGCCGCCTGTGCAATCTCACCGATTTTCAGTGGATTCGCTGCCTGTGCAATCTCAATATCTGTCATCATTACTCCTGTACCTCCCTGTTTTTGCGGTTTTGCCTGTTCCGGAAGTTTTCACACAGTGAATGTTATCTGCTTTATCTTCTGTAAAGAAGATCCCCCCCTGTGAATTTCCCGGAAAGGCTGTGAATGTTATCTATTATATACTGTGTCTGACAATTTGGAAAGACACAAAATTGATTTTTCACAAAAAATTGCATCCGATTCCAGTTTTTCTACTCTTTTCTCAAGTTCTGATACATAACTTTCGTCCTTGATCGATGCCAGATTGATCTTCACATTAAAGAGCGCACCCACAACCGCTGTCCGGGCTAACATCGCCGCAATCAGACCGTCGGAAACGGCACCTTTATTGCCCCTCTTTACGACCGCTTCCGCCATCGGAAAAATCTTTGCCGCTGACTCCGCAATCGCAAGCGGCGCTTCGGTCGCCTCTTTTAACCCCTGCTGCAGGGCGGCAGTGCGGATTTTTTTCTCCTCCTCCGTCTCCTTCGGAAGCTTCAGCGCTCTCATATATCCATTGAACGATTCGCTGTCCTTTTTGATCCCTGCCAGCAGCTCCTCATGCAGCGCAGCGCCCTCAGCTGCCAGCGCCTGCATTTCCGCCTGCACCCCGGCATATTTTTCCTTTCCGATCGTCAGATTTGCCACCATTTCCATCAATGCCGCGCCCAGCGCCCCCACCATCGCCGACACGCTTCCGCCGCCTGGTACAGACGCCTTCGAAGCAGTTTCTTCTACAAACTGGTTTACGGAAAGTTCTCTTAATTCTGCCATGATTTTTCTCCTTTTTTATAAAAAGAATGTGCCTTGGCACATTCTTGCGCCGAGCGCGGTCGCTTGCGACATGTTTCTGCTTCGCGCGAGTGCACACATTTTCCTATGAAAATGAAAAAATACCGCAAAATTGCTTGTCTCACCGATCAGAAATCTTCTGCCCCGCTGGCAACGTAATTTTGCGGTATTCCCACCGCGCCCTACGGATATGAAATCGTTCCGTAAGAACCGATATACTCCTTTATCTGCGTTTACTAATTTAAGAATGAAACTGCTTTACACGGTGTTCGGTAGTTGGACGGCGAAATCTTGATGCCGCTCTTTGCCGTACTTGCGTGGATAACCTGTCCATTGCCTATGTAAAGTGCTACGTGATTGATATAATTGCCGCTCGCATAAAAAAGCAGATCGCCCGGCTGTACTGCGCTGACCGCAACCTCCTTGCCCTTTGCCGCCTGATCTCTCGAGCTTCGTCCGGTTGAAATACCGAAATGTGCAAATACACTCATTGTAAATCCGGAACAGTCCGCGCCGTTTGTCAGACTGGTTCCGCCGTATACATACGGATTTCCAAGGAACTGCTTTGCATATGCCACAACCGCAGAACGGGTAGCATTTGTTACTTCATTTCCAGAAGAGGACGTACCGCCTGTGCCTGGTCCGCCGCCCGGTCCAACGCCGCTTGCAGTGGTCGCTTTCGTCGCTGCCGCGGTAGTCGGCGCTTTCGTCTCAGCTGCCTTTGTCGTCTCCTTGGCTGCCGCTTTCGTCTCAGCTGCCTTGCTTTCGCTCGGATTCGCCTCTATTGTTCCGCTGTAGGAAGTCTCCGGTGCTTTGGTCGTCTCTTTGGCAGCTGCCGTGGTTTCCTTCGCCGCTGCCGTGGTTTCCGCTGCCCTCGACTCTTCCTCGGCTTTCTTCTTTACCTGTTCCAGGTTCTCGATCGCCGCATTCGCTTCCTGTTTCAGTTTTTCTTCTTCAGCTTTCTGCTGCTGTTCCTCAGCTACGGAAACTGCCTGCTTAAAGTCTACCTGTGTCGTAATATAATCTTTATACACATATCCGACCAGATCATTATCGACGGAAATCTTGGCAAAATCGCCCTCTTCTCCGATCACCTCATACTCTGCATCGGCAGAAAGAAGATCCAGCGTCTTGCCCTCTAAGCTCGGCGTCTCTCTCAGGCGAAGCGTAGAGGTATTTGTAACCTTCGCGTAGGTTGTGCCGACTTCCCTGGCAATCTTGGACGCCTCCTCGCCGGTCGCAAAATACTGTGCTTTAATATAACCGGTCACGGAACCCGACTGGATATGGTACCATTTGCCGCCCTCGCCGTCCACCGTGTCCAGAATTGTCGCCGCACAGTTATTGTAAATCTTTCCGACTACCTCGCTGCCTGTGCTCGCCTGTGCGCGAACATTGACATAATTGGTCACACGGGAAATCGCGATATTATCGTAGATCGACTTGGACATCGCGCGGACAACCGCCTCAGTCTCGCCAGTTGTCTCCTTTGGCTGGGCTTTCGTCTCTGCTGGCACCTGTGCCGATTTGGCTGTCTGCGCGCCGCCTGCCACTCCCGTCTGACCGGCTCCCGCCACTGCCAGAACTTCTTTAGAAGCAAATGCCTCCGCCAGCTCTTTTTCCGGGTTCAAGCTGCTCGCATAGTAATTATTGATCGCCACTGACGCACCAGCGACCGGGGCATCCGTCTCCAGATTCATCGCCGCCTGGGCGCTCATCTGTCCCGTCCCTGCCATCACAAGGCACGCTCCTGATGCTATCAGAAATTTCAGCGTTTTTCTCATAAGGACCTCCTACTCTTCTGTCCGTTCTGTTCCGTCGTTTTATCTCAAACTGTAACTGTTCAGTACCTTCACAGTCACGCGCAAAAATCCATTAAAAATTGCCTACGGCAATGGGATTTTTGCCTGCTGACCCATGTTTTCGTACGGTCAGCGCAGTAAATGCGCAGACCTACTAAACAGTTACTCTGTTTTCTTCTATGTTAAAAATGAGTTATGCCTGAAGATATCGCTCTGCAGATGCCACGCAGTTTGCACCGTCCGATGCCGCTGTCAGAATCTGGCGCAGCGCCTTGGTCCGGACATCTCCGGCTGCAAATACGCCCGGAACGCTCGTCTGACCGCTCTCATCCGCCCGGATGTAGCCCTGCTCATCAAGCTCTAACTGACCCGCATACAGCTCACTCTCCGGTGCGATTCCGACCGCAATAAAGACACCATCCACGTCCAGCCGCCTCTCTTCTCCGGTTTTGGTCTGTCTCAGCCGCAACGCCTCCACCTGAGCGTTCCCTTCAATCGCAACCGTCTCGCTGTTCCAGACAAATTCAATATTTTCAAGCGCCTGTAAGCGCTCCTGCAGCCGTTTTGCCCCGCGAAGCTTGTCTCTGCGGTGGACGATATATACTTTTTCACACATCCGCGCAAGAAAAATTGCATCTTCCAGCGCCGCGTCGCCGCCGCCCACAACGGCAACCGTCCTTCCCCGGAAAAATGCCCCGTCGCAGGTCGCGCAGTATGAAACGCCTGCCCCGCGAAGTTCCTCTTCTCCCGGCACCTCCAACGTCCTGTGATGTGCTCCGGATGCCAGAATCACACAGCGTGCCTCATACGTCTCTTCCTCGCAGACTACTTTCTTCACGTTTCCTGAAAGCTCGACCTGCACGACCTCATCCTGTACAACTCTTGCTCCCAGCTTGTTTGCATGCTCCCGGAACTGTCTGGAAAGCTCAAAGCCGGTCACACCCGGAAATCCCGGATAATTGTCCACCTCCCAGGTATTCAGCACCTGTCCGCCGCTGATTCCATTCTTCTCTATCACAATCGTGTCCAGACACGCCCGCTGTGCATAAATCGCCGCACTCAAGCCAGCTGGTCCGGAACCAATGATTATTATATCATACATGGTATACAGTTCCTTTCTTCCGAATCTGTTCGGTAATTGATCCGCTCTATCGCTGTGTCAGATCCATTTGGTTTTAGTATAACACATTTTGGCACTTTCATACAATGCTGTAAAACACTCAGAACAGCAAAAAATGGATGAAAATTTCTTACGATTTTATGACAGGCGGAAAAATGAAACTATTTCATGAATTTTAAATACATGCTATAATTCAATCAAATATACGCATATAAGGAGTTTACTGCCATGAATCATAAAACTATCCTCGTAACCGGCGCTTCCCGCGGAATCGGGAAAGCGATTGCATTAACCTACGCCAGGAATGGCTGGGATGTCGTGATTACCTGCCTGAGGCGGGAAGAAGAATTAAAAAAAAACCCGCGCGAAATCGAAGCGCTGGGCGGTTCCTGCCTTTCGTGGGTGGGCGATGCGGGCGATTTTTGGAGCTGTTTCCGCCTGTTTTACGCGGGCCGGGGGCGCTTCCGTTCCCTGGATGGCCCCGTCCACCATGCAGGAAATTTCTTCAATCGGCCATTTCATGATATTAAGTCCGACGAGTGGAACCACATTCTCAATACCAACCTGACCTCCGTCTTCAACTGCTGCCGCCTCGCCGTTCCGATGATGGTGTCACGCAAATCGGGACGCATTCTCAATATTTCCTCCGTCTGGGGCGTCTGCGGCGCTTCCTGCGAAGTCGCCTATTCTGCCACCAAAGGCGGCATCAACGCCATGACGCGCGCCCTCGCGAAGGAACTTGCGCCGAGCAGCATCCAGGTCAACGCGATCGCCTGCGGCGCTATTGACACCGAAATGAACCAGTTTCTCGATGAAGAAGAACGGAATGCCCTGCTGGAAGAAATTCCAGCCGGACGTATGGGGCGTGCCGAGGAAGTCGGAAAACTGGCATACCAGCTGGGGAGCGAGGACTCCTATTTAACGGGACAGATAATTCAACTGGACGGCGGCTGGATCTAAAACCTGAAATAAATAAACGGATTATACGTGCTGCTGACGAGATACATGGTACACAAAAACAGCAGCACAGCCATAATCACAATATCCACTGTCTTTGTCACTTCTTTCTCATACAAATGCTCCCGCAGCTTCGGGCATATACTCTGCACGATGCCCGAAAGCAGCACGCCCAGCACCGCAAGAAAAATCACCTTCCGATTCACGAACAGCGATGCCGGATAGATGCCGTTCTCCCAGGTAAACATCTGATGCAGGATCACTTTCGCATCCGCCAGCGTATCGGCGCGGAAGAACACCCAGCCAACCACTACAACCAACGCCGTATAGATGTGATTCAGTCCCCGGAAGCAGTTCTTCTCCAATAGCTTCCCAAGTCCCATGCGTTCCACCACCAGAAACAGCCCATGGTACAATCCCCAGATGATAAAGGTTGCCCCAGCGCCATGCCAGAGCCCGGTCGCAAAAAAGACAATCAGCAGATTAATATACGTCCGCACCTGCCCTTTCCGGTTGCCGCCCAGCGGGATATAAAGATATTCCCTAAACCAGGTCGAGAGTGAAATATGCCAGCGTCTCCAGAACTCGCGGATCGAGGTAGAGATATACGGATAATTGAAGTTCTCCATAAAATCAAATCCAAACATTTTTCCCAATCCGATCGCCATATCCGAATATCCCGAAAAATCAAAATAAATCTGAAGTGTGTACAAAACCGCCAACATCCACGCATTGACCGTTCCCAGCTGTGCCAGCGGTTTCTCCATCATCCAGTCCACCGTCGCCGCAAAGGTATTAGCAAACAACATTTTTTTCGCCAGTCCGTAGGAAAAGCGCTTGATTCCATACGCCATCCCCTCCGCCGTACACTGCCGGTTCCCAATCTGTTCGCAGACATCGTGATACTTGACGATCGGTCCCGCGATGAGCTGCGGAAAGAAAGAAATATAGAGCGCCAGATGAAAGATATTTTTCTGCGCCTGAATCGTCCCCCGGTACACATCCACCACGTAGGAAAGCGCCTGAAACGTGTAGAAGGATATTCCGACCGGAAGAGCAATCTCGCGGAAAGAAAGGGTATGTGCGCCGCCCGCAAAGCGGCTTAACAGAGAATTTGCAATCTCGACTGCGAAGTTAAAATATTTGAAATAGCCCAGCAGAAGGAGGTTTAGAAACACGCAGGTTGTAACAGCAAGGCGCATTCTGTGTTTACTCTGCATCCTCCCAATCCACAATCCAAAGAAATAATTCAGCCCGATCGAAACAAGCATCAGAATCACATACTTCGGCTCGCCCCACGCATAAAAAAAGAGGCTGGCAGTCAGAAGGACGCTATTGCGGATATGCAGATTTTTCGTTATAAAATAAAGAAAAAATACCGCTGGCAAAAAATACCATAGGAACACAAGGGAACTAAATAACATAAATCATACCATCCTGTATTTGTTACTGTTCACACATACGTGCCCAGTAACCTGTATTTTCTTATATAGCAGATAAATCATATCTATATTCCAGACACTCTATTATACGGGCAATCCACCTTAATCTGTCAAGTGTTTTTGACCAGAATAAAAAATGTGCCTTTTTGTGTAATAGCGAATTCTAAGGAATTTCCTACTACACAAAAAAACCCTGCCTCCCAGGTTCATCACCTCGGAAACAGGGTTCTCTTTACTCGCTGGCACGGGACTGCGGAGTACTGGGTGGAGTAAATCCGTCCAGCCGGCGCTGTCTCATATATTTATCAGAGAAAAACATACAAAACTCTACTGCTATATGCTAAGAAGATTTCTCTTCCTATTTTAATTAGTTGTTCTTAGCTGCTGCTTTTGCTTCTTTGATCTTCTCAGTCAGCATCGGAACGATCTTGTTTAAGTCACCTACTACGCCGTAGTCAGCAACATCGAAGATCGGAGCAGACTCATCTTTGTTGATAGCAACGATGATGTCAGACTCTTCCATACCTGCCAGATGCTGGATAGCACCGGAGATACCGATTGCAAAGTATACGTTTGGACGAACAGTCTTACCTGTCTGACCTACCTGAAGATCCTTCGGTTTCCAGCCAGCATCTACAACTGCACGGGAGCAGCTTACGGTACCGCCGATAGCCTCTGCCAGATCATCCAGAATCTTGAAGTTCTCCGGGCTTCCTACGCCACGACCGCCGGATACAAGGATCTTAGCATCCATGATATCAACGGTGTTGGATACAGCCTTAACAACTTCCAGAATATCAACATATTTGTTGTTCTTTGTGAATCCCGGATTGAACTCAGTAACAACAGCTTTTTTGCCAGCTTCCTTCGGAGCCTTCTGCATAACACCCGGACGAACGGTTGCCATCTGCGGACGGAAATCCGGGCAAGCGATGGTAGCGATGGTGTTGCCGCCGAATGCCGGACGAGTCATAAGCAGCTGATTGTGCTTTGTCTCTCTACCCGGAACCGGATTCATCGGGAAATCGCCGATATCAAGTTTTGTACAGTCTGCAGTCAGACCTGTATGGATTCTAGCGCAAACACGCGGACCAAGGTCACGACCGATTGCAGTTGCACCGATCAGGAAGATTTCCGGTTTGAACTCTTTGATAACAGATGCGATTGCATGTGTGTACGGCTCTGTACGGTACTCTTTTAATTCCGGATCGTCTACAACGATAACCTTATCTGCGCCGTACTCTGCTAACTGATCTGCAAGACCCTTAACGTCAGAACCAACTAAAACAGCGGTTACTTCTACTCCTAAATCTTTTGCTAATTCTTTACCTTTGCCAATCAGCTCATAAGCGATATTGCTGATAACATTATCCACCTGCTGTGCAAAGACAAATACGCCCTTATATGCTTCTAAGTTGTTCATCTTATTCACCACTCTTTTCTATAAAATAATTAGATAATGTGTTTCTCTGCCAGTTTGCCAACGATATAATCTGCGGAAGCTGCCGGATCAAGTTCTACTTTCTCGCCAGCACCCTTTCTTACCTTATCGGAAGCTTTTGCGATCTGTGTCGGTGATCCCTTCAGACCAAGGTTGGAATCCTCAACATCTTTCAGATCTTTTCTGCCCCAAACGGTGATCTCTTTTGCATATGCATCAAAGATTCCGCCCGGAGTCATATAACGCGGCTCGTTTAACTCTGCAAGAGCGGTTAAAAGACACGGAAGCTGTGCTTTTACTACATGATATCTATCATCATACTGACGCTCAACTACGATGTATTTCTCAGCTTCGTTTACTTCACGAATCTTCTGAGCGTAGCTGATTACCGGAAGGCCAAGGTGCTCGGAGATCTGCGGACCTACCTGAGCGGTATCGCCATCGATAGCCTGACGGCCAGTAATGATTAAGTCATAATCCAGGTTGCGAAGTGCGCCTGCGATTGTCTGGGAAGTAGCCCAGGTATCTGCACCACCAAGTACACGGTCAGTTACAAGAACACCATTGTCTGCGCCCATAGCCATAGCCTCGCGAAGAACCTCTTCAGCCTTCGGAAGACCCATAGTAACTACGGTAACTTCTGCACCATACTGATCTTTTAAGCGAAGCGCTGCCTCCAGACCTGCTTTATCATCTGGGTTCATGATTGCCAGCATTGCGCTTCTGTCAAGAGTACCATCCGGGTTAAATTTAACTCCGCCTTTGGTATCCGGAACCTGTTTTACACAAACTACAATTTTCACGGTATTTTCACTCCTTATTTTTTTCTTTTTTCTCTAGGACTGAGATTGTTCTGATTTCTCTGCAGACTGAATTATTTTAACAGATCAGCGGAGATAACCATTCTCTGAACCTCAGATGTACCCTCGTAGATCTCAGTGATCTTAGCATCACGCATCATACGCTCTACGTCGTACTCTCTCGTGTAGCCGTAACCACCGTGAAGCTGTACAGCCTTGGTTGTAACTTCCATAGCAACCTCTGCTGCATACAGTTTAGCCATAGCTGCTTCTACAGAATAGGTTTTCTGTGTCTTCTTAGCAACGGCTGCTCTGTAAACAAGGAGCTGAGCTGCTTTAACTTTGGTAGCCATATCTGCCAGCTGGAACTGAGTGTTCTGGAACTGACCGATAGCACGACCAAACTGTTTTCTCTCTTTTACATAATCAACAGTTCTCTCAAGAGCGCCCTCTGCAAGACCAAGTGCCTGGGAAGCGATACCGATACGTCCGCCATCCAGGGTATGCATAGCGATGTGGAAACCTTTGCCCTTCTGGCCAAGCAGGTTCTCTTTCGGGATACGGCAATCTGTGAAGATCAGCTCGTATGTAGCAGATCCACGGATACCCATCTTCTTCTCTTTGGTACCGAATGTGAAGCCGGGAGTTCCT